>ERZ1370068.5842-contig-4848_pt1 | contig 102229 bp, 152 predicted proteins | sample MGYA00561227_ERZ1370068 | MGnify/ENA primary metagenome ERZ1370068 (study PRJEB38410, sample SAMEA6850437) | metagenome | study: Metagenomic assessment of the ecological functions of the soil: analysis of the soil microbiota associated with the...
GTGTGCGCTTCGTTCAGTTACGTATTGCTCAGCCGTGCGGCGTAAACCGGCGGCACACTGCACGCTGCTCGATGGTGCCGGGCGGCGCAACCCACATGCGCTCCCACTGCAGAACGGACGAATCGACCAAAGGTACGCAGGGCACGGGACGAGGCCCCTCGCGATCGCCGGGGCACGAGAAAACCGGTGCTGCCGTCCCGGATGATTTCAGAACCGCATTGATATTGCCGCCGATGGCCGGAATGCCGCTGGCACCGGCCTCTTCGTAAACGATGCCGAACGCTTCGTGCCGCGCCATCGCGAACAGATCCGCGCGGCGCCGCAGTTCGAGCCACCGATCGGTGTGCGGCGTGATGCCGCTGATCACATGGGCGCCGGGTGGAAGCGCTCTGCACCAAGCAGCCAGTCCGTCACGACATCCGAGGTCGGCGCGGGCGGCCAGGCCCCCCTTCGCGCCAGGCGTCAGGCGTCCGGTTACGCCCTTCCTGGGGAAGTCACCCCCATGAAAAGCACGCGCGGACGATAGTCGTGGCCGCTGCGCCAGGCGCGCGCTCGGCGATCAGTTTCCGCTGAATGCGTCGACGTCCACGGGAACGGCAACACGGACACCTTCGACGCAATCCGGATACAGCCAGATCCCCACGCAGTACTCGGGGTCGAGACGATTGCGGCCGCAGCCCGGGCCGTGCCGTCGTGGACAACGTTCGCCTGATAACTACAACGCGTCCCAGCGCGACGACGCTTCGAGGCTCGCCAGGTGTTGCAGTCAGGCGACACGATCGCAGGCGTGCGCTTCATGCCGGGCGGGCTTGCGTAGGCCGTCGCCTGGGTGTGAAAGTGCAGGACGTCAGAACGACCCCTGACGTTCGGCCGCCGCGATCCGCCGCGCCGCGAGCAGGCCGACGTTCAATTCCTCGCGCCACCTTCTCAGATCGGGTGGCGGCCCGGACCGGTGCTCGGCGTCAACCGCACGCTGAACCACCAGCAGCGGATCAGACGATCGCGATGGTCGGATCACGGCTGAAGATCCGCGCCTGGCGTCCAACCCCAACGGCGTGATCACTACTGAACATTGCTGGCTGACTAAACGCTCTCCAGTCGGCACGCATAGCACGTTATCACCAGATTTCACAAGCATTATGCCTGAACATAACGTTCGAGGCCAGCTATGGATTCGTTGAGGCCACTCACCTCTCTCACGCACTAACTGCAAGACCAGGCGAAAATCAACAGGCTCAGACCAGGCACTGGGCTCAGCCTGCCTTCGGCACGGCCAGCCACTACGGGAGTTATTGGATCCACAGTGCCCCATTTGCGATGGCTGACAAGCATCCACCGGCGACTTCCACGCCTCGGCTCCCCTGACCCGACTGGAGCGATAGGCCGACTACCGTGTTTCCCGTAGGCGCACGAGGCTGGGATACCACACGTTAACTGGGCCCCTTAAAACCTGGTGCGAGTGGCGATCTGTGATAGAAAGCAGTGGGCATACCATTTTCCTCACGAGTTCACTCAGCAACTCCACCCGGCGGTTCCCATTTTCTATCGGTTATTACCGATAACGACCGCTTTCATTGACGACCCGGCGCGACCTTACCTCGACGTTCAGTGGTTGTTTTAAAAGCTCTTAGCCATCAGTTCTTCATTCCGCGCTATCATTGTTCAGACCACGATTAATGTGAGATGGATTTGTCGCTTGATCTTGGCCTGCGCTAGCCGCTGGCTTTCACAAACTATTTGTTGGCGACCGACGATCAACGAGTCAGGCGTTATCTAATCGCAGTTCATCGGTTTCGTCTTCCATGTTTTATTTCAATGGCACTGCGCCATTTCCGGCCTTTTCCGTTCGGCAGCGCTGGCGATCGGCTGAGCTGGGTTCCGGTGGCTGCTGACTTCATTCGGCCTGATGCCGGCATAATTCAAATGCATTAGTACCACTGCAATTGCTCAAATAGCTGACAGCCCCCTGTTGCCAACATGTTTTAATAAAACCCAACTCCATTGGCTACTTTACCTATGTATGAGGTTACAAATCTTTTATGTGGGTTTTACTCACAGCTTGCTGGCCAGCCACATCTTTTTTACCTCAGCTAGTGGCGGCTGGCTCAGAAGCGAGGCACCACTTATATATGGTGCACAGATTTCTTCTAGTAATTAGTGAGCAAATAAGGTATAAGCAAACACTAGGCCTTGACGATCGAAGTCATAGGCCATTTGTTGCCAGTCATTTTACCACACACGTTTCATTACCTGGTTTGGCCATTTGCGCCATAATCTTTGCACTAACGAAGACACCAATGAACCATCATTTTTGGGGCGATGTCCACGCCTCCAGCTGTTCCGGCTGGCGGGCGGCCCAGCCATCTGCCTCGGCGTTGGCTGGCTTCCGGCCAGCAGGTTTCCATGCTCTGCCACACGGCCTTCGTCAGCTTTTTGACCATTTCCAGCGCGGCATCCACAACGCAGGCGAGTTCATTCACGATCAGCCACGGCCAGCGACTGGCGGCTACGACGGCTAATGGCGTCAGCTACCATGGACCGGCCATCTTGTACGATCTGCACAGCGGGCTGCTGATCATTTAGAATCTCCATGCCTTGCTCCAGCGGGCCAGCGTCGCCACGAGACCCACACGAATGGTGTTCGCTGGCGCCTGCGGCAGCCCTGACATCGCATCGAGATTCGCGCGTGCCCCGCCCGATCGAGAAGCCGATCGAGGTCCACGCCGTTCCGACCGACCGTGACGACACGAGTTCCATTGGCCAGCGCGCGTGTCGCATCGGCGGCGACACTGGCCGAATTGGTGACACCGTGGCCGTGGCGCCGCAGGCACCAAGGGCACCATTGTCGCCATCGCAGCAGCATCGTTGTCATCCGGCGGGCCACCCAGGTAGTCGTGAAGATGCCACACGAGAGAAGGTCGCAGCCGCTTCGCCCATGCGCCCAGCACGTGCATCTTGAGTCCGTTGTCTGGACGATCGCCGGATCGAACGCGGCAATCGCGCGGCCGAGGGCCATGCGATAGCGAAGGGCGGCCGCCGAGGCCAGCGCAATCTGCACGGCGAACCGAACGGCATTCCTGACGCCGCCGAACCGTGTTCGCCAAGCCGCGCGATCGAGCGTGGGAAAGTGGCAAGACTCAGCGGTCACGCCAAGGGATCGGACACGGCCAATCAGCGGCCCGTCGGACGCGGCGGAGCAGGTGCAGCGGCCACGACGGCTCGGCGCGTCGAAGGCTCGCGAGGATGTCGACGAGGCTCGATTCCGCTCCGCCCAACTGGCCTGGTCGGGCTGAGATACATGACGCGCATGGAGTGCGACAGGAATGGCTTTGGGCGTTGGGCTTGGGCTCTTGGACTTTGGCTAAAGCCTAAAGCCTAAAGCGTTGCCATAGCTTCCATAGAAATAGCGTCCGCTGATGGTGATCGTGTCGCCTGGCTGGATTCTTGTCTTCCAGGGTTGACGCTCAGTTCGGTGAGCTTCCCGTTCACAAGACGGCTGACTTTGATCCGGCGATCCGATCCGCGTCTCGTTCAGACCCGCCAGCCAGTGCAATCGCCTGTTGAATGGTCATGCCAGGTGTCGAGCACGCATGTTCCCGGATTGCGCACCATGCCCGTGATGTAGGAAGTGCTGCGCCGAGGGCACATTGATGATGTCGCCGTCCTGACAGCACGACGTCCTGGCCCGCCTTGCCAAGCTCGAGATCCTTGCGGTTGACGGTGATCCGCGCGCCTTCGACGTCGGGCCCGGTCGGCGCGTGGGCGGCATTGGGACGATTCGGATGGACCGACGATGACTCTGCATTGCTGGCGCCGGGGTCGGTGAGCCGGCCAGCGGCGAGATGCTTCGAGCAGCGTCATCGTGCCGAGCCTTCATCGGGATCTTGCCGGGCGCGCGGACTTCGCCGATCACGTTACACGAACTGGCTCTTTGAATTCATTGATTTCGACGCGGACCTGCGGGTTCCTGATGTGCCGGCCGCCAGCATCGTCGCAATCCGCGCTGCTGCAGCTCGGAGAGCATTCCCGCAGCCGCGCACGCCGGGCCGATGAGCGGGAACGAGATGGAGCCGCCGGCGTCGACGCGATACATCTGCGACAGATCCGGGCCTCGTCGAACACCTGCACTTTCACCTCGTCGTTCAGCCCGATCTCTGTAGCTGTTCGGGCTGACGGGCGTCGTGGGCCAAGGCTGCCTGTCCGGACGCGCTCTCCGGCTTCGGGAATGACAACTCCGGCTGATACAGGGCAGGTGTCGAGGGTTTCGCTTGTGGCGGTGGTCTGGGCATGCTCGCAGTCGCCTGCGCATTCAGCGGCTGAGGGGCCGCGGTCAGGGCCAGTAGAAAGGCAGGATGGTCACGGGCTTCGTCTCGATTTGCGGCACCGTTACTCGGACATCCGCGTGACCGATGCCGAGTTGGCGCGCCTTTCGTAGAGGTTGGGACGCTGGATCCCGAGCGTCTGGGCGGCGTCGGCCATCCGCCAGGCGTGGATGCTGAAGAACTGCCGAAATGTAATCGCGCTCGAACCGCAGCCGGGCTTCGCGCAGATCTGCGGTCGGGTGAAAACCGGACGGGCGCTCGCTAGCTGCAGCGCCGGCAGAGTTGTTCGCACTTGAATGTCGTGATCGCCCGGCTCGTCGGCTACCCCGCGTCGATGGCTGCCCGCAGCTCGCCGAGGTTCCCCAGCCATGCGGCCAGCCACCAGGGCCAGAGCCGCTTGCGTGAACGCACGGACCTTCAGCCCCCGCTCTACAAGAACTTGTTCGAGGACGCGCGTGCGAGCGACCGGCAAGATCCTCCTGACGGTCCCTGAGCGGCGGGAGATCGATGCGCACGGCGGCCAGCCGGCGGAACAGATCGGCCCGCAGCCGATGTGGCGTGGACATCGGCGCTCGACGGCCGGCGACGCGCTGGCGATCAGGCGAACGTCGGTCGGGCACCGGCCTCGCCGTCGAGGCGACGCTTCGCCGTCCCGCGCGCGATGCGCGCGAGTCGCGCCTGGATCGGCGCCGGCAAAGCTCCGGCCAGGCCGTCCTGCAGGCAACAGCGTGCCGCCGCGCGCGCAGCGGCGATGCGGCAACCGCGTGCACCGGCCGGCTCGAGATCGGTCGGGGCCGGCGCGGATCGAGCGGTCCCGTCGACACTGGCGTCACGGCCCCGAACAGCGGTTCCGCGGCAGGCCGACGTCGGCGTCTGCGCTATCGCACTCGACGACGACGCACGGCGCCGCGGCTGGCGACGGCCGACGTCCGTGAAGGCCGCTGCGCGCGACGGAATCGACGTCCGCGCCGCGTTCAGCGATGAGGAGCACGCGGAGTCGAGCGCAGCGGCTCGGCGAACCAGCTCCTGCACGCGCGCGATCGCCGGAGAATTCCCGGCGAGCCCAGCGCACCGGTCAGTGCCAGGTCGTTTCCGCCTGAAGCGGGCGGTCCTGGCGCCAGCGAGCATCATTGTGTCTGCCACTTAAAATTGGATGCCGGGGAATAGAGTTAGGAGGCTCCGCCCGTCAGGTAACACGACCGTCGGGCCGAGAGCGATGGGAGGGGAAAGCCGCAAGTAGGGAGCATTGAACGACTTACCATGACAATATCCCATCCGTGTCCTTCGCGATACGTTGTCAGATCGTGCTGGATACAGGCAATCAGGCGCCCGCCAGTCGCCTTCTCGCGACGCCATGCTGCAACCAGTCTCGTATCAGTTACAGTTACGGCAGTTTGGCGGCGAAGCCGGCGTCCGCTGTCAGATGCCATCGGCGCGGCGGGGTTGGCATCGATATGGATCCGTCAGCCCGCTTCTCTGGCGCTGGCGAAGCATTGAAGTTACTCGACCCTGGGCGCACCGCGACCGGGGTCGAGTCGGAGACGACGCGCTTGGACCGGGCGGGTGATCGAGCAGGCCATCCCACGAGGCGTCCGAGCCGATGATGGCGATGAAGCCGCCCACGCCAAGGCCCTCCCTCGCTGAATGGCCATTCAGGGCGACGAAACGAACAGGCCCAGTCGATTACTTTATCAGGATTCCCGAACGGCGGTTTGCGCCCCTGCCGGTGCGGCCCGTCCACGCCATTTCCAGTCGTATCGATCCATGGCTCGATCGTCGATGGATCGACTTCGGGCGGGCACGGGGCCGCGCACCGATCGTCATCCGCGACCGCCTTCGCGAATCTCACAGCTCCCGGATCCTGGACTTTGAGAGCACTTCGTGCGATGGCCGCAAAGAACGCCGAAGAAGCGCGACGATGGGAATGAACACGCCAATGACGCGGGTCCGTGAGCTCGATCCTTACTTTGCTTTAGTGATTGAGCTGGCGGGTGCCGGGATTTGTTTTCCGAGCCTGCCTTTGAAGCAATTCGCGGCGCCCATGGTCTAATCACCGTAACACGAATGGACGCTGCCAACGAGCGCGCGCTCGTCGAGCGCTGCAGCTCCAGCGGGAGGGCGGCTTTTTCAGGATCTCGTCAATCGAGCCGCACAGGATCACCGACATTCGCCTTGATTGCGCGCAGCATCTGGATCGAGGCGCACCGAGGATCTTTCCCAGGATGTCTTCCTGCGAATCCATCGCCGGGCTGCCGTATGCTTTCCAGGAGAGCTCGCTTGTCCATGGATCTACCGCGGCCAGCCGCGAACGTCTGCGCAGGATCGCATGCGGAGGCCCGACGACGTCGCTCGAGGACGAGCGGGTGATATAGCGTGGCATGGTCGATCGGATCCGATCGACAGTTTAGCGATCGAGCTGCGATCGACTCGAGAAGGCGATCGCCCGCCTTCCTGAACACCAGCGCCATCCTGGTCGCCTGCATATCTCCAGGACGTGTGCAGTATGAGGATCTCTGTTCCAGAACGTTCAAAAGCTTCCGCTCAGCAACGGTGAAGACGCAGTTAACTGCCGGTACCGAAACAGCCTTCGACGACTGCTCGAAACGGAATTGAAGTGTCTCTGCGACGAAATGCTCGAGCTCATCGGAGGCGATCTGACCGGCGACCTGGCGCCTGACCCGGCGCGGATGGCTGCGCACCACAAGCCTCGTGTGCCGACTGCAGCGCCGCGCTGCACCGAGCTCACGAGATCGTTTGCTGGCACGATCGTCCTGCGCACCGGCAATTTACGCAATTCACCTGCAGGCGCTGCGCGCGGATCCGGCGCGACCAGTGGCGGCGCGATCAGCTGCTGGACGCGAGTTCCAGCACATTGCGATCGTCAGCATCGTCTCGCGATCGTCGTGGCGCTGTGGTCGACCGACAAGGCCGGAATCGCGACGTTGAGCCGGGGCGTCATCCGACGCCACGCCTATCTGATCAGCATGACGTTGTTCGCGATCGCCCCTGCGGTCGCGTTTGCTGCCGCCGCGACCGCGCTGATCGCGGGCGCCCGTCGGCCTCTGGTGGTGAGCAGGCAGGATCTGCGCTCCGATCGCAGGTGCTGATTGATGAGCGCTGGTTTATCGTCCGAAGATTGATTTGGAAGCCATCTGCCCATCGGCAATAGATCCGGTGACGCCGCCAGCTGCGAAGCCGCTCCTCAAATAAGGCCGGCGGAAAAAACGCCAGCTCTGCCCCTCCGTCATTTCTATCATCAGCCTTCTAACCGCCACATCGAACCGTTCTGCGGCAGCGGCGCGGGCGTATTTTTCGATCTGCGCCTGCGCCAGGCCAGGCTGAGCGGCCATGAGACGTCGTGCTCGATCGGCTCCGGAACGCGGATCCTGGTCCGGGTGCTACGAACCGGTGCGCGGCGTAGAGGAGGCAGTGGCGTGCGCGCTCGAAGGGCTGGCCGCGGCGCGCGCCGCCGATGGACGCGCACACTATTACGCCAGTGCGCGACGAGCGTTTCAGCCCGCTGCGCGAACGAGCGGCGCCAGGCCGGCGGCCGCATCGCGTACTTTGCCGAGAGCTTGCCGCCATGTTCATCTATCTCAACCGTGCCGGGGTTCAACGGCCTCCGCCGCCTGAACGCTCGCCCGGCGGCTTCAACGTGCCGGCCAGATTGCCTTTTACTTGGGCATCGGTCATCGCGGCGGTCGTTCGTGTCGCGGACGCTGTCGAGTCCGGCGGCTGATGTTTAGGTCGTTGGTGTGGCACGGATGCTTACCGAGCCGGGCGATTGGCAGACTTCGTCGCTCACTGCGTCGCAGCGGTGACGGTCAGGCGCGCCCTGGCGGCTCGTCGTCGGCGCGTCACGCGCCGAGCGCGGGTGCCGTCATCGTCAGCAACTCCACCGCGTCGGAGATCTCCGCGCTCTACGAAGACAACCGCGACGCCCGCGCGGCCGGCCTGCAGACGTTCCGCGTGCCCGCGCGGCGGGCGATCAACAGCAGCGCGTCCCGGCGCGGGGTGATCGACGAGTATCTGATCACGAGAATGTCCCGCAGGCTAGAGCGGCGATGAACAGTCGAATGTTGACCGTTAGCGCCGCGCTCTTCGGCGTGTTTGCGTGCGGCGCTCGCGTTCAGCGTTTGAATTTCGTCGCCAAGGACCTGGATCGCCCTCGGAGTCGACGCGGCCTGGTGTCTTCTACCGTCGCTGATCGGCGACGCAGGCTTCCGGGGGCACGGTATTTCCGCTCTGGTTCATTGTGCACGCCAGCTTGCTGGGAAGTGCCCGGTTCAGTCCGCTCGCGGCGGGCCACTGATCAGCGTGGCTGGCGTTCGCCTGGATGATGTGGCGCTTTATCGCTGATGTGCGGCATGTTTCCGGAAACACTTCGCCGTGCGTTGGCGATGCTGACCCTTTGCACGAGTGCCGGCGTCCTCGCCATGACCACCGTTCGCGGTGATCTCCTGCCAGCGGCTCTCGTTACGTGGGGCATCGCCTGCGGTGCGCGCGTTCCGCGATGAGCGGGCACGATGCCGATCGCCCGCCGCGCGGCTTTCCAGCGCCCTCGCGATCTTCGCGAAAGTGAGCACCGCCGCGTTCGGCGTTCTCGCGATGGCGTCCGCCAGCTGCCGCGCTGAATGGCTGCAGGCACGCTCTGGCGCTCTCAGGCGCGACGCTTGTCGCGGCGGTCGTCCTGCTGCCTGACGTCGAACGTCGCGGGCGACGGCCGAATGCTCGAGTCCATGCGGGCGTGCGCCTGGCAGTGTGCTGGAACTATCATCCACGGCTCCGCTCAGTTTTCTTTACACGCTCGTCGTCCGGACCCTGGTGAGTCGTCATCCCACGCTCATTTTTCACGAGGGCCCCATATCGTCATGCCACGGAAGGCGTGGAAGATCGGCACCGCTGCGGTCGGCAGCCTGGCGCCATGGTGCTGGTGCCGATGCCACGCCCGGCATCGACTTCAATCACTTCATCGACTTTCTCGGCTGCGCTATCTTCGTCGGATATCAGATCTGCGGCGTCGCCAGAATCCATGCCTCGCAGGGAACGCTTGCCCTGTCGATTGCGGCGATGTCGGTGGTGCTCTTCTCGTAACATCAAGGAGGCGGACGCGAGCCGCTGTAGTTGGGACCGGTGCACGGTCTACCTGGGGCAAAATGGATCACAAGGAACAAGCCGTCTTTTCCACAGAATCCGCTGATTCCTGCTGTCGACGGGCAGCGTTCGTATGATCGATGCGGTGATGTTCAGGCTGCGCGCCTGGAAAGGGACTCGGTTCATCGAACGTGTTGGACGCGAGGATCGCCGAGCGCCATTTCAGGGGCCGTCGTTCTGGACGCCGATGCGGACTGAATTCGGGTTGTCGATCGCCGCCTGGATGTCTTCGGCGAGAACTTCATGCCGACGCTGGCGGCGAACTATGAAGCTGGCCGGGACATTCTCCCCACTACGTCTACCGCCCCGGCCATCCGACTAGCTCGCGAAACGCGCAGTGTTGGCCGTGCCAGGAGGGACCGCCTCTGTAAGCGCTCCAGAGCGCCGGCAGAGCCAGACGAACTGGCAGCACTGGGGGCAGGCGTACGCCATCCGCAAGTCGCCGACGAACGAGACAGACCGCCGCTGCCCTGCATAGCGCACGACGGACAAATCGCCGCGGCGTCGCTTCGACCGTCGCGACGTGCAGCCAGGCCTTGCGTTGGGCCTGGCACGTGGTAGGGCCGGCGTCGTGACGCGACACGCGGGCTTGCCATCCGCTCCGGTATGGCGACCTTGGAAAAGACCAGTGAAGATCAGGTTGAAGTCACTCTGGCGGCGGATAGTAGCACCTGGGACGAAGTGTTACTCTGGAATCGATCATGCGCGAAGGTGGCGGAACTGGCAGACGCGCCGGCCTTAGGAGCCGGTAGCCGAAAGGCTATGAGGGTTCAAGTCCCCGCTTTCGCATTGACGAACAACATGGGTGAATTCGCGATTTGGTGAGTTCGCGATTTACCGTATCTGAGGATTATTCACCAAGGTCACCAACTCGCCTGAAATTCGCCAACTTCAAGATGAAGACTGAGTTCACGTCGAGCGTCAACGAAACGCGCAGAACGTGCGCGTGGAAATTCAAGCGACGTGGTGGATGCCGGATCGAACGCGTGGCGCTCGGCTATTCGCGCACGGCGAAAGTGCCGGGGTTCCGGCGGGAAGACGCCCCCATGTCAAATCGGCAGCAGTTCAGGGACCAGATTCTCACCGAAGTCGCCCATGATTTGATCCCAGGGCGGTGGGCGACGTCCTGCGGGAACATGGTGTCAGCCGATCGACACACCGGACGTCGGGACGTCACGATCGAGGCCGGCCAGCCGCTGACGTTCACCACCTCGTTCGACACGGTACCGGCGTTCGAGCCTGGAGACTATTCCACGATCGCGCTGCGGCAGCCGTCGAGCAAGGTTGAGGACGAGGCCGTCGCCGACGCGCTCAGAGCAACGCGGCAGCGGGCGGCCCTTTCGAGCCGGTCGAAGGCCGGGGCCTCGAGCACGCGGCGACACGGCCCACGCTGTCGACCTCGGCGCCGCGCGCCAGCGGCGAGACGGACACCCGCCGCGGGGTCAGCGTGGAGCTGGGCGCCACGGCCAGCCCGCCAAGGATTCGATCAGGCTCGCAGGTCTCGAATCGGGTGCGAACAAGACGTTCGCGATCCATTTCCCGCCAAGCCACCCTTCCGCCGAGCTCGCCGTGCGGACGCGGCGGCTACTGGTGACCGTGAACAGCATCAGAAGCGCGTCATTCCGGCGCTCGACGACGAGTTCGCGAAGGACCTCGGGCGAGTTCGACAGCGCCTCGAGGCGCTGCAAAGCTGCGCGTGCGGGCGGATCTCGGGCACGAAGCACGGCGCGGGGCCGAGGAAGCGCGAGGTTCAGGCCGAGCTCATCCGAAGCAGCTTCACGCCGGGCGGGTGCCCACGTTCGAAGTGCCGGCGTCGCTCGTCGAGCGCGAAGATCGGCCGGCGGATTCGAGGACTTCGCGGCGACGGCTGATGGATCAGCGTGTCGATCCCCGCGCGGGCCGGGCATCGACTGGAACGCGTTCCGCGACGGCCCAGCGCGACGCCTCGCGGGCAGCCGGTAGCTGGCGGCAGCGCGTCAGCGCCTCGAGGAGGTGGCGCGGCGCGAGCGGTCTCGGAGTCAGCGACGGCGGAGGTCAGGCGACGAAGTGTCGCCGTTACGGGGAGCGGACCGGGCCGCACGGCGGCGGCCGTGCGGGCTCGACTCGAAAGAGGGCGGGTTGTCGCGTCGTGCGCGCTGGTCGTGCGCCAGCGAGAAGTCAATTGACTTTCGTGCTTGGCGCGTGCTACTATTCTGGCGACCGTAAGGCTTCCCGTCGCCCTTTCCCCGACAATCACCGATCAACAAAATCTATGCGCGATCAGCCGACCGGTCGTCCTCATGACTCTCGCATGCAGCTCGTGCCGATGGTGGTCGAGCAGACCAACCGCGGGGAGCAGGCCTACGACATCTTCTCGCGGCTGCTCAAGGACAGCATCATCTTCATCGGCACGCCGATCGACGACCAGATCGCGAATCTTGTAATCGCCCAGATGCTGTTTCTCGAGGCCGAGGACCCCGACAAGGACATCCAGCTCGTACATCAACAGCCCGGGCGGCTCGATTACCGCCGGGCTGGCCATTTACGACACGATGCAGTTCATCAAGCCTGACGTCCAGACCATACTGCATCGGCCAGGCGGCGTCGATGGCGGCGGTCCTGCTGGCGGCGGGGCGAAAGGCAAGCGGTTTTCGCTGCCAAATTCACGGATCGTCATCCACCAGCCGCTGATGTCTGGGCTGGCGGGCCAAGCGACCGATATTGATATTGCGGCCCGTGAGATCCTGCGCATGCGCGAGCGGCATCAACGACATCCTGGTCCACCACACCGGGCAGTCGGTCAAGCGTATCCAGGACGACACCGAACGCGACTACATCATGTCGGCCGATCAGGGGAAGGAATACGGTATTATTGATGATGTCATCCGGAAACGGGCGTAGATCGAGGCCGTAGCCAGCGACAGTCTAGCATGGTAAAGAAGGCCGGCGAGACCGAGGTCCTCCGGTGCTCCTTCTGCAACAAGGACCAGAACGACGTCCGCAAGCTGATCGCCGGCCCGACGGTCTTCATCTGCGACGAGTGCGTCGAGGTCTGCAACGACATCATCGCGGACGACAACCGGTTCGAGAACCGCGGCACCCGCTCGTCGCTGCCCGACGCCGCAGGAAATCAAGAAGTTCCTCGACGAGTACGTCATCGGCCAGGAACGGACCAAGAAGAAGCTCGCGGTCGCGGTCTACAACCACTACAAGCGGATCGAGATCCAGAAGCAGCCGCGCAGCCGCAACGACATCGAGCTGACCAAGTCGCAACATCCTGCTGATCGGCCCGACCGGCACCGGCAAGACGCTGCTCGCGCAGACGCTGGCCAAGCTCCTGTCGGTCCCCTTCACGATCGTCGACGCGACGACGCTCACCGAAGCCGGCTACGTCGGCGAGGACGTCGAGAACATCATCCTCAAGCTGCTGCAGGCGGCCGGCGGCGACATCGAGAAGTGCCAGCAGGGCATCATCTACATCGACGAAGTCGACAAGATCTGCCGCAAGGACGAGAACCCGTCGATCACGCGCGACGTCTCGGGCGAAGGCGTCCAGCAGGCGCTGCTCAAGATCCTCGAAGGCACCGTCGCCAACGTGCCGCCGCAGGGCGGCCGCAAGCACCCGCACCAGGAGTTCTTCCAGGTCGACACGACCAACATCCTCTTCATCTGCGGCGGCGCGTTCGTCGGCCTCGACAAGGCAGATCGAGCGGCGCGTCGGCAAGAAGACGCTCGGCTTCAAGGCCGACGTGAAGTCGATGCGCAGCCGCGACATCGGCGCCACGCTCGAGCAGCTCGAGCCGCAGGACCTGATCAAGTACGGCCTCATCCCCGAGTTCGTCGGCCGCCTGCCGGTCATCGGCACGCTGCACGAGCTCGACAAGCCGGCGCTCGTCCAGATCCTGACGCAGCCGCGCAACGCCATCACGCGTCGGTATGAAGCTGTTCGAATACGAGAACGTCAAGCTCCGCTTCACCGACGACGCGCTCCGAGGCGATCGCCGAATCGGCGCTCGCAGCGACGAAGATCGGCGCGCGCGGCCTCCGGATGATCATCGAGGATCTGATGCTCGACCTGATGTATCAGGTCGCCGAACCAGAAGAAGTTCGCGAGGTGACGATCACCCGCGAGGTCGTGATGGCCAAAGACAAGCCCATTACGCTTATTGAGAAGGCGGGCTAGCTTGGACACTCCCTTGGAAGTCTACGAAACGCTGCCGATCGTCCCGCTGCGGGACGTCGTGGTTTTCCCCACATGATGATGCCGTTCGTGATCGGACGGCCGTCGTCCACGCGCGCGCTCGAACACGCGCTGCTCAAGGACAAGCGCATCTTCCTCGCGGCGCAGCACGACGCGTCGGTCGACGATCCGCGGCCCGACGACATCTACACGATGGGCTGCGTCGCCAACGTCGTGCAGAGCCTGAAGCTGCCCGACGGCAACATCAAGGTGCTCGTCGAAGGCGTCGATCGCGCGCCCGCGCCGTCGAGTGGAAGGAAGACAAGGGTTTCTATCGCGTCGTCGTCAAGGTGCTGGCCGAAGCAGCGCGGACGACCGGTGGCGACGTCGAGAGCACGATGAGCCGCGTGCGTGTCGCTCGTTCGAGCAGTACGTGAAGCTCTCGAACAACCTGCACTACGACGCCATGATCGCCGCCGTCCGCGTGGACGATCCCGGCAAGCTCGCCGACACGATCGCCGCGCACCTGCTCGTCGGCGTGGACGAGAAAGCAGAACCTGCTCGAGATCATTCTCGCCGCTCGAGCGCCTCAACCGCATCGCCGGCATCCTCGAAATCGAGGTCGACAAGCTCCAGGTGGACCGCCGCATCCAGTCTCGCGTCAAGAAGCAGATGGAGAAGGCGCAGAAGGAGTACTACCTCAACGAGAAGATGAAGGCGATCCAGAAGGAACTGGGCCGCAAGGACGAAAAGGGCAACGAGGTCGACGAGCTGAAGAAGAAGATCGAAACAGGCGAAGATGCCGAAGGACGTCGAGGAGAAGGCCGTCCAGGAGCTGAAGCGCCTGGAAGCGATGCCGCCGATGTCCGCCGGAAGCGACCGTCTCGCGCAACTACCTCGACTGGCTGATCGCCGTGCCGTGGCACAAGAAGACCGCGAGAGCCGCGACCTGAAGCGCGCCGAGGAGATCCTGCAACGAGGATCACTACGGGCTCGAGAAGATCAAGGAGCGCATCCTCGAGTTCCTCGCCGTGCGCGCCCTGGTCAAGAAGCCGAAGGCGACGATCCTGACCTTCTCCGGACCTCCCGGAGTCGGCAAGACCTCGCTCGCCAAGTCGATCGCCCGCGCGATGAACCGCAAGTTCGTCCGCCTGTCGCTCGGCGGCGTGCGCGACGAAGCCGAAATCCGCGGCCACCGCCGCACCTACATCGGCGCGTTCCCCGGCCAGATCATCCAGATGATGAAGAAGGCCGGCACGATGAACCCGGTGTTCCTGCTCGACGAAGTCGACAAGATGTCGATGGACTTCCGCGGCGACCCGTCGGCGGCGCTGCTCGAGGTGCTCGACCCGGAGCAGAACCACACGTTCCTCGATCACTATCTCGACGTCGAGTACGACCTGTCGCACGTGATGTTCATCTGCACGGCGAACGTGCTGCACACGATCCCGCAGGCGCTGCGCGACCGCATGGAAGTGCTGCAGCTCGCCGGCTACACCGAGCTCGAGAAGGTCCAGATCGCGCAAGAAGTTCCTCGCGCCCAAAGGCGGTCGAGGGCGCCGGCCTGACGAAGGACAACATCACCTTCGCCGACGAAGCCGTTCCAGACGATCATCAGCCGCTACACGCGCGAGGCGGGCGTCCGCAACCTCGAGCGCGAAATCTCCGTCGATCTGCCGCAAGGTCGCGCGCAAGGTCGTCGTCGAGGGCAACACGTTCAGCGAAGAGATCACCGCCGAGCAAGGTCACGCAGTATCTCGGCGTGCCGCGCTTCCGCAACACGATGGCGCGAAGAGACCAACGAAATCGGCATCGCGACCGGCCTGGCGTGGACCGAAGTCGGCGGCGAAATCCTGCGTGACCGAAGCGACGCTGATGCCCGGCAAGGGCCACCTGACGCTGACCGGCAAGCTCGGCGACGTCATGCAGGAGTCGGCGCAGGCGGCGATGAGCTACGTGCGCTCGAAGGCCGAGGAGTTCGGCATCGCCGAAGGACTTCAACAAGCGACCGACGTCCACGTGCACGTGCCCGAGGGCGCGATCCCGAAGGACGGGCCGTCGGCCGGGCATCACGCTCGCGACGGCGCTCGTCTCGGCGCTGACGCGCGTGCCGGTCAGAAAAGACGTCGCGATGACGGGCGAGATCACGCTACGCGGCAAGGTGCTGCCGATCGGCGGCGTGAAGGAAAGGTGCTGGCGCGCGCACCGCGCCGGCATCAAGAACATCATCCTGCCGAAGGACAACGAGAAGGATCTGGCGGACATTCCCAAGAACGTGCTGGACACGCTGAACGTCTACCTGGTCCAGACGATGGACGAGGTCCTGAAGATCGCGCTGGCCGAGCCGCTGGCCGGCCGCTCTCGCCTGAGGCGGGCAGCGCCGAGCCGGTCGAGCGCCATCATCGACGACACGATTACCCACTGAAGATTGCTGCTGATTTCGTCATTAGCGCGCGCCGCCGCGCGACTTCCCGAACGAGCGACCTGGGGGCGAGTCGCGCTCGTGGGGCGGTCTGAATGTTGGCGAAGTCGAGCCTGATCAACGCACTTGGTCCGCCAGCCGGATCGCACGCACCAGCAGCACGCCCGGCAAGACGCGGCTGGCGAGACGTGTATCGGGTCGCGTCGCGGGCGCGGAACGCCGTTCTACCTCGTCGGATCTCTGCCGGGTTACGGGATTCGCCGCGGCGGGCAGGGTCGAGCGGGCACGACTTCGGAGCGAGTCACACGGGCGTTCTTCGGGCAGGACCGGCTGGCGCCCGCGGCGCTCTGCTCGTGGATAGCAGGCACCCGGGCCTGCGAGAGCGATTCGAGGCGTGGACATGGCGTGTGCACGTCGACGGTGGACGAGTCCGCTGGCCGTGGTCGCCACCAAGATTGACAAGCTCGCGCGCGGCCAGCGGATCCGCGCGCTGAGAGAACTCTGAATCCGTGTTTGACGCATCCCGTGCTGCCGGTTTCGGCGGTCACGGGCGAAGGACTGGACGAACTGTGGAAACTGATGCGACAAACTGGCGAACAACGGCAAGCCCGACGCAGCCGAGCAGCCCACGCGAAGGGCAACGGCGCCGCGGCACCCGGAAAATAGAGCGCATCGACCTGGCGACGCTCAAGGACATGAGCGTCGGCGCGCTGACACGAAGATCGCGAAGCGGCTCGACGTGCCGGGCGCGACCGGCATGCGCAAGCAGGAGCTGATCTTCGAGATCCTGAAGGCGCGCGCCGAGAAGAGCGGCCTGATCTTCTCGAGGGCGTCCTCGAGGTGCTGCCCGACGGCTTCGGGTTCCTGCGCGCCCCCGACTACAACTACCTGCCCGGCCCCGACGACATCTACGTGTCGCCCTCGCAGATCCGCAAGTTCGACCTGCACACGGGCGACACGGTGTCCGGCCAGATCCGGCCGCCGAAGGACGGCGAGCGCTACTTCGCGCTGATCAAGGTCGAAGCGGTCAACTTCGAGCCGCCGGAACGGGCGCGCGAGAAGGTGTTCTTCGAGAACCTGACGCCGCTCTACCCGCAGAACCGAAGATCGCGCTCGAGACCGACGGCGAGAACCTCTCGGCGCGCGTCCTCGACCTGATGGTCCCGATCGGCAAGGGCCAGCGCGGCCTCATCGTCGCGCCGCCGCGCACCGGCAAGACGATGCTGCTGCAGAACATCGCGAACAGCATCACGCACGAATCACCCCGAGGTGTATCTGATCGTGCTGCTCATCGACGAGCGGCCCGAAGAAGTCACCGACATGCAGCGCTCGGTGCAGCGGCGAGGTCATCTCGTCGACGTTCGACGAGCCGGCGCAGCGCCACGTGCAGGTCGCCGAGATGGTGATCGAGAAGGCCAAGCGCCTGGTCGAGCACAAGAAGGACGTCGTCATCCTGCTCGACTCGATCACGCGGCTGGCGCGCGCCTACAACACGATCGTGCCGCCGTCGGGCAAGGTCCTGTCCGGCGGCGTGGACAGCAACGCGCTGCAGCGGCCGAAGCGGTTCTTCGGCGCCGCGCGCAACATCGAAGAGGGCGGATCGCTGACGATCATCTCGACCGGCGCTCGTCGACACCGGATCGCGCATGGACGAAGTGATCTTCGAGGAGTTCAAGGGCACCGGCAACCTCGAGATCCACCTCGATCGGAAGCTGACCGATCGCCGCGTGTTCCCGTCGATCGACATTCAGAAGAGCGGCACGCGCAAGGAAGAGCTGCTTCATCCTGAAGGAAGATCTCAACCGCGTGTGGGTGCTGCGCAAGGTGCTGACGCCGCTGTCGCCGGTCGAGGCGATGGAGCTGCTCCTCTCCGCGATGCTTCAAGAAGACGAAGTGCAACGCCGACTTCCTGGCGTCGATGTCGAACGGCGGCACGCGGGCCTAATCCGGTTCTGGGCCCGGGGCCCCAGGTTTCGTCGGGTTATAATGGAGTTTTGCGGGAAGACGCAAGGAGTGCGCTGTGAAAGAGGCGATTCACCCCAGCATCACCAGTCGGCGCTGCGCTGCGCGTGCGGCGCTACGTGGAAGACGCGCTCGACGAAGAACGAGCTGTACCTGGAAATCTGTTCGAACTGTCAATTCACTCTTCACCGGCCGTCAGAGCCGGGATCGACACGCGGGAAAGGCCGCGTGGAGCGGTTCACGAAGAAGTTCGGCGCCCAGGACGTCCGAGAGCCGCAAGAAGGCGGCCGCGCGAAGGCCAAGAAAGACGCCATATGACCAGCTCGTTAGCAACTCTCGCGCTCACTCTCAAGTCTCAGGCGCCCGCCGCTCTGAGAGTTGAGACTGAGACCTGAAGATTTCAGCTGGATCTTTTTTCGACTTGCCGACTTCGCGCCGAAGGGCCTCTGTCCACCGCGGACGAGGCCCTTCGTCGTTTGACGCGACCGCATCGCGTTCGGCGCGAACGCTTTCGCCACCACTGTGCCGCGCACGCGGTGTTCGTGATGCACAGGCCTCCCGCCTCACGAGCAACGCCCGGGGGGCAGCCGTCCTGCGAGCAGCGGCGTCGCCAGCAGGACGCGGCATCTTCGAACCGCCGTGGGCGCGACGAGATGAAGTTGGCGCAGAATCGCGTAGGCACGATCCTGGTCGTCGACCCGCGGGCGCCTTTGCCCACCATGACCGCGCGCGCTGATACGACGCGCACGCGCGTCGAGCCCGCCGCGTGCGTAGACACGGCCGAGCGCCGTGCGGGCCTCCTGCGCGTCGGCGGTATTCTCCGGCCCCTTAGACCAAATGAGACGGCGCCGTCAGTCGGCGAGCGATAGCAGGTCGAGCCGGTTGTGCTCGAGGACCGCCGCCAGCGGCTCCGGCGTCGCCGGAGCGGACAAACTGAAGCTTACCGCAGGATCTCGAAGCCTGGCACGTCACCAGTCCGCATGTCCCAACAGCTGCGCCTGGAGCGCGATGAGCGAGTTGTCCGGGCTTCGCCCCAGAAGCGGCGCGCCGCAGGGTGAGCACGTCGAGGTGCGGCGTCCGGCCGGCCGCCCACTCGAGACGATGGTACAAGTGGCGCATCTCGAGCAGGGGCGCATCGTGGAAGGACTTTCCGTTGAAGCTGACGAGGGCACCCGCCGCGCCCAGCGCATCGCCGACGGGCGGCTAAAACTCGCGCTCGTCGCCGTGGCGCACGAGCAGGAACTGCCGCGTCACGAACGCGCCGTCGGCTCCCGCACCGGCCGCAGCCGACCAGGAATGCGTAGGTGCCCGCCCCACCGGCGAGGCCGGTCGTCTCGAGGTCAAAGAAGACGAACGGCGCACGCGCGGGCGAGCCGCCTGCCACGAGCGCCGCCTCACCGGCCGCATCCGAAAGGCGCGTGGAGATCGCGCCGACCTGTTCACGGGTCGCACAGCGCGACGGCTCGTACTGCCGTTCGACTGACATAACAAGCGCTCCCATATTCAGCCGCCCAGGGCGGACAGATCACGGGATTTGGGATTCGGATTCGGGATTCGGGGGTTTCGCGGTTCCTGAGGTCCGCGGGAGTTCGCCAGTGCCAGCCGAATGCGGCTTTTTGCACCGATAACTCCACGGATGCGATCGGCGAGCGTTTCACAGCGTCTGCATGGCCCCCGCCGCCACGCCCTCAACGGCCAGCACGCTCCTCCAGCAGCAGATCGAGAATCCTGAGCGCCGCGGTCTTCGCCGAGCGGACCGGTGTCGCCGACCGGGCCGAGCGCAGCCCGGGGCATCCCCTGCTCGCACGCGCATCCGGCAATCAGCTCGCCGCGTCGCCTCGAGCAGCTCCCGGTGCACTGCGGAAGAGCGGCGCGCTGAAGCCGATGCCGCCGGGATAGTTGTCGTAGACGAAGATGCGCGCCCGGCGCCATGCTCGGCGCCGGGTTCTCGCTGGTGTCATCGCTGTCGATCGAGATGCCGACGTCGTGGCGATCGCACATCAGCAGCAGCTGCGCCGACCTGCCGCATCGCGAACGACAGGCCGACGACGCCGTCGCGCCGATCGTCGGCGGCGCACGGCAGCACGCCCATCACCGCTCGCCGGAATCGTCAGCCAGTAGGACGTCGTGTGCATCTGCTGCTCGGGCAGATCGAGCTCGCCCGAGCCGACGTTCTCGTTCGTGTAGAACTTGATCTTCTTGAAGCCGACGACGCGCGACACGACGTGGACCTCGCCGTGCGCTGAGCGCGCGCCGGCTGTCGCTCGCGAACGTGCTCGATGCGCGCGTGACGCGCGTGTAGCGTGATCGCGTCGGTGTAGTAGTCGCAGTCGATCTCGCGCACGAACGCCTTGCGGCCCTCGAAATCGAACCGCTCCACCTGATAGAGCTTGCCCTCGACGATGTAGATGGCCTTCGGGATGCAGCGTCGCCGGTCCGCTCGTGAAGTCGGTCTCGCCGATGACGCGCGCTCTCGTCGTGCGTATCGACGACGACGAAGTTGTCCGACGAGACCGACCGCAGGCTGACGGCGTCGGCCGGAGTACGACTCGTTGCGTCCACGGTTCCATCGACGCCTGCCGTCGCTGCGAATCGTCGCTGATGCACGAGCCCCTGCTCCGGCAGAGCACGCCGAGGATTTCCTGCACGTCGTGTCGGCCGAAGTCCTCCGTCGCCGGTGAACGGCAGCTCGAACGCCGCGCACTTGATGTGATCCACCAGGATGTGGAGGTTGTCCGGGATCGATCAGCGCGCGCTCGGGCGACGCGTCGAAGAAATAGCGACGGGTTGCGGACGACGAACTGATCGAGCGGCGCGCTGCTGGCGACCATCACCGCCGCCGATCGGCCCGCGCGGCGGCCGGCGCGGCCGGCGCGCTGCCAGGTCGCGCGCGATCGTGCCGGATAGCCGGCCATCACGCTCGACGTCGAGCGCGCCGATGTCGATGCCGAGTTCGAGGGCGTTGGTCGACACGACCGCGCGGACGCTGCCTCTCCCGCAGGCCCTTCTCGATCTCGCGGCGCCGCATCGGCAGATAGCCGCCGCGGTATCCGCGGATGCGCTCGGGCGCGCCCGGCACGTCCTCGAAGTCGTCCTTCAGATACGTCGTCAGGATCTCGGTCGACAGCCGGCTCTGCGCGAACACGATGAGCTGCAGGTTGCGCTTGAGGAACTCCGACGCGATGCGCCGCGTCTCGCCGAGATACGACCGGCGGATGCCGAGCTGGTGATTGACGACCGGCGGGTTGACGAAGACGAAGAACTTCTCGCCGCGCGGCGCGCCGCTCTTCTCGACGAGCTCGAAGGGCTGCTCGGTCAGCCGCTCGGCCAGCTCGCGCGGGTTGGCAATCGTCGCCGACGAGCAGAGAAACACGGGATTCGACCCGTAGTGCCGGCAGATCCGCCGCAGCCGGCGCAGGCACGTTGCACGAGGTGGCTGCCGAACACGCCGCGATAGGCGTGCAGCTCGTCGATGACCACGTAGCGCAGGTTCTCGAACAGCTTCGCCCAGCGCGGATGGTGCGGCAGGATGCCCGAGTGCACCATGTCGGGATTGCTGAGCACGATGTGGCGCGCGCGCGCGGATCGTCCGCCGCGCGTCCTGCGGCGTGTCGCCGTCGTAGGTGAACACGCCGATCTGCTCGCCCGAGCCGGCCGGCGATCGTCTCGCACATCGCCTGCAGCTCGGCGAGCTGATCCTGCGCGAGCGCCTTGGTCGGGAAGCAGATACAGCGCGCGGCTCGACGGGTCCTGCAGGATCGCGTTCAGGACCGGCGCGTTGTAGCAGAGCGTCTTGCCCGACGCCGTCGGCGTGATCACACCACGTGCCGGCCTGCGAGCGCGCGTGCGCGATCGCCTCGGCCTGATGGGTGTAGAGCTGCGCGACGCCGCGCACGCGAGCGCTGGCGCAGGCGTCGATGCCGGTAGGAAACGGCGCGCTCGGTGGACCGCTGGCAGACGTCGAACGGCCGTACGTGCAAGTCCGGAGTGTCAGGATCGTGCAAGCGGGCTGGCCGCGAGCCGCCTGAGCGCGGCATCAAGGGCGGCATCACGGCTGGATCTTGTAGCAAGCGCGTGAGTTTCGGCCTCGACTCTTCAGGCATGGGGCCGATGCAGTACCAGCGGAGGCAAGGGCGATCAAGAGGTGAAAGTCCCAGCGCTGAGGGCTCCGAAGATTGGAGAATCTGAGAATTTAAGGATCTGAGAATCTCAAGAGTTGTGGATCTGAACAGGCGAGTTCGCGCGTGTTCGGGACGATCGCGCTGACCTGGATCGCTGGCGTTCGGCATCGATCGCCGCTCGTCGAGCACGGCAAAATCCTCAAATCCTCAAATCCTTAGATCCTCAAATTCTGATCTTTACAGATCGCCGCAGATTTCGCTGGATGGCCTGGCATCGATCGTTAGGCTGACAATGAGCACCGATATTGTTCTAAGGAGGCCAGGAGATGGTTGCATACGAGCCGCGAGTGCGGCGCAGAGGTTTCTTCCTTCACTCAGACAGACGTCAGCGAGCCCGATGCCGGCGAGCACGAGAACCCCGAAGGTTTCGCCAGTCCGCGTCCGCATCGACCCCGTCCCGAGCACCCCAGACACTTCACCAGCGGCCGCCAGCTCGGCGCCGAGAGCCCGACGCGACGAAGCGCCGTCCGGAGATCAGATCTGGGAGCGTGACTGGCAGCCGTCAACGGGCACACTTGCCCCGCTGATCCAGCTCGCGCGCGGAGAGGCGAGGAACGCGACGACCGCCCCGACTTCTTCGGGGCGGCCAAACCGTCCGAACGGCAGCTCCCGTCGACACGAACTCGGCGATCCCCGCCGGATCGTCCTGCTGACGGCGGTGCCACGATCCCCCGGAAACAGAATCGACCCGGCGCCACGCTGTTGACGCGGATGTTGTCGCGCGCCAGCTGCTGCGCCATCGACTTGGCGAGGCTGATTTCGGCCGCTTTCACCGCGTTGTACGTCATCCGGCCGCCGGATTCGCGGCCCCAGATCGACGCAATCATGACGATGGCGCCGCCGCCGCGCCGGCGCATGTGCGGCACGGCCATGCGCGAGGCCCGGATGGCCGGCAACGAGCGTCTGGTCGAACGCTTCCTGCCACTCGGCGTCGGTCGTGTCCGTGATGCCGGCGCCCTTGGCGAGCCCGACGTTGTTCACGAGGATGTCGAGGCCGCCGAAGGTCGTCGACCGTGCGCGTCACGACCGACGCCAACGCCTCGCCCGGGTCGCCAGGTCGGCCGACAACGGGCACAGCACGCGATCGCGCTTCGTTCCGGCGCGAGCTGCCGAAGCTTCAGCCGGCCGCCTCGCTCGAGCCGCGACCTCGCCGCGGGCGCAGATCGTCGACTCGGCAGCCTTCGCGCAACGAGCGCGGCGGCGCTGGCGCAGTCCCAGGCCGCGGCTCGAGCCGGTCACGATGGCGATGCTTGTCGGTGAGATCAAGATCCATTCGGAAGATAATTCAGGATCTTCAGGATTCTCAAATTCTGAGATTCACCGGTCTCCCCGCGCCCGTCAGGTCGTTGAGCGACCAGTCGAATGGCTTGTAGGCGAGCTGGAACGTGTTTTTCTCGAGGAACTCACGCTCGGTCGTGCAGCAGTTTGCGGCTGCGACAAAGCGCGAGGATCGCGCGCTCGATCGGGCTGCGGCTCGCGCATGCGCGGCGCCGCCTTGTCGGCGTAGGCGGCCACGAACTCCTGTCTCGCGCCACGAAAAGATGGCGCTGGCCAGCAGCTTGTTCGTTCGCGCGCGTCGATCTGGATGCACTCGGCCCGCGTGACGCACTCGGCTGGCGACCTCGGCCAGCTGCGTCTCGAGGCTGTCGCGCCGCGAACGGCTCGCTGCGAAGCCGTCCGCCTCCGACCGACGCCGCGGCCGAGCGCGAGATGCACGACGCGCGGATCGTTGAAACTTCGGCAAGAACCGTCTGCTCGATCTGATCGAGCGTCAGCGTCCGGCCCGCGACGCGATGCGGCAGTCGCTCGAAGGCGCCCGGCGATCTGCGCGGATGCTGCTCCGCGGATACTCGGTCGAACGGCCGCGGAGCGGATAGTGGTCGACGACCGTCTGCAGCACGAGCGCGTTGTAGGCGTTCAGCCAGAAGGCCATCTGCTCGTCCCTGGTCAGCTTGTCCACATCGCTGGCGGCCGAGCTGGCCTGACGCATGCTCGTCGAGCTGCCGCGCGTTCGCTCCTGAGCGCGCGGTAGTAGACGAACGCCGTCGCGGACGTAGGTATCGAGAATCAGCTCGAAGGGTCGAGAACGATCGAGCGGCGTGCGTGCGCGCCGACGTGCCGTCGCCGTACAGCAGCACCAAAATAAGGAACGTAGTGTCCGGCCTTTGAGAAATAATGTCCAGCTTGGGCCGACTCTGTCATCGCTCGCGTAATCCCCGACTATACCCGATGCGTCAGGAACGCCGCGAGGGCGGCGTTGAACGCATCGGGCTGCTCCACGCTCGACAGGTGTCCGGCGCCGGGCATCGATGACCAGCTCCGAGCCGGCGAATCGCACGGTGCATCTCCTTCGCAAAGCGCCGGCGGCGTCAGCGTGTCTTCGTCCCGACGACGATCAGCGTCGGACAATGAATCGTGCGCAGGACGCGGCGTCGAATCGGGCCGCGTCATCAGCGCGCAGATGGCGCCTGCGATCGCCTCCGCCGGAGTCTCGACAGAGCGAGCGCGCGCACGCGCTCGCCCAGTTCCGGCCGGCTTGCCCGCGTGGACGCGCCGAGGAGCTTCGGAATCATCTCGTCCGCAACAGCCGACGGCCCCTTCGTCCGCGCAGGAGCTGCAGCATGCTGCGTGCGGCCGGTCAACGCCTTCGGGCGTATCGCGCCTGCGATCTTGGTGTCTGCCAGGATCAGGCCTCGCACGTATCGACGGCGCGTGACGCATAGGATCGCAAACGTCACGTAGCCCGCCCATCGAAAGTCCGCCGATGACCGCGTCGTTCGACGTGCAGCGCGTCGAGCAAATCGATGACGTCGCCGGCGTAGTCGTCGACGAGGCGGACGGCGGCGGACGCAACGGCGGCGCCGCCGTCAAACCGCGAACTGGCGACAGCACGCGCCAGCCGTGCTCGGCCAGCGCGAGCTGAGGCCCTCCATCCGGGCATTCGAGCGGAAACGCCGTGGGGATGAGCACCCGCGGGTGTCGACCCCAGGGGCGGACGGGCTTCGAGGATAGCGTAGCCATCGATGGCTGGCACGGGCTGACGTCATGTTAGTTGCGGCCCGGCCTCGTCCGGCCGGCGCGCCGCGCTGGCGCCGCCCGGACCGCCGCGACGCAACATCTGCTCGGTCGACGGCGGCATGGTGCCCCTTGAGCCGTTGATACACGCGTGCTGATGCCATACATCTCGTTCGCGCGACGATGCACATCATGAGGATCGCGACGCTTCGACTGCGTGGCCGCCGCGGCCAGCCCGACATCATCTGGCTGGCTGTCTCGTCGGTCAGCGTCGAGAACGCATCGTCACAGAACGCGAACGAGTCTGCGAGCGCTTTGACGACGTCGGCTTCGGTGGTTCCTGGCCCTGTTCGAGGTTTCTGCACTCCTGGATGGGATTCGTCACGCCCTTTGGCCTGCGCGCAGAGAATCTGATAGTGCGCGTCCGCGACATGCAGGTTGAACAGCGCGCCAGCAGGAACGAATGTCGGGAGTCGGCTTGAAGGCGTAGTCGGCGTCAGTCAGTTTGGTCCGTCCCGTTCGTCAGGTTCGCCCTTCGCCTGCGTGCGTACTGGCGCTGGAGGGGCAAGGGGCCGCAACCGGCCGGCCCGGCGGCTGGCGGCTGGAGCCCGGGGCGACCAGCGTGGCCCTGGGGGTTGCTCCGGACACGAAACACAAGACTCGCTTCATGCGCTGACTCCTTGGAGATAGTTGATGGGATCTGCGGTCCGACCCTGGACGCGAGTCGGATTCTCACCGGTTCCCACGAGGCGTAAGTGTGAAAACCGAAAGTGGAAGGCGATCCACGATTCTCCGCACGATTGTGGCCTCAGTCCTGCGGGCCAAATGACCCTGGAGGGGAACGTATGAAGCTCATCGGCGTCCTGCTGATTGTCTTAAGGGAATTGTCGCGCTGGCCGTCCGGCGGCTTCGGCTGTTACACCAAACGGGAGAAGGTGCTCGACGTCGGCCCGGCCCGATCCACGCCTGAAAGTGAGAGTTACGCGACGGTCGATCCCACTGCCGCCCATCGCTTTAGCGCCGCTGCCGCGGTGATCGGCGGCATCGTCTTGGTGATTCTGACCTGCGCGGAGGCACGTTTAGCCCGGTAATTTGGCGCGGAAGCTCGCGCGGCGCGCGACGCGCGCGCTGTTCGCGCCCATGAAAGAAAGGCCGGGTGTGCGCCGGCCCCTTTTCTATTCTTGCCTCCTCGTCCGGCTTGTAGCCGGACGCCGCGTACTGGAGAGACTCTGCGGTCTCTGCGTTGATCGTCCTGACTACGCGCGCAGCCCGACGTGTTTCCGCAGTTCATGCACTTGCTTAGCACGCACCGCTGCGGATCATGATCGAGCCGCAGGTCGAGCAGCGGCGGCGCGTCTTCCTGGTTCTGAATCGTCGAATAGACTGGCTTCGCCGACGCAGCCGCCGGCGACCGTGGCTGCGGCGGCGGCTGCGGCGTCAGCCGGCGTCGGCGCTGCGTCCTCGAGCTCGCGGCCGTTGACGCCGGCGTGGAACTGCGCCTCCGTTGCGACAGGAACTTCGACGCCATCCAGCCGGAAGATGTAGTCGACGATCGACTTCGGCGAAGCGGATCTCCGGGTTGCGCGTCATCCCCGACGGCTCGAAGCGGACGTGGCTGAACTTGTCCACCAGCGCCTGCAGCGGCACGCCATCATTGCAGCGCGTAGGAGATCGCCTGCGCGAACGCGTCGGCGAAGCCCGAGATCGTCGAGCCCTTCCTTCGCCATCACCGAGGAAGATCTCGCCCGGCTGGCCGTCCTCGAACAGCCCCACCGTGATGTAGCCCTCGTGGCCCTGCGATGTCGAACTTGTGCGTGATCGCGCTGGCGCTCGTCGGGCAGCTTGCGCGCGCACCGGGCTGCGTCACCAGCGTGCGCCGCCGCCTGCTGCCGCGATCTCGGCCGCGCGTCTTGTCCTTCGACGTGTTGAGCGGCTGCGTGCGCTTGCTGCCGTCGCGGTAGATCGAGATCGCCTTGGCGCCCAGCTTCCACGACTGGATGTAGGCCTGCATGATCTCGTCGACGGTCGCCTCCTTCGGCACGTTGACCGTCTTGCTAGATCGCGCCCGAGATGAACGGCTGCGTCGCGCCCATCATCTTGATGTGGCCCATGTAGTGGATCGACCGCTGCCCCTTCGCCGCCTTGAACGCGCAGTCGAACACCGGCAGGTGCGACTCCTTCAGCGCCGGCGCGCCTTCGATCGTCTCGTTCGTGTCGATGTAGTCGATGATCGCGTCGACCTGCGGCCGGCGTGTAGCCGAGCTTCGCGCAGCGCCATCGGCACGGTCTGGTTGACGATCTTCATCAGCCCGCCGCCGACCAGCTTCTTGTAGCTTGACCAGCGCGATGTCCGGCTCGACGCCGGTGGTGTCGCAGTCCATCATGAAGCCGATGGTGCCGGTCGGCGCGAGCACGGTCGCCTGCGCGTTGCGGTAGCCGAACTGCTCGCCCAGCTCCACGGCATCGTCCCACGACGCCTTGGCGCGCCTGATAGAGATCCGACGGCACGTTGCGCGCGTTGACGTCGCGCATCGCGTCGCGGTGCTTGCGCATCACGCGCGAGGAACGGCTCGCGGTTCTTCTCGTAGCCGGTGAACGGACCGCCGTGGTCGCGGGCGATCCGCGCCGACTGCGCATACGCCTCGCCGGTCATCAGCGCGGTCAGCGCCGCGGCGTAGTCGCGGCCGGCGTCGCTGTCGCAGCGGCAGGCCGCGCGACATCAGCAGCGCGCCCAGGTTGGCGTAGCCGAGGCCGAGCGGCCGGTAGGCGTGGCTGTTCTTCCCGATCGCCGGCGTCGGATAGCTCGCGTTGTCGACGATGATTTCCTGCGCCGTGATCAGCGTCCGGATCGCCGCCTTGTAGGAGACGACGTCGAACTCGCCGTCGGCCTTCACGAACTTCATCAGGTTGATCGACGCCAGGTTGCACGCCGAGTCGTTGAGGAACATGTACTCCGAGCACGGGTTGCTCGCGTGGATGCGATCGGTTTCCGGGCAGGTGTGCCACTCGTTGATCGTCGTGTCGAACTGCATGCCCGGGTCGCCGCAGACGTGCGTGCCCTCGGCGATGAGGCGCATCAGGTCGCGCGCCTGGTAGGTGTCCATCACCGCGCCGTCGCGCGACCGCCGTGCGTCTCCCACAGCGCCGTCGTCGAGCACCGCCGCGCATGAAGTCGTCGGTCACGCGCACGCTGTTGTTCGAGTTCTGGAAGAACACCGACGAATACGCCGGACCGGTGAACGACCCGTCATAGCCGGCGTCGATGAGCGCCCAGGCCTTCTTCTCTTCCTCGACCTTGCAGTTGATGAACTCGACGATGTCCGGGTGATCGGCGTCGAGGATGACCATCTTGGCCGCGCGGCGCGTCTTGCCGCCCGACTTGATGACGCCGGCAAACGCGTCGTAGCCCTTCATGAACGACACCGGGCCCGACGCCGTGCCGCCGCCGGCCAGCAGCTCCTTCGACGAGCGGATCGGCGACAGGTTGGTGCCGGTGCCCGATCCGAACTTGAACAGCATGCCCTCGGTCCGCGGCCAGCGTCAGGATCGAGTCCATCGTGTCCTGCACCGAGTTGATGAAGCAGGCCGAGCACTGCGGCGCCTTCTCGAAGCCGCAGTTGAACCAGACCGGGCTGTTGAACGCCGCCTTCTGATACACGAGGATGTGCTTCAGGTCGTCGCTGAACGCCTGCAGATCCTCGTCGGTCGCGAAGTACTTCTGCGTGCGCGCCCACTCGGTGATCGGTGTCGACGACGCGGCCGATGAGCTGCCTGACGCTGTGCTCGCGCTCCGGCGTGCCGATCTGGCCGCGGAAATACTTCGAGACGACGATGTTGGTGGCCTGCTGCGACCAGGACTTGGGAATCTCGACGTCGCGCTGCTCGAAAACGACTTCGCCGCGCTCGTTGCCGATGACGCGCCGCGCGCGAGCTCCCATTCGACCTCATCGAACGGATCGATGCCGGCTTCAGTGAAGAACCGCGCGGAAACGTCGGGCCGGGCGCTGGGGCGGTCGCCTTGGCCGCGCCACGCGATGCCTCGGCTGGAGCCGAGGTCGCTACCGGAGTCATCGCGACATGTCCGGTCGATCCACTTTCCACGGTCTGCTGGCCGGCGCTGGCGGCCTGAATGGCGACTGGGTTCCTTCATCGATGTTCAACTCCGATCGGCGATGCCGACGCCCCCGCCCCAAGGAGCCAGAACGGCTTGCCCGGTCGATTTGTTGCGCGCGGAATGTTGCGCGGCTCGCTTCGAGAAGCTGGGGTTCCTCGTCCGTTGGCCGGTTCGCGCTACGGCGAAGCAAATGTGCACTCACGCACTGCGCGTTTGTCAAAGCGATGGCAAGCACCGCATATTGTGCCTGTCTTTTAGGGCGGTCGCAAGATGTTGACAGCTGTGGACGGCTGTGCAAAACCACGCGCAGCGCGCGGAACCGGCAGAATCGCGCGCTATTGCCGCCGGGCTGTGCGGCGAAAGGGCCGCCACACTTGTCGGCGATGCTCTTGGCGAGGACGAGGTTCTTCGCCTTGACCGCGAGTAGCCGGCCTGTTTGATCAAACTCTTCGCGGTGTCATCATGCCGTGTCCGCGCGTCGGCGTTCGGCTGCCGATGGTCGATCCGGTTCAGATCGTTCGTCGCCCGCGTCATCGTCAGGCGGATGGCGCGCTCGACTTCGCCTTCGGCTTCCGGGCGAGGGATCGTCTGGAGGGTCGTGCCGGGCCTGCGGTGGATTTCCACCGCCTTCGGCGCTTCGATTTCCGTCGTCGCTTCCGGCGGGCGCTTCCGGCCGCGCCGCTTCGTTGGCGCGCAGCTCGCGCCGTGGCGACGCCGGCCGCGGCCGAGCGCGGCGCCGCCGGGGCAACTCGGTCGGTCGGCGGGTGCTGGCGGAGGCGGCTCGGTTTCGGTCGATTCGATGTCGCGCGGCGGGAGCCACGGCGGCATTTCAGCTTGGCATGTCGGCGACGGCCTTGAGCGCTGGCAGCGCACGCCGCGCTGGTCAGCGGCAGGATGCGGGCGACGCGCAAGATCCCGGAAGTAGATGTGACGGAGCGTCCGTCCGATCAAAGCCTCATCCATGGCGCTTCTGTCCCTACGCCTGCGGCGGGGATTACGGAAGGTCGTTCCGCACACCTGGGGTTGACTGTAAGCTCAATCTCGCCATCGTGCATCTGCACAGTTCGAAATACCATCGACAGGCCGATACCGCTGCCCCGCTCCTTGGTCGTGAAGTAAAGGTCGAAGATTCGCTGCAGGTGCTCGGGCTTGATGCCGACACCGGTGTCGCTGAACGACACCGAGACGCCGCCGCCGCGCGCGGCGGCGTCAGCGTGGATGCGCAGCGTGCCGCCATGGGGCATCGCCTGACAGGCGTTGAGGCGCCAGGTTCAGGAACGCCTGCCGCAGCATCGCCGGGTCGCCGTTGACGTCAGGCGACGCCGTCGCAGTCGACAGTCGAGCTGACGCTCGCGCGATCGGCTTCCGGCTTGCACGATCGGCACGCACTTCGTCGAACAGCGCGCGCAGGCCGACCGGCTGCAGCTTGAGGTCCTCGGACGCGAGAACTTGAGGAATCCCTGCGACGACTTCGTCGAGCCGGCGGATCTCGTTGGCGATGACGTCCACGTGCTCGCAGCGCTTCGGTCTGATCGACCGGAGGGACGGCCGGCGACCGCGTCACGCGCTGCCACCGGCGCCGCGCGGCGACGAGCCGCGGCGATCGCGCGCCGCGCCGCGAACTGCTGCCGCAGCAGCTCGAGGTGGATCATCATCGCGTTCAGGCGGGTTCTTGACCTCGTGCGCGACGCCGGCCGACAGGCGGCCGAGCGCGGCCAGCTTGCGCGGTAACTGGACCGTCGACTGCACCTGGCTCGGAGTATCAGAGGTTGCGCGCGATCAGCATGATGCCGACGAGGTCGCCTTTCGGATCGTTGATGGCGTGGCGTCATGACCAGCCGCTCGCCGCTGTCGCCGAACGGCGCCGACAGCGGCCCGCGCGACTGCCGGCTGACGAGCGTCTGCTCGAACGAGCCGCCGCAGCGGGTGATCGCGCGGGCACGAGCGTCGGTCGAGCGCGCACGCCCGGCGCAGCCGCCGGCAGCAGCGTGCGCATCGCGGGGTTGGCGAACAGCAGCTCGCCGCGCGCGTTGACGATCGCGACGGCGTCCTCGAGCTGCTCGACCGCCGATTCGAGGTTCGCGACCTGGCCGGCCATCTGCGATCGATCCGCCGACAGCTGTTCGCTGACCGCGTTGAAGGAGGTGCCGAGCTCGCCGAACTCGTCGTGCTGGTTGAGGTTCGAGCTGCACGCCGAACTCGCCCTTGCCGAGCCGCGTCAGGCCGCTGCGGATGACGTGGATCGGCCGCAGCAGCAGCTGCGCGAGCAGCATCGCGACGAGCACCGCGATGCCCAGCGCGGCGCAGCGCGGTCACCAGCGCCGGGCCGAGCGACGCGTCGAGATCCTGCCGGATCAGCAGCGTCGAGACGCCGATGCGGATCGACCCGATCTCGGCGGTCGCCGAGCAGCAGCGGCTCGCGGCAGCTCGAGGTTCTGGCCCTGGCTCGGATAGATCGCCAGCGAGCTGCGACAGCGGCGGGCGGCTGACCAGCTTCGTCGAGATCGCCGCCGGCCGGCAGCGTCGTGCCCTTCGAGCGCGCGATCCGCGTGCGACGACCGCCAGCGCCGCTGGCATCGACGATCGACCGCGAACGTCACGTTCTTCGAGTAGAGACTCGACTCGAGGATCGAGCGCAGCCCGGAGTCGGTGCTGCAGCGCCTTGCACGGATCGGCGTCCCGACCGCACGACCTCCCGCGCGCGCTGATAGATGGCGTTCGCCGATCAGCTCGGCCGCGCGCGCGGCTCTCATCGAGGCTCACGCTCGCCGAGGCGCGACAGGTGCATGCACGCTGACGACGCCACGACGACCGCGCCGACGATCGAGCGTGACGCCGAGGACCTGCTTGCCTTTGATGCCTAAGCGCATAGGCGGCTCGGGCGCGGGCGCGCGCGGTGCGCGCGACTCGCCGTCCTCTACTCTGCCTTCTTCGGCCTCGAGTCGCAGCTTGTTCAGCTTGTTGTGCAGCGTCTTCAGGCTGATGCCGAGAATCTCCGCGGCGCGCGTCTTGTTGTCGCGGGTGTGCTCGAGGCGTCATCATGATCAGCCGGCGCTCCGCCTCTTCGACCGTGATGCCCGGGCGCCAGCGCCACCTGCGGCTGATGCGGCGCCGCCGGCTCGTTCGTCAGCACGACGGCGGCAGGTGCTTGCGGCTCGATGAACGGCCCGGGCGCGAGGATCGGTCGCGCGCTCGATGACGTTGCGCAGCTCGCGCACGTTGCCCGGCCACGCGTGCTGCTCGAGCGTCCGCATCGCCTGCTGATCGACGCCGGCGATCGACTTCTGGTTGCGCGTGTTGAACTCGTTGATGAACGCCTGGACGAGCAGCGGCAGGTCCTCCTTCCGCTCGCGCAGCGTCGGCAGCCGGAACGAGAAGCACGTTCAGCCGGTAGAAGAGGTCCTCGCGCAGCTTGCCGGCTTTGCACCGCTTCGACGCGGATCGATGTTGGTGGCCGCGATCACGCGGACGTCGACCGACTGCTCGGTCGCGGCCGCCGAGACGGCGGAACTTGCGCTCCTGGAGCACGCGCAGCAGCTTGACCTGCGTGCGCCGGCGTCATCTCGCCGATCTCGTCGAGGAACAGCGTGCCGCGATCCGCCAGCTCGAAGCAGCCCTGGCGGCGATCGGCCGCGCCGGTGAACGCGCCCTTCTCGTGGCCGAAGATCTCGCTCTCGAGCAGCGTCTCCGGAATCGCCGCGCAGTTGATGGCGACGAACGGAAAGGTCGCGCGCGGGCTGAGCTGATGGATGGTCTGCGCGACGAGCTCCTTGCCGGTGCCCGATTCGCCGGTGATGAGCACCGACGCGCCGGTCGGCGCCGCCTGCTCGACCACCTGATAGATCTTCCGCATCTCCGGGCTGTTGCCGATCAGCGATCCGAACGTGCCGTGCTCGCGCAGCTGGCGCCGCAGCGCCTTCACCTCGCGCATCGTCTCCAGCCGCTCGACGATCTTGTCGAGCAGGATCTTCAGGCGCTGGATGTCGACCGGCTTGGTGAGGTAGTCGTAGGCGCCTTCCTTCATCGCCTCGACCGCCGTCTCGACGGTGCCCTGCGCGGTGAGCAGCAGCGTCGTGACGTCGGCGCCCTGCTGCTGCAGCGCGCGCAGCAGCGCGAGCCCGTCCATGCGCGGCATCACCAGGTCGGTGATGACGATCGCCGGCCGGAAGCGTCGTGACCTTCTCGAGCGCTTCCTCGCCGTCGCACGCCGATTCGGCGACGAAGCCCCAGCTCTTGACGAGTTGCTCGAGGCCGACGCGCGCCGCCGGTTCGTCTTCGACGATCAGGACGCGCTCGGCAACGTGCTGGTGTCGATTCTCAGTCTGACGACGTCAATTCCGTCGGCTAGTGGTTGTCGTCACTCAGCACCTCAACCATGTCATTTTTACATTCTGCCCCTGTCTCCGCGTGCGCGCTAGCTCGACGTTTCCAGGCCTTTCGCCGGAGCTGCGGCGATGGCGGATTCGCTTGCACAAATAGCCGCCAAGCCTATGAAACACTCCAATTTCACGCCATATCTCCGGGGACTTTATTGATCGTCGCCTGCGCCGGTGCAGCCGGATGCAACAGTGGAACTTCTGCACCCGGGCCACTTGCCACGGGGCCGCTGGTGGGGCAGACTGCCGCGTCGGCTGCTGCAACAAACGGGGGCAGTTTCTGCTTTGATGCGCCGAAATCGGCCGCCAGAGCCGGCAGCGCCGATCGTGGGAAATCGCGATTCCGTCGGGAACAGCCACGATGACCGTGAGCCTCGATGCATCGGTCAGTTTCCGACACCAGCAGCTGATCAGAGATCATGTGTCGGCTCACCTGAGCCACGCGGTCACCGTTGGCGGTGAACCCGTTCTGCCGGCCGGCTCGCGGGTGTCCGGCGTCGTCACCGACGCGGCGCGATCCGGCAAGGTGAAGAGGCGTCGCCCACATCGCCGTCCGCTTCAATTCAATCGTCCCGGCGCACGAGGACGCGAAGTACCGAATGTCGACCTCGTCAATCAGATGAGCGCGCAGGCGACGAAGAAGAAGGACGCCGCCAAGATCGGCGCCGGAGCGGCAGGCGGCGCGCTTATCACGCGCCATCGCCGGCGGCGGCAAAAGCGCGCTGATTGGCACCGCCATCGGGTGGCGGCGCCCGGCACCGCGGTCGTGATGTCGACGCGCGGCGATGAAGTCCAGCATCAACAAAGGATCGGCGCTGACCGTTCTGTCTGTCCGAACCGCGTGACGATCAAGGTCCGCGGCTGAACCCAGATCCTCCGTCCAGCGCGGCGGCGCGACTCGCCGCGCTGGCTGGAGGTCCTGCTCTGCTCGGGCTCCCGACGCAGCTCGCGATCGGGGCGACCTTACGTCGCCCCGGGGATACCGGACCGTGACGGGGAAAGCGGCGGGTCAGGCCACGGGGTGCATCAGTCGTGGCCGTCATCGGCTCGTCGATACTGTCGCCGTCGTCGGCCTCGTCGTGATCTTTCTGTTGTCGCACTGGCGAACGGCCGCGCGACGTCATTCTCGGTGGCCGGCGCGTCGCGACCGAAGCGGTCGGGAATCTGGTTGACGCCGGTTGCGTTGGCCGCGTCGCCGGGGTGGTAGCTGCTCGCGACCCAGCGCCTGGCGCCGTGGCCCGCGCACCGTCGAACTTCTAACCCGCTGCAGGGTCATCATCCTCCGGTCGCCGCGCGATGCGTGGCTGTTTCACGCACTGGTCGTGATTCTGGCCGGCGGCGTCCGCGAAGAAATTCAGCGCGCCTTCATCCTGCACCGCTTCAAAGCGTCTGGCTCGGCGGCAGCGCGTTCGGTCTCGTCGTCACCAGCGTCGCCTTCGGCGCCGGCGCACCTCCTTTGCAGGTGCGCGGACGCGGCGATCGCGACCGGACTGCTGGGGTTCCCTCTGGGGAGCCAGTCTACCTTCGCCGGCGCTCGGCCGTCGCGCCGATGGTCAGTCACTCAGGATTCGATCTGCTGCAGATCGTTGCGGTTCCTGGTTGGCCGCGGACCCGACCCACCCGACCCACCGACACCTGACACCCGACCCACCCGACCCACCCGACCTCCTATGGCGTCCCTGGTCGAGTCCAGTCCGACATCTCCCCGGCGGCGAAGCGCTCGCCAGCCATTCGGTGACGAGCGCCGCGCGCCGTGGATCGGCCGGCGTGAAGCGCTGAGCGAGGTGAGGCGTTGATGCGGAGAGTTCTGGCGGACGGTTTCGCGGACGTGCTTCGCGTTCCGATTCCGCACCGCGCCAGAACCGCTTCGAACTCTGCCGCCGAGTCGAACCGCCCGCGAATCGAAGCGATCTCGCGATCGGCTGTCCGCTGGGTCGGGCTCGGGCGGCGCGTAGCGATCGACCTCTGCGAGCATCAGCTCGCGATCGATCGCGCCGGACAGGCGTCGCGCGGACGGGATCGGCGCCGGCGTCCGGCGGCCTCGAGACCCAGCTCGCGCGCGGCGGTCACGTCGCTCAGCGTGATGACGCGGCCCGCCACGCACCGCGCACGCACGCGGTCGATCGTCTCAGGCGCGGGCCGCGCACGTCGAGGAGCAGCGCGAGCACGACAGGCGGCCGCCGCCGCCCGCATCAGCCGCGCCGGTGTGCCGGAGCTCGATCCATCAGAACGCCTGACCGAAGCTGACGAACCATGCCGACCTGCTTCTCGCCCGGCAGGAACGTTGACCTTGACGCCGATAGTCGATCCGTAGCGGACCGATCGGCGACTTGTAGCGGATGCCGACGCCGACCGCGCTGCGCATTCCGCGAAGCTCGATCGTCGAGACGCGCGCGAAGACGTTGCCGGTGTCGACGAAACCCGACGACGCCTGCAGGCCCGGCCGTCACTGGCACGCGCAGCTCGGCGTTGAAGATGACCAGGCCGTTGCCGCCGATAGCGCGACGCCGTCGGATCGATGGTGTCGCCCGGCTGCGGCGGATCGTGGCGCACGCCGAGCTGGTCGAGCGCGAAGCCGCGCACCGTCGTATCGCCGCCCGCGAAGAAACGCTCGGCCGCCGGCAGGTCGCCGAAGCCGGCAAAACCCTTGCGCCAGGCCGATGCGCGCGCGCTGCCAGCGAAGACGGCAGGCGCGCGGTCACGCAGCGAACGCGTGTGGCGGAACATCTGCGCCGGTCGAAGAATGACTTGACTGAGACCGATCTTCCGATCCGGATCAACGTGCGCGGCAATCTGCCCGTTGGCGCTCAGACGGTTTTCCGGTGTGGGTGTCGAGCGCGTCGTCGCGGGTGTCACGAATCCAGCGATCCGGAGAACGACGAGAGCAGGTGCGGCGGAACGCGCGGTCGATCGGAACGGCCGATCCGAGACTCGTCGACCGGCAGGTTGAGTCACGCGGGGTCCACTGCAGCTGGTAATGAGGTGGTGACGCTGGTGCGGGCCGGAAAGCGGCGCTCGACGTTGGCGCTTCAGGCCCCGCCGCGCGAAGTCGAACGTCGACCGGTGCTGGCTGCTCAGACGGTGCCGTTCACAGAAAGCGTCCGGCGGCCGAATCGAACAGCCGTGGCTCGCGGAACGGTGCCGACCGAGGCGATATTCGGTGATGCTCGAGACCGACGCTGCGGCTGACGCTGGTGTAGAGGTTCAGCGATCGGTTCTTCCCGAACAGAGTTGCGCCGCGCCCGACTTCGAAGATGGCGCGCGGTGCGATGTCGACCGCTCGGTGACGGTTCCATCGGGCGAGGTTTCAGCGAGCCGGCCCCCTGCGCGCCGACGCCGTAGCGATGGTCGTCACCGGCGCCTCCTCGACCGAAATCAGCACGTCGCGGGCGGTTTCGGCGCCGTGGCGCAGCTTCCGCTGACGCGAACGCGGCGGAACAGGCCGAGGGCCGCCAGCCGGCGCTGGCTTTCGGTGATCGCGGCCGGCTGAGCGGGATCGCCGCTCTTGAACTGCAGCTCGCTTTCGATCGTGCGTGGTCTTCGTCCGCACGTTGCCGACGATCAGCACGTGATCGATGTAGATGCGCTGGCCTTCCTGGATCACGCACGGCCACCGTCACGCGTCTGGTCGGCGCCGAACGTGGACGCCACTTCGCAGTAGGCGGATTCTGGTAGCGCGAGTCCTGGATGCGCCTCCGTCGACGACTTCCGGCCGGTTTGCAGCTGTGCCGGCAAGTACGGACCGTCGATCTGGACGCCGAGCTTCGCGCCGGACGGCGCTTGGCGCCGATGGCGCGTCGTCGCCGGTGGACGTCAGGCCGATTCGACCGACCGTGCGGACGCCCTCGGTGACGACTGAATGCGCACGGCCACCGGCACCACGAAGATCGTGCGCCGGCGGCTCGGTGTCCTCGCGACGTCGCACGCTGGCCGCGCGCGGGCGGCCGCGAAGCCCGCGGCGGCGATACAGCGCCTCGAGGCCGAGCAGACATCCGCGTCGAGCTTCGGCTGTCCGGAAGCGGCTCGGTCCACGCGGAGCCGGCGCTGCGGCACAATTTCCGCGATGCGGCATCGGACGGCGTTGCCCGAGATCTCGAAGTCTCGACACCTTGAACTGACTGGCCGCGCTTCACGCGCGAAGGTGATCACGAGCTCGCGGTTCGACGACCTCGCGCGGTGTGCGGCGCCTTCGCATCGCGATAGCCCTGCGCCCGCAGGTGCTCCTCGATGCGGTTGCTCGAGTCCTCGAGCAGATCCTCCTCGACCGAGCCTTCCCGCTCCACGGGGACGAGTTCGGCGCGCTGGTCCGAAGGCAGCGGATCACCCGTGAAGACCACCGCGGACGCGCGGTCCCGGGGTGACCGTCAGCGTCAGATCCGCGACGCGGTCGTCATCGCTCAGGCGGACCGTCGGGACGATGCGCGCCTCGTAGTAGCCGCGCTTGCGGCGTTCCTCGGTGAAGCGCTCGATGCGCGCGCCGAGCGCCTGCCGCTGGGTATGGCGCGCCCGGCGCCAGCCCGAGGCGGCCGAGGATCTCGGCGCGCTCGGCCGGCGGCCCGAGGACTTCCACCGTGCCGATTTTCGTGCGCACGCCCGGATCGATCGTGAAGACAATCGTGGCGCGCTCGGGGTCGTGCCCGATCTCCGCACGCGGAGCTGATCGACGCATGCAGGTAGCCCCGCTCGCCCAGCGCGTCGGCGAGGATGCGCGTCATGTCCGCGGCGCGGCTGAGCGGCGGCGACACGCCATACCGGTCGAGGACGGCGCGGCGCAGCGCGTCCTGCGTCGATGCCGGGCAGTCCAGCGGGCCGGTGAAGCGGATCCTCGAGACGGGATGGATCGGCACGAGGTCGTAGCGCAGCGCCACCCGGCCGTCCTCGAGCGTCGCGTCGACGCTGACGCCTTCGAAGCGGCCGAGGCTGAAGAGGTGCGCCACGGTCTCGCGCACCTGCGCCATCGACAACGGCTGCCGCCGGCTGTGTGCCGACGATGCCGCCGAGCAGCCGGCTCGGTGGTCTCGCGTCCTTCGATGACCAGCCGCACGGTGCCGATCGGCTGGCCGAGATAGGCCGACGACATCGGCGCGCGCGGTGCCGATGCCGGCCAGACACAGCCGCCGCAGAGGACGCCGAGGACTCGGAGGAGAACGGCGGCGCTGATCATCAGAAAGACGTGCCTCACCCTGAACTCGAGCGCGTAGGTCTGCGGAGTCCTCGTTGCGCGAGAGGATCCAGGAGACGCGGTCGCTGCCGTCGATCTCGAGCAGCACGATCTGATCGTTGCCGACCGTGCCGAGGCTGCGCGAGAACGTGAGGTAGACGCGATCGGAAATCCGCTTGCCGATGGTGAGCCGCGCCGTCGGGTTGAGCCGCGCCGACGGCTGGATGCTGGTCGGGTCGACAAACGACGGCGACAGCTGGAACGTATCGACGCCGAAGGTCTGCTCGACGACTTTGCCGACCTCGGCCGAGAACGGCGCCGCCGAGCGCCTGCGTGGCCCGCGCCGTCAGGATGTCGGTCTGCGCCTGGTTGGGGTTCTGCAGCGCGCGCAGCTCCGGCGCCACCCCTCGCGTGCCGCCGCGCCTGACGTCGCTGAAGAGCAGCGCCAGGACGTCCGCGGTCGGCAGCGGCGGATCGGAGTTGAGCGTCGGCCGCAGCTGCTCGCTCGTCCCCGCAAAGGCGACCGTCACGCGATAGGTCTGGCCCGGGACGCGCACGCTGGTTTCGGCCTCGACGTCGAAAAACGGCTCGATCCGCGACGGGTTCGGTGAAGTCCATCGTGCCGCGCGAGATGCGGTAGCGGCGCCCCTCGAACGTCACCTCGCCGCGCTCGATGTCGGCATGCCCCATGACGACCGGGCGATCGTAGGTGCCGCGCAGCGACAGGTCGGCATTCGCCACCAGCCGCGCCAGGTTGTTCTCGACCCGCAGCGTCGACGGCACCAGGAGCTGCAGGTCGAACTTCAGCGGCAGCGTCGACGCCTCGGCGGCCGGAGCGCCGCCGGCGCCGCTGGCGGCGGCGCGCCGCGACGCCAGATCGAAGATGCTGCCCGGCGTGTCGATGCGCCGGCTCCAGATCGCGCTCTTGACGGTGACGACGCCGCCGAGCGTCGGCGCCTTGACGCTGCCGCGCAGCGCCAGGTCGGCATCGACCACCGAGCGGATGCCTTCCGGGATGCGCAGGTGCATGTCCTCGCCGCGCGCCGTGACGTCGAGCGTCGCGGGCAGGTAGCCCTCGAACCCGATCCGGCCGCCGAACTGCACGCGCCCGCCGCCGAGCGTCGCCGCCACATCGTCGAGCCTGATGCCGCCGGGATCGAAATGGATGGTCCCGTTGATGGCGTCGAGGGCGTTCGGGAGCCGAGAAGTGGCGCACCCGCCCGTCGGTGATGGTCGCGGTGCCGGAGAACTGCGGCTCGCGCAGCGGACCGTCGATCGCGGCCGACGAGCTCGGCCCGGCCCGAGCCGCGCACATCGCGGAAGAAGCCCTGCAGGATGCCGAGGTTGGCGTCGCCCGAGGCCTTGATGCGCGATGCGTTCGTCGTTCAAGCCCGATGCTCCCCGAGACGCGCAGCCGCGTGTCTTCGCCGACCAGGCTGCAGCTCCTCGATCTTCACCTCGCTGCTGGTCGAGCGCGATCCGGATCGGACGCGTCGTTCCTCACCGCGTAGTCGAGCAGCCGCATGTCGAGCGTGTCCACCGTGCCGTCGACGAGCAGGTGGCTCGACGTCCGCCAGCTCGCCGACGACGCGGATCGACCCGCTGACGACGGCGGTGGTGAACGGCGAGAGGCGCGGCACGAACAGGCGCACGTAGGGGTCGAGCGAGGTGTCGTGGAACCGGAACGTGAGCTCGGAGTCGTACTGCGAGCGTCAGCGCGATGCGGCCGGTGCCGGTGACGGCGAGGCGCGGCGACGCGGCGTCGATCTCGCCGCTCAGCTCGCTGCCGCGCAGCGTCAGCGTCCCGGTGACCTGGCCGACCCCTTCCTCGCCGACGAACAGATCGTTGACGCGAAACTTGTAGTCGTTGCGCGGCGCATCGAAGGTGCCGCTGCCGGTCGCCGTGAACGTCCGCGACCCCGGAGAGCGGCGCGTTCGGGAAGCGAGACGAACGCGAGCCGCTCGACCGGAATGCGGCGGCCGTCGGCGTTGAAGGAATAGGTGGAGTCCCAGCCGACGAACGCGGCGCGCGGTCATCCCGCCGGTGCCTTTCGACGAGCACCGAGGTTGTCGAGGCGGACGCCGCGGGCCGTCGAACCTGCAGCGACGCGGTCGCGCGCTGGAACGGCTCGCCGTAGCCGACGCCGTCGTCGATCGTCATCGCCGCCGAAGCCGACCGGCCGCTCGTACTCGCCGGTCAGGTGGAACTCGCCCGACAGCAGCCCGGACACCGGGTAGATCGTCGATGCCGAACGCGTGCCGCAGGCTGTCGAGGTCGCGGCGCGACGACGCGGACGCGCGCGTTGATCTGCTCGCCGCCGGTCCTCGCGCGGGTAGCCGAGCGAGAAGAGGCCGTCGGCGCGAATCTCCGACTCGCCGCGCCGGACGACGCTGTCGCGCACGTTCACGTAGCGGTTCTCGACGACGATCGTGGCGCGGCCGTCGCCCCAGAGCGTGTCGAAGGCGCGCAGATCCTCCCCGGTGAACATGGCCTTCGACGCGCGGGCTGCGGAACGCGCCGGTCATCACGCCGTCGAACTCGCCGCGGCCGCCGAACGGCACCGGGCCGGTCGGCGACCCGAAGTCCGTGATGATCCCGGCCAGCACCTGGTCGCTTTCCTGCCAGTCGCTGCTGATCACGTGAAACGGCAGCCGCGATCGCGTGCCGTATTCCGGTCGTGCCGCCGAAGGTCACGTGGGTGCGTTCGGTCGCGAAGCGGCCCTGCTCGACGATCACTTCGTCGGGCGTATGCGATACGCCAACTCCGCCGGCGATCGGCAGGTGGGCGGGAAGCGGCAGCGGCGCGAACGGTCCCCATTCGTGCCGGCTGTGGCCCGCATCGGCGGCGCGCGCCTCGTCGAGCGACGCCGGCATCGGCCGTCACGCCGGACGGGCGGCGTCACCACCAGATGGCCCTCGCCGCGGTGCTCGGCAAAACTTCCCGACGGCCATTCGAGCACGTTGTGCCAGCGTCGCGGCGCCGGCAAACCGCAGCCCGCGCAGCTGCTGGAAGTCGGTGAAGCGCGCGAGATCGAGGCCGGTCACCGTGGCGTCGAAGCGATGAGGTCGGCTTGATCTTCGCGCCGAACGGCTTGATCGAGTAGACGAACTGCGCGGCGCCGCCGTAGAACTCCGACCCGGCGTTCCAGATCTCGAAGGCGTGCTGCGATCCAGCGCAGCGAGCCGAAGAGCGACGGAAGCGATAGTCGTTCACCCCGCCAGCGCGCTCGAGAAGGTGCCCGTGAGATCGCGGTTGGTGTCGGCGCCGGACTTGAACAGCTTGAACACGCCGGTGAAGTCGCCGTCGCCGACCACGCGCCACGGCTCGTTCTTGAAGAACAGCTCGCGCATGCGCGGAAAGTGCACGCGCGACTGCACCTCGTAGGTCTGGTTCGGCCAGTGCGCCGTATCGACGTCACCGCGGCCACGGTCGTCGCGCCGTCGGTCTCGAGGTCGATCCGCTCGAGATGAATGCTGCGGCCCGTCGATGACGAACGGACGCGCTGCATGCTCGCCGACATCGGCACGAAGTCCTGGACGGCGACGGTGCCGCCCGTGAAGGTCGCGGTGCCGTGGTAGTTCGGCAGGTTGCCGATCTCGACGCTCGAGGTTGCGGCAGACGACGCTCCACGGCGTGCTCGTGATCCTCGAAGGTGAACTGCGCCGCGCGACGCGCGCAGCCACTTCATCGTCGTCGTGAACCGGCTGCGGCCCGCGCGGGCGTGTCGTCGTCGTCGCGGACGAAGCGCGGGAAGTTGTGCGCGTTGTCCCATTTCTCGACCAGCATCTGCCAGTCGGTCATCTCGAGCGAGGTGATCGTGATGTTCGGCCGCGCGCGACAGGCGCCGGCAGCCAGTCGAGCGACACCGGCGAGCTGCTTGGCCGTGAAGAACGGGCGGTCGCCGTCGATGGAGGCCGTCGATGACGACGTCCTCGATCGAGCACCTTGCCGGTGAGCAGGCGGATCTTCAGCGAGCCGATGCGCATCGGCCGCTCGATGCTACTGCGAGCCGTTCGGTCTCGGCGCCTTGCGCCGGACCGCCGGGCCGAGGTCGACGGTGACCGACGACGACCACGCGCGGCAGCGAGGATCGCGGCGACCAGCGACAGGCCGATGCCGACGGTAGCGGAGCAGCGTGTGGCCGCGCAGGCGCTTCGAGGACCTTCACTGAATGACGATGAGCAGCGCGCCGGCGTCGACCGACATGCCCTTCGCGGGCATGGATCTCGGCGACCGTCCCGTCGCGGCTCGCCGCGCAGCTCGTTCTCCATCTTCATCGCTTCGACCACGACCAGCCGGTTGACGCGCGGCGCACCGTGTCGCCCGACCTTGCACCAGGACGCGGACGACCTTGCCCGGCATCGGCGCCATGAGCCGCTGCGGTCCCGATCCCGTGGCGCCGCCCCTCGTCGGTCGCGTGCCCCAGCGCCGCCGCCCGTTGAGCACGACACGCCGACCGGCGACGCCGCCGACGTGCACGGTCAGCGGACCGCCGGCCGGATCCGGGCGACGCTGACCTCGTGCGCGACGTCGCAGTGGCTGTTCCGGCGACACACTGTCCACCAGCAGCGACAGCGTCGTGCGCGTCGATGCGCGCCAGCGTCAACGCTGCCGGGTGTGGCCGTCGACCGTGACTGCAAAACGCCGCGCCGTCGCGCGCGACGACCGTGACCTGCCGCACTGCGGCCCGCCGACCTCCGACCTCGCAGCTGCATCGCCTGCGCCAGATCGCTCAGGCCCTGCGGCCCGCCGCCTGCCGCACTGTCCAGCCGTGCGCGCCTGATCAGCGCCTCGCCGTGCGCGCCGGCGCGGCGCCGGCGGCACCGCCCTCCGGCGACAGGGTCGACGGCCTGCAGCCGCACGCGCGCGATGGCGGCGCTATCCGCCAGCATCCGGCGTCGGCTCGACTGAAGGGCCGGCCGTTGCGCGCTCTTCAGCACCTCGTCGAGGTACGTCGTGTGGAATCGCCCGTCGACGAACTCGGGCTGCGCGAGCAGCCACGTGAAGAACGGCAGCGTGGTCCTGATGCCCGGCGACGAGGTACTCGCCGAGCGCGCGGCGCATGCGCGCGATGGCGAGCGGCCGATCCTCGGCCCACGCGACCAGCTTCGAGATCATCGGGTCGTAGAAGATCGGCACGTCGAGGCCCGCGGTCGGCGCCGCTGTCGTCGCGGATGCCCGGTCCGCCGGCGCGCCGCAGCTGCAGGATGCGCCCGGGCGACGGCAGGAAGCCGTTGTCGGGATCCTCCGCGTAGATCCGGCACTCGATGGCGTGGCCGTGCGGCGCGAGCAGCCGCGCCGGATCGAGATCGAGCCGCTCGCCGCGCGCGATGCGGATCTGCCAGCGGCACCAGGTCGACGCCGGTCACCATCTCGGTGATCGGATGCTCGACCTGCAGCCGCGTGTTCATCTCGAGGAAGTAGAAGCGGCCGTCCTCGTCGAGCAGGAACTCGATCGTGCCGGCGTTGGTGTAGCCGACCGCCTTCGCGACGGCCGCGGCCGCCGCGGTCATCCGCCGCGCGCAGCGCCGGCGACACGGCGAGCGACGGCGCTTTCCTCGACGACCTTCTGGTGGCGGCGCTGAATCGAGCACTCGCGCTCGACGAACGGCAGCACGCGTGCCGTGATGATCGCCGAGCAGCTGCACTTCGATGTGGCGCGGACGCGATGAGCCGTCGCTCGAGATAGACCGCGGCGTCGCCGAATGCGGCTGCCCGCCTCCGACCGCGCGGCGCGCACCGCGCCGGCGAGATCGGCGGCGTCGGTGACCGTGCGCATGCCCTTGCCGCCGCCGCCGGCGACCGCCTTCACCAGCAGCGGATAGCCGATCGCCGCCGCGAGCCTTCGGCGATGTCGGCATCGGACGACGTCGGCGCCGAGCGGATCCTCGGTGCCCGGCACGACCGGCACGCCGGCGCGTGATCGCCGCCGTCCGCGCCGCGGTCTTGCTGCCCATCATCGCGATCGCTTCCGGCGACGGCCCGATGAAGGTCAGGCCGGCGTCGCGGACCGCCGCGGCGAAGTCTTCGTTCTCGGCGAGGAAGCCGTAGCCGGGATGCACGGCGTCGGCGCCCGACTGCTTCGCGCCGCGTCGATGATCGCGATCGATGCGCAGGTAGCTTTCGCGCGGCGCGCTCGGGCCGATCGGGCTACGCCTCGTCGGCGCAGCCGCACGTGCAGCGCCGTGCGATCGCACTCGGAATAGACCGGCCACCGGCGACGATGCTCATGCTCGCGGCACGCGCGGATGATGCGCACGGCGATCTCGCCGCGGTTGGCGATCAGAATGCTTTTTCAACGAACGGATGCCAGCGTAGTACGTAGTTTAGTCGAGCGACGGGCGGGCGCCGATGGTGGGTCGCCTGCTCGTAGGCATAGGCGAGCGCGGACGCAAGCGTCGCGCTCAGCTCCAGGCCCGGCCGAAGAACTGCAGAGCCGGCCGGCAGCGCGTCCGCCGCGGGTGTAGCCCATCGGCACGGTGATCGCCGGAAACCCGGTGCTCGGCGCGAAGAGCTGGCTGTTGTCGCCGCCCGGTGTGTTGAGATCGCCGATGAGCCGCGGCGGATTGCTCCAGGTCGGATACGACGAGGGCGTCGAGCTGACGCGCCGTCCATCAGCGTCGACGACGGCCGGCGCGCAGTTTCTCGCGGAATTCGTCGCGGCTGCGGCAGCCGGCGCGACTCGCCCGGGCGCATCGTCGGCATGCCTCGGCCGCACTCGAGCCGGGCCTGAATCGACGGATGGAAGCGGCGCGACTTGATGACCTCGTCGAGCGAGTGCATCGGCGCCTTGTCGCCGAGCCGCGGCGAGATATTGGTTCAGGTCGTAGCTTGAACTGATTGCAGCTGCCGCCCTGCTCGCGCGCAGCGCGCGTCGAGGCCCTGGACGCTCCACCGGATCGATGACCTCGGCGCCGAGGTTCCGCAGCTCGCCGAGCGCGCTCGCGAAGACGCTCGTCGACTTCGCTGTCGAGCGTCGGCGTGTCGTAGGCCTGATGGAGCACGCCGAGACGCGCGCCCTTCAGTCCGTCCGCGCGCAGCGCGCCGGCGTAGTTCGCATCGCACGTGGCCGCGGCCGGCGGCCGTGGCCGGGTCGTCGGATCCTCGCCGGCGATCACCTGCAGCACGGCGGCGGTGTCCGCGACCGTGCGCGTCACCACGCCCGGCGATGTCTGCGGCCAGGTTCAGCGGCACCACACCGCCCGGCTGACCAGCCCCATCGTCGATCGCAGGCCGACGAGCGCCTGATGCGCGGCCGGGCCCGCGAATCGAATCGCCGGTGTCGCTGGCGGTGGCGATCGACGACGAAGTTCGCGGCCAGCGCCGGCCGCCGATGCCGCCGCTCGAACCGGCGGTGACGCGCGCTGGTGTCGTGCGGATTGCGCGTGTAGCCGGGCAGGATCGAGTTGACGGTCTCAACCGGGCTGAACGCGAACTCCGCCATGTTCGACTTCGCGATCACGATCGCGCCCGCGTCGCGCAGGCGCTTGACGACGAACGCGTCCTTGCCGGTCAGCATGCCCTTCAAGCGACAGCGAGCCCGCGGTCGTCGGCATGTCCGATCGTCTCGTAGTTGTCCTTGACGATGACCGGCACGCAGTGCATCGGCGCCGACCGGACGCCCGGACTGCCGGAAGCGCCGATCGAGATCGTCGGCGGCCTTCAAGCGCGTCGGGGTTCGTCAGGACGATCGGCGTTGAGCGCCGCGCCCTTCTTGTCGTGCGCGTCGATGCGCGCGAGATACTGCTCGACGAGCGCGCGGCAGGTCAGCAGGAGCCTTCGCGGAACGCCGCCTGGACGCGGGCGATCGTGGTCTCTTCGAGCGCGAATCGCGCCGGCGCACCTGGCCGGCGGCGCGAGGAAGACCTGGCACTGTCGGGAGAGCGACGCGAGAGAGGCGACGAGGGCGAGCGGCGGGCGGAAGCGGACGCATCGGCGGTAGTCTACGATCGCCGCCACGCGCGTGCGCTGGCTAGAAGCCGTCGCGCCCGACGGGACACGAGACGGCTGATTTGGAGCGCGAAGGCTTCAGCCGAGCGCCACCACAGTGGATGCTTCTTCGGCGGGTTCTTGTCGCGCTTGTTCTCCAGATTTCTGCAGCGCGGTCGATCAGCTTGCGGCGGGTCTCGCGGGGCTGGATGATCTTCGTCGACGAAGCCGCGCGACGGCGGCGATGTAGGGATTGGCGAACTTCTCGCGGAACTCGCGCGACCTTCTCGGCGCGCGCCGCCGACCGGATCGGCCGCCTGCGTCGATCTCGCGCTTGTAGAGGATGTTGACCGCGCCTTCCGGGCCCATCACCGCGATCTCGGCGGTCGGCCAGGCGTAGTTGAAATCGGTGCGAATGTGCTTGCTGGACATGACGCAGTAGGCGCCGCCGTAGGCCTTGCGCGTGATCACCGTCACCTTCGGCACCGTCGCCTCGGCGAAGGCGAACAGCAGCTTCGCGCCGTGCTGGATGATGCCGCCGTATTCCTGCACCGTGCCCGGGCAGGAAGCCCGGGCACGTCCTCGAAGGTCACCAGCGGAATGTTGAAGGCGTCGCAGAAGCGCACGAACCGCGCGCCTTTGACCGACGCGTCGATGTCGAGCGTGCCGGCCAGCACCGCCGGCTGATTGGCGACGATGCCGACCGGCCGGCCGTCGAGCCGCGCGAAGCCGACGAGGATGTTGCGCGCGTAGTGCTGGTGCACTTCGAGAAAGTCGCCGTCGTCGACGATCGGCGTGGATGACGTCGAGCATGTCGTAGGGCTGGTTGGGCGACGGCCGGCACGATGCGAGTCGAGCGCCGGCGTCTTCGCGATCCGGCGAATCGTCGGTCGCCCGGCGCGGCGGATCGTCGAGGTTGTTGCCGGGCAGGAACGGAGCAGCTCGCGGATCAGCGCCAGGCACTCGCGATCGTCGTCGACCGCGAAATGCGCGACGCCGCTGGTCGCGTTGTGCGTCATCGCGCCGCCGAGCTCTTCCTTGGTCACGTCCTCGTGGGTCACCGTCTTGATGACGTCCGGGCCGGTCACGAACATGTAGCTCGGTGTCCTTGACCATGACGATGAAGTCGGTGATCGCCGGCGAGTAGACGGCGCCGCCGGCGCACGGGCCCCATGATCGCCGAAATCTGCGGCACCACGCCCGGACGCGAGCGTGTTGCGCAGGAAGATGTCGGCGTAGCCGCCGAGCGACAGCACGCCTTCCTGGATGCGCGCGCCGCCGGAGTCGTTCAGGCCGACGATCGGCGCGCCGAGCTTCATCGCCAGGTCCATGATCTTGACGATCTTCGCGGCGTTGGTCTCCGACAGCGATCCGCCGAAGACCGTGAAGTCCTGCGCGAACGCGAACACCTGGCGGCCGTCGACCAGGCCGTGGCCGGCTGACGACGCCGTCGCCGGGGATGAGCTGCTGCTCCATCCCGAAATCGCGGCAGCGGTGCGTGACCAGCTTGTCCAGCTTCCTCGAACGTGCCCGGATCAGAACAGCAGATCGATCCGCTCGCGCGCGGTGAGCTTGCCCGCCGCGTGCTGGCTGCTCGCAGGCGGTCTCGCCGCCGCCAGCCGAGATTCCGGCGCGCGCGTTCGAGGTCCTAGCGAGGTCAGAGGATCAGCCATTGATGAGTATCATACGCCTTGACCGCCTGCGCCTTTTCCCAGTCCTTCAGGAATTTCTCGAGGCCGATGGTGGTCAGCGGATGGTTGAACATCTGGTCGATCACCGCCGGCGGGCAGGTGGCGATGTCGGCGCCCATCCGCGCCGCTTCGACGACGTGGATCGGGTGGCGGCAGCTGGCGACCGAGCACTTCGGTCGTGAAGTCGTAGTTGTCGTAGATCTCGACGATCTCGCGGATCAGCTCCATGCCGTTGGTCGCGACGTCGTCGAGCGCGGCCGACGAACGGGCTGATGATAGGTCGCGCCCGCCTTGGCGGCAGAGCAGCGCCTGCGCCGCCGAGAAGCACAGCGTGACGTTGACCCGGATGCCCTCGCCAGACAGCGCCTTGCACGCCTGGATGCCGTCGCGGGTGAGCGGCACCTTGACGATCATGTGCTGGTCGATGCTTCGGCGATGTCGTGGCCCTCGCGGAGCATGCCCGGCGAAGTCGGTCGCCGGTGACCTCGCCGCTGACCGGCCCCTTGACGATCTGGCAGATCTTCTTCAGGTTCTCGCTGTAGTCGCCCGGCTCCTTCGCGAGCAGCGACGGGTTGGTCGTGACGCCGTCGAGTGATGCCGAGCGCCGCCATCGTCTCGATGTCCTTGATGCTGCCGGTGTCGACGAACAATCTTCATGTGGCCCCCTCATTCCGTCGTTACGAGCACCTGGATTGGTCAGCTCGCCGACGCCTTCGACGCTCACCGTCACCGCGTCGCCGTGCGACGGCGATCCGATGCCGGCCGGCGTGCCGGTCGAGATGATGTCGCCCGGCTCGAGCGTCATGTCGAAGCTGATGAACTCGATCAAGTGGTCGATCGGGAAGATCAGGTGCGAGTGCCTGGACGACTGCCGTCTGTCCGTTGACCAGGCCTTCGACCATGCCGCCGGCGAGCCGTCGAGACCGGCCGCCACGCACGGGCCAATCGGCGCGAAGGTGTCGAAGCCCTTGCACCGCGTGTAGCTGCGACTCGCGATTCTGAAGATTCGCGCGCGGTCACGTCGTTGACGCAGATCAGCCCGAGGACGTAGTCCCAGGCGTTGGCCCGCTTCACTCGATGGGCACGACGGCCGATGACGACGCCGAGGCTCCGCCTCGTGATCGACAGCGCGCCGACTCCGGGCGGCAGCCGGATCGGATCGCCGGCGCCGATGACGGCGCTCGACGGCTTGTTGAAGCCGCGCAGCGGCTCCTTCGGCAGCGGCTTGTTCTGTTCGGCGGCGTGGTCTTTGTAGTTCAGGCCGACGCAGACGATTTTCGAGAAGGCGTGACGGGCGGCAGCAGAAGCGGCAGCGACTGGACGCCGCCGCGGATTTCCCGACCTTTCGAGTAGCTGCCGAGAAGGGGAGTCGCCGCTCCAGTTCGAACGCGGCGTCGCCGCGCTGGCGATCGCCGGCCGCGGCGCGCCCGTCGTGCTGGTAGCGATAAAAGCCGATCCATCCAGGTCGCATTAAATCACCAAGTCCTCGGGTTCAACAACTTTTTCCAGTCCGGCCCGTCAGCGCGCCGCTTCTTCGACGAGGTTCGAAGCGGCGCGCGACGTTGCCGGCCTTGTCGACGGCTTTGATCGCATACGGCGACGTATCGGGTGCCCGCCGGCAGATTCTCGTCTCTGAACTGGGTCAGCTGGATCGGCGAGGTCACCAGCGGTTTGAGCGAATCCGGCGACAGCCACACGCGCAGGACGATGTAGCCGTCCAGGGATCTTTTTTCGGCGTTCGGATCCCGGATCAGGCCGACCCGCCCGCCTTCCTGCGGTGATGTGACCGCAGTCCGGCGGGCGCCGCCGGCGGAAATTTGTCCTTCAGCGTCACGCAGACCGGCGCCGGCGCCTCGCTTTCGACGGTGAGGTTGCTCATCGTCGCGACCGCCCGGACGACGTAGCAGCGCTTTGTTCGCCCCAGGCGATCCGCGTGGGTCGATGAACGTCGGCTCCGCGAGCGGCGTCGACGCGTCAGGCGGGCGGGGCCGCCGGCTGCGAGGCGTCGTCAACGGTGGTAGCCGATCGCGACGGGCGGGGCGCCAATCGCCGTGGACGGCAGCACACATCCCCCGCGCCGGCTGCTGGATGGGAGCGGCCTGCGGCAGCGCCGGCCACTTGAGGGTGATCGCGCTTCTCGTCGTAGGCGATCGTCAGCCGGCCGGGCGCCGGTGGCGGCGGCACAGGCGGGACCGCGACGCGCCGCGACGGCAGGCCGTTCCGGTCGCGCGTGGCCGAGCGCCGACCGCAAGGTAGGTTGCGCGTCAGCTTGGCGTCGTCTGCGCCGGCAGCAGCGGACCCGGGTGGGCCGGCGCGGTCTGGGTTTTCGATCGAGCGGAACCGTCGCGGGCGCGGTCGCGGCGCGATCCAGGGTTTCCAGAGACGTGGGCGCGTGCGCCCTGGTCGAGAGCCCTTCCCCCTCGGGCGGATCCATGTCGGCCGGCGGCTCGCAGTCCTCTTCGATCGCGCTGTCGGGATCTTTCGGCGCCTTGACCTCGACGCTGGCGACACGCTTGCCACATGCCTGATCACCTGGGCGTCAGTCCAGCCCGGGTCGCCGGTCGTGATGGCGAAGACGTCCACGCGCTGCACGTTCGCCGGGCGCGAGTTGTCGACGTTGGCGGCGGGAACGGTGAACTGCGGATCGACCGTCGTCCCCCGCCAGCTCGGCGGCGAAATCGGCCGGCGGCGAGGGCAGCCGCCACCAGCGGCGGCAGCGGCGGTCCCCTTCTTGCCGCAGAGCCACTGCCGCCAGCGCCGCCGCGAGGACGGCCGCGAGTCGCCGCCGGTGCGCGCGTCGTCGACGCCGGGTCGGTCGAAGACCGCAACTGCCGGCCAGGAGCCGGTGCGTCACAAGAATGTATCGATCGAGAGGTCGTCGTTCTTGGCGATGTCGGCGAGCATCTTCGGTCGACGTAGGCCTCGTCGATCGTGACCGTCTTGTTCGTCGAGGTCGGGGCCCTCGAACGAGATCTCGTCGAGCAGCTTCTCCATCACGGTGTGCAGCCGGCGCGCGCCGATGTTCTCGGTGCGCTCGTTGACGATGCGTCGCGAAATCGGCGATGCGATCGGATCGCGTCGTCGGTGAACGGCAGCGCGATGCCCTCGGTCTCCATCAGCGCCATGTACTGCTCGACCAGGGCGCTGCGCGGCTCGGTGAGGATGCGGACGAACTCGTCCTTGCCCAGCGGCTCGAGCTCGACGCGGATCGGAAAGCGCCCCTGCAGCTCGGGAATCAGATCCGACGGCTTCGACGACGTGAAACGCGCCGGCGGCGATGAACAGGATGTGATCGGTCCGCACCATCCCGTAGCTCGTGTTGACCGTGGTGCCTTCGACGATCGGCAGGATGTCGCGCTGGACGCCTTCGCGGCTGACGTCCGGGCCGTGCGCGCCCTCGCGTCCCGCGATCTTGTCGATTTCGTCGATGAAGATGATGCCGGCCTGCTCGACGCGCTCGACCGCGGCGCGCGCGACGCTGTCCATGTCGATCAGCTTCTGCTCTTCCTCCTGCGTGAGATACTCGAGCGCCTCGGGCACCTTCACCTGCGCGCTTCTTGGTCTTGCCCCTGGAAGAGGCCCGGCAGCATGTCCTTCAGGTTGATGTCGACCTCCTCGACCGACGAGCCGGCGATGATCTCGAAGCGACGGAAACGACTTCTCGCGCACGTCGATCTCGACGACGCGCGCGTCGAGCCGGCCGGCGCGCAGCTGCTCGCGGAAGCGCTCGCGCGTCTGGCTGCTGCTGATCGCGCGCGCGCCGGGCTCTTCGTCGGGCGCGACCGGACGCGCCGGCGGCAGCAGCATGTCGAGCAGCCGATCCTCGGCGTTCTGCGCGGCCTTCGCGCGCACTTCTTCGAGCCGCTCCTCGCGCACCATGTCGACGCCGAGCTCGACGAGATCGCGGACCATCGACTCGACGTCGCGGCCGACGTAGCCGACCTCGGTGAACTTCGACGCCTCGACCTTCACGAAACGGCGACTGCGCGAGGCGCGCGAGCCGCCGCGCGATCTCGGTCTTGCCGACGCCGGTCGGGCCGATCATCAGGATGTTCTTCGGCGCGATCTCCTCGGCGCAGCTCCGGCGCGAGCTTCTGGCGCCGCATGCGGTTGCGCAGCGCGATCGCGACGGCGCGCTTGGCCGCGCGCCTGACCGACGACGTACTTGTCCAGCTCGGCGACGATCTGCCGCGGCGTCAGCGTGTCCGCCGAGCGTCTGCGTGGTTTCGGGAAGGAATGATCAGGCACTACAGCTCTTCGACCACGATGTTGCGCGTTCGTGTAGATGCAGATCTCGCCGGCGATCCGCCATCGCCTTCTCGGCAATGGCGCGGGCGTCGAGCGTCGGTGTTGTTCGACCAGCGCCTTCGCGGCCGCCAGCGCGAACGGGCCGCCCGATCCGATCGCCACGATCCCGTCGTCCGGCTCGATGAGGTCGCCGTTGCCCGGACAGCAGGAACGTCGACGTCTTGTCGAGGACGACCAGCATCGCTTCGAGACGGCGCAGGATGCGATCGGTGCGCCAGTCTCTGGCCAGCTCCACCGCCGAGCCGCTCGAGGTTGCCGCGATACTGCTCGAGCTTCGATTCGAAGCGCGCGAACAGCGCGAACGAATCGGCCGCGGAGCCGGCGAAGCCGGCCGAGGATGCGGTCGTTGCAGAGACGGCGGATTTTCTTCGCGCGCTGACCTTGACGACGGTCTGGCCAAAGGTGACCTGGCCGTCGCCGGCGAGAACTGCGCGGTCGCGGTGGCGGACCGCCAGGATGGTTGTGCTGTGAAAAGTCACCGGTTTTCCGAGTCTATCGGCCGTCTCAAACAGTGTCAAGAAACGCGGCTCTGTTCTCCCCAGGCGACAGCAGCGAGGCGTATACTTTAGGAAATCCTGAGATTCCTCCCGGCAGTCGGCTTGCTGTTTGGAGTCTGAGAGGGTCTTGGCCATGAAGCGCATGCTCGCGGTCTTCGTGATGATGGCGCTGCCAGCGGCGGCGCAGGACCGGTCCCGCGGCCGGAGCGGGCGGCAGGACACGCGCGGTGGGAGCGGGACTCACGCCAGCGCCGGCGTCGGGTGGCGGTTCCGCGTCGGCGGCGAGAGCCTCCGGCGGCAGGTCCGACTCGAGCGGAAGCACCGCCCGAGCGGCGGCGGCTCGGCGTCCAGCAGGTGCAGCGGCCGCGCGGACGCAGGCGGGCGGCACTCGGCGAGCGGCGGCAGCGGCGTCGCGGTACGCGCGTGCGGCGGCGTGGATCCAACACCAGCGCGCGGCCGTCATGGCGACGGCGGCAGCGTCAACGGCGGCACGGTCACGCCGGGCCGGTGCGACCCCGGCGACCCCCGCGACACGACGGCGGGGCCGACGGTTGACGCGTGCCTCGGGCAGGACCGAAGGCTCGCCGCGCAACGCCCGCCCGGCGACGGCACGGTCACCGGAGCTGACTCACGCGTCGTCCCCGGCAGCGGGCCGATCGTCGGCACCGCCGTTCCTCGTGGCTCGGTAGCGCCACCACCGCCGGCAGGCGGAGAGCGGGACGATAGTAACCGGCGGCGCCGGCTACTATCCGTGGTGGTATGACGGCGGTGCTGGATTCTGCGGGCGCCTACTACGGCTACGGTAACTACTACGGCCATGGCAGTCCGCCTCGGCGCCAGCTCGTATTCCGGCTACTACGATCCCTGGTTCGGCGGTTACCCGACATGCAGGACGCCGCACCGAGCGGCGGCGGCACATTCGTTCCGACCCTGGACGAAGGGCGCTGCGACTGAAGATCAAGCCGCGCGACGCCGAGGTCTACGTCGACGGCTTCTTCGTCGGCGTCGTGGACGACTTCGACGGGCATGTTCCAGCGCCTGCACCTCGACGCGCGGCACCGCACCGGATCGAAGTGCGCGCCGTCGGGCTACGAGACCGCTGACGGTCGAGGTGCGCATCACACCCGATCACGCGACCACGTACCAGGGTGAGCTCAAGCGAATCAAGTAGCCAGCGATTGCCGGCGGGCCATCGCCGGCTTCGCGCGGTTGTCGGCGGTCTCGCTCGTCTACGACGCCAGCGTCGGCGTCATGATGATCCTGGGACGGCCGATCTTCGCGTCCGATTGTTCCAGGTCCCGCTGCCCGTTCCCCCGATTCACGCTGACCTGAACGGCATCTTCCTCGCTGGCGGTGGCGGCGGGCTACACCGATCCCGTTTCGCGAACCGCAATCGGCGGGCGGCCGCGCCTACTTGTGGATCATGGGACCGCTGCTGAAGGGCCTCGGCGCGCTGGCGTTCCTGCTCGATTACTACTTCCGCCACTCGCCGAGTTCGTTCCTGCTGTTCGCGTTGAGCGACGGGACGCTCGCGCTCGTGACCTGGTAGGCTCTTAGACTCTACTTCCGAGCAGCTTCCGCTCGATCGGCTGCTCGCCCATCCTGACTCCACTGCACCGACCCGTATTTCGCGAACAGCTGAATCTTGGCGTCCACGAACAGGCTGTTCTTCAGCATGTCCTGGCGCGTCTGGTCGGTGCCGGTGCTAGCCGTTCTGAGATTTCAGTAGCAGCGGCGGCGTGGTCGCGCCCGGCGCCAGGCCCTCCGAGCCGGCGGCGGTCAGGAACGCGCTGCCCCATTCCTCGGCGTCGTTGCCGTGGCGAAACAGCAATTGATCTGGCAGAGCACCAGTTTCTGATCCGAGTTGTTCTTCACGGTGACCCTGGCGGCGGGGACGAGCTTATTCTGACCGTTGATGATGCCCGCGTCGAACCAGCCGGTGGTCGAGCACGTCGATCTGGAGCGCTTTGCCGAGGTCACACCGTCGGCCTGCAGCCGGCGGACAGTAGAACCAGACCCGCTGTCAGGACACGCATCGCATGCATAGGGGTCATTCTATATGCGCGCGAAAACCCGCCTCACCCACTCGACCCACCCGACCCATTCGACCACCCGACCTAATGCCACCCTCACCTCAATCCGCTCCTTGGCCTCGTCCTTGGTGATCTGCCGGGCCAGGAACGCCGACAGATCAGAGCCCCGGAGGCGGATGATGCGCGTTCGCGACCCGTTGTTGTCGGCGGGCGCCAGCCGCGGCCGATCCTCGTTGCCGCGAGTCGCGATCGTCAGCCATTCGTTGGCACCGATGCCGAGCGAGCTGCTGTGGTTGAGCATCGCCTCCTTCAGGGCGTCGAGCACTTCGCTCCGGAAGGCTTCGTTCGGATCGGTCAGCATCGGATCGGGCGCCCGCCGCGGCGCCGCCGGCTGCGCGTTCGACTGGTCGTCGACCGAGGCGGTCGATCCCGTCAGTGTCCGGATGTCGCCGGCACGGGCGCGGCGGCCGCAGGCCGCTGCGTGGGACCAACCTGCAGCTCGACCCGGCGCAGCGCCTGCTCGGCGTTGGTGTTGCCCACTTTGACGATTTCCTGCAGCTGCCGCATCGCGCTGTCAAGTCCGAGATCGTTCTGATCCAGCGCGCTGCGGATGGTCCACAGGGTCGCTTCGAACGACGGAACGGAGACGTCGAAGAACACCCATGCCTCGTCGAGACGGAACCCGCGCGCGTGCGCGTTGTCGCTCAGGAGCAATTCGGTCGGCATCTGCGCCAGCGCCTGGAGGCGGTCACGGGTGACGGTGACGCCGTGCTCGACCGCGCTTTCGAGCACGCGCTCGAGCAGCCCGATCTCGTAGCGCTGCTGACGCGCGACCTGCTCCTCGCGCGCCAACGGCGCCGACTGCTCGGGCTGGGCCAGAGCAGGCGCCGCCAGACATCCAATCACCATCGCACTGAACACGTTCCGAGTCACGAAACCCCCTACTGCGGCTGCTGTGATACGCGCTGCAAGATGTAATCGAGCTTCTGACGATTGCAGAAGCACCTCGACGCCGGTCCGATCCTGGAGCACGCCGAGATTCTGGTCGATCTTCCGCAGGTCGGCCTGACGCTGAACGCTGAGATCGCGAATCACTTCGCCCATCCGCAGCGCCAGCTCGTTCTGCTGACGACGCTCGCTTTCGTCGAGGAGTAGTTTCACGCGGCGCATCACGTCGGCGTCGGATGACGAGACGTGCGCGACCTGCAGGCCGCCGGCGGGCGAGCTGGCCTGCGAGGTATGCATTTCGCTGCGCAGTTGCTGCTCGACGGCAGTCAGCTCGGCGCGCCACGCCGCCCGGTCGTCAGTCGCGGCGCGGCTGTGCGTGTCCGGCGCCACCACGTTGCTCGCGGACCGCGACCAGCCGGTATGGATGCTCAGACCGTTGTGGTCGTAGCGGATGTCGAAGTTGGCGATGCCGGCGGCGACGCCGAGCACCAGCAGCGCGGCGCGCCACTTGCGCCCAGGCCGGCATCTCGCGCCACCAGCCGCGCCGGCTTTCGACGACGTCGGACGCGGCTTCGCCCGTCACTGGGGCGATCGCGGACAGCTGACGACGGAGGACGGCGAAATTCGGCTCCGGCGGCGCCCATCTCGCCAGCTGCGACCGGACATCGTCGAGGCCGTTCAGCTCGCTTCGGCACCGCGCACAGGTCGTCAAGTGCTGCTCGAAGGCCTGACGATCGGCCGACGCGACGTCGTCGTAGAGATACGACATCAGCATCGCCTCGCGATCGCCGGTATATCCACACAGAATATCGTTGGTCATTTCATGCTCACCTTGGCACCCCGTGCCAGTTCGCGCCTGAGAACCGTCAAGCCCTGGTAGAGACGCGTCTTCACTGTGCTCAGCGGACAACCCATCAGGTCCGCGATCTCCTGAAACGTCAGCCCGTGATATTCCTTCAACACGATCGCCGTGCGCTGCTCCTCGGGCAGGAGCGCCATCGCCCGCTCGACCGTCCGCGTCAGATCCTTGCGGGCAACGAGGTCTTCGATCGACTCGGACGGTTCGGCGGCGCGCCGCCAGCTCCATCAGATCGCCGTCCTCGGGCGGCTGCACCACCGGCGTCCGACGCTCGCGGCGCACCCAGTCGCGACAGAGGTTGAGTGCGATCCGATACAGCCAGGACGAGAACTTCGCCTGGCCACGGAAACCCCGGCAGCGCGCGGAACGCCCGGAGGAACGTCTCCTGACAGACATCGCGCGCGTCCTCTTCGCGCCCGATGGTGCGTACGCAAGGGCATAGATGGGCCGTTCCCATCGCAGGATGAGCTCGTTGAAGCTGTCGGCATCGCCGCTCGTGGATCGAGCGACGAGCTCTTCGTCCGTCCACGTCATGCGGATCGCGGCGGGCCTCTCTCAGTATTTCTAAGACGCAGCAGGCTGGCCGAGAGTCGGGTCATGGCCTGCACCTGGATCGATTATAAGCTGTGAAGCGATAACTTGCTCACTATCATCAACTTATGGTCCTGTTTTGGATCCCGGCCAGTTGGTGCGCCGGGGCCTTCGCAGTAAAATCGCCCCCGAGCGGGCCCCCGCGGACCTGATGCCCCAAAACGAATCGCACACCCGTCGAAGCCCCGGTCTCCCGTCGGGCGCGGACACCGCTCACCGGTCACCCGTGTCGCTGCTCGCCCACGAAGTTCGCCAGAGCGCCCTGCTGCCAATGCTGCACCAGCATGCCATCGACCGCACTGGCGGCCAGTGCTCGCTGCTGTTCCAGCACAACCCGCGCAACGGCGCGCTGCACGCGACGTCAGGCTTCGGCCTCGACACGCTGCGATCCGATCCGTGGCAGCCGGCGCACGATGAAGCCGCCATCGTGACCCAGGCGTTCGAACGGCGCGCCCCGGTGCTCGTCAGGGACGCCGACCGGCGGGCGCCCGAACTGGCGGCGCGGCTCGCGACGCGAAGCGCGCTCCTCCTGCCGCTCGTTCGTGGCGACGAGCGCCGTGGAATCCTGGCCATCGGCTTCTCCACCCCGCCCGCGGCCGACGTGGACGAAGACGTCGCGGAAGTCGGCGACGCATTCCTGACCGCGCTGGAGTTGTTCCACCTCCGGCAAAGCGAGGAACTGCAGCGCGACGTGCGCGCCCTCCTCGCCGATTTCTCGGCCTCGCTGTCGGCAACGCTGAATCTGTCCGGCGGGCTCGACATCTTCTGCCACGGGACGAACCTGCTCTTCGGCGCGGATCGAACGTCCGTCTGGATTCACGACCGGCGGGCGCGCAGTCTCGTGCTGCAGGCGTCGTCGGACACCGTGCACGCCACGCGCGGCACGCGCGTCGGGGTGGACGATCCGTCGGCGCCGGCGGCGGCCGCCATGCGACGCAACCGCGCGGAGATCGTCACCGGAGCGTCCGACGAGGTGACGGCGACGGTAACGGTCACGCTGCGCGGCACCCGGCGCGCGCTGGGCACGCATCGTGTTCGAGCGGCGTCCGGGTCCAGCCCGGCGGCGAGCTCGATCTCCTGGACCGCGCCGACGAGCTCCGGGCGCCAACTGGCCAGCGCCATCGAGAACATGCAGCTCCTGGACGACCTGATCCGGTCGCGGCGGGAACTCGAAAACACGTTCGATCTCGATCACCAACCTGGTGGTGGTGACCGATCGTCGCGGCCGGCTGACGCACGTCAATCAGGCGTTTGCGTCGCGCCTCGGGCGCGGCCGTGACGACCTGATCGACAAGCCGCTGGCGGACTGCGTCGGCGACGAGCTCGCCTCGTGGATTACGGAACTGAATCGGCCGATGTCGTTTCCGACACGCCGCCCTCGCGGGAGGTCCTCGATCCGGTCCTGAAGGGCCCGTTCATGATCACCGTGACCGACCTGCTGAATCCCGAACGGGAACGCGTCGGCCAGCGTCATCGTCGCGCGCGACCTCGACGCCCCGCAGGGCGGCTCGAAGCCGAACGGGAGGAGCTCCGCAAGCGCCTGACGCAGACCGAGAAGCTGGCGGCGCTCGGCCAGTTCGTGGCCGGTATCGCACATGAGCTGAACAACCCGCTCCAGGGCGTGCTGGGGCATCTGGAGCTGCTGCGGGTGACCGGCGCCTTCCCCAAGCAGATTCGCAAGGAGGTCCAGACGATTTATCGGGAAGCCGACCGGGCGGCGAAAATCGTGCGCAATCTCCTGGTCTTCGCCGGATCCAGGCGCCTGGCGCGCCGGGCGCGTCAGCCTCAACGCCGTCCTGCAGAAGGTTCTGGCGCTTCGCGCCCCATCCTGTCGTGCTCTGGACATTGAACTCGTGCGACACTATGACGATAAGCTGCCCCGCGTGAAGAGCGATCCGCTGCTGCTGCATCAGGTGTTTCTAAACATGGTGATGAACGCCGAGCACGCCATCGCCGCAAGCGGGACAGGGCGGCCGAATCGAGGTCACGACGACGGTGACCCGCGATCGGCGAACGGATCGTCGCTACCGTGCGCGACACCGGCACCGGGATCGCCGTCGACACCGCTGTCGAGGATTTTCGAGCCGTTCTATACGACGAAGGAAGTCGGCAAGGGCACCGGGCTCGGCCTGGCCATCGCCTACGGCATCGTCCAGGAGCACGGCGGCCAGATCGTAGCCGCCAATCACCCCGACGGCGGGGCCGTCTTCACCGTCGAACTACCGACCGCGGCATCGCCCGCGCGAGCATAGCGCATGATTGACGAAACGTTTCTGACGACTGAAGAAGTCCTCGAATATCTCCAGGTCAACCTGCGGACCGTATACCGGCTGATCAAGGCCGGCAAGATTCCCGCGGTCCGCGTCGGGCGGCAGTGGCGGTTCCGCAAGCGCGACATCGACGCCTGGCTCGACAGCCAGCGCCCGCGCGGCGGCGGCGCCGCGCGGCCGGCGCCGCTGCCGCGTCGGCGCAACCGGCGGCCGGCACGGCCACGGCCGCGCGTCCTCGTCGTCGACGACGAGGCGAGCATCCGCGATCTCGCTGTCGAAGACGCTCGCGCTCGCGGAGCACGACGTCGACGTCGCGCCGGACGGACGCTCCGCGCTCGAGCGGATGCGGCTCTATCCCTACGATCTGCTGATCGCCGATCTGAAGATGCCGGGCATGGACGGCCTGACCGGTCATCCGCGAGGCGAAGCGCTACAGACCGATCTGCCGGTGATCATCATCACCGGCTTTTCGACCGAGTCGAGCGCCATCGAAGCGGTCAACCTCGGCGTCGCCGGCTACCTGACCAAACCGCTTCCGCGTGCCGCAGGTGCTCGCGGCGGCCGCCAAGGCGCTCGGAGAATAGCAGAATCGTCAAGGGCTGAGGGACTGGGGCCCATGAACGGCTGAGCCCTTGCCTATCAGCTTTCCCAGCCGTGACCTAGGCCCTAATCCCTAGCCCTAAGCCACGTAAGCGTCAGCTTTCGATGATTCAGCTTTCAGAGCTCACCAAGACCTTCGGCGACCGCGTCCTGTTCGACCACGTCACGTGGCAGATCACCGATCGCGAACGGGTCGGCCTGTGCGGCCCGAACGGCGCCGGCAAGACCACGCTGCTGAAGATGATGGCCGGGCTCGACGAGCCCGACTCGGGCGCGATCCTCAAGCCGTCGGCACTGACGGTCGGCTACCTGCCGCAGGACGGCCTGACGCACGCCGGGCGACACCGTGTTCGAGGAAGCGTCGAGCGCGTTCGAGCGAGCTGCTCGCGATCAAAGCCGAGATGCACGCGCTCGAGGATCGCCTCGGCGATCCGTCGATCCCCGAAGCCGAGCACGACGCGATGCTCGCACCGCTACAGCGATCTGCAGGATCGTTTCCGGCTGCGCGACGGCTACAGCATCGAGCTGAAGACGGCGACCGTGCTCCAGGGCCTCGGCTTCAAGACGGCCGACTTCGAGCGCCCGACCGAAACGTTCTCCGGCGGCTGGCAGATGCGCATCGCGCTCGCCAAGCTGCTGCTCGGCCAGCCCAACCTGCTGCTGCTCGACGAGCCGACCAACCACCTCGATCTCGAGGCCCGCAACTGGCTCGAGGAGTACCTCAACGCCTATCCGCACGCGGTCATCCTCGTCTCGCACGATCGGCTCTTTCCTCGACGCGGTGGTGACGCGCATCGCCGACCTCGACGCTGCGCACGCTGACCGACTACCATCAGCAACTACAGCGACTACCTCGCCGAGCACCACGACGCGCATCGAGGCGCTGCGCAAGGCCAAGCGCGAGCAGGACGAAGAGGTCGCGCGCGTCAAGATGTTCATCGACCGGTTCCGCTACCAGGCGACCAAGGCGTCGCAGGTGCAGAGCCGCATCAAGATGCTCGAGAAGGTCGTGCCGATCGAGGTGCCGCCCGAGCGCAAGAAGATCCACTTCGACTTTCCCGCCTGCGCGCAAGAGCGGCCGCACGGTGTCTCGAGCTGAAGCACGTCGCGCAAGGCCTACGGCGACCTCGTCGTCTTCGACGATCTGAACCTGCACATCGAGCGCGGCGATCGCATCGCGCTGGTCGGGCCGAACGGCGTCGGCAAGTCGACGCTGATGCGGATGCTGTCCGGCGAGGAGGCGCCCGACGCCGGCGAGCGCGCCGACGGCCACAACGTCGTCATGCAGTATTTCGCGCAGGACGAAGCGACGCGGATGGATCCGGCGCCGACCGTCTACGAGACGCTCGCGTCCGGATCGCCGCATGCACATGGTGCCGGCGATCCGCAACATCCTCGGCGGCTTTCTCTTCTCGGGCGACGACGTCTACAAGCGCGTGCGGGTGCTGTCGGGCGGCGAGCGGACGCGGCTGGCGGTCGCGCGCATGCTGCTGCGGCCGTCGAACACGCTGCTGCTCGACGAGCCGACCAACCACCTCGACCTCGACTCGAAGGAAGTGCTGCTCGACGCGCTCGTCGACTACGGCGGCACGCTGATCTTCGTCTCGCACGATCGCTACTTCGTCGAGCGGCTGGCGACCAAGATCATCGAGGTCGGACGCGGCACGGCGATCGTCTACCCGGGCACCTACAAGGAGTTCCTCTGGCACAAGGCCCAGCAGCGGGCGGACGGCAGGACGGCGGCGCGCAGCGCCGGAGAGCCGAATGCAGCGGGGCAGCAGCGGGCCGGCGGCGAACGCGGCAGAGTCGCAGCGCGCCGCCGCCGACGCCAATGCCCCGCCAGTCCCGGGCCAGCCAGGACCAGCGCCGACAGCGCGCAGGACGAAAAGAAGCGAGCGTCGACGCCGAGGCGCGTCGGCGCCCAGCGCGCCGCATCAGGCGCGTCAGCTCGAGATCGACGACGCTCGAAGCGCAGATCGCCGAGATGCGAGACGCCATCCGCGAGCTCGAGGAGCACGATGTCGGCGCCCGGCTTCTACGAGGATCGCGCCGCGTCGCAGCCGGTGATCGATCGCCATCAGGCGCTGATGTGGAAGGTCGGCGACCTGATGCATCAGTGGGAAGAGCTGCAATGCCGACACCGACCTCCTGGCCGTCTGCTGACAGTCCTGACGGAATCGTCAGGTGCATTACAAATTTGTTATCATGGGCTCAGAGTGTCGCTTGTAACCGACTGAATTCACGCTAGTTTCTCGGACTCTAGCGGCATTGCGCACCGGGCACACTGGTTTGCCCCTGCGCCGCTGAGACTCATAGTGCGCAGCGATCCGACATGCCCGACACGACCTCCCGGCCCTGGTGCACCCATCGTGCGCGGCCCGTCCGCCGCGGCACCCCGGATCGAGCGCCGGCGCGCCGTGCAGCCGCCGGCTGCCGCCGATGACCGCTTCTTCCGGCATCATCGTCAGCAGCATGCGCAACGGCGTCATCGCAGTCCATCGCGACGGCACCCTGGCGCTGATGAACGACGAGGCCTACCGGATTTTCGAGCATGACCCGGCGGGCCGACGACATCGGCCGGCCGTTCGCGGACGTGCTGCGCGATCGGCCCGACGTCATCCGCGTGCTGGCCGGCGCGTTCGAGCTGAGCCACCTGCCGAACCGCGCCGAGCTGCGGCTTGAAGGATCTCGACCGCGTGATCGGCTACACGCTGTCGCAGGTGAAGGACGACGACGGGCGACGCCGATCGGCGCGGTGCATGTTTTTCAAGGACCTGACGCCAGCGTCGAACAGCTCGAGGAGCGCGAGCGCCTGCGCGACCGGCTGGCGTCGCTCGGCGAGATGGCCGCCGGCATCGCGCACGAGCTGAAGAACCCGCTGGCCGGCATCGAAGTGATGGCCGGCCTGCTGCGCCGCCAGGTGCCCGACTCGAAGGACGCCGCAGTCGCTGCTCGCCGACATCCTGAGCGAAGCCGAAGCTGGCCAACGCGATCGTCGTCGAGATGCTCGAGTTCGTGCGGCCGGTCCGGCTGCAGGTCGAGCACACCGACATCGCGCGACGTGCTGCAGCAGTCGGTGACGATGGCCGAGATCGAAGGCGCCGCGCGGCGAGCGTGGCGGTCGACGATCGAGATCGAGGCCGAGGCTGCCGATGATCGAAGGCGATCATCACCAGCTCGTGCGCAGGTGTTCACCAACCTGCTCGCCAACGCGTTCGAGGCGCTCGACGGCAAGCGGCGCGATCGCGATCACGGCCGTCGCCGAGCGCGATCGAGGAGGACCCGGCGTTTGCCGGCATCCAGCCGCCGACGCCGACGCGTCATCGTCGACGTCGCCGACGACGGGCCCGGGATTGCCGGCGGAAGCGACCGACAAGATTTTCGATCCGTTTTTCACCACCAAGCCGCGGGGTCCGGAGCTCGGCCTGGCCATCGTTCGCAAGATCGTCGGACGCCCACGACGGGCGCATCGACGTCAGCAGCGTGCCGGGCGCCGGCACGCGCTTTCGGGTCACCGCTGCCGGTGAAGAGCGCGACGGATGGTTCAAGAAGCGGTCGGGTGGGTTCGATGGGTCGGGTGGGAAGAACGCATGAGCGCGAGGCTTCAGCCGAGCGCCAGAGATCGAGTCAGGTAGGAGAGGACGATGGGCCGTATTCTGATTGCTGATGATCACGACGCGCTGCGGCGCGGCCTGGCACGCGGGCTGACCGAAGCCGGTCACGACGTTGAGGAGGCCTCGAACGGCAACGCTGCCATCGAGCGGCTGCACGACAGCTACTTCGACGTCGTCCTGAGCGACCTGAAGATGGGCGGCAGCGACGGCATCGACGTGCTGCGCACGACCAAGGCGCTGCATCCGACCACCGCGGTCATCCTGATGACCGCGTTCGGATCGGTCAACACCGCCGTCGAGGCGATGAAGATCGGCGCGTTCGACTACGTGCAGAAGCCGTTCGAGATCGAGGAGATGGAGGTCAAGATCGAGAAGGCGCTCGAGGTCAAGCGCGTCGAAGACACGATCTCGAGTACCTCCGCGGCACGCAGCAGGACATCTACGACTTCGATCAAGATCGTCGGGCTCGAGCCCGGCGCTGCAGCGCGTGCTCGACATCGTCAAGAAGGTGGCGAAGAGCAACACGACGGTGCTGATTCGCGGCGAAACCGGCACCGGCAAGGAGCTGCATCGCCGGCGCGATCCATCACAACTCGCTGCGCAACACGCGGAACTTCGTCAAGGTGAACTGCGCGGCGCTGCAGGAGAACCTGCTCGAGTCCGAGCTCTTCGGCCACGAGAAGGGCGCGTTCACCGGCGCCGACAAGCAGCGCGATCGGCCGCTTCGAGCAGGCCGACGGCGGCACGCTGTTCCTCGACGAAATCGGCGACATGAGCCCGAGCACGCAGGCCAAGATCCTGCGCGTGCTGCAGGAGCACGAGTTCGAGCGGCTGGGCGGCACGCGGACGCTGCGGGTGGACGTGCGCGCTGATCGCGGCCACCAACCGCGACCTGCCGGCGATGGTGCCAGGCGGACAGTTCCGCGAGGACCTCTACTACCGCCTGAACGTGGTCTCGATCGAGATGCCGCCGCTGCGCGAGCGCAAGGACGACATCGTGCCGCTCGGCCAACTTCGTTCCTGCAGCCGCTTCGCGGGCGAGCTGAAGAAGAAGATCGACGGCCTCGAGCCGGACGCCCAGAAGCTGCTGATGCGCTACAACTGGCCGGGCAACATCCGCGAGCTCGAGAACACCGATCGAGCGGGCGATGCTGCTCGCGGAGGGCCGTGCGATCGCGTCCATCGACCTGCGGCTGGGCGAAGTGCCGACGCGCGCGGCGGCGGCCGCGACCATGCGGCGGTGGTCAAGATTCCGCCGACCGGCATCCCGCTCGAGGACATCGAGCGCCACGCCCTGGTCGAGGCGCTGAAGATGTCGAACTGGGTGCAGAAGGATGCGGCGGAGCTGCTCTCGATCAGCCCGCGCGTCATGAACTACAAGATCAAGACGCTCGGCATCGAGTTCCCGCGCGGGCGGCGGCGCGGCGCCGCTGGCGCGGCAGCCGCCGGTGGCGGCTCCGCCTCGTAGTCAGCTTCAGGCAGGATCGGCGGGAAGGGCCCGGGACAGGCGGAGAAGCTGGATCGGTTCACCTTCCCGGCCTTCCCCGTCTCTCCCTCCCCTCCCGCCCTTCCCGACGCTCCTGCCTCGCCGTCTCTCGTCGCCCTCGGATGCTCTTCATGTGACGACGCCAGCAGCTGCTGTGCGTTCACGTGCGTGTGCGCTGGGTCGTGCTCAGCCGCGAGTGGCCGAGGAGTTCTGAATCGCCCGCAGGTCGGCGCCGCGCTGCAGCAGATGCGTCGCAAATGAATGACGGAGAGCGTGCGGGCTGATGCCCGTCCGCGCGCTGGTCGCCGCGACGTATCCGGCGCACCAGTCGGTCGACGCTGCGGACCGTCAGTCGTCCGCCGCGAAAGTTCACGAACAGCGGATCGCGGGCTGCCCGGCGGCGAGGCTCGCCACCGGCCCTTCATCAGCTGATGCCGATCGCCCGAGTACTCCTTCACCGCTTCTGGCGGTGCTGTGGTTGAAGGGCACGATGCGCTCTTTCCCGCCCTTGCCCAGGACGCGGACCCGCCGCGCCGCCAGATCGATGTCGTCGGCGTCGATGCCGGCGACTCGGCCAGGCGCAGCCCCGAGGCGTAGAACAGCTCGAGGATGGCGCGGTCGCGACGGCCGAGCGGCGAGTCGGTCGCTGGCGCCGCCAGCAGCGCTTCCATCTCGCGCTCGGACAGATGCGCGCGGCATCCGCACCTCGCGCTTTGGCGTCCGCGATCAGCGCACCCGGATCGTCGTCGATGATGTCCTCGCGGCGCAGATATTTCAGGTAGGTGCGGATCGCCGCGAGCTTGCGCGCAGTGCTGGCGCGGCTGCGCCCGTGTTTGTGCAGCGCGCCGGAAAACTTTCGAATCGCGTCGCGATCGAGAAGATCCGGCGTCAGGTCCGCGCGTTTGATGGCACGCTCGCGGGCGACGTGGGCGAACAGCTGCGAGAGGTCGCTCTGCATAGGCCCGGACGGTGTGGGCGGAGGCGTTCCTATTGAGCCGAATGAACTCAATAAACTCTTTCAAATGAGTCATTTGCGAGTGCCTGGCACCGGGGTCAGCCGAAATCGACCACGTCGGTGCCAGGCACCGAGTCAGCGGTCTCGAGTGCCAGGCACGCGGAGGCGGCAGGCGGTGTCAGGCACCGGGTCGCGATCCAGACGTCGAGATCTGGCGAGCGCGCGTTCGGCGATCGCGTGAGGTTGCGGTGTTTTTTCCGCGGGGCGCACCGGCGAGCGGGCTCGATGATCCCGAACGTGATGTTCGGACGGATCGTAGCGATCCGGATTCGCGTGCGACGCGTAATAGCCGAGCGCCCCGATCGCGGTCGTCCGCGGCGGCGCCGACGCCGGCTCGCCGCGCACCAGCGCCGCCGCATTCATCCCGGCGATCAGCCCCGACGCCGCCGACTCGATCGTAGCCCTCGACACCGGACATCTGTCCGGCAAAGAACAGCGAGCTGCGCGATCCGCACCTGCCAGGTCTCGGCCAGGACCCGCGGCCCATTGACGTAGGTATTGCGATGCACCATGCCGAAGCGGACGAACTCCGCCGACTCGAGTCCGGGAACCAGCCGGAGCACCCGCGCCTGCTCGGACCACTTGATCTGCGTCTGGAAGCCGACGAGGCTGAAATGATCGGCCGCGAGCGTGTCCTGACGAAGCTGGACGACCCGCGTAGGCGCTCGCGGCCGGTGCCGGGTCGACGAGTCCGACCGGCTTCATCGGTCCGAAGCGCAGCGGTGTCACGACCGCGATGGGCCATGCACTTCGATCGGCAGGCACCCTTCGAAGAAGCGCTCTTTGTCGAAGTCGTGCACGGTCGCCGACTCGGCCGTCGTCAGCGCGTCGTAGAAGCGGTCATAGTCCTCGCGCGTCAGCGGACAGTCTCAGGTAGTCGCCGTCGGGGTCCGCAGCGCCGCGCCGGACACCGGCGGTCCCAGGCTGCGGCCCCAGCGCGAGGCGTGGAGCCACTCTCGACCGGTCGATCGACTCCGCCAGCACGATCGGGCTGATCGCATCGTAGAAATACAGATGATCGCCGCCGACGAGACTCGCGATCCCGGCGGCACAGCGAATCCGAGCGAGCCAGCGGGCCGGTGGCAATGATGACCGGATGCGGCAGCGCTCGGTTCCGGGATCGCCGTGACCTCGTTCCTGACTGACGGTGATGAGCGGATGGACGATCGATGGCATCCGTGATCCAGGCTGAGAAACCGTTCGCGATCCACGGCGAGCGCCGCGCCGCGCGGGGACACGGCTGTCGTCCGCCGCACGCATGACCAGGAGCCGAGCCGCTATCATCTCCGTCCTTCAAGCAGCCGACGGCGTTGTCGAAGTTTGTCGCCGCGAAGGAATTGCTGCAGACGAGTTCAGCAAGTCGGTCCGTCTTGTGCTGGCGTGCCCGCATTGCAGCGGCCGCATCGTGGATGCGGACGGGAATACATCGAGAGGCGATCTGCCACGCGGCCTCTGACCGGCGAGGCCCCGCCGACGGTCCGAGCCATCAGGGACGATCGTTGCATCAAGAGGTTCAAGGCTGCAAGGGTTCAGGGGGTTCACAGGTGCTGGGTGCAAGGGTTCTAGGGTTCACGGCGTGCATACGGTTCAAGGGGTTCAAGCGGGCACAAGGCGCGCGGACGGACCGGCTGCGGCAGCGGCTACCAGCGGTCGCGCGCGGTGTGGTCTCGATCGAACCTAGGCCGCGCTGCACCGGCAGCTCTTCCGACCGCGAGGTAGTCGCAGTCCTCGCTGTTGTTGCAGAGCAGCTGGCGGCCGGTGGCGCCTGGTGACCTTCTCGACCGAGGAACGGCGCGCCGCAGGACGGGCACGTCTCGGCTAATCGGCCGGTTCCACAGGACGAAGTCGCAGTCAGGATAGTTCGAGCAGCCGAAGGAAGATCTTCCCGCGCTTCGGACTTCCGTTCGACGACTTCTCCGCCCTTGTCTGGCGTCGCCAGGGCGCTCAGCGCCCGTGGACTTCGTGCTTGACGATCTATGCACTCGGGATACTTCGTGCACGCGGTGAACTCGCCGTAGCGGCCCGCTTGATCGCAGTTCAGGCTTCAGCGCGGCGCACTCTCGTCCAGAATCTGGTCGGCTTGGCGGCGCGCAGGCCGCCTGCTTGGTCGCGATCAGTTTCCGCGTCGTCTTGCATTCGGGATACCCGGTGCAGGCCAGGAACTGGCCGAACCGGCCGCGCTTCGACGCCATCGGCTTGCCGCAGTTCCTGCGCGGCTCGATCTCTTCCTCGCCGCTCTCCGACTCCAGCCCCAGCTGCTCGGCACCTCGCGCTCAGTGTTGGTGCAGTCAGGATACGCCTGCAAACGATGAACGGGCCGAACTTGCCACCGCGCTTCAGCATCACGGCGCCCCGCATTGTCCGCAGGCCTCGCGATCTCGATCCCTCTTGGGATCAGATCATTCTTGCGGCGCGCGCCAGATCCTTGCTTGAACTTCTTGTAGAACTCCGGTGAGGGTGTGCGCGTGATCGGTCTTTGCCTGCTCGATCTGCGTCGAGATCGTCCTCGAGCGAGCGGGTGTAGTCGACGGGCTCGATGATGTCGTCGAAGCTCTTGGTCAGGAGGTCAGTGATCATGCGGCCGAGCGCGGACGGCTTGAACCGGCCACCTCGATTTTGTTGACGTGCTCGCGGTCCTGGAGCACGGCGATGATCGACGCGTAGGTGCTCGGGCGGCCGATCCCGTTCTCCTCGAGCTCCTTGACCAGGGTGGCCTCGGAAAACCGCGGCGGGCAGGCTGGTGAACTTCTGCTCAGGCCGGATGGCGCGGGCTCGAGCTCATCGCCTTCGGCGAGCGCCGGCAGGACGCGCCGACACGGCGTCGTTCTCGTCCTCGTCACTTGTCGCCAGCGTCGCGGGCGCGCCCCCTCGCCCTCCTCTTTCTCGGTCTGCCCGGGACCAGCCCGAGGTGGCCATCCACCCGGCGAACTTGGGCACCGTGCCCTTCGACGCGGAACAGATAGTCGCCGGCGGTGACGTCCACGGTCGTTTCGTCGAACGTCGCCGCGCGGCATCTGCGACGCGACGAAGCGGTTCCAGATGAGGCGGTAGAGCGAATACTGATCCGGCGTCGAGATGTCACGACTCGACGGTTCCGGGATCGTGCTCGAGCGAGGTCGGCCGGATCGCTTCGTGCGCGTCCTGGGCGTCGGACTTGGTCTTGTACGAAGTTCGCGCTGTCTCGGGCAGGCGATTCATCGCCGAAGGTCTTCTTGATGTAGTCGCGGACCGCGCGACCAGCGCCTCGATCCGCGACGCGGACCGAGTCGGTTCGCATGTAGGTGATGAGCCCGCCGGTCAGCCTGGTGCCTCGATGCCGCACCTTCGTAGAGCTGCTGCGCCAGCATCATCGTCTTCTTTGACCGGAAAGCGCGCCGTCTGCTGCAGCTTGCTGGTGATGAACGGCGGCGGCGCGTGGCGTCTTGCGTTCCTTGGTCGTCACCGACGCGACCGTCCACGTCGCCGTTCTCGAGGTCGGCGAGCACCGTCTTCGACTGCTCTCGTTGCCGAACTTTGATGGTGCCTCGCCCTTCTTGACGCAGCTTGGCGTCGAACTCCGGCGGCTCGCGCGCCGGACAAGCCGCGCGAACACGTTCCAGTACTCGTCGGCGACGAACGCTTCGATCTCGCGCTTCGCGATCGCAGACGAGCTTCAGGGCGACCGACTGCACGCGACCGGCGCTCAGGCCGCGGCGGACCTTGTCCCAGAGCAGCGGGCTGATCTTGCAGCCGACCAGGCGGTCGAGGCACGCGCGGCGCTGCTGCGCGTCGACCATCTTCTCGTCGATCGCGCGGGATGGTTCGAGCGCTTCGCGGACGGCCTTCTTGGTGATCTCGTTGAACGTCAGGCGGTGGAATCTTGCGCTTCTTGCCCTTCCAGCTCCTCGGATCGAGGTGCCAGCCGATCGCCTCGCCTTCGCGATCAGGGTCGGTCGCGACGTAGATGTCAGACGCGTCCTTGGCCGCGTCCTTCAGCTCCTTGATCACTTTCTTGCGCGACTCGATCGACGTCGTAGGTTTCGGCGAAATCGTTGTCGACGTCGACACCCAGCTTGCTCTTGGGCAGGTCGCGGATGTGACCCATCGACGCGATCACCTTGTAGTCGCGGCCGAGATATTTATTGATGGTCTTCGCCTTCGCCGGCGATTCGACCACGACGAGCGCTTTTGCCATGAACTCTCTTTAACCCTTGTTCCACCCCTAGCACGAACTGTCAAGAACGGACGAACCGGCCGCCGCCGACGCGAACCACGGCGCCGTGCAGTTCGAGCTCGAACAACTCGCGCCAGAAGCCAGGTCGGCGCTCAGCCCGGTGCGCTCTGAAATGGCATCGAGATCGCTCGGCTCCCGGGCGTCAGGCACGCCAGGATGGGTCTGTCGCACGCCCCTGCCGCCCTCCGCGCCGGGACGCGCCATGCCCAGCTCCTCCAAGATATCGTCCGCGGACTCCACGATCTTTGCACCGTCGCGTAACAGCCCGTGGGCGCCGCGGTTACGGCCGCTCAGGACGTTCCCAGGAACCGCCAGGACGTCCCGTCCCCTGCTCCGAGCGCCATGCGCGCCGTGATCGAGAGAGCCGCTGCGCTCTCGCCGGCTTCGATCGCGACGACCGCGCGGGACAAGCCGCTGATGATTCGGTTGCGAAGCGGGAAGAACATCGGGAGCGGCGGCGTTCCAGGCACCAGCTCGCTGATCACGACGCCGGCGGCGGCGATGTGCATACGGCGAGCGGCGCGTGTTCGGGAGGATAGATCCACGTCCACCCCCGATCCGAGGACCGCAACGGTCGTTCCCGACGCGCCGAGGGCGCCGCGATGCGCGGCCGAATCACGCCGCGCGCCATGCCACTGACGACGTTCACGCCGCAGCGCCGGCGAGATCGGCGGCGAGGCCGCTTCGGCCGACCGAGAGCCCGCACGATGACGCCGCGCGCGCACCGACGATCGCCACCGACGGCGCTGCAACGCATCGATCGATCCGCGCGTCCAGAGCACCACCGGCGGATCGAGCGATCGTCGTCAGCGCTACCGGATGACGACGCGTCCTGCCAGAAAACGTCGGTTCAAGGCCGGCGGCCGCGCTCGGCCTCGATTTCGCGCGGCGGTGGCGCGCTCGAGCAGCTCGCCGCGCTGTTGAGGCTGATCGCGGTAGTGCTGCAGGAGGATGGTCCCGAAGATCTCGACCGGCGCGACGCCGCGGCGCAGCGATTCCGCGACGAGATACCACAACCAGGATGGCAGCAGCGAGAGCGCGACGAGCACCGTCAGCGTCGGACTGAATCTCAGCAGCTTCTTCACGGCCAATCTCCCGCGACGACACGCGGGCGACGCCGGCCGTCAGCAAACGAGGCCGAGCCACGCGCGCGCGTCAGCGGCCGGGCCTCGACCTCCGTCATCTATTATAGAGCGCGCTGACCACGTTTCGTAAATCCACGGCTCGGCGATGCCCGTATAACAGAGCCAGTTTGCGCGATCGTTTCGTGGCATACTGGCTTGCATGCCGATCACGCCGGTTCGAGCCCAAATTTCTTGTGCGGCTTTGCGGCGGAGTCGCTATAGTGGAGATATCCAGTCATGCGCGTGCACTTGCGCTCCTCATCCTCGATGATCGGCTGTCGGCGGTGCGTCCCTGCCTTCGCCGACGCAACAGAGCGACGCGCGGACGCAGGTCGAGTTCGGCATCAACGTCGCGCAGCGCGGATTGTGGCGCGAGGCCATCTACCGTTGGGAGAAGGCCGTCGAGCTGGATCCCTACCTACGCCGCGGCCTTCAACGACCTCGCCATCGCCTACGAGCACGAGGACAGCTGGACAAGGCGAAGAAGGCCTACGACAAGGCGCTCGAACTCGATCCGAACAACACCGCAGATCCGACAGAACTACGAGCTGTTCAAGGAAATCAATGACCGGACGAGTGCCGAAAAAGATGAAAGTCGTCACTAGGCTGATCGGCGCTGGCGCGTCCTGGGCGATCGCCGCTGCGCCGCGATCGCCTGCGGCACGACGTACTTACGAAATCCCGATCGAAACGCCCATCCAGCCGAAGATGGACGTGACGCGCTTTTCAGCGCGTGCTCGTCGCCGGGTTCGTGGCCGGCGGCATCCGAAGATGTCGACGCGAACCAGGAAACGGTTCGCCTGCTCCGCAGCCAGCTTCGCACCAAGTCGCAGCTCAGGGTCATCGACGCGGACGCTTCATGCCGTTGATGGAGGTCGCCGCAGGACCAGACGAGCGGCACCGGCGGCGCGGAGACGACCGTCCCGCGGCGACAGCAGCGGCGTCCGGCCAGCAGCCGTCGCTCCAGCGCGCAGCCGCAGCGGCGTGCGCGCTGCCCAAGCAAATCAAGGAAGAAAAGGATCTCGAGCCGTACGAGCGCGCTGTTCGCGAACACCGCCTACTGGAAGCGGATCGGCGAGGAATACCAGAACCCGCTGATCGTCACCGGCACGGTGCTCTTCACGCCGCACTCGCGCTCGGGCTATCGTGCAGCGCGACGTCGAGCAGGTACGACAGCTTCGGCCGCCGCCGCGTGATGCCGGTGCGCACCTACATGGAGCGCAAGGGCTTCATCCTGCCGCCCCAAGTTCGTCTTCATCGACGGCCGGACCGGCGCGACGCTCTACTCGGAGAGCTACCGCGAGGAAATTCTCTACAACGCCCAGCAGAACACGCCGGCGCTGTCGTCCTATTTCGAGCTGATGGATCGCCTGGTGCCGAACTTCCTGAGCGCCCTGAGCAGCCAGAAGATCAAGGGCACCCGGGTCCTCCTCAAGTAGGCCTGGCCGCCTTTACAATCAGTGACACTCGGCGGTAAACTGTTCCTTTTGCACAGGTGTCGATTATGTACGCCATCATCCAGACCAGCGGCCATCAGATCAGGTCACTCCCGGCGGCTACGCGACCGTTCCCGGCACGGTGGCCGAGCCCGGGCGCCACAGGTGACGCTCGACCAGGTGCTGCTCGTCGAAAAGGACAGCGGCGAGATCATCGCCGGCGCGCCGTTCGTCGCCAACGCCAAGCATTGTCGGCTGTGGTCGAAGGCGAGAGCGCGCGGCCCGAAGATCCGCGTGTTCAAGAAGAAGCGCCGGAAGGGCCATGCGCAACGACCAAGGGTCACCGCGCGGTGCTTCACGCGCGTGCGCGTCACGGACATTCTGACGTAGCGATTGGTCCGACCTCCGGCGTTTCAACAGGATTTCGTCAATGGCTCATAAAAAGGACAAGGCAGCTCACGCAACGGCCGCGATTCCAATTCGCAGCGCCTCGGCGTGAAGGCGCACGACGGCAACCTCGTCACCGGCGGCACGATCATCGTCCGCCAGCGCGGGCGGCGGTTCCGTCCCGGGCCTCAACGCCGGCCTCGGCAAGGACGACACGATTTTCGCCAAGGTCGCCGGGCCGCGTGCGGTTCGAAGACCACGGCGCCCGCGGCCGCGTCATCAGCATCCTTCCGGTCGAATAAGCCATGAATCTGGGTAATTTGGTAATTTGGTCGTGATCGCCGGATTGACCACTCATCCACTCATCCGATCATTCGATCACCCGTGATTACGATTACCGAATTCAGATTACCAGTTCATTCATTGCCTGATGTTCGTCGACGAGGTTGACGTTCACGTCGCAGCCGGCGACGGCGGGCGCGGCTGCCTGGCGTTCCGGCGCGAGACTCCGCGTCCCGCGCGGCGGACCGAGCGGCGGCGACGGCGGCCACGGCGGTTCGGTCTACGTCGTCGCGAGCCCTCACACCAACACGCTGATCAACTATCGGTTCCATCCCGAGTTCGAGGCCGAGCGCGGACGCCACGGCGAGGGCTCGAATCGCACCGGCCAGACCGGCGACGACCTCGAGCTCGCCGTGCCGCTCGGCACGCTGGTCTACGAGAAGACCGAGGATCCGGCGCAGCCGCTGCAAGCTGCTGGCCGATCTCGCGCAGGCAGGGCGACCGCGTGCTGGTCGCGAAGGGCGGCCGCGGCGGCCTCGGCAACGCGCGCTTCGCGACGCTCCACCAATCGCGCGCCGCGCAAGGTGCAGCCCGGTGAGGCGGGCGAAGTCAAGGACCTGCGCCTCGAGTTGAAGCTGCTGGCCGATGTCGGTCTGGTGGGCTTTCCCAACGCCGGCAAGTCGACGCTGATCGCGCGGATCTCGGCGGCGCGCCCGAAAATCGCCGACTATCCCTTCACGACGCTGACGCCCAACCTCGGCGTGGTCGGACTGAGCGACAATCGCAGCTTCGTCGTCGCCGATGTTCCGGGCTTGATCGAAGGCGCCCATCGCGGACTACGGCCTCGGACATCGGTTCCTGCGGCATCTCGAGCGGACCAAGGTCCTGGTGCACCTCGTCGACATGTCCGGCGCGAGCGGACGCGATCCGCGTGGAGGATCTCGACACGGTGCGCCGCGAGCTGCAGCTGTTCCAGCCCGAGCTGGCGGCCAAACCGCAGCTGGTGGCGGCCAACAAGATCGGACGCAGCCGGGCCGGATGGCGAGCGCTCGGTGGCGCGGCTCGAAAGCGCGCGGCGACGCTGAAGCTGCCGTTCTTCCGAATATCGGGCGCCACCGGCGCGGGGTCCCCGAGCTGCTCGAGGCGCCTGTGGCGCCAGCTGGCCGCCGCGCGGCTATCCGCTGCCTGATCGCGTGCGATCGAATCCTCGTCGCATCGGCATTCTCGGCGGGACGTTCGATCCGATTCACAACGGGCACCTCGACGTCGGGGACGCAGCCGTCCTGCGCCCTCGACCTGCAGCGCCTGTACTGTGATCACCGCCAACGTGCCGCCGCACCGGCCGCAGCCGTTCGCGTCCCCGTTCCACCGCTTCGCGATGACGTCGATGGCAGTGGGCGGCCGCGAGGGCTGGCGCGCATCGGACCTGGAACTGCGGACGCCGGCGCCGTCGTATACCCTCGATGACGCTGAAGAAATTCCACGAGCGCGAATACGCGGCGTGCGAGCTGTTCTTCGTGACTCGGCGCCGATGCCTTTGCCGAGGTCGGCACGTGGAAAGACTATCCCGGCATCCTGGCCGACGCCCATTTCGCCGTCGTGTCGCGGCCGGGGCTTTCCGGTCGACTTCCTGCCGCGCCGGCTGCCGCTCGCTCGCCGACCGGATGGTGCGTGCCGCCGCTCGATCCGATCTCGCAGGATCGATCCGGCTGATCATTTTGATCGATGCGCACACGGCCAGGACGTCATCCAGTGCCATCCGCCAGTTGCGCGAGACCGGCGCGAGCCTCGAAGGCCTGGTGCCGCGAGCGGTGCAGCAACACATTGAGCAGCACGGACTTTACTCGTCGATCACGCCTGGCGCCGGCGCGACCGCACGCGTAGCGCGGCGTCACAGGCAGGCAGGTTGCATGGCGAAGGTGACAAGCGGCAGAACGACAAGCGTCTGCCCGCGCAGATCGAGCTCGCGGTCGGCGCCGCGGACGACAAGAAGGCGGTCGATCTCACGCGTGCTCGATCTGCGCAAGGCGGCCGGGCTTCACCGACTACTTCGTCATCTGCTCCGGCACCAACCCGCGGCAGGTCCGCGCCATCGCCGACGCGGTGATCGACGACCCTGGCGGAGGCCGGCGCGAAGCCCGCGCACGTCGAAGGCTACGACCGGTCCGAATGGATCCTCGCTCGACTACTTCGACTTCATCGTGCACGTCTTCGCGCCGGAGACGCGGATGTTCCTACGGACCTGAACGCCTCTGGGGCAGCGCCGAGCGCGTGGAGCTGTCGCCAGCCGGCTGACAGCGGCGCTTCGCCTCGCCGAGTCGCCGACGGCGCTCGCCGTCGTCATTCTGGCCCGCCGTGTGCGCATGACGCGCGGGTGCTTGCTCGAGCGCCGACACGCGGAGCGGTCTGCGCTTCCTGCTGGTCGTCCATCCGCCGTTGACGCCGCCGGTGTGCGACGTCTGCGGCGATCCGCTGGCGCTGCTCGACGGCGGGCCGCGTCGGATCGACAGATCGATGATTCGCCGTCGACGATCTGCCGGCAATGTTGCGGTGCCGCACGGGCGGTCAGTCGCGCCCGCGCCGCTGGCGTACGACGGCGCGCTTCGCGCCGATCGTGCACGCGTTGAAATACGACGCCCGGCGGTCGCTGGCGCCGCCCCTCGAGGAGCTGATGCGAAGTCGAGGCACGGAGATGCTTGACGGCGCCGACTGCGTCGTGCCCGGTTCCCTCCACCGCTCCCGGCGGCGTGAGCGCGGGATTCAACCAGGCGCGCCGATCTCGCCAGGCACCTCCGGCTGCCCGTAGTCCGGCGCTGGCGGGTCCGGCCGACGCCCCGCAGCCGCAGCTGACCGCCGCCGAGCGCCGGCGGAACCTGACGACGCGTCATCGCTGCCGTCTTCCGCCGCCCATCGTCTCGGAGGTGCGACCGTGTCTGATCGACGACGTCAGCACGACCGGCGCGACGCTCGATGGCGTGCGCGCGCGCGCTGCGGCGCGCGGGCATCGCGGATGTCCGCGGGCGCTGACGGCGGCGCGCGTGGTCGGCTGGAAGGACCGACGATGGCCTTCGCCGAGGCGAGCACGTCGACGGCGATCTGGTCCTTGCGGGCGCTCGCCGTCGAGCACGACCCAGCTGTCCGGCAGCGGCCTGGCGATGGTAGCTGTCGCGGACGCGCGCCTGCATCGCGAGATCGCGCTCGTAGCGATCGCGATCGACGGACTTGCGCTGCGACCGCGGTCTCCGGCGCGATGTCGAGCAGGATCGTCAGCGTCGGCGCCGGCAGAAACTGCTGGATGTCCGTGCAGCCACGCCGGATCGAGGCCCAGCGCCTCGCCATAGGCGACGCTCGACGCCATGTAGCGATCGCAGACCAGAATCAGCCCGCCGTCGAGCCAGCGCTGCAGATCCGGTCTTGCGCTCGTAGCGGTTGGCGACGTAGAGCAGCTGCATGCACGTCAGGGCCGTAGTCGCGCTCGCCCTGCAGGGCCGCGCGCGATCTCTTCGCCGATCGAGGTGCCGTAGTCCGGAAACGACACCAGCCGCGCCTTGCGGCCGTCCTGCTTCAGCCGATCGCGCAGCAGTTCGGCCTGCGTCTGCTTGCCGCTCTGATCGAGCCCCTCGAAGGCGATGAGCTGTCCGGCCATCAGCCTCTCGATTCCAGCGCCAGCATGATCGTCGACGCGTCTGGCGGCGCCGGATGACGCGCCAGCGCGCCCGTCGTCGACCAGCACTTCCGGCCGGCAGCGGACGGCGATTGTAGTTCGAGGCCATCGCCGATCCATACGCGCCGGCGTCGCGGATGGCCACGAGGTCGCCGACCTGCGAGCGGCGGCAGCTCGCGATCGCGGCCGACGACGTCGCTGCTCTCGCAGACCGGCCCGACGATCTCGTATTGACGCGCGGCGTCGCCGCGCGGCGCGTCACCGGCTCGATGCGGTGGAACGCGTTGTAGCAGCGCCGGACGCAGCAGCTCGGTCATGCCGGCGTCGATGATCGACGAACTCGCTGGTCGGCCGTCGCGCGGCTTGACGATCGATGACGCGCGCGAGCGAGCGCGCCGGCGGGGCCGACGATCGACGCGCCCGGGCTCGACGACGATCGGCAGCGCCGTCGGCGCGCACTTCGCCGACCAGCGCCGCGACGTACTCCGCGGCCGACGGCGACCGGCGCGCCGTCGTAGGACACGCCGAGCCCGCCGCCGACGATCGACGTACTCGAGCGCGACGCCCCGCTGCAGCAAGCTCGCGGCTGACGTCGGCGGCGAGCGCCGCGGCGCGGCGCAGCGGATCGAGCGCTGGTGATCTGCGACCCGACGTGCACGTGGACGGCCACCAGCTTCAGCGCGCGGCGCGCCGGCGAGTGATCGCGAACAGCGCGCGGCGCGTCGTCGAGCGGCACGCCGAACTTGTTGATCTTCAGGCCGGTCGAAATGTGCGGATGGCTCTTCGCGTCGATGTCCGGGTTGCACGCGGATCGCGACGCGCGCGACGCCGGCCCAGCCGCTGGCGATCGCCTCGACGCGCGCCAGCTCGCCCGGCCGATTCGACGTTGATCGCCTTGACGCCGAGCGCCGACGGCGCACTCGAGCTCCGCCGGCGACTTGCCGACGCCGGTGAACACGATGTCGGCGGGCTCGAACGCCGGCCGCTGCGCGCGACCTCGATCTCCCAGATCGAATTGGCGTCGGCGGCGCTGCCGAGCCCGCGCAGCAGCCGCGCGACGGCGAGCGTCGAGTTGGCTTTCAGCGCGTAGTGAATCGCGTGCGGGTAGCCGCCGAACGCCGCGTCGATCGCCGCGGTAGCGCTCGCGAGCAGCCGCGCGCGCTGTAGACGTAGAGCGGCGTGCCTTCGGCGGCGGCGATCGCGCCAGCGGCACGCCGTCGCAGACGAGCGTCGTCGTGCGGCGACGAGCCGGTACGAAGCCGGCGTGGGCGGTGCTTGAGCAACGTGATACGCTATTCTACTCAACCCTACATGCCTGCCGGATCCCAGCCGCGACGTCGATCGAGGCGCTGATCCAGCGCTGCCTGCATGGCGATCAGCTCGCCTGGGAGCAGATCGTCCGCCAGTACTGGCGCAAGGTGTTCAACGTCGCCTACAAGTTCGTCGGCAAGCACGACGAGGCCGAAGATCTCGACGCAGGACATCTTCCTGAAGATCTTCAAGTCGCTCGACACGTTCGACCGCCGCGCGAATTTTCAGACCTGGCTGATCAGCATCAGCCGCAACCTGTGCATCGATCACTACCGCAGCGTGCGCAAGGAGCGCGAGACGATCGACCGCGACGTCGACGCCAACGAGCTGTCGCCGGCGTCGCGCGAGCCCGGCCCGGTGGCCGCGCTCGAGCAGCGCGATCGCGTCGATGCTGCTGCGGCAGGCGATGTCGGCGCTGCCCGACACGCTGCGGACCGCGGTGCTGATGCGCGACATCCAGGAACTGTCCTACCAGGAAATCGCCGACCGGCTGCGGCTGCCGGAAGGCACGGTCAAGTCGCGGATCAACCGCGGCCGCACCGAGCTCGCGCGCCAGATCCGCAAGCTGCGCGGCGACGATTTCAGTCCAGAGCCGGCGCGATCGCCAAGCGCACGGGAGCCTACTGATGAATGTCAAAACCGAGCAGGTCGGCGGCGTCTCGATCGTCCGCGTCGGCGAGACGCGGCTGATGTATCCGATCCTCGGCCGATTTCTCGACCGCGGTCAGCGGCCTGATCGCCGCCGGCCAGCGACGAGATCCTGATCGACCTGACGCCGGTCACCTACGTCGACAGCGCGACCATCGGCTGCCTGATGGACCTCTACCGCCAGGTGCACGACGCCGGCGGCCACCTCAAGCTGTCCGGCGTGCAGAAGCGCGTCGAGACGATGCTGACGATGACCGGCGCGCAGAACTTCATCGAGATCCACGCCGACGAGCCGAGCGCCGTCAAAAGCTTCGGGGCATAGCGATGCGCACCATCAAAACCACCAGCGGCGCGCGACGATCACCCTCGACGGCGATCTGCTCGCCGTCATGGAGGCGCTCTACCGACGAAGTCACCGCCAAGCGCGAGCTCGAGCGCTCGTTCGAGGACATGGTGAAGGAGATCCACCACCTCATCGAGCAGATGGACGACGGCGAGCGCCGCACCTATCTGGCCGAAAGCCTGTTTCTCAACACCGTGAAATACGAGAACGACAAGCTCGAGGCGTACATGAAGAAGCTGAGCGAAGTAGTGTAGCCTGAACTTCCTCGCCACGCGCTTCCAGTGCGCCTGGCCCTGGAGCACGCTGGTGATGCTGTGCGACGGGCGCATGGTCTGCGGCTGCGCCGACCCTTACGGCCACCGCGTCCTGGGCGATGCCCGCACCGTCCTCGGTGCACGATAGTCTGGGCCGGTCCGCACGGTCGCGGCCCTGCGCGGCGACCTCAACGCGCGGCGGCTCGAAGTTCTGCGGCGACTGCCCCTCGAAGCTTCCGCTGAAGAAGGACGAGCAGCCGGCCGTCCGGCTGCGATCGACGCCGGGCCGCTTCCGTCGCGCCTGCTATATCGAGTGCACGGCGGCCTGCAACATCTCGTGCGCGCAGGCCTGCTGCGCGCCGGAAACCGGCATCACGCGGACGCGACAGGCGGGCATGCTCGATTTCGAGCTCTTCCAGCGGGTGGTCGACGAAGCCGGCGGCTCGCTCAGTGCGCATCGATTTCTTCAACTACGGCGAGGCGTTCCTTCACAAGACGCGGCGATCGAGATGTGCGAGTACATCAAGTCGCACTTTCCGCACGATCTACCTCTACACCAGCACCAACGGGCTCGGCGCTGAGCGAAGCGCAGGCCAGGCGTCTCGTGCACTCCGGCATCGACGAGGTCACCTTCTCGATTGACGGCGCCACCGCCCGAAACCTACGCCCAGTACCGGCAGCGCGGACGGTTCGACACGGCGCTCGCACAACCTGCGCGCAATGGCCGACGAGAAGCGGCGTCCGGACCGCGATCTGCCGTTTCTCAACTGGCGCTACATCCTCTTCAAGTGGAACGACAGCGACGACGAGATGGCGCGGGCGCGAGCCCTTGCCGCGGAATGCTGGCGTCGATCGCTTGTGCTGGGAGCTGACCGATCATCCCGAGGACGCGTATTCACGCCGCTTCATCCCGGGAGTCGCCGGAGCTCGACGCCATCCGCCACGAGATCTGGGACGACAACAACCTCGGCAACGCCATCCCGGGAGCGACGCCGCGCGGCGCGCATCGACGTCCGCACCTCGTGCCGGGCGTCCCGCTGGTCGCGCGCTCCGGGCGTCCGCTGCAGGTGCGCACGCGCGTGCACAACCTCTCGACGCGGGCCGTTTCCGGCGCAGGCGAGCTACGGCCGGCGTCTCGTTCGCCTCGGCGCGCAGCTGTGCGGCGCGGACGGAGAAGTGCTCAACCGGCGATTTCGCGCGCGCATGGCTGCCGGCGACGCTCGAGCCGGGCGCCACGCGTGGACGATCCCGATCGAGATTCCCGCACCGGCGACGCAGCCAGGTCGCTACGCGCTGAAGTTCGATCTGGTCAGTGAGGGGATTGACTGGTTCGAGCGCTGCCGCGGATCGCTCTACGACGACGAGGTCGCTCGTGGTGATCTAGAGGCCAGGTGGGCCCGGTAGGGTCGGTGGGGTCGGTGGGTCGAAGCTCGAAACGAGAAGCCACGAGAACGCGAAATCACGAAACCAATATTGTTCGTGCCGTGCTTTCGTGGCTCTTCGATTCCCGTGCTTTTCGTGGCATCCGGACGTCTCAGTTCGCGAGCCGCGGCGCCACGTCCTTGACGCCCACCGGCAGCGGCACGATTGGCTTCGCCAGGCGCTTCGACCAGCCGCCAGGCCTGCGTTTCCTCGAGAATCTTCGCGGCGAACTCGGTGTGCAGCGCGTGGCCGGCGCGATGCGCCACCAGGTGACCGATGACCGGATAGCCGACGAGCGCCAGGTCGCCGATCGCGTCGAGAATCTTGTGACGGACGAACTCGTCTTCGAACCGCAGCGCGTTGTTGAGATCCCGGTCTCTCCGAGCACGATCGCGTTCTCGAGCGAGCCACCGAGCGCCAGGCCGTTCTGCCGCATCACCTCGACGTCCTTCAGGAAGGTGAAGGTGCGCGCCGGCGCGACGTCTTCCGTGAACGACTCTTCGGTGATGCGCAGCGTGCGCGACTGGTGGCGGAGAAGCGGATGGTCGAAGCTGATGCTGTAGGTGACCTTGAAATGATCCGACGGATACAGCGCGATGCGTTTGTCGCCCCGCGAAATCGCGATCGGCCGGACGATTTTCAGGATACTTGCGCGCGCGCCGGCAGGCGCTTCACGCCAGCCTCGTGAATCAGATAGATGAACGGCGCGGCGCTGCCGTCCATGATCGGCACTTCCGGCGAATTCAGCTCGACCAGGACGTTGTCGATGCCCACCGAGGTCAGCGCGGCGAGCAGGTGCTCGACGGTCTCGACTGACACCTCGTTGCGCGACAAGCCCGGTCGCCAGCTGGATGCCCGCCAGATGGTGCACGGTGGCCGGCACCTCGTGGTCGCCGAGATCGGTCCGTCGAAAACGAACGCCGAAATCGGGGGCGCCGGTTTGAGTGAAAGATTGACCTTGTTGCCGGAATGAAGACCGATTCCGACACAGGAAATCTGGCGACGAAGTGTGCGCTGTGCGTCCATGTAGCCTCTCAGGCGACGGGGAACTGCACCGTGCCGATGAGCAAGGAAGATGCCCGCTCGCTTCGTCTGTGGTCGCTCGTCGTAACGCGTTGATTCAAAAGTATGTTATCAGAGATCTGACCGACTGGTGCCAATGCGGCAGGATACAGTTTTGTAGGTACTCACGCCACAGCTGGACCCGCCCAAACTGTGGCAATCTTACCACAACCCATCAGCCGGCCGCGGGCATGGATTGGCGGTTCCGGCCTGATAACAGATCTGAGAGGAAGCGTCCGGTGGCCGATTCCCCTACGGCGGCCACCTCCTCCGGCGTTCCGGCCGCGACAATGCGGCCGCCGGCCGCGCCGCCTTCCGGGCCGAGGATCGATGACGAAATCGGCGGACTTGATGACATCCAGATTGTGCTCGATGACGACGATCGTGTTGCCCTGATCGACGAGTTTGGTCAGCACGTCGAGCAGCTTGCGCGTGTCCTCGAAGTGCAGGCCCGGTCGTCGGCTCGTCGAGGATGTAGAGCGTGCGGCCGGTGCCGCGCTTCGACAGCTCCTTGCGCCAGCTTCACCCGCTGCGCCTCGCCGCCCGCGAGCGTCGTCGCCGACTGGCCCAGCTCGATGTAGCCGAGGCCGACGTCCTGGAGCGTGCGCAGCTTGTTGGCGATCGCCGGGAAGTTCTCGAGCAGCGGCAGCGCCTGATCGACCGTCAGGTCGAGCACGTCGGCGATCGACTTGCCGCGGTATCTGATCTCGAGCGTCTCGCGGTTGTAGCGGCGGCCCTTGCACTGCTCGCACGTCACGTAGACGTCGGGCAGGAAGTGCATCTCGATGGCGATGACGCCGTCGCCCTGGCACGCCTCGCAGCGCCCGCCCTTGACGTTGAACGAGAAGCGCCCCGGCCGGAAGCCGCGCGCCTTGGCGTCCGGCATCATCGCGAACAGATCGCGGATGAAAGTGAACAGCCCGGTGTAGGTCGCCGGGTTCGAGCGCGGCGTCCGTCCGATCGGCGACTGGTCGATCTCGATGACCTTGTCGATCAGCTCGATGCCGTCGATCCGGTCGTGCGCGCCGGGCTCGTCGCCGGCCTTGTAGAGCGTTCTGCGCCAGCGACTTGTAGAGGATGTCGTTGACCAGCGTCGACTTGCCGGAGCCGCTGACGCCGGTGACGGCGGTGAAGCACGCCGAGCGGGATCGCGACGTCGATGTTCTTCAGGTTGTTCGCGCGCGCGCCGCGGATGACGAGCTCGCCCTTGAGCGCCGGCCGGCGCGCCTTCGGGCGTCGGAATCGAGCGCGCGCCGGTCAGGTACGCGCCGGTCAGAGACGCGGGCCGCGGCTCCGTCGCCGCGCATCAGCTCGGCTGCGGCGTGCCCTGAAAGATCACGTGGCCGCCGAGATCGCCGGCGCCGGGACCGAGATCGATCACGTAGTCCGCGACGCCGGATGGTCTCCTCGTCGTGTTCGACGACGACGACGGTGTTGCCGAGATCGCGCAGCCGCGACAGCGTCCCGAGCAGCTTGCGGTTGTCGCGCTGGTGCAGGCCGATCGACGGCTCGTCGAGGCACGTACAGGACGCCGGTCAGGTTGGCGCCGATCTGCGTCGCCAGCCGGATTCGCTGGCCTTCGCCGCCCGACAGCGTCGCGGCGCTGCGGCCGAGCGTGCAGATAACCGACGCCGACGTCGTTCAGGAAACGCAGACGCTCCTGGATCTCGCGGAGGATCCGCTCGGCGATGATCGCTTCCCGATCGGTCAGCTGCAGCGTCGTCGAACGCTCGCAGCGCTTCGGCGATCGGCATGTCGACGTAGTCGGCGATCGGTCGGCCCTTGACCCTCACGGACAGGCTCTGCGCGCTTGAGCCGCTCGCCGCGGCACGCCGGGCACGGCCGCAGCGACCGATACGGCTCGAGCTCTTCCTGCTCCGCCCAGCTGCCTTCCTCGAAGCGGCGGCGCAGGTTCGGCAGTCAGCCCTTCGAACCGTTCTGCCGCTGCCGAACAGCAGCGCCTCGCGCGCCTTGCGCGGCAGCTTGCCGAACGGCGTGCCGAGGTCGATGCCGTAAGTCGCGCGCCAGCGTCTGGAGCTGCCTCGCGCACCAGCTTGCGATCGCCGCGCGCCCACGGCGCGATCGCGCCCGTCGGCGAGCGATTTCGACTCGTCGGGCACGATCGCGACGCGGATCGAAGTCGATCATCGATCCGAGGCCCTGGCAATCCGGGCAGGCGCCGTGCGGCGAGTTGAACGAGAACGCCCGCGGCGTCATCTCCGGCATGCTCAGGCCGCAGTCGACGCAGGCCAGCCGCCGCGAGAACAGCCGATCGCCGCCCGTCGTAGCGAGTTGATGACGACGATGTCGTCGGCGAGGTTGAGCGCGGCGTCGACCGACTCGAGTCAGCCGCCGCTCGATGCCGCCGCGGATGATCACGCCGATCGACGACGACGTCGATCGTGTGATTGCGGCGGCGATCGAGCTTGATGTCCTCCTCGAGCGATCGGAACTGGCCGTCGATTCGCGCCTTGGTGTAGCCGCGCGCCCGCAGCGCCGCCAGCTCCTTCTTGAACTCGCCCTTGCGGCCGCGGACGATCGGCGCGAGGACGTTGATGCGCGCGTCCTGCGGGTAGAGCATCACCATGTCGGCGATGCGCTCGAGCGACTGGCTGAGTGATCTCCTTGCCGCAGTTCGGGCAGTGCGGCACGCCGATGTTGGCGAACAGCAGCCGGAGGTAGTCGTAGATTTCGGTGACCGTGCCGACCGTCGACCGCGGGTTCGAGCCGGTCGTCTTCTGCTCGATGGAGATGGCCGGCGACAGGCCGTCGATCAGGTCGACGTCCGGCTTCTCCATCTGCTCGAGGAACTGCCGCGCGTACGCCGACAGCGACTCGACGTAGCGCCGCTGCCCTTCGGCGTAGATCGTGTCGAAGGCGAGCGACGACTTCCCCGAGCCGGACAGGCCGGTGATGACCACCAGCTTGTGGCGCGGGATATCGACGTCGATGTTCTTGAGGTTGTGGACGCGCGCGCCGCGGACCGAAATCCAGTCGTGGGCCATGGGGGTTACCCGAATCTTCAATCGTAGCACGTCGATCGATGATGTCGAGCCTGAGACCCTGGCATTACGCCAAAGAGAAGGGTGCCATTCTTGAACGGCCAATTGCGAAACGGATATCGGGCGCGGCGCCGCGCCGCCGGCGGTATCGGCTAACCGACGCAGCCGTGCGCTCTTACGAATCCGCAAGCGCTGGTCTGGATGTTGAACTCACCGTCAGTGGTCATGCCGCCACAACGCCGCTCCATTGCTGACGAAGCTGCCGCACCATCGACGCCGGCGGCGGCAGCGACGACATCGTCGCGGGCAGCCTGGAAGACACTCTGCTCGGTCGGTCGCTGTCGCGTGCGCAGGCGATCATCGGGACGCTGGCGGGATCGCCTCCGATCGCGGCGCGGCGCGGTCATCTCGCTGGTTCAATACGCTCACCCCGCGACGACCGGCGACCTCGTGGCCGTCGTGCAGGCCGCGGGCTCCCGCAGTGCAGTGACCGATGCGACGGCGTCGAAGTCTCACGCCCCAGAACGCGCTCGTGGCGACGCTGACGCCCGACGCGACCGGGCGGGCGACACATGAGTTGAAGGAGGGTATCTACGTCGTGCGTGTCAGCCACCCGAAGTATGCCGCCGATGTGCGCCGCGTGCAGGTACGCCGCCGCGACAGACCGTCGAAGTCAGAGCCAACCTGCGAGCCGGATCGTCCACGACGTCGCGACTCGGATCGTCGTCGACGACAGCCATCGATCGCACGGTCGACAAAGGTGTGGAAGCGGTCCGGAGAGCTCTTCGCTTCTAACAGGTGAACAGCGCTTTGGAAAACGCGCCAATGCTATGAGGCGCCAACGACACCGTGCTCGCGCAGCCGTGCCCGCTCGCCGGCGGACAGCCCGAGCGCAGCTGAGAATCTCGTCGGTGTCGGCCCGAGGGCCGGCGCCGGCCGGACAGGGCGACCCGCGCCGACGTAGGTGACGCCATCAATCTCGGTCACCGAGGCCGCGGGCGATCGCGCGCGGATCGCGCAGCGCCTCGTCGAGCGAGTAGATCGGCGTCAGACAGACGTCGACCTCCGCGAATTCAGCAAGCCACTCGTCGCGTGTCTTCGCGCGCATGAGCGCGCGGACTTCGGCGAGCGCCCGCGACCGCTCGTCGCCCGGACATCGGCAGGGCGGCGAGATCGGCTCGGCCGATGCGCTCGCAGAACCCGGTCCAGAACTTTGCCTCGAGCGCGCCGAGTGCCAGCCACTTGCCGTCCGACGTCTGAAACACGCTAGCCCGGGCGGCCTCGCCGCGGAGCGGGAGCTGGCGCGGATCCGCGTCGGCGCCTGCGGACGAGCTCGCGCGCGGACGGAAAGACCATCCACTGCAGGGCGGCCTCGTGAATGGACACGTCAATGTCGATGACTCTCCGGTCCGCTCGCGATGAAGAGCGCGGCCGTAATCTGCGACGTCGCCTGAAACGCCGCACCGATGTCGCCCATGAGGAGCCCCGGCACCTTCGGCTCGGCGCTTCGACAACGAGAGCAGCCCGGCGGAGCGCCTCGTAGCTGATGTCGTGGGCGGCACGCTCCGCGTAGGGGGCCGGTCTTCCCGAATCCGGTGATCGACGCGCAGATGGCTCGCGGGTTGCGCCGCCAGATCGCCGCGACGTCCACGCCGAGCCGCGTGGCCGTCTTCCGGACGGAAGCTGTCGATGACGACGTCGCAGCGGGGCACGAGGAGGTCGAGAACGCCCGACGCCTCCGGGGCACGCAGGTTCAGCGCGAGGCTTCGCTTGTTCCGGTTGAGGACCGTGAAGTAGACGCTGGTGCCGTTGGCGAGCGGCGGCATCGCCTCGCGTGATCGCCGCCGCCGCGGGGTCCTCGATCTTGATCACGTCCGCGCCGAGGTCCGCGAGCATCAGCGTCGCGTGCGCGAACCCGGCAGCAGCCGCGTCAAATCGAGCACGCGAACGCCATCGAGCGGCAGCGGTCCTGACCGCCGACCTTAGCGCCGTCAGCCATCAAGCACCCTCAACTCGTAGCGCGCAGGCGGCTGTTGCGGAACCGTAGCGTAGAAGTACGCACCAGGCCAATCACCAGCCAGGCCACGAACCGCTCCCATGCCGTCCGCGGCAGGCCGAGCATGATGAAGACGCAGCCGGCGGCCGACAGCAGGCAGACCGCCCACGACAAACGGCACCTTGAACGGGCGTGGACGATCGGGCTCCTTGTAGCGCAGGACCAGCACGCCGATGCTGACCAGCATGAACGCGAACAGCGTGCCGATGTTCGTGAGGTCGTAGGTTTCGGCGGCGTCGCCGATGAGCGCCCACGACGCGACGAACACGCCCGTGATGATCGTCGTCGTCGACGGAATGCGCGGTCGTCGGATTCGAAGCTTGGCCGCCCACTTGCGGCAGCAGACCGTCGCGGCGCCATCGCGAAGAAGATGCGCGGCTGGCCGTACTGGAAGACGAGCAGCACCGCGGACATCGGACACCGCGGCGCCCAGCGCCACGAACCAGCCGACGGTCTTGAACCCGGCGAGCTCGAGCGCGCGGGCCAGCGGGTCGGCGACTGCCAGCTCCTTGTAGGGCACCATGCCGGTCAGCACGGCGCCGACGACGACGTAGATGACAGTGCAGATCGCGAGGCCGCCGAGGATGCCGATCGGCAGGTTGCGCTGCGGGTTCGTCGTCTCCTCGGCCGCCGTCGAGATCGCGTCGAAGCCGATGTAGGCGAAGAACACGATCGCGGCGCCCTGGTGGATGCCGGTGAAGCCGTTGGGCGCGAACGGATGGTAGTTGGCCGGGTGCAGGTGCGTCGCGCCGACGGCGATGAACAGCGCCGAGCGCGATCAGCTTGATGACGACCATGATGTTGTTGCGCGGTCGCGCTCTCGCGCGCGCCGCTGCAGCAGCAGCCACGGTGATCAGCATCACGATCGACGAACGCCGGCAGGTGCACGAGGATCGGGATGCCGGCGATGTGCGGCGCCGATGTCCAGCAGTCCGTGGACCTGCGGGATCCGAGCTGAGCAGCGCCGTCCGGTAGCCGGTCGTCAGCCACACCGGCAGACTGACGCCGAAGCCGCGCGAGCAGTGTGTTGAAGTAGTCGCCCCACGAGATCGCGACGGCGACGTTGCCGACGGCGTATTCGAGGATCAGGTCCCAGCCGATGATCCACGCGACCAGCTCGCCGAGCGTCGCGTAGGAGTAGGCGTAGGCGCTGCCGGCCTGCGGAATCATCGACGGCCAGCTCGGCGTAGCAGAGCGCCGCAAGCGCGCAGGCGCCGCCGAGCAGCATGAACGGAGAAGACCAGCGCCGGGCCGGCGCCGTAGCGGATCGACTTCGCCGTTGGGCCCGACCTGTCCGGCCGCGGCGGTGCCGATCGCGCCGAAGATCCCGGCGCCGATGACCGCGCCGATCGCCAGCATGATCAGGTCGCCGGCGCCGAGCGATCCGCTTCAGGCTCGTGGGCGCCGTGCGCCGTCGTGGATCAGCTCGCGCGATCGGCTTGCGCCGCGAAGAGTTGAGACATGGGCTGGCGATTGCTATATCGACGGTAGTCGGGCTAACCGGGTAATTGGCCGATTGATCGGAGCGTTGAGCGATTCGGCGCTTGGATGCCGCAGTCCTCGGCCAGATTGCCCGATTAGCCAGATTGTCACCCGCGCGAGCGCGGTAGGCCGTGTCGTTCGACGAGACGACGAGTACCGCCAAGTCGGCATCGAACGCGACGCCGACCAGGCCCGGGACCCGACGAGCACCAGTTCGGGATCGCCGTCCGCGGACGGGATCCGATACAAACCGCTGACGCCAGCGAGCGCTTCCACGACGTAGCAGCGTTGCCGTGCGTGTCGAACGCCAGCCCTGGGGCCGCGCCGAAGCCGGCGTATCGTCGTCGTCACGTTGCCGTTCGGTGTCGATGCGGTAGAGCGCATCGTAGGCGACGACAGCGTCGGTCCCGTGACGTAGAGCGCCGCGTGCGGCGTCAGGACCGAACGCGAGGTGAAACGCCGCCACGCTCGGCGGCAGGCGGCGAACGTCGACCGCCTCGTCCCTCGCGATCGACCCGGAAGATCGTCCCCGATCGATCGCCGACAAACAGCGTGCCGCCGTCGCTCGCGGGCGAAACGCCAGCCCGCAGGCGACGCCAGATCGTTCGCGAACGCATCGGCCGATGCCGTCCGCCGACCACGCGATAGACGGTGCCCTCGAACCGGCTCGACACATACAGCCGACCCTGCGGCATCCGAGCGCCATCGACGTCGGATTGACGATGCCGGAGGAAAACGTCTCGCGCGTTCCGTTCGGCCGCACGCGGAAGATCGACACCGGCACCTGCTGGCCGCGGGTGCCGCTGTAGGTGACGTAGAGATTGCCGTCGCGATCGAAGACGCGGGTTGTCCGACCTGATGGAGGCCGGTGCGCGAACGGCGCGGCGATATCGATGATGCGCCGTTTCGCCGGGCGCGCCGCCAATACGTGCAGCGGCATGGCGGCCGCCTTCGAGACCGGTCGGGCACGACCACCGACCAGCCGCGTCGGCGAGGCGTAGACCACGCGCGCGCCGTGCGTCGGCGATACGCACGCTCGGGCGGACCGCGGCTGCATCGACCGGGAATCCGGCGCCTTCGATGGTGATGCGGCCGCCTTCTATCGCCCACAAGCGGATGGATGGCGGCGATTCGCGAGGCTGTCAGTGGCCGCAGGTAAGCTATACGTCGAGCTCGACGTTCCAGTAGAGGTAATCGCGCCAGCTTTCCGGCGCGTTGCGCAGGCCCGACCGTAATGCGGATGGCCGGCGCTGATTCAGGACGCTTCGGCATCCGCATCAGATGCATGCCGGCTTCAGCCGGCGTGCGCCCACCTTTCTTGCGATTGCACGTGACGCAGCACGTGACGATGTTCTCCCAGTCCTTGCGGCCGCCCTGAGCGACCGGCAACGACATGATCGAAGGTCAGTTCGCTCGTCGGGAACCCGTCGCCGCAGTACTGGCACTCGTGATTGTCGCGCGCGTAGATGTTCGCGCGCGAGAACGGCACGTAGTCGAACCGCCGCTTGATCTTGATGTAGCGGAGCAGGCGGATGACCGAGGGCAGCTTGAAGCTGAAGGAGACGGCCCGGATCTCGCGGTCGTAGACCGAGATGACCTCGACCTTCCCCTGGCAGCAGAAGCGTGATCGCCTTCTGCCAGTGGACGATCTTGAGCGGCTCGGTACGACGCGTTCAGTAAGGAGCGTCTGATTCCATTGCTTGTCGAGGGCCGCGATCCACGGTGCTCCGGGATCTTGATGAAAATTTTGCATGACAGGCCCGTCGAGAGTGTCAAGCGCGTCGCCACGCAGGCTCTTGTGAAACACTGCCGGTTGGGGCTATGCCGGACTGCGCTCGGTACGATATCGGAATGCGGATGGCGCGTCTCCTGTCGTGCGTGTTGGCCGTCCTGGCGTCGCAGCGTGCGCCTCGCGCGGCGCGGCGCCCGAATGCCGAGCCGTTTCGCACGGCGCGTCCGGCTCCCAGCCGAGCGCGCCGGTCCCGATTCCGGCGCTTCGGTGCGGGACACCGAACGGCGACGGCGCCCGTCGACGGTTACGCCTCGTCGGCACCGCGCCTGTCGTTTCGCGGCGCGCCGTACCGGCAACGGCGGCAGCCGATCCCCAACGGCTTCGACTGCAGCGGCTTCACGCAAGCTTGCGTTCGCGCAGTTCGGCGTGCGCGCTCGCCGCGTGAAGTCCGGGAGCAGTTCGCCAGGGCGTTTCCATCGATCGCGCGCGTGATCCTGGCGCCGGGCGACCTGCTGTTCTTCTGCGACCACCGACCCTGGCGTGTCGCACGTCGCAGTTCGTGGTGGGCGGCGACCAGTTCGTCCACGCGCCCAAGTTCGACGGGCGTCGTGCGCGTTGAGTCTCGGTGCTTCTACTGGAGACGCGCGGTTCATCGGCGCGCGCCGGGTCGTGCCTGAGCTTCGGGCGGTCAGTAGTTCAGGGAGGCCGGTGCTGGCACCGGCCAACAGCAAAATCGTGGCGGTGCCAGGCACCGCTGCGAGAGGCTCATTGCCGCGTGGGGCGGGCGCGGTGGCTGGCGATTCCTGCCCGGCCGCCGTTACGCGGCGCGGAACGCGCCCTTCCGGATCAAGCGCCGCGACGTCGATCGCTCGGCGAACTGCCGGATGTGCAGATCGTCCTCCGGTGTAGCTGGATCGGCTGACGCTGGCGTCGCGGCGACTCTTCGATCCGACGCCCTGACGATCGGCCTCGCACGGCATCTGTTCCGCGAGCCGCTCGATGTAGCGCTGGGGATACGAGGGAAACGTTGCGGAAAGCCGGTCGAAACCACGCCGCCAAACCGTTCCTCGAGCGCGCAAAAATCGTAGCCGCAGAAAATCGTAGCGCTTCTGGATCGGGCGGCTGTCGAGATACGTCTGGACCATCCGCCACCTGCTGGAAGAAATCCGGGCCGTGGCAGCTGGCGGAGTAGCGTGCCGTCTTCGCTCTCGATCCGGCGGATGCCCCGAGTTGCGGATCGATGTGATGACAGCTTCGTGGACCACGGTGTCGAGTTTCGCCAGCCACGGCGGCGGTGTGCCGGCGCCGCGATGGAACTGCTCTTTCCGCGTCCGCGCGAGCGTTGATCGCAGAAAGCGCGGCACCGAAAGCGAAATCATGTCTGATCGGACGACGTCCGACGGTGACGCGACGGCGATTTGGTCGACGAACCACTCCGAGCGCCGGGTGATTTCGCCCGACGGTGCGATCGCGCCAGAAGTAGTAGCCAGGCTCGCTCGGCGGCAGCGTGAGGCTGTGACAGGTGGCGAACGCGCCTTCGGCGTTCGAGCGACCCGATCGCGCGAACACCAGGACATCAGCCATGTTGAGAAACGCCAGTCGTGGCACACGCGTGACGACGTCCTGCATCAGCAGCGTGAGGCGTTCCGTGTAGTTAATCAATTGGAGCTTTTAGGAAGCTAGCGGACGATTATGGCCGGTCGCTCAAAACGCTGTCAAGCTGATCGGCACGGCTAATTCATTGCTGGTATTCAGAGTTGAGCTCGACTGCTCAGGTGGCGTGACCGCTCCCATGCGTTTAAGGATGAGCTGCTGACGTTTTAGAAGTCGGTTGTCCGGGTCTGCGCGGGATTCAACATACGCGGATTGACAATCGCCGCCGCCAGCAGCGCAGATTCGTTCGGCCTCGAGCGTCGCGGCCGGGGCGTTGAAAATACGCATGCGACGCCGCCTCGACGCCGTAGATGCCGTCGCCCCACTCGATCACGTTCAGGTACAGCTCGAGGATGCGCGCCTTCTTCAGCTCGGCTTCGAGCCGCCGCGCGATCACGCAACTCGCGCAGCTTGCGCAGCGGGTTCTTCGACGGCGACAGGTACAGGTTCTTCGCGAGCTGCTGCGTGATGGTGCTGCCGCCGCGCACGAATCGTCCCTGCGCCCAGTCGCGCTCCAGCGATTCCTGCAGCTGCTCGAAGTCCACCCCTCGTGCTGCCAGAATGCATCGTCCTCGGCGACCAGAACCGCGCGCTCGAATCAGGCGAGATGCGGCTCGTAGGCGATCCAGCGTTGCGACGTGGCTGCGGCGTTCGCCCCTCGCACGCGCCTCGTCGGCGCGCAGTTCGATGAACGCCGTCGTCGACGGATTCGTCGTTCCGAGCGGACGAACGTCGGGAACGCGTCAGCCAGAGAGTAGACGCAGCAGCGAGCGCCAACGTGCGGCGACGCTGGCGACGGATCGAACGACCGTCGCCCTCACGCAGGTCACGTCAGATGTCACCAGGTGCCTGCCAGGCAGCGTTTTCGCAGTGCGCCGCGCAGCAGGACGATGAGCCGCGGCGACGAGCTGGCTCCCATCAGGCCGACGCGCCAGATCTTGCCGGCGAGCGGACCGAGGCCGGCGCCGATCTCGATGTTGAATTCGTCGAGCAGCTGCTTGCGCACGCGCGGCTTCGTCCACGCCGTCCGGGACGCGCACGGCGTTCGAGCGTCCACAGCCGCTCGCCTTCGCGCGGCAGCAGCGACAGGCCGAGCGCGCGCAGCGCCTTCGACGAAGCGCGTCGATGGTTGCGCTCGTGCCGGGCCCAGCGCGCGTCGAGCCTCTTCTTCGACGATCGCGAGCGCCTCGTACGAGCGCGTAGACCAGCGTCGACGACATCGTGTGGTGATACTCCGGCGGAGCCAGTAATCCTCGAGCAGCGCGAGATCGAAGTAGAAGCTGCGGCACTTGACGCGCTGCGCGAGCGCGCGCGGACCGAAGACGACCGGCGCGCAGGCCGGACGGTCCGCCGAGACATTTCTGCGTGCAGCTGTAGCAGGCGTCGATGCCCCAGGCGCCGACGTCGAGCGGATGACCGCCGAACGACGTCACCGCGTCGACGATCGTCAGCGCGCCGTGCTTCGCGCGCGATCGCGGCCAGCTCTGCGAACCGGATTGCAGCACGCCGGTGGACGTTTCCGCGTGGACCATCGCCACGACACGTCCGCCGGCGTCGCCTGCAGCGGCTCTCGCGCAGCGCGTCCGGATCGCACGCGCGCCCCCACTCGACGTCGAGCGCGCGTCACGCGTCGCGCCGTAGCGCTCGCACATCTGCGCGAGGCGATCGCCGAAGTAGCCGGTGACGACGACCGTGGCGCCGCGTGCCTTCCTGCACCAGGTTCGCGACGGCGCGTTTCCATGCCCGACGTGCCGGTGCCGGACACCGCAAACGCGAACGAGCCCGTCGGCGCGCTGGAACGTCCGCATCGAGCTGCGCGCGCACGTCGTCCAGCAGCGCAGCATCAGCGGATCGAGATGGCTGACCGTCGGCGCCGCCATCGCGCGCATCACGCGCGGCGACGTCAGGCTCGGACCGGGGCCGAGCAGGATGCGATCGGTCTCGGGCAGCAGGCTCATGCCGGGATTTCCTCGAACTGGGCGAGCGGCGTCGCGCAGCGTCGGCCACCGCGGCTCCGGCAGCTGGTGCGAGCGGCGGCCGCGGCACGCCGACGTCGTAGCCGAGCGAGTTGAGCGCCGCCTTCAGCCCGGGCACGCCGTGAGTTGGCCCGAGCAGCCGCGCGAGCGGCACCAGCTGGCGCTGCAGCGCCAGCGCCTCGGCGTGCCGGCCGTCGCGCGTCGAGCTCGAAACAGCCGCGCGCAGGCGTCGGGCACGGCGCACGCCAGCGCGAGGATGCCGCCGACCGCGCCGACGCACAGCGCCGCGTAGAACGTCGCGGTCGTGCCGGCCAGCACGCTGAAATCGTCGGCGTGCCCGCCACGAGATCCGGCGATCTGCGCGACGTCGCCGCCCGATTCCTTCATGCCGACGATGTTCGGATGCGTCGGCGAGCGCGTGAGACCGCGGCCGGCAGCAGGTTCACGCCGGTCAGCGCGGTGAAGCTGTACAGGAGCACCGGCACCGGCGACGCGTCGGCAACCGCCGTGTAGTGCCGCACGAACGCGTCGGTCGTCATCTGCGTCTTGAAGAAACCCGGGCGTGCGGACGAGCACCGCGTCCGGCGCCATGCTCGGCGCGCGCCTGGACGCGCGGATCGCCGCCTGCGTCGATTCGCGGCCCGGTGCCGACGATGAACGCGCCGGTCGCGCGGCACCGCGTCGCGCGCCGCGACGATCACGCGGTCCGGCTTCGAAGTCGTCCATCAGCACCGCTTCGCCGTTCGATCCCAGAACCACGAAGCCGCTCGAGCGGACGCGCGGACCATCGCGCCGAGCGCCGCGCGCAGGCGCTGCGGTGTCGACCTGATCGCGTTCGTCGAACGGCGTGGGAATCTGGAGCGAATACACCGGCGAGATTCATCGCGATTCGATTCTACGCCGCGTCGACGTGACCGCTGCAACGCGAGGTTCAGGCCGAGGACCACAGCGAACATCGCCGCCGCCGGACTGAGCAGCCACGGAAAGTCGGCGAACACCCGCACGTTCGACGCGTCGTGCAGCATCGTGCCCCAGCTCGCAATCGGATCGGGAAAGCCGAGGCCGATGTAGCGAAAGCGTCGCCTCGGCGACGATGAACGCCGGCATCAGCAGCGTGATCTCGACGCCGATGAATCCCGCGCCGCCGGCAGCAGGTGGCGACACGAGCACCCGCGCGCGTCGCTCGCGCCGAGCGCACTGCGCCGCCGACGGCGTAGTCGAGCCGCGCGTTCCGGATCCGGACGATGGCGCGAATCGCCGCGCGCGATGAACGGCGCGCCGACGATGGCGAAGATGCCGGTCGAGCAGCAGAAAGATCGTGGCGGCGCGAGGATCAGCGGCAGCACCGCGCGCAGCGCCAGGACCACATGCCATCGCCGGCAAGCACCATCACGAAGTCGGTGCCGCCGCATCAGCGATCGTCGTCGGCGCCGCGGCCCGCCAGCCAGGCCGACCGCCAAGCGCGCCGAGCGACGACCGCGCCCGAGCGCCGGCGACGACCGGCAGATTCAGGACGACACGCGCGCCGAACAGCAGCCGGCTGAACACGTCGCGTCCGAAGCTGTCCGCGCCGAGCAGCATGAGCGGCGCGCGCCGCGTCATTCGACGACAGCGCGTCAGCCGCCCGCGCACTGAACCAGGCGAGCGGCACGCGCGTCGATCGGTCCTGTTCGTACGTCTGCTCGAGCTGATCGACGAGTCGCCACGTGATAGATGAACGGCGCGTGCCACGTGCCGATCGTCGACTGACGTGCGGCCACGTCGGCGGCGCGTTCAGCAAGGTCGCGAAGCGGCATCGCCGGCCCGTGCGGCGCGATGCACCGGCGCGCGCGGCGGCGCGCACCACGGCACGATGATCGCGGGCACCCGAGGCCGGCTCAGGCCTCGGACACGGCTTTCGACTCGCGTCGCACGCGGATCGACCAGCGCGAGGGCAACATCAGAGACCAGCGTTGCCGAGGCGAGAAGATGGGCGCCGGCGCCCGCGCAGCCGGCGGCCGGATGGAGCATCGCGCGCCGCAGCGCGTCGAGCATCAGCGGCCTCAGGCCGGGCCACGCCGTGATCACTTCCGACGGCGAACGCACCACTGAGCAGCGTGCCGACGATCAGCCCGTAGACCGAGGTGACGCGACCGGCCCAGCGACGGCTGCAGCGCGTCGCGCCAGATCGCGCGCGGCGCGCGATGCCCGCGCGAGCGTCGCGAGTGACGAGATGGCTGCGCGACGCGCCTCGGCTCGTAGCCTGCGGCCTGGAGCCGCTCGAGCATCGCGGCGAGCGGCAGACCGATGCGCGCGCCGCCGGGCACGACAGGTGATGCGGGAGATCGAGAGACGCGCCGCAGGCGCGGCGCCGCCGAGTCGCATGCCGGCGACGGAAACCATCCGGTGCGGGCGGCGACGAAGAGCAGAAGAGCGACGTCAGGAGCGGCGGCATCGACAACAGCACGAGTGAAGCCGCGCTGACCACAGCCGCCAGGACCCCGCCGCGGCGGCTGCCGGCGACGACGCCGAGCGGCAGGCCCGACAAGGCGTGGCCAGAACAATGCCGCCGTCACCGCCAGCAATCGCGGTGTTGGCGGCGCGTTCCGGTATCAGCTCTCTGAACCGGCCGGTCGTAGCGCAGCGATCGACCGAAATCCAGTCGCGCTGCCGCGAGCAAGCCAGTCGCCGTGCTGCACGCGGGCCGACTTGTTCAGGCCGAGACGTTCGCGCGCCTGTTCGACGGTCGCGCGGTGCGCCTCGATGCCCATCGACCGGTGACGAAATCGCCCAGCGCCAGCCGCGCCAGCACTGAGCGACGCGGACGACACGGCGACGACCGAGAGAAAGCAGCGAACGCCAGCCGCCGGACGATAGCGCGTCATCGCATGGCGCCAGCGCCTTCACGGACCGGGCGGCAGAATGCCAGCAGCGCTATCCGGCGCGACCAGAGTGTGCGGCGCGTCGAGTCGCGGGCGTCACGATTCGTCCGCGCGCGTTGCGCGACGATGACGCGCGGCGCCGCGAAGTACCACCGGCTGATGCTCGGCGAAGATGCTGCTGCACTTCGTCGTAGATGCGCGTGCGTTCGGCGGGTCATCGAGCGACGCGATCTGCTGTCGCCATCAGCTCGTCGATGCGGCGCTCCCAGTCGGTCGCCGGCGTCTTCTGCCCGATGTTCCCAGGGTGCGCGCGTGCCGGAGCTGAACCAGAAGTCGGGATTGGTGCCCGGATCGAGTATCGGTGGCCTGTCGGCGATTGAAATAGACGGCCTCGTATTTGCGCCGTTCACGAATCGCTCGATGAGCCGCCCCGCCCTCGAGCGCGGCGACGCTCCATCGTGACGCCGATCTTCTTCAACGAATCGCGGATGCACCGCGCCGCCGCGCTCCGAGTTCCGGCCGCCCCTTCTGCGTGATCGAGCGTGAACCGACACCGGCCGGCCGGACGCGTCCTCGAGCTTGCCGTCGCCGTTGCGATCGCTCAGCCGATTGACGCCAGCAGCTTCGTCGCCGCTGCGGATCGAAGCGGCACCTCGGGCACGTCCGCGAGCACCACTGCTTGTTGGCGCGGCGTCTCGGTCCGTCCACCGGATCGCCGGCGCCAGAAGATACACGGTATCCGCGAAGGCGCCGATCGACGGCCATCGAGATCGCGCGGCGCAGTTCGTCGCGCTGCAGCCACACGGCCGCGCGGGTCGCCCTTGAACGCGCCAGGTTCAGGTTGAACCACAAGCCGTCGGCGCACGAGGCGCCACGCCGAGATCCGCGCATCTTCAACTTGCCTTCGAGCAGTCGCGCGCCGCGGTCGCGGCTGCATGCGCTTCCGGTGGAATCTCGCTGACTCGTCAGTATCGAGGCTGCCCGTGCCTGAAGCGCAGAAGCAACTCCGCGTTCTGATCGGGCACGATTTCGCACCGTGCAGCGATCCGAGTGCGGCAGCGCGGTGCCTTTGTCGTCCGTTCGCCAGTAAGCTCGGATTGCGATCGAACACCAGTCGCTGACCGGGAGGCGTATCGCGCTAATAGATACGGGCCGGAGACCGACCAGCTCCGACGGGGGCGCCGACAAACCCCACGCGGCCGCGGAACTTCCCTTCGTTCAGCGCCTGCTCGAGCTTGTGCTTCGGAAGAATCGGCAGATTGCTCAGAGCCAAGCGCCGGCGCGAACGCGAGGACGGGAACGTCAAGACGACGGTGTTTGGGCCGAGCGCTGCGACGTCAATCGGTTTGCCCTTGATGCTCAGCGCGTCCCAGCGGGCGGGCTCTGCACTCTCGCGTCGTAAACCGCGCGGTGGAGCACCACATCGCGGACGGCGACGGCGGCCGTCCGAAAAAGGTGACGTTCGGCCCGGGCGCCAGCTCGGCTGGCGGCGGCCGCTCGCATCCGCTTTTCCAGCTTTGCGCCAGCCAGGGGATTCTGACGTCCGCAGATCAAGCGCTGAGCTGAGTGCGAACGAGCTTCGCCTGCGTCAGCGTGGACACCAGATCGAGCAATGCGTAACGCCGTTAGCGTTCGGTTACGTGTGCTGATCGCCCGGGATGTCCTTGCTCGAGAAGATCACCTTGCCCTTGCCGGCCTCGGTGGCCTGGAACAGGTGCGGGTTCCAGGTCGTCGACCGCCTCCACCGGGATCGGCGGCGAACGCCTTGCCGGCCTCGTCGCCATCCGGTGTTCTTGATCTTGACGTCGGACTCCTTCATCCCGACCGAGTCGAGGCCGCGCGACCAGGAGGTAGTGGCTGACGCTCGAGCTTCGGCCGAGCAGGATCTCCTGCCCTTGAGGCCCTTGCAGGTCGTCGATGCCGCTGCGGACCAGCACGCCGTCGCCGCCGTTCGAGGTGTCGTTGACCACGATCGCGACGGTGTCGATCCCGCCGCGGCCGGCTGCAGCGCCTCCATCGCGGTCATCGCGCAGCCGTCGAGCTTGCCGGCGGCGAACGCGGTGACCGAGTCCATGTAGACCGGGAACTCGACGAGCTTGACCTTGAGTGCCGCTGCTCGGCGGCGCGGCTGGCGAGGAAGCCTCCTTGGCCTCCATCAGCTTGAACGGCATCCAGCCGGTCCACACCGACCACGCGATCCTGGTACTCGCGGCCGGACGCCGCCGGCTGCGCTGCCTCGCCGGGCCTAGCGGCGACCTTCGGCACCGGTCCGGGCCGGCGGGCGGAGCCGGCTCGGCACGCCACACGACACCGAGGATCCCGGCCACGCGCGGTCGTGACGAATGCCGATACGCGATATCGCTGGCCGCCGTCATTCATCATTCACAGCGTAATAGATGATCCAGACGGATACACGCAATCACGAAATCGCGCAGCTAAAGGCGGCTGTCTAGCCGGCATATACGGTCGACCGAGAAACATGCGCATTTCCGGCGCGTTTCCTGGCCGATTTCAGCGCAGCCGCACGCGATAGGAGGCAGTCGTTCACGCGATATTCACGCGCCACGTTGTGCGCCACGAGATGACATCGTCGGGTCTGCAGCGCGGCGATCACGCGAAACGCGCTGGATGAGTCTCGTCCGGGGATCGACCGCGTCGATCGCCGCGGCTGCCGCGCCGTCCGCGACGCACCGGTCGGTGCGCGCGAGCTCTCGAGCACGGCCGCGAAGAAGGCGCTGTCCCGGACGTCCTGGCCCTGGAGCCGGCTGGCGAGGACGTCGGCGCGCGACCAGGCCGCGGCTCAGCGTGACGATGCCCGGGGTTCGGGATCAGGTCGTAGTTGCCGCAGCTGGCTGCCGGTACAGGCCGTTGCGGGTCCAGCGCACGGCGCTGTCGGAGCGCCTCGACAAGGCCGTAGCGGCCGGAAGCAAGCGTGCCGTAGAGCCGGCGCCAGGTCGCAGCACACGCGCGCGAAGTGATCGATCGTCGGGCCGTGGTACCGGCTGCGCAAGCGGCGGCGGCAGGAGGCCGAAGCAGTTGGAGATCGCCAGGCGCGTCGGGCCCTTGAACCGCGCGAACGAGATGAACGGCGCGCCGAGCGTGCTCGAGACGACCGCGGCACGGAGCTCGGCCGAGCGAGCTCGTCGGCGAGCTGCACGCCGCGCTCGGCGAGAGAGCCGGAGCACGTCGGATCGCGCGGCGGCGCACGCGCCGTCCCAGTGCGGCCTCGGTGACGTTGACGTAGCGGCGCGCGGTGGCGGGCGATCACGTCGGCGAGGCCGGTGCGGCTGCAGGAACTCGGCCTCCTGATCGCGGAGCCAGCGCGCGGTGCGGCGCGGGCCCGGTGTCCCAGCTGCAGACGCCGCGCCGCCGGTGTTGCGGCCGGCGGAGTGGCCCTCGAGCGAGGACGGCGCGGCCGGGCAGGGCGGACGAGCAGGCGGTCGAGCGCCGCGGCGTCGGTGTACGTGCCGGTGGCGTAGCCGTGCCAGGTGACCTTGACGAACACCGGATCGCCGCGCCACTGAGTAGATCGAGCAGGCGGGCGAGGCCGTCGTCGTCGATGATCTCGGCGATCACGCCGGGGCCGTAGGCGAGATCGAGGCCGAGCGGCCGGGGCAGGATGTCCATCAGTGCAGCTTCCGCCTCTGGGCCGATCACACCAGCTCTCTCGCGCGCTCGGCGGCGTGGATCAGCGACGGCGGCGGGCGCCGCGCGCGCGCGGTGGTGCGCGGAACAGCGCGAGCAAGCCGCTCGACCATGCCAGGCGCGATGTCGCGCCGCTGCGCCGACCGTGGCCGCCAGCGCGCGGCCCGCGGCCTCGGGCCTGCGCGCGCCGGACGTCGTCGAAGCAGGACCTCGGCGTAGCCGTGGATCGGCGCCCGGCCATAGCATGCATCGGCACCGCGACCCAGCAAGCAGCGGCGAGGCCGAGGCAGCGCGCGAGGACCTCGGGCACCGACGGCCGCGCGTGGCGCCGAACGCGACCTCGCCGTGCGCGACCGCCGAGCTGCTCCCAGAGCAGGCGCATCACCGCGTACGCGCGTCGGCCCGGCGCGCGCGCGTCGCGCCCGGCCCCCGCCACGACGAGCACGCCGAGACCGCGCCGGCGCGACCTCGCCGCCCGGCGAGCGCGCCCCACAGCGATTCGGCCAACGCCTGGACCACGCGCGGGTGGCGCACGGATCGACGTCGTCGTAGTGGATCGCGAGCGCGGCGCGCGAGCGCTGGGACTCGCGGCGCGATCTCGACCAGCGCCTGGCGCTGGAACACGCCGAACTCGAGGATCGCGGGGAGCACGAACGCCAGCGGTCCGGCCCTGCGTGGCCTTGCCGGCGAAGCACTGTGGCGAGCGAGTCGGCGCGTCCGCGCGTCCGCGGCGGCGGGAGGCCCCCGAGGCTCGCGACGCGACGTCGGGCAGAAACCAGGATCGGCGCCGCGGCGGCGGCGACCGCCGGCCTGGGTCAGCGCGTCCGGCCACGCCGGATCGCTGCGGCCCAGGTCGCGAGGCGATCACGAACACCGGCCCCACGCGGCGGTCCGTCAGGCGGTGGGCACGCGTCGGCGCGAGCAGCCGGCCGCCGATCCGCTCGTGCTTCACCAGCAATACGTAACT
>ERZ1370068.4480-contig-3551_pt1 | contig 102199 bp, 170 predicted proteins | sample MGYA00561227_ERZ1370068 | MGnify/ENA primary metagenome ERZ1370068 (study PRJEB38410, sample SAMEA6850437) | metagenome | study: Metagenomic assessment of the ecological functions of the soil: analysis of the soil microbiota associated with the...
GTCGTGCCCACAACGGTGGCCGATAGATAGCGTCGCGGCGATGGAAAACCGCGTCAACCTCAAACACGGGATAGTCATGTTGCAAGGAGTAGTAGCCGTAGTGATCGCCGAATGGTCCTTCAGGGCGGCGCTGGTGCGGAGGCGCATGGCCTACCAACGCAAACTCCGCCTCGGCCGCCAACCGATGTGCGCTGAGATCCGCCAGTGGATTTTTTGTCAGTTTCAACTTCTGGCCCGCGAGCAACGGATGCCAGCACCAGCTCGGGAACGTCCTCGGGCAACGGCGCGATCGCAGCCAGGATCAAAGCCGGTGGCCCGCCAAGAAATACTGTCACCGGCAGCGACTGTCCCAGCCGCTCTGCCTCGGTGTAATGAAAGCCGCCCCCCTTTTGAATTTGCCAGTGGAGCCCGGTCGTCTGCGCGTCGTAGACCTGCATGCGGTAGATGCCGAGGTTATGTTTCCTGGTAACCGGGTTCTCTGTATAAACCAAAGGCAGGGTAATAAACGGTCCACCGTCTTCCTGCCAGGTAGTCAACACCGGCAACTCATTAAGTCGCGGCGGCTGATCGCGCACCTGGGTAACCAGCGAGCGAGTCGTATTCCTGGTTCCAAGTTTTAGCAACTCACTCCCAAGTCCCCGATGCTTCCAAAGCTCGGCCGGCCGTGGTGGTAATAGCAACTCTGCAACCTGAGCCAACTCGCGAACCAGTGCTTCCAGGCTTTGGACCAAAAGCGAGATCAATCCGTCGTTTGGTTCCAAACAGATTTGTAACTACCGGGTAGCGACTCACCCTTCACTCGTTTGAAGAGCAGTGCCGGCCCGCCGCGATCAATAACTCGCCGGTGAACTTCAGCCAGCTCGAGATACGGATCGACTTCGGCTTCGATCGTTGCGGTCTCGTTTTCTCGGGTTAGCAGATCGAGAAATGTGCGAAGGTTGGCATGCATTCGTTGGTGAGGAGTATAACCCGACGAACGGCTTATGGGCCGAAGATGATTGATCAGTTACGTTTCGGCTTAACAACACTTCGTGGCTTAGCCGTACAGGTGCGCGGCAAGTCTCCGACTTGCCGCAATCTGCATTAGGGTTTTCGGTCTTTGACCGTTGGATTGAGGTCGAAGACCTCAGGAAAGCCGTTGCCTGGCCGGCAAGTCAGAGACTTGCCGCGCACCTGAACGGCTGAGCCGCGGCAGAATAGACCAGCGACGAAAGTTGCGGTCCAGTTACTCTAGGAGTCCCTTGCGGTTGCTTTTTTCTTAGCAGCGCGGTGTTCAAGTCAAGCTCCGCCATGGGAATCACTTCAACTTGTGGATACTTCTGGCGCAGCTCCGGCAGAAACTCTTTCGCATTGCCGACAATGACTACACTTGTCGTTTTAGCATCGAGGTGGGAACCCGCAAATCCCTGTACGTCGCTTGCCGTGATGCTCTGCACGTTGCCGATGTAACGATTAATCTCATCGAAGTTAATGCCATAGATCCCGAGCGATGCGACCTGCGCCACCAGCCCGCTGTTAGTCTCCAACCCCCGCGCGAAATTTCCGACCACTACTGCCTTGCGCGGATTCAACTCAATATCCGGTACAGGTTTAGTAGCCAGCCCGCTGACCTCGCCCAACAGCAGGTCGGCAACCTGCGCGGCTGACTGGTTCTTAGTTTCCGCGGAAGCAACGAAGGGTCCCACGGTGCGGCGGGTCTCGAGCTGACTGGCTGGCGCCGTAACTCAGGCCGCGCTTGATGCGAATCTCCTGGTTCAAACGACCCGAGTAACCACTAAGAACCGAGTTGGTAACCAGCCCACGGTAGTAGTCCGGGCTGGATCGTTCGATGCCGGTTCTCGCAACGAGCACAGCGGCCTCTCCGGCATCCGGCTTATCAACTACGACGACGCGCGGTCCGACGGCAGCGACAGGTTTGGACGCGGGTAACTTCGGCAGCGCTATCGCAGGTTTTTCCAGTCGCCAAAATATCGTTGGGCGAGGGCAAAGGCGTCACTGGATCTTATGTCTCCGCCGCAGCACCAGAATCGCGTTATCCGGTCGATACCATCGTTGGTGATACTTCAGAAAATCGTCACGGCTGATTCGCGTTATTGATTCAGTGGTGCCGGCGAGCGGTTGACCGTATGGTGCATCGCCAAAATCACCCGACTTGCAACATAGCGCGCGATCGAACCGGGTTCGCCCAGCTCTACGGTCAGATCATCAAGCTGTTTGCTGACGTAGCCGATCGTATCTCCTCAGCTTTGAATGTCGGCCGGCGGCACGACGTCGGCGAGTATGTCTATCGCCGGCCCGATTTTCGGCGACATCACATCAACGCCGATGCGAGAGGAGTCCCAGCGCGCCGATGAGTAGAGCGTTCCACCGAGTGCTTCGATCTCTTCCGCAATCTGCGTGGCTCTGCGTTTTTCTGTTCCCTTGGTAACCAGATCCGCCAGCATGTTGCCAAGCGCCGGCGAGTTCCGGTGGATCAACTTCGCCGCCATTCTTGATTACCAGTTGCGCTGTAACCAGCGGCGTGCCAGGCCGATCGATAACGATAACCCGCGAGCCCATTGGGCAGGTGTCTTCTCGACAGGTTTAGGAAACTGAACTGAACGCGGTGGCGCGGGAGGCGGTGGCGTGGCTTGTGGAGTCTGCGCCCGGACCGCTGCTGATGGCGACAAGCATAAGGCACATAACGCCAAGCCAAATCCTGCGAGCGCCGAGGTGCGCAAGGGAAGTTTGAAGGTTTTCATTCTACCTGCCTCCCTTCCGCCAAATAGCGCTTTCGGTCCGCACGCGCTTTGAGGTTCGTTCGTACCATCCGGGATTGGACCCATCTTCGCTGTTGGTCCTGCCTGCGGCAGGTAGTAAATCACCAGACGATTGTTGGCTGTGAAATACTTCTTCATAACTCGCTGTACGTCCGCGTGCTGTAACCGCCTGGAGTCTTGCCAGATCGAGTATTGATGCGATTCGGATCGCCAAGCAAAACCGTGGCCTCGCCCAGCGCGAGCGCATTGCCATTACTGGTTTCGCGTTGCCGCAGCTCGTTTGTCACCAGTTGATTCTTTGCTTTATTAAGCTCTGCTGCGCTGACCGGCGCGTCCTGCATTTTCTTGATTTCGGCCAACAGCGCGCGCTCCACATCTTCCGGCTTCTTCTCGCTCGCCAACACTACATTGAAATAGAAAACGCCGGCGTCCTCCCGCAGATCCGATTATTGCATCCGCGCTTTGCGCAACTTGCTGTTCATAGATCAACGACTTGTACAGCCGAGACGAATCGCCCTCTCCAAGAATCGTCGCCGCCATCTCGGAGCTGGCTCCGAGTCGGGACTCTTTCCGAAGGTGTATAGGAAGGTTAGCGCTATCGCTGGTAGCGGCACGTTTGCCGCGTGATGTGTGATGCGCCTCTCTGCCATACGCTCCGGCTCTTTCACGTCGACTCGTTGCAGCGGTATCGCGGGCTTCGGAACTCGGCGCCAAATACTTCGCAACCCAGGCGTCCAATTGTTTTGCGCTCGAAATCGCCAACTACTACCAGCGTGGCATTGTCAGGGCGGTAGAAGGTCTGGTGAAAGGCGCGCACGTTATCGAGTGAAGCAGCATCCAGATCTTCGATGCTCCCGATCGTCGGTCGCTTATATGGATGTGTGAGTGAAGAGACTGTTGCTGGATTAGATAGTCAAGCATGCCATAGGGCGGCGCGAGGTAAGTCTGGCGATATTCTTCCTCCACTACACTGCGTTCAGACTTGAAGTTGGCTTCGTCGACCGTAAGCCCTGACAGCCGATCTGCCTCCGCCCACAACAATGTCTCCAGGTAATTCGAGGGCAACAACTTCGTAGTAAACGGTGACGTCGGGATTCGTGAACGCATTATTGAAGCCGCCTCACATCTTCCGTCAGGCGATCCATCATTTCGGACTTCATATTCTTCGTCGCCTTGAACATGATGTGTTCAAACAAGTGCGCGAAGCCGCTGCGGCCGGCCGGATCATCTTTCGAGCCTACGTGATACCACACTTGAATTGCGACGGTGGGACTTGAATGATCCACGGCGCTCAAGACACGCATGCCATTAGGCAGCGTCTTCTCCTGAAAATTTATCCGTGGCATGGAAACCTGGGCGAGTGAATTCCTGGCGCAGATCGACAAGCTCATTAGTGCGACGACCAGTACTAACAAGACTCCGAGTTTTCGCTGCTTCATAAGTTACCCTCGATTCTTGAATCGTCGAGAACAGTTCTCTCTTTCGAACGATGACCAATTGGTGGCTGCGGTTGCTTGCAGATCTCTACGGCGGGGTCGCGGTTTTTGATTTCAATCGCGTAATGGATTTCAATCGAGGTCTAATGGGTTCCGGTAGGGTTTGTCTTTGTCCTTTTCCGCGCGCTTCATCGCCTCCTGGAATTTCTCTTCGAGAATGCGATCGCGGTCCTTCATCGAACTCAGCTCCTGAGAAAAATTTGCTCGCGCACCTGCTTCTGCTTATCAAGTCCCTTGACCATCTCATCGAACAGAAGCCATCGGTCTGGTCTTCTCTTCATGGGAAATAATAGCGCCGGTGTGGGAATCGATGGTTAGCGTCGCTTCGCAGCACGGACAAATAATTGTGAACCGGGTTGTGTCAGGCCATAACTGGCTCCTGAAACCGAGAACTTCGAATGCAGCCAGCAGTACTAACATCGGACACCAGCAAGGGCGGCCTCCGCGAGACCCGCCCTGGGCGTAATACGCTTGATGTACATCCAACTAAAGGTGTGACTGCCTTTTTGATTGCTCTACCAGTCTTCTTAGCACCTTCTGCAGTTTTCTCGGCGGCTGTCTTAACGCCTGACGCTGTCTTCTGTCCTACTGTTTTGGCCGCCTCACCTGTTTTTTCGCCAGCCGTCTTAGCGCCTTCCTTCGTCTTGTCGGCGACATCTTCGGTCTTATCAGCCACCCACCCTGCTCCGTCAGCAACCGCGTTACCTGTGGCAGTTAGGGCGTCGCCGACGTCGTCGCTTAAGGTCCTTCGACTCGCCGCTCGGCGCGTAAACCGTGGTCGTCCGTTTACCGTCCCGAGTGGTCACCACAACCTTCGCGACTCTTGGGTTGTTGTGAAAGACACGCGTTTCAGTTTTGACGCCGTTAGCATCGACCGAGGTCGTGATTTCTGAGCCGTCAGGGCCAGTGCGAGTCGTGGTACTAGCGACGGCGGCGTTTGTATTTGCGCCGGCATTTGTATTTGCGCCGGCATTCGCATTGTCCGTTGTACTGCAACCAGCGCCCGTGGCTCGCCAGTATTGCCATACCCAAAACAATTAAGAGTCTTTTACTCACGTCTGCATCCTCCATAATCATCCAGCGGTTCCGTGGTCATTAGAAAAATTCGCAAGCAACGTGCCAGCGAGGTTTTCAACTCGTATTGGCTGTTGGCCCTGGGGATCGGATAAAAGCATACGCCGAGAGTCTGATGGCGTTCAATTACCGTACGAAGTCCCAGCGCATTGACATTCCCCAGGAATTCCACTAGAAGCACGGTCTACCTAATAACTCGAGGAGCAACCTGGGGTTGAAATTTATCAACTGCGGGCGCGTTTTTAGGCTAAACTTCCAAGCTTGTAACGAAGATCGCTAATCACTGCCAGAGGAGCAATCAATCAATGAGCCAGAATCTCATACTTTTCGGATTTCAAGACGACTCTTCTATGTGGATTATTATCGGGGTTGTTTTAGTGCTGCTGTTTTTTGTCGTGTGCAATTGTCGTAATCGGTCTGGTGATTTTCTTCGTTATGCGGAAGCGAAAGAAGGCGCAGGCCGCCGCCGCTTCTTCCGGGCTGCAAAGCGAGCTTCCTCCCGGCGGGCCTGCGGCTGCCTATTATGAACCAGCAGCGGCCGCGATGCCGGAAGCCGCCGTTTCGGTTGACGCGCCGCCACCGGCATACGAACCAGGAGCACCGATGGAAGAGATCAGGGCCGATGTTGCTGAAGCCCTCCAGCGGCGCCTGATTTGGACTTCGATCCTTCACGCACCGTGGCCATCACGCGAGAGAACACAGTAACAATCAGCTATGGCTACATAAAATTTGTTTCGGGTGTTTTGGCGGGCGAACAATTTGTAGTCGAGCCGGAAGGCACATACATAGGTCGCAGAGCAGTCTTGCGCAAATCGTGGTGGCTGATCCGCGAATCTCCAAACGTCATCTTTGGATCGGAGTGAAAGATGGACGGGTGAAGATCGTCGATCAAGATTCTCGCAACGGAACTTTTGTAAACGATCCAAAATCTGAGCGCATCACCGAAGCAGTCTTGAATTCCGGCGATACAGTTATTCTCGGCGAGTCGGATGTCGCGCGCTTTGAATACCAGACGTAATCAGAATCCTTCGCTGACACGCATTCGCCGCTCAAGTGATTTGCTGGGACCGCGGGCGTCCCGCCCGCAACGCGCCGCAGCCGCGCAGTCTTTTGAAGTAGTACCGAATTTGTTTTCGCGCTTCGCGCTCATTTGCGGGCGGACGCCCGCGGTTCCAGCAAATCACTTGAACAGTCCTTCTCAGCTCACGATTCGGGAAATTGCAGCAAACCCACCCAGCCTACAGCCCCGGCACATCTCTGTTCCCCAGGGGTCGCAATGGCGCGTGTGTAGCCCAAACGCACCTCGCCAAAGTTCCAGTCTTTCCGCTGCCAGATTGATCCGTCCGCGAACTCTACGCGATTAATTAAGACCTGCTCCGCTCCCGCATTCCCGGATTTCTGTGCCAGTATGTTCCACGCTGACTACATCCTGCGGACCCAACAAACTAAACGCCTGAAGTTCCTTATCCTTGCCAGACTTGACCGCAACGCCGCAAAGAAACTGGCGCCGCAGTAAAGGTGTGGCCGCCGCAGATTCTTTGAATTGATATTCCCAGAAGATTATCTCAATCGGCTTTGCAGTAACGTTGCGCACCTTGACCCGGTAGGCGAAGCCATCGACTGGTTTAGGCGCGCGCGAATCCTGCACGGCCCTATCCAACGCCGCGCTGCGTCCATCGACCGTGTCAAGATTGGGATCCCGCTCTCCCGGAGAGTTGTTGGCCCGGCGATTCCGTTCGAAGTTTTTGTTCTGGGTATCATCGCCGCCGCTGGGCTGCTGGCGGATGTTTGTTCGATGGTTTGGCGATCTTTGAACCACTTGACACTGAGGACGGTGACCGGCAAGCCTTCGCTGGAAACTGCCGGAGCCACGACGCCACTCTGGCCCTGGGGAATGGCCATGAACAGAAGCGTAACGAGCAAAATAGTCTTCATAATCTGGTCTCCCCACCGCCGACGAGCTACGTCACATGGATAGGCGAGGACGCGGCGGCTGTAATAACGACCGGTAGGTAAGTTCTCAAAACCACGGGTTACCGCTGCATTGTAGATGAAGCCAGAACTCATGTGAATACTCTTAGAGCCTGGGAAACTGGGCACGGGACCAGCGGCTGGCAAATAAGTTCTTTTGAGTTTTTCGTAGAGGCAGCGCTCGTCGGTATTGCGCGTTTTTGTCCTGACCCGCGAGCCGCCACATTTCGTTCCAAAGGTGAATCGCAAAAGTGCGAGTCGTCAAGCGATATCCCAACATCCGGATCAAGGACTGTCTGCCACTCCTCATAGTTAACCGGACAAAAGACTCGCGAACTTCTTTGATATTCCTGCAACGCAAACTTGCTGAGGGCCTTGGCCATAAGCTTTGGGCCCGTCTCTCCCCATACCAGGCGTTTCGGGTTCTTGTTCTCACAAACTTTCCAGGCATAAGCCATAATGCCGCTGCCTGCCGGCACTTTGATTATCCCGGAGGTGACGACCTCGATGCCCCGATAATCAATCTCGCTTGCGAAAACATACTCCTCGGGGAAATCAAATGCTTTGAGGCAGATAGTGTCGGTGTCGACCCACCAGCCTCCTCGTTCCAGCAAGAGTTTGTAGCGAAAGAAATTTGCAAAGCCGGCGTAACTGGGCCGGTTCTTGTATTGAAATATGCGCCCTGCCGGTAATACCTCGTTCGCATTCCTGATAACAGTCCCGGCCGGGATGTTCTTTACTTCATCATAAACATAGAGATGGTAGTCGTGAGCGTTTTGCAGGAACGAGGAGATGGACAATTGTTCCATCAGGGAAAGTTCAGGCCCGATCCACAGTCCCTGGATGGTCTTATTCAGATCTGCTGCCATGCGGTTGAGAAGTGAAGGGCGAGCTTAGAACAGACTGCGTCGCCCAAAACCAGAATGTTAGTAGTTCTACGCCAAGAAGCCGGCAAAGTGCTCGACATTAACCTGTTTGGCAACTGCGCGTCCGACTTCTTGTAGCTCGCTGATGTGGGCAACGGAATCCATTTGTTGCACGTTACGGGGTTCGATGTGCTGCAACCCCAAAGCGTCCAAACCCTGGCGCGTCACGTCGGCATTGTAGCGCATGTACGTAAAGAGCTTAGGGCTCACGGGACCCTGCCCGCTAGGTCCCTGCATGTCCCACACTTCTCTGTCGAGCACACTGCCGTGCAGGCATTTGCCAAACACGCGGCACAGAAAGTCTTGCTCGTTGGCGGCCGCGGAACATGAATGCCGATGGCAAAGAACTCGCATTGTAAATGAGGTTCATCTGCTCCGGCGTTAGGTCCTTGTTGGCATCAGCTGCCGCGCCGGTGCCAAGAGAGACGAGCAGCATTTGATCTTCACCAGTCGGCCAGCCAAGGTTGAATGCTTTGACGGTCGCCATCAGGAATAGTTGAAACGCCGGATTGTTGTACATAGTGACGCCGCCGTCCACAAAGATGAATTCGTGCTCGCCAATGTTAACGACTTCGGGCGGGAAGTAGGTTGGGGCAGCAGTACTCGCCCGAACAAGTTGCCAGAGAGGAAGATTCAAGTTGCAGTCGGGACGAGTACAATCGTTGTACTTAGCGTCGGGATTGTTGGAGATAGGCCACGGTGAATCGGTGGTGGCGTTACGCAGCACGAGCGTCAAGTATGTCTTGAGCGCATCGGTGCCAAGAGTGATTTCGTTTTCGCCGGGTTTCGGAGCAATTCTCTGCGCCTTAGCCTGTTGGCTTATGACCTCGCGAAGTTTTGCTGCAAGTTTTTCGTCGTGAAACTTGTTGCGGAAATATCGGCGCAACAGGTTCGTTTTATCAAACATCGCAGGCCCGCTCTCGACGTAGAATTTGCGAATCGCGTCAATACGCATGCCCAGTGACAGACAGGTCGCGATGATGGCGCCGGTGCTGGTGCCGGCAACGTAGTCGAAGTAGTCGGCAAGTACGAAGTCGTCACCCCTTCCGAGGCTTTTCTGTAGTTCACTTTCGATCTTCTCCAGAACTTCGAGCGTCATGACGCCGCGGATACCACCACCGTCCATTGCCAACAACTTGCGCGGACCTACTTTGTCCTTTTTATCTTTAACAGACATGCCATTGCTCCTCCTGGTAAGACGAATTGGGAATTACAACTTTGTCGGGTTGATAATAGGCGCCAGATGGCCGCCCAGTTTCTTAACGCGCACCGCAAAGTCGGACGTGCCTCCCGGCCCATCACCGGTCGGTTTTTCATCCCAGACCAGCAGCGCGTACAGGTTATTTGGGTCGTTAGCCTCAACGCGTGCGGTGTGAATCATCCAGAGGTTGTTGCGTGCAAACACCTGTGCCGGCTGCGGGGGTGACTTCAAACGTTCGCTCTGCAGAAATATCTTTACGCCCTCCCGCTTTCGTAAAGCGAAAAAACGATCCTCCCAATTGCTGTCGGCCAGCCTGACGGATGCTTCCAGAAACTCTGCCTCAGGCAGGGCGAGAAATAACCAAACCTCAGCTCCACGATCGGCACAGAGTTCGGCAAAAGAGAATGTCTGTGCCGCGTGCCCTGCCGCAGATTGCCAGGTCGTGCGCGCCGACTCCCCAGAGATCCAGTTGCTTAGCAATGCACTCGCGAACCAGATTCTCTTTACCCGGTGGAAAGCGCTCAGCAAGACCTTTCGCTACCCGGTCCGGCATATCAATCATGTGCCCACTAGCCAGTACCACTTTTTGAAAGCGCGGCTCAGATTTCTTTATCACACCGATCTTCTTTTCGAGAGTCTTGCATCTCTGCTCGAGATCTTCCTTTACCGGCAACACTGCATCCGGGCGAAAACCGAGACTTTCAAAAAGATATATCTGTTCCAACATCGAGTCGACTTGAAAATACGTCGCCGACCCATACGCAGCCTGGCCGTAGAGGTCGCGAGCCTGCTTCGCTCTCACCAGTTACTAATGCCAGCTCTGCCAGGGTGGCCGCGGCCCAAACTCCGTCCTCCGACCCTTCAACGCAGCAATCAAGTGCGTTCTGGCTGAGCAAAAGCGCACCAGATAAATCAGGCTTTCCAGGTCGTTGATTTTCGGGTCTACCGGCCTTTACCCGTAGCTGTCTTTAAGTGTTCGAGGATCTTGAGGAATGAAACGACGTTAATCCCGTTGTAGTAATCGAAATGCTTGCGGGTCGCGAGATCATAACTGTGAATTGCGCTGGCTAGTTGGCCGGATGGTTAGGATGGCCTGCTGCTGGCGCTCCTTGAGAGTTTCAAGATCTGCCGCTCATTCGAGACGCCAGAGGTCCTATAAACACGGCCCAGGATCCCATGTGCCTCTGTGTCGTCCTTGTATAGCTCGGCAACGTTCAACATGTGCACCTTGGCATCGTTGACTTTGCCAAGGCGCCCGAGTACGAGTCCGTATTGCGTTAGTCCCTGGCGATGTCGCGGCTCAACCGCAAGTAAATCTTCCAGCACGGATTTGGCGACATCAAAGCGCTGCATGCTGATGAGCGCCGAGGCTGCTTCCCAGAGAAGTTTGGTGCAATGGAAGCGCGTCGGCCATCATCCGCCAGGGTCAGAATGTCGCCAGGCCAGCCGTTCCAACTTTGCTATTTCTACGCGGGCTTTCCAGTCTTTGTAAACCTCGCCAGAAGTATTTCGCTCGCGCCGTCTGAATGTTGCTCCAGTCTACCTGCACCAAACCTACCAACTCTTTGTAGACCGGGCTTCCTATGGTTTGGCCATCAACCGCCAGGGCGCCCTGCAAAGACAGTCGCCAGCCTCTCTCGACTTCCGCTTCCGAGTTGCTTCTGCCAGATTTCGTCGCGTTCAGTTTTTTAGAGACAAAGAGCTTGCCGTCAATCGAAGGTGCGATCCGGCGCCACATCGAAAGGTCTCTTTGACCAGCCGCCGTGAACCATGAATACGCCCCGTGGCGCCACGCCGTGCCGGACTCCAAGCTCATAAAAAGCGTTTGGGTTCAGAATAGAAATATCAGCGAGCACAACATCGGCGGTGACCAGCTCGAAATACATGTCCGTGCGGATGTCTCCCGCGCCTGGTTCTTTGTCGGCCCGAAACGCCACACAGCTCGCTTTAGTCAAAGCTGGGCCGAGCAGCAGTTCATAAACTTCGTCAAACTGATGTTGATTGCCGGTTTCGCCGAGCTCACCATTGGTGGCCGGCGTAGCCGCTTGCGCTTCTTTGAGTCCGGAAGGGCATGACGACGAAGACATGAGGTTCCACGGTTACGCCTCCATTTAATAGGCCTGACCAACCGGTTGATCGACCGGACAATTAGATACTGTTTTCGTTGAAAGTTGGAGCGGGCGACGAGGATCGAACTCCGCAACTTTCAGCTTGGGAAGCTGACACTCTACCATTGAGTTACGCCCGCTCGAGAGCAAGGATGCAGGCGGAAGTATGAAGGATGAAAACTTTTACTTCAAGTAGTCCTCTACCAAATCATGCCAGCGCCCTTGTGATTTTAGAATGATTTCAACTACTTCCCGGACCGCGCCGCGTCCGCCCTTAGCTCTGCGTGACATAGTGTGCCACCGAACGGGTTTCTTCGACGGCATCTGCGACCGCCACCGCCAATTCTGCTCGATTCATGATGGGAATATCCGGCAAGTCGTCGCCAACAAAGGCCACTTCGTTTTCGTCGCACGCCCGCTTGCTGCAGCAGTTGTTCGAAGGCTGCGGTCTTGTCCGGATTACCCTGACATACGAACTCAACTCCCAACTCCCTGCGCGCGTCGCGCCACAGCTCTGAGCTGCGCCCGGTGATGACTCCGACTTGAGACCGGCACGGTGCAACAAAGCTAGTCCCAAGCCCGTCATGCGTGTTGAAGCTCTTCTGTTCGTCGCCGTCGTCCGTGAGCCACAAGCCGCCCGTCAGTGAGTACGCCATCGCAGTCCATCAAGAGCAGCTTGATGCGGAGGCGCGACGTTCGATCGTATGTTAGATCATCCATATTTGTAACGGTACTTCAGCTCGCAATGAAATCTGTCGAATCAGCTTGTCATTTGACATTTCTCATTTGTCATTGAAAATCCTACGAGCCATGTATAGCTCACTATGTCATTGAAGGTTAGGTAGCCATGTCTTCATCGTAGCTTGAACATCCTACCGAATGACAAATGAAAATGTGAAATGACAAATGGAAAATCTGTACCTTTCACAGACCCGACTGCAAGAGTCTCTCCACTAATTCACCTCAAAAAGTTCTATTCCCAGCAACTTACAAGGTGCCATCCGCTCGCGTCAGCAGCAGCACAGCCGTACCGGCGCGTTGTACTCCCAGTTCTTTGGTGTCGAGGCTGACATCGGCCGCCACCAGATTGGCGTCCAGCTGCTCGGTCCGCAGAACGCGAGTTTGCCAGAGCTCTGGCTGCGTACCGACCACGCCATTGACAAAACGCACCAGCTCACCCGAGACACCACGCGTGATTCGAGCTCTGATTTTCTTGCCACTAAGATCGCCTGATCGAGTTGACCTGATGAAAGTGCGAGCGGCGCCGTCCACTTGAAGAGTGTTGGCAGCGCGTTTCCGCCTTGATGCGACCGGCACGAGCCGCCAAAGACGAACCATATTCCGCGTCAGCACGCACGGCGTCATTGAAGCGCTTCGCTGCCTCCGCCGCCTGCCCTTTCGGAGCGCGATTTCCCCGAGGCCGATAGTTGCCCCAGGCTAAGCGCCGCGGCTGAGGTAGGCAGTGGTTCATCAAGCGCTGCGCGAAAAAGTTTTTCGGCTTCTTCGTTTCTGTTCTGCCCGAGTAAGGCGCGCGCCAGAATTATGCTGCGCCTCCTGCAGGTTGGGAATCGTTCGCCAGGATCTCGCGGGCAATGGTCTCCGCCTTAGCATAATCCTGCGCGCCAAATTGTCGGGCAGCTTCAGCCTAACGCCTCCTGCACATCGCGTGTCGCGCTGGCGCGACTGTCGTTCGAATAATCCAACTGCGGGTAGAGCTTCTCAGGATCGATCTCAACGCGAACAATCTTTCGCCGAGGTCTTGAACACCGCTTCACCAAAGTTGCGTGCCGGCACTACGACGTCAACCGAGAAAGTTGTTCGCCCGTTGTCCGTCGTTGCCCTGACGGTAGTCACCGCGTCAGTCGAGCCCAGATTTCTGAGCGCAGCCACCCACTCGGCGCCGCGCTGTTGGGGCACGCCAATCATCAAATCGAGATCGGTAATCTGATCGAGTTGTTGCTCCAGCAGCGTTCTTCAGTCTCTCGCCGCCGCGCGCGGCCAAAGCGGCTCGCACAGCTGCCAGGTTGATCCCGACCTGCATTTGCCTTGCCCGCCTGCAGTTGATCGCGCACCACGCTCATGAAGGCATCGCGCCCGACGACTACTTTCGACCAGTCGCCAAACCATCGCGCCTTTGTTTGGCACCGAGCTGTAAGTACGTGCCATCCAACGGAGTCACGCGCGCGAGCGGCCCGATCTCTTCTTGCGCAACAGTGCTATAGGCCAGACGTTCTCTTAACATTTCTCCCTTAGCAGCCTCGCGGCCAAACTGTTTTTCGATGAACTGCGTCGCCAGAAATCGCGTCAGCGCTTCGCGCAACAGGCCGCCACCTTCGCCCCTTACCGGCGGTTTGCCCACCAATCCACAAACGACAAATCGCTTCGGATAATCACAAGCGCGGTGGCGGAATCCACTTTCGCTCGACGCAAGGCTCCGGGCTCGATGAGTATCGTGCCGCTATCGCTGAAACCCGCTCCGCGCCTGACCGTAATCAAACGAGTTGGAACGTCCGGCGCGGGTCCGAACAGGTTCGCGTAATACGCGCGCGCGTTGGCCGCCAGGCTAATTATCGCTCTCCGCTCGCGTCTTCTCATCCTGGGTTGCAGCCGCGCGGGCACGAATGCGGTGATGTTTTTCCCGTCGCCGCTGCCCTTCAGACTCTCTCCCAGTCTCCCTGCACAAAAAACGGTTGCGCAAATAAAGCCTGCTCGTAAACGGTGGAGCCGGTCGAGCCGCTCTTCTCTATTCCTGAACTGATTACATTTCCACTGTTAACAACCAACCGTGAACGGCGCAGTGTCGGCGCCGCGCACAGTAAACAGCGTGTTCGGCAGCGGGTACCAGAACGAGAGCGGAAGGAACTGTGACTCAGTCGGCGAGATGGCAGCGAGACCGGTGTTGCTCTCAACGGGCAAAGTGTAATTGATGTTGATGACCAGAGTGCCGCCGCCAGCAACGCGAAGCCGGCAGGGTAACAGTAACCCGCTGCAGATCTCGCTTAACGCTGGCATCGATTTGACTATTTCGAAGCTTTCGGGAACCGAACGAAAGTTGGCAGTTGCACCGCCAACCGTAACACTCTTGACCGACGCTTTGGCCGTAATCCGAAACGTAAAAGAAGCACCGGTGCCGCGGCCAACGTTGCTGGCGCTCAGAATTGCGACTGCGCTCAATATTCGCTCGGCTTGCTGAATGTTCGCGCTGATGTCGAAGTTGGTTACCTGCCACGCAGCCCGGGCTTCTTCCTGAGCCGGGGCTACAGACGACAGAGCAAAAGGGTTGTTAGGATGGCGCAAATGATCTTCACTAGATTGAATGTATTTGATTTTCCTGGCAACGAGTTTTTAGCCGGCATCTGCTCGTCCGGACGGTCCGAAATATTTATGATCTCGTGGCGCGATAGAGGCTATAGCATTTGGCCGTCGCTACCGACGAACCAGAACATCTCACGTTCTCCGCTTGAGACGCCTGCTTAACTCAGACGCCGCTACACTAGACCGAACGATTACCTACGAGCTCATGAATATCTCGCAGGATCAACAACAACGCTTCCAGCCGCTCAAGCGGTAGTGCATTTGGCCCGTCTGAAAGCGCTCGCTCCGGACATTCGTGCACTTCCATGAAAACGGCATCCACACCGCAAGCGACTCCAGCGCGCGCGAGCGGTTCGATGTATTCCGACTGTCCACCAGTTGCATCTCCGAGTCCTCCCGGTAGTTGCAGCGAGTGAGTTACATCAAAGACAACGGGAACACCAAACTCTCTCATGATCGGAAACGACCGCATGTCCACGACGAGATTATTGTAACCAAAACTGACGCCGCGTTCCGTCAGCATTACTCTCTCGCAGCCAACTGCGTGAGCTTTGTCCACGATGTTGCGGGCATCGAGAGGTGCGAGAAACTGTCCCTTTTGATATTCACCGCGCGACCAGATCGCGCCGCTGCCAGAACCAGATCAGTCTGGCGCGAAAGAAACGCGGGAATCTGCAGCACATCAGCCACCTCTGCGACCGCCGCGATCTGAGAAACGTCGTGCACGTCAGTCAACACCGGCAATCCCATCTCTTCCTTCACCTGCCGCAGAACCTCCAAACCCTCTTCCATTCCAAGGCCGCGGAAACTTTTGATCGACGAACGATTGGCCTTGTCGAATGAAGACTTGAAAACGAAATCCAGTCCCGCATTGCGCGCGCGTCGAGACATTCACGCGCCATCATCAACGCGTGTTCGCGCGATTCGATAACACAGGGGCCGGCAATTATCGTTAAGCGTCCGTCGCCGAACGTTGCGTTACCAACTTGAAAGGATTTTGTCTGCACGTTTGCCATCGGTTTTCCTGGAATGTTTTCTTCAAGATGACTTTAGCTTTTTATTCTCCAGCCCGAAGAAGGAGCAATAGTCATCGACTCTTTCCTTGACCAGGACTCAATGCTTCCCAGGGATCAGCTTTTTCAGTATGCGGCCAAGCCGCGATCCCCGGTTCTTGTCCGGCGTGGGCGTAGGTTTTGCACCCTCGCGCTTGGGCGATGGTGAAGGCGAAGGCAGCGGAGTTGGCTCTGGCTGTCGGACTCGGGCTGGCCGCAACGATGGGCTCCGCTGGAGTGACCGCCTTTCGAGAGCGCACTGCGAGCGTTATTCCGATCAGTAACACTGCCGCAACTACTATCGCGATTACTTTGAAGCGCTTCTTTGCTTGGGCCGAACCGGTAAGAGAAAGAGAGATTCTGGGAAAGGGCTCTCTTGCCGCTACCGGCTTCACTACGGAATCGTGACCGTCCGCGTCCCGCGTTGTGAGGCCGGATCTGATTGCGGTCATTTCAGGGTCAGGGTTGGTGGCAACTGTCTCACGCAAACGCGATATGTCGATGACCAGGCGACCAGAAGGCGACTCAGTGGCAACACTGCGTAGTGCTGCCATGTTTGGCGAACTCGTGATGGCTGCATGCTCGAGTCCAAGCCGATCCGCCGTTGCGAGTAATTCCTCGCGAAACGCAGCCGCATTCGCAGGCCGATCCTCTGGTTGCTTTTCCAGAGTGTGCAGCACAACTTGCTCGAGAGCTGCAGGAATCGACGGAACAAAATCGCGCGGACTGCGGGAGTCTCCGACGTTTGCCTCACCGCAATGGCCAGCGGCGTTGCCCCGCTGAAAGGGACCGTTCCGGTAAGCATCTCATAGAGAATGCAGCCGAGACTGTAGACATCCGCTGCGGGCGTCAACTCGGCACCATCACATTGTTCCGGCGACATGTAGCGCGGCGTGCCAATCATGGCGCCAACTTGAGTTAGTGTCAGCGAGTCTTCGTCGTCCAGCAGCTCGGAGGCGAGTTTTGCGATCCCAAAATCCAGGACCTTGACGACGGCCGGCACTTCCGGGTGTTGCACAATGAAAATATTTGCGGGTTTCAAATCGCGGTGAATGATGCCCGCTTCATGTGCGGCCGCGACCGCCGCGGAAGTCTGTAACATCAGTGCAACTGACCGGGCCACGATCGAGCGGCGCTTCCTTTGCCAGCACATCTCGCAGCGTCCGTCCTTCCAACAGCTCCATCACCAGATAGACGTAGCCGTCCCGCGACTCCCCAAAGTCAGTTACCGTGACCGCATTGGGATGTTGCAGCCGGCCGGCCGCGCGGGCTTCACGCCGAAACCTTGTGCGGGCTGCTTCGTCTTCAACAAACAGCCGATTCAAAACTTTGATTGCTACGGGGCGATCGATTAGCAAGTGAAACGCGCGATAAACCGTGCCCATGCCGCCGACGCCCAGGCGCTCTTCGAGTCGATACTTCTCGTCGAGTGTATGTCCCACCAGCGGATCTGGAGGTGGAGTAATGATGGTGGCGTCTGCCTGCAACGGCGATTGGTCCTCAGGACAAATCTCGAAGTCCGGCGAATAGTGTTTTCCGCATGTTGGACAATGAAGCATATGAACTCGGCGACTGAGGAGACAATAGCATTATTACCTAAACAAACGGCGAGCGGTAGCGGGTGGGATATGGAGTGCGGCGACCTGTCGCCGCTTTATTCCGCGGCGGCTTGACGCCGCGCTGTACACCTGAATCAAGCTAAGAAGCTGCGACAGGTCGCAGCCGACCAAAGCGGTGACAGGTCACCGCGCTCCAAAAGATGAACGAAGCTTTAGAAAATCTAATCAACGCTAACAACACTCGCGCGCTCGGGAATTAGCGGTTCGGCATCCGCATTCTTGTCCATTGAAGTCTCGTTGCGCATGCGGTTTTCATGGGCCGCTCGCACAAAGGCCGAAAACAGCGGATGTGCGTTCAGTGGTTTCGATTTGTATTCAGGATGAAACTGACAGCCAAGGAACCACGGATGCTGATCGCGCGCGAGTTCGACTATTTCTACAAACTTCCCATCGGGTGAAACGCCGCTGAAGACCAACCCGGCCCGCTCCAGCGTTTCGCGGAACTCCGGATTAAACTCAAAACGATGACGGTGTCGCTCGCTGATTTCTTCGGAACCATAAATCTCCCGCGCCAGCGAACCGTGCGACAGATTGCAGGGCCATGCTCCCAGACGCATCGTTCCGCCCAGGTCCTCACACGTCCACGAGATCTCGGAGCTTAAAAATAATCGGTTGCGGAGTCGTCTCATCAAACTCCGTCGAATCGGAATCCTTGAGCCCGCAAACATTCTGCGCAAACTCAATACAGGCAGTCTGCATTCCGAGGCAGATACCAAAGTAAGGCGTATGACTTTTCCGCGCATAGCTTATGGCGCGAATCATTCCTGCTATCCCTCGTTTGCCAAAGCCGCCGGGAACCAGTATCGCGTCAAAGTCTCGCAGCCGAGACTCGTAGTCATCATCCATCAGACCTTCCGATTCGATCCACTTCACGCTGACGCGAACGTTGTTTGCCACACCGCCGTGCGTCAGAGCTTCGCGCAACGACTTGTAAGAGTCTTCCAACTCGACATACTTGCCGACAATGGCAATCGACGCCTCGCCGCCCGAAGGCTCACGTACCGTTCCCACGAGGTCGCGCCACTCTGAAAGTTCCGAATGGGACGCGCGGTCGCCAAATCCGAGTTGGGTAACAATCAATTCGTCGAGACCCTGTTCATGAAACGCCAGCGGCACATCGTAAATTGTGTCGACGTCCTGCGCGCTAATCACCGCGGACTCTTTTACGTTACAGAAGAGGGCAATCTTCGATCGCAAATCATAAGAGAGGTTTTCGGAACGGCATAAGAGAATGTCAGGGGCGATACCGATCTGCCGCAGTTCCTTCACGGAGTGTTGGGTGGGCTTGGTTTTCAATTCCTTGGCTGCTGCGATATACGGAACAAGAGTAACGTGAATATAGAGTGTGTTGCCGGCGCCCTCCTCGTTGCCCATTTGTCGAATCGCCTCCAGGAAAGGAAGTGACTCGATGTCGCCGACCGTGCCGCCGATCTCAACAATGATCGCGTCCGGGTTGTCTTTTTCCGCGACCGCCCTCACCGCGGTTTTTATTTCGTTAGTGATGTGCGGCACCACCTGGATTGTTTTTCCCAGGTAATCCCCACGGCGTTCCTTCTCGATTACCGAAAGGTAGATCCGGCCGGTGGTCCAGTTGTTGGCTTGCGAGTGGCGCATGGGTGAAGCGTTCGTAATGACCAAGATCGAGATCAGTTTCCGCTCCGTCGTCGGTGACAAAGACTTCGCCGTGTTGAAACGGAGACATTGTGCCGGGGTCGACGTTGATATAAGGATCGAGCTTGATCAGCGAGACGCTGAGGCCGCGTGCCTCCAGCAGGCATCCGATCGACGATGCTGCCAAACCTTTTCCCAGACTCGAAACAACGCCGCCGGTTACAAAGATGTATTTGGTCATGATTCCCTTTCGATAACACAAGTTCCAAGTACCAAGTTTCGAAGATGTAATTACGGTGCCGCGATAGTCCTAACTTGAAACTTGGAACTTGAAACTTGAAACTTCTTTCATTCCCCAGGCTCAGGCCCGTCACCCTTCGCTTGCTCGCTATCGAAACGACCTTCTCTGAAATCTTCCTGGGCTTCAACAGCTTTCGTCGTAGCGGGATCGAGTATCTTTGCAGGCTCACAAAACCTGCACTCAATAAGCTAGGCGCCTCGTGAGCACGCTTATCAAACTCCTCAACGCTGACTTCATAAGGTCTCGCAAGCCACCACAGAAAAACCACGCCGCACAGAACAATAAAGCCAATTACTGCTAAACCAATCCAGTCGCTCATAAATCACAAGTTTCGAGTTTCTAGTTTCGAGTTTCTAGTTTTCGCTAGGCACCGCTAAAAGTTTCAACTTGTCCGAACGGACTAGAAACTCGGAACTCGAAATTAAACTTCTTACCCGTTCCAAATCCTCCATCGTGTCGACTCCAATCGACGGAGTACTCGCCTTAATTGCCTTGATCTTCACGCCATGCTCCAACGCTCGCAGTTGCTCAAGGACTCAAACGTTCCAAGTTCCGACTGTGGCCAATTAGCGAACTCCAACAATACGTCGCGTCGGTAAACATATAGCCCGGTATGTTTGCGAAAGTTCGTTAATAGAGCGGGTTCTTCCAATATCGCGGCTTCGATTGAACCATGCTTCCGCACCGCTTCGCGCGGATAAGGCACTGGCGAACGGGAAAAGTAGATCGCGCTCTCGTAATCATCCACGACGACTTTCACAACATCAGGATTCAAAACATCCGCGGCGGATTCCATCGGCTCCCATGTTGTTACAATCCCAATTTGATCCTTTCCCCCTTCCCCTTTCCACTTTTTCCTTATCTCGTCCACCGCCCGCTCGATCGTTAGTGGCGAAATCAACGGCTCATCGCCCTGGACGTTAACAACAATGTCAGCGTCTTCCAGCGAAGCGGCAACTTCCGCGATTCGATCCGTTCCGCTCTTATGATGCGCGCCGGTCATCACGGCTTCATGTCCGGCAGACCTCACCGCGTCGATTATTCGCTGATCATCAGTCGCAACAATAGCGCGCGAGACGTTCCGTGCTGCGAGTGCGCGCTCTACAACCCAGCAAATCATCGGCTCGCCGGCGATTTCGAGCAGAGCTTTCCCCGGCAAACGAACAGAATCGTAGCGAGCAGGGATTATTGCGACAGCGTTTGTTTTGGATTAGGAGGAGGATTTGTTCCCGTATGATTCACGGGGTAACAGCTTAACTTGCAGCTAGCAGAGTGTCAACGTCGTGCAGCGGAAGCCGGCGGGTTTCGATGCATTTTAGGCATCGAGTACGCGGGTTTTTAGTTGCATTGGAGTGTGGATAAACCACTCGAGCGATTTGCTGGGACCGCGGGCGTCCCGCCCGCAAAGAGCGCGAAAGCGCGAAAATGATTTGTGCCTACATCCAAAAGACTGCGCTCCTGCAGCGCGTTGCGGGCGAGACGCCCGCGGTCCCAGCAAATCGCTTGAGGGATCCATGTCAATTGACTCTGCACTACCCGCGGGCTACCATGCCACGCTTCGCGCCGATTGCTTGTGCCAGCTTGCATCGCAAGTCATAGTCTCTGCTGCCGGCGCGTTTTACTATTCACCAATCAAGATTTACGATTAACTTATGGGCTTCGCAACCACAGCAATTCACAGCGGACAGGATCCGGATCAAACTACTGGCTCGGTTACCGTCCCTATTTATCAAACTTCAACTTACGCGCAGGACGGGCTGGGGAAGCACAAGGGCTACGAATATGCCCGCACGCAAAACCCGACGCGGAGTGCGCTCGAGCAAAACCTGGCAGCGCTGGAAGGCGCGCGCTTTGGTTATGCTTTCGCCTCAGGCATGGCGGCGATCGATGCCACGCTACGGCTGGTAAAAGCCGGCGAACACGTGGTCGTTTCCGATAACACCTACGGCGGAACCTTTCGTCTCTTCACCAAGGTGCTGGCGAATTACAATCTGGAGTTTGATTTTGTCGACACCTCAGACGCGCTCAACGTCGAAGCGGCGATCAAGCCAAACACGAAAATGGTTTTCGTGGAAACGCCGACGAACCCGGTGATGATCGTCACCGATTTGCGCGAGGTGTCGGAGATAGCACATCGCGCCGGCGCGCGGGTGGTTTGTGACAATACTTTTATGTCGCCTTACCTGCAGCGCCCGCTCGAATTTGGAGTGGACATAGTAGTCCATTCGACCACCAAGTATTTGAACGGACACTCCGATGGCATTGGCGGCGCCGTCTTATTGAACAACCAGGCAGATGCCGAGTGGATCGGGTTCATTCAGAACAGTGCCGGCGCAATCCTCTCGCCTTTCGACTCCTGGCTAGTGATGCGCGGCACCAAGACGCTCGCCCTCCGCATGGAACAACACGACAAGTCAGGTCGCGCCGTGGCTGCATTCCTGGAAGAGCATCCGAAAGTCAGAAAAATTTATTATCCCGGCTCGGCATCGCATCCCCAGCATGCTTTGGCGAAGCGTCAGCAGCATGGCTTCGGCGGCATGGTGGCCTTCGATGTTGGCTCGCTGGAAGCGGCGCGCACGGTGCTTGAGTCAGTTAAGCTGTGCACTCTGGCGGAAAGTCTTGGCGGCGTCGAAACGCTTATTTCGCATCCGGCAACCATGACCCACGCCTCGGTTGATGTTGAGAAGCGAGCCCGACTGGGTATCACCGACGGGCTGGTTAGAGTCTCTGTCGGGCTCGAAGACACGGATGATATAATTGCAGACCTCGATCAGGCTCTGAATACTATTTGACAGGTTTGTAAAGCAAACTGTTAGTTTGCGACTGGGCAATCAGGCTTTCGACGTTAGTCGCAAACTAACAGTTTGCTTTACCATAATCGAAGTGACAGCCAAACTCTGAACGGGTTAGAATCCAAAACGACTTTTGCCTTTTCCTGAATCGCCTTCACGCGCCATATGATTGTTGAACTGCACGCCAAATCCGATGTCGGTCGAGTTCGCCGCGGAAACGAAGACAACTTCCTCGTTCTCGAGCTGTCGAAACAGCAGACCTGGACAGCCACCGACGGCGCTACAGAGCCAACGAACATGGGCAACTTTGAGTTGGGCGAGAAGGGGCTGGTGCTGGTTGTTTCCGACGGCATGGGCGGCGCCCTCGCCGGTGACGTTGCCAGCCGCATGGCGGTGGATTCCGTGCGTGACATGATCATGGGCAACGACTCGGAGAAGGCCTGCTGAGCCTGAGGAGTCGCTGGTCGAATGTCTGAAAAGCGCAACTGTCTACGCCAATCGCGCCATTCACCATAAGAGCCAGGAAGACTCACGTTGCGCCGGCATGGGCGCAACCTTTACCGGCGCCGCGGTGCATGGTGACCTGCTGGATCTGGTTCAAGTTGGCGACAGTCGTGGCTACTTGCTTCGTAAGGATCAGATTCGCCTGGCGACAAAGGATCAATCATTGGTGCAACAGCTGGTCGATGTGGGCCAAATTAGTGAAGCGGAAGCCGAGACCCACATGTTTCGCAATGTGATTTTGCAGGCACTCGGGGCGCAAGGCGACGTCACGCCGGTTACCGGCCGCATACGCCTGCGACGCGGCGACACCTTGTTGCTTTGTAGTGATGGTTTATCCGGAAAGTTGCGCTCGGAAGATATTCAAAACATCGTTGGCAGCAATCCTGATCTGGCGAAAGCCTGTGACGAGCTGATCGCTGAAGCCAACAATCGTGGTGGTGAAGACAATATTACCGTTATCCTCGCGCGCTTTAGCGGAAATGAACTGGAAGAACCCTCTGCCGATAAGATAACTATCGAACTGCCTCTGCTTGAAGAAGACAAAACCCTCGACGATACCTACGATCCCGACACCGAACCACGCTGACCAGACTTTTCTCGCTAATCCAAATACGCATTAAGAAGATTTTTCATTCGTCATTTTGCGGGCTAGTCCGTCCCGGGAAGTTCCTTTGCGCGCCAATCAACTCCCTCGTCAATTCGTCGCACGTAGATCGATGAGCCTTCGATGCTTTCGACTCTGACGCGCTCGCCTGCCTCCAACGCCGATTCTCCTTCAGCCGGGTATGCGGTCAGGTAGAACCAAAAACTTTTACGGCGCCCTTCCTGCATAGCTCCGCGACTGGAGGAAACTACCGTGCCGATTTTTCCCGGCAACGAATCCACGCCGGTGCGTAGCGAGTCGCCGGTTTTCTCACGCGAAAAATAGTTAACGAAGATCGTACGCGAGGCCGCAGTGAGTCCTACGGAAGCGAGAGCGAAGATCAGAAACTGAACACCCAGATTGTTCACGCCAAGAATCCCGGCGAACGCGGCAGCAAGGGCGCCAATCCCAAACCACAAAAGAACAAACCCGGCGGTGAACACCTCGGCAACGATCAGAATCGCGCCGAGAATGCTCCACAAGATCCAATAGAAGCTCTCCATAGAGAATCAACCTTTGAACAGGTTTTGAACACAAACCAAATATTAGCCGGACGTTCCGCCAACCGTCTCATGAAGTAAGGATACCAGTGTTTTCCGTAAGGCACATAGACCCTCAGGTTGTAGCCGTCCTTCGCAAGTTGCCTTTGCAAATCGCGACGCACGCCATAGAGCATCTGAAATTCGAAGGCATCTTTGGGAATGCCTTCCTTCTTTGAAAAGTCGATGGTGGCTGCGATCATTTTTGGATCGTGGGTCGCAATGCCATGATAAATCCCACTGGACAAAAGCAGCTGCATTACGCGCACGTAGTTTTCGTCCACGTCCTTCTTGTCGGGAAGGCAACTTCCGGCGGCTCATTGTAGGCTCCCTTGCAGATGCGGATACGCGCCGGCAGCTTTACCAGTTCCTGCACGTCTGCATAGGTCCGCCACCAGATAAGACTGCAAGACGATGCCTACGTCGTTCAACTCAAACTCAGCCCGGAGGCGTTTGAAGATGTCGATAGTTACCTGAGTGACACTTGAAGCTTCCATGTCCACGCGCACAAAGTTTCCACGCCGGGCCGCGTCTACAACCACTGCGCGGGCATTCTTGTAGGCGAGTTCCGGATCGAGTTCGAGGCCAAACTGCGTCAACTTAATCGAGACGTTTGAGTTGATCCCTGTTTCGTCAATGCGGCTTAAGATTTGAAGATACTCTGCCACCTCTTGCTCGGCCTCGGCAGGGTTGGCAACCGATTCGTTGAGGTGATCGAAAGAAGCGGAACAGCCGTCGGCGTTCAACTCACGGATAAAGGCGACGGCTTCATCGATTGTTTCGCCGGCGACGAAACGCGTCGTTAGTTTCTTAAACAGCTGAAACCGGGCGGCAAAATCCTTCAACCCTTCCTGCCGCGAGAGATAGATTAAGGCGCTTCTGGTAAGCATGCGTGTAACATAAGTCCGAGGTACAAAAGACCCCAGGGTTGAAGTGCTGTGGTATTCTAAGTTCGCTCAATCGTAGTACTGCTTCCATCACGGCGAGTCTCGCGCGATTCCGCTCGGCCGGAAGGATACAATCAAATGCGCCTGAAGCTGGTACTTATTTCTTCGCTGCTCGCTGCGATAGCTGGAGCCGGTTCAGCCATCGCAATTATCGTATCGGTTTTTCTCATCCCTTCACGCCAATTGCAACGCCCGGGCCTGCTCGTGGTCTCGACCTACCTGCTTCCGATACTGACGACGCTACTGGCCTCGATCTTTGTCTATCGTCACACGGCGCGGCGACGTAAGTTGCAGGCCATCCTGACGGCAATGATCGCCTCGATCCTAACTATCATGTTCTTCGTTGTCGCTTCGATCGTTATGGCCCGGAAAGAACCGGTCCAGCCCCACCCAAGCCACCGCAAAACGTCAGCCGGTCATAGATTCTCATCAGCCCGGCTTCGGTAGAGCGTTGAGGTCAATTTGATTTTGCAAAGGACGCAGGGCGTCGATCACGAAACGAATGTGCTCATCAAGATCGACGCCGAGTTCTTCAATTCCCTGTCGAATGTCGTCTCGGTTTACCGAACGCGCAAAGCTTTGTCCTTCAGTTTCTTCTTCACTGAAGAAACTTCCAGATCATCGAGACTCTTGTTCGGCCGGACCAACGCACACGCCACCAAAAACCGCACAGCTCGTCGGTCGCGAACAGCGCCCGGGCCATGGCAGTGTCACGCGGCACACCGGTATAGGTTGCGTGGCCCATTATGGCGCGAATAAAACGCTCCGAATAGCCGCGGCCGCAGAGTATGTTTGCGCCGGTAAATGGGTGCTGCTCAGCCGTCGGAAACATTTCGTAATCAAAGTCGTGCAGGAGTCCGACCAACCCCCACTCGTCCTCATCATCCTCAGCCGAGCCATATCGCTTCACGGCAGGCGCGCATGGCGGCTTCAACCGCCGGGGCGTGCTTGCGCAAGCTTTCGCCCTTGGTGTATTCGCACAACAACTCCCACGCTTCGTTTCGATCAGGCATCTTGGATGTGAATAAACAGAAAAAGAATCTTCCGAGCAGGTCAAGCTAGCACGAAGCAAGGACAGCGAACAAGATGGGTATTGTCGAGGTTAGTGTCCTGGTTGTGCGCTTAATCTCTGTGCCACCTCTGTGATCTCTGTGTCTCTGTGGTTCGTCTTATTGATTGTTCACCACAGAGGCACAGAGATTACAGAGGTGGCACGGAGAAAACTAGCCACCGCTGGGAGCGCGGTATCCGGGGCGAGCACGCACAACCACGCTCTTGCGCGTAGTCGCTACTTTGATCTTGCGATACTGGCCGTCTCGCGTCTTGTTGATGGGGTAATAGCCAATGGCGTACTGGGTTCTAAGCTCCGCGGCGATCTTCGCAAAGCGTCCGGCAACGAGCCGAGCGTGTCCGCGCGCACCAGTCGGCCGCCTGATTTGTTTGCCAGCTCGTTGAGGTAACTATCAGCGGTCAGGTAAAGCTGATCGAGCATTGCATCTATCGAGGTCGCCTTCCCGCGGATTGCGACGTCCAGAAGGGTACGTACCGCCCCTGTCATCACGTGGATCGGGTAGCGGATCGCGCGGGTCACGTGGATCTGGAGCGTCCGTTTGGTTGTCCGCCTGGCCCGTTTGGTCCGCTTGTCGGTGGCAGCCGATCCGGCGACGGGTAGCCACCGGGATCGGGATCTCGCCGTCGTCGTCCCCTCAGGATCTCAGCGGCGGTCAGTAACCCAAGTGGTCCGGTGCTTCTTGGTGGTCCTGTCGTTCGGGAACCGTATCCGGATCGTCACCCGGGAAAGTCGGCGCTGTGGTTCCGGGAGGAGCCCTGCGAATAACGTCACTGGTTGGCAGTTGTGGACCAGGGTCTTCCATCGCGTCGCGCGCGATGCGCTCTGTCTGGGCGCGCGTTTCAAAGCGGATCGGGTAAACAACTACGCCTTCCTCGTCCAATCCACGAAGCGAACCATCAAGGGTTGCGTCGGCACTGTGATAATCCATGCCGTCAGTAAAGAGCACGATGGCTTTCCGGCCCTTGATAGTCCTGATGGAATGGAGCGCCAGTTCAAAGGCATCATAAAGCCTCGTTCCCTGCCCTGACACCGTCCTGTAGATCGCGTTCCTCAGCACCGTGCGATCGTTTGTAAACTCGCAAAGATCGCGCAAGTCGTTATCAAACGAGATCACCTTCACACGATCGGCGCTTTGCAACTGCTCGACGAAGGTGGCGGCCGCGCGCTTGATCTCACCCAACTTCTGCTCGGTGCTGGCGCTGGTATCGAGCATCAATACGACGTGAAACGGCGTATTGACGGTCGCGAAGAGGCTATCTGCTGTTGCTGTCCATCTTCCGCGATACTGAATTCTTCCTGGCGCAGATCAGGGAATGTAGATTCCGTCTCTTGGTGGTAGCTATGACGGGAACTGTAACCAGGTTGGTATCGATCTTCAGACTTTCGACTTCCTGAGGGCTCGTCCTTTAAATCACCTTTTTGCTCATCGGCGGGTGGTTCAACTGTAGGCGACGGGATCGGTTCCGGCGTTACGCGAGGGTGGGGCTCGCTTTTGGCGTCGTCGGTGTCGTTCTCCTCACGCCATGCTGACCTCCCGAGCGGGTTAATGACAGGCCGGCAATTGCACCCGCTAGACATATCGAGCAGATCAAGCAGATACGCAGCAATTCAGGTTTCTCCAGTTAAGGTACTTGAAAAGCGAAGGTCCGTTGGACGTGTCGTTACGATGAGTAAGACCTGAACAACGGTTGCCACCCTCACCGATAACAAATGAGCCGCTCAGTGCCGTAGTCCTACTGCCAACCTGCGGAGGTCCGCACCGCAGCCGATGCTCGGCTGGGGACAAGAGACGGCTTCAACCCGCGAAGCGGGTTGGAGGACATCTCTCGTGCTTTCGCCTGCTCCACAGGCTGGCTCCAGGTGGGTTATGTCACCACTTTTTGTGCAGCGCCATGTATCGCAATCATCGCTGCGAGCGTGGCTTCTTTCTGATCCTTACTCCAGGGTGGCCCGACTGACTTACCAAGCGCGGCGATCCGCTGCGACAAACTGCTACGCGCTCGTCTTAAGTGCGGTCTCAGCGTGCTCAAGCAAGGACTTTTCAGGAATCGCCACCAGCCTCAAGTCGCACCCGTTAGCGGCCTCCAGCCAGTACCTCACGAAACAGAACGCCTTCAGCCTTATGCATACGAAAATGCACCGCCAGGATTTCATCGACGCTCCAGTCTGGCATCGGGTTCCCGACAAGCAGCCCGCAGTTTCGAACTTCGAAACCGCTCTCACGCGTGCGCTCCACGGCACATTCGCATCTCGCGAAGGGCGATCCGCTTTGCCGCGTCGATGCCGCGCTTCACGGCTTTTCTCGCCTCAGCCGGGCTTCAGCTCTTCCGCAGCGTGGTAGGGCTGTTTAGCCCACTCTTCTTCAGCCAGGTTCCACGCGGCTCCGCTCCAGTACCTTTAGTTCACCGCCGCGCATGCCGAGGATTACAAGCGCAGCCCAGCCAGGTGTGCTTGAGATCCGAAAGCTGCTTCGGCCTGGTTCGATTTTCGAGGCGCGTTTTGTTTCACTTCAATTGTTCGAGGGCGCGCTCACGAAGGCCCCTCGTAACTATTTCGCTTCTTGAGCAACCAGCCTTTTATGAGCTCATCATCTGCGGTGACTTTTCCCAGCACTCGATATGCTGAAGTCTGTAGGATCCTTGAATCGAGCGCCGTTTCCTTCACGACCATAAACGGATCAACGTATGACGAATGAACAAAATATACCTTATCGCTGTTGTTGACTATGAACCGAGCCAGCTTCGCTGGCTTGTTGAATGGTTTCTTCAAACCGGACATTGAAAAGCCAAGTCCGGGCACACTTCAAAACCTCCTTCCTTGCCGCGCCTTCTGTCCTCAACTAGAATTGACCACGTCGCTTTCCGTTACACGTATTTACCGAAATGAGATCGCTTTTGCTGGCCGTCCTGGCCGCTTATGTAGTTTCAGCCATACACGCAGTGCTGGCGTTTCTCAACAAACGTCGCGCGCTGCAGCGAGTCTCTGAATGGGCAATGGCAACCGGGTTCGTTCTGCATACCGCGGCGCTGATTGCCGACTGGGCGATCGACGGTCACTACCCGCTCTTCACCCGACGCGAGACGCTGTCCTTCCTGGCCTGGACACTTGTTGCCAGCTATGGACTCGTTCTTTACCGTTACCGAGCACGGCCACTGGGCGTAGTTACCTTGCCGCTAGTATCTCTTCTCGTTTTTCATCGCTGCCGTTATTCGCCCCGCACGCCTGATAGCGCGGAGGCGAGCATCCGCTCAGCAATTCTGGCTTTTTCCAGTGCACACAACGCTGTTCCTGTTTGCTTACGCTGCATTTTTCGTGGTCTTCCTGGCGAGCATCATGTATCTACTGCAAGAGCGCGAACTAAAACTCAAAACTTTCAGCGCGATCTTTCACCGGCTTCCTTCGCTGACCACTGTTAACGAAATTGCAACCAGTTCGACCGCGATCGGTCTTGATTCTGTTAACCGTCGGGATCGCCACCGGTATGGTATGGGCGTCGTCACGCTATGGCCGTTTGTGGCACAATGATCCCAAGGAGATTTTTGCGGCCCTCACGTGGCTGCTCTATCTGTCGCTGATTCTTTACCGTTCAACTTCCGGTTGGCGCGGGCGCAAGGCAGCCTGGATGGGAGTGGCTGGATTCGCCCTGGTTCTGCTCACATTTTTGGGGGCTCGGCTCATGGGGGCTATCACGTTTTCGGCTAACGCAGCTTCCGAGGCTTAAGTAAACCTTCGCATGTCTATTGTTTTAGTAGGAATCAATCACAAGTCCGCGCCCGTCGAAGTACGCGAGCGGCTCGCGTTTACTGAAGAGGCGTGCTCAACGGTCCTGCACAGGCGCTCGTCGATGGAGAAGATTGTGCAGAGAAGGCTTGATCGTCTCCACCTGCAATCGCGTAGAAGTGCTGGCGGAAACTACCAGTGAGCGACTCGAGCGACACTATCGAACGAGTAAACCAATTCCTGAGCCGGACGGATGTCCGTACCACGTTCGTTTTTCGAAACCCATCTTTACCAGCACACCGACGACGCAGCGGTGCGGCACCTCTTTCGCGTAGCCTCGTCGCTCGATTCCATGGTGGTCGGCGAGCCGCAGGTTCTCGGGTCAGGTGCGGCGTGCTTATTCCATTGCGCTCGAAGCCGGGACCGCCGGACGAATATTGAACCGGCTGGTGCATCACGCCTTTCGCGTGGCTAAGCGATGTGCGCACCGAAACGGGCATTGGCGCCAACGCCGTCTCGATTAGCTACATGGCCGTTGAGCTGGGCAAGAAAATCTTCAACTCGTTGGAAGGACATACGGCCCTATTGATCGGCGCGGGCGAGATGGCTGAACTCTCCGCGCGCCATCTGCTCAATGCCGGCGTTTCGCGCGTCCTGCTTGCGAATCGAACAGAAGAGCGCGCCGAACGTCTGTCCGCCGAACTCGGTGGTGAAACGAGTCAACTTCGCAGAGCTCTCCGATGTATCTGGCCGAAGGCAGACATTATTATTTGTTCGACGGCAGCCGATCACTATTTGATCACCGAGCAGATGGTCCGCGAAGCGCTGCGGCAAGCGACGAAACCGGCCTTCTTTCTTCATCGACATCAGTGTGCCTCGCAATATCGATCCGGCAGTTGGCAAAATTCCCAACGTTTTCGTGTTCGATATGGACGATCTCGAGTCGGTGATTTCGTCGAACATTCGCGAGCGGGAGCGCGAGGCGGAGCGCGCGGAGTTGATAGTTGAATCTGAGATAATGCAGTTTCAGCAAACGCTTCGTGTGTTGGACATTGGTCCGACGATCGGCGCACTGAAAAACAAGCTGCAAGACATGGCCAGAGCGGAACTAACGCGACAGCGCAAATCGACTTGGCCCGTTGACAGCGCGAACAGGAAACCGCGGTTGAAGCCTTGTTGGTATCCACCGTTAACAAAATTTCCCATCCGCTGCTTAAGCCACATGCGGCGCTCCTATGACGCGAGCGATGCTGAAGCCATCCAGGCCTGGCGCGATATCTTCGGTCTCGAAGAATAGTTCCGGCCCCGAACCAATTCATGAAAGACAACCTGGTAATCGGTTCTCGAGGTTCTAAGCTTGCGCTGACCCAGGCCGACATGGTCAAGGGCCAGCTGGAACTAGCTCGAGCCCTCCCTCGCCGTACGTATCGAGATAGCGTTAAGACTTCGGGAGACGGAAGCAACGATCCGTTGTCCGTGATCGGCGGCCAAGGAGTGTTCACGAAGGAGCTTGAAGAGGCGCTGCTCGATAATCGTATCGATATCGCTGTTCATTCCCTGAAAGATTTGCCGACAATCGTCCCTGAGGTTTGAGCATCGCCGCAATTTGCAAACGTAGAGGATCCCCGCGACGCGCTCGTCTTGCATCCGAAACTGGACGCGCCTCGCAGGCGTCGAATTCTCTCTCTACCGAAAGGCGCTGCCATTGGAACCTCGAGCCCGCGACGGCTGGCACAGTTGCAGTATCTTCGTGCCGATCTGATCATTAAGGAACTTCGCGGCAACGTGGACACTCGCTTGCGGAGTTGGATGAAGGCCAATATGACGCGCTGGTTCTCGCATGCGCGGGGGCTACGCCGCCTGGGATTGGAGAATCGGATAAGCGCGGCGCTACCAGCAAATGAAATGCTTCCGGCAGTCGGCCAGGCGCGCTTGGGATTGAAACGCGCGCAGACGACGAAGTGACGATTGCTGCAATCAGCAAACTTGATCACAAATTTACCCGACTCGCGTGCACTGCCGAACGCGCCTTCCTTCGCAGCCTGGGAGGCGGTTGCCAGTTGCCGATTGCAGCGCATGCAGTGGTACGCGAGAAAGCGCATCAGACTCGTTGGAGTTAGTAGCGGATCCGCAAGGGCGTCGAGTTGTGAGGAGATCGTATCTCCGGCAGGTCTGGACGAGGGCGGAACAACTCGGCACAGAGTTGGGAGAACGACTTCTGGACCGAGGCGCACGGGAGTTGTTGGAACAGTAGTAATGAATACTAGAGAGGCCAGTTGTTAAGGTTAAGAGCGAGAGCAACGGGCAGGGTCCCCGGCGGGGCGGCCCCGTTGGGGTGCTAATCCCGCCTTCTGACCTTGAGCCGATGGTTGTTAAACCTCTAATCCTCGCTTAACGAAAGGCTTTCGAGGCTGAAATCAAACTGGCTGGTGCCAGAGTCTCACAGGGTCAGGAAGGCGGGCTTGCCCCGCTCTTGGAATTAACTTGTTTTTTCGTGAACAACGCACAACCCGAGTTTACACAGGAGAGTCCGCTGGCCGGCCGCACCGTCGTGATTACGCGCGCCCAGGATCAAGCGAACGAATTTGTTTCAGAGCTCAAACGATACGGTGCGAAAGTGGTCCTCTGTCCCACCATAGAAATTCGCGAGCTCGAGAAGTTATGAACGCCTGGATGAAGCCATCGAACATCTCTACGGTTACGATTGGCTTATCTTCACCAGCGTAAATGGCGTTGAGTATTTTTCCAGCAGCTCAAGAAGCGAAATCGCAGGGTGAGTGACCTGGACGAACTCAAAGTTTGTGCAATTGGTGAAGCGACGGCGGACAGACTGCGCGAATCTGCATGTTCACGTGGACGTGGTGCCCGAGGAGTTCAAGGCTGAAGGCGTCGTTTAGCGCGCTGGAACGATTCGTCGGCGGCCCCGAAGCGCTCGCAGGTCTGAATGTGTTAATTCCACGCGCATCAGTCGCCCGGGATTACCTGCCAAAGGCCCTGGAAAAAGCCGGCGCTCGCGTTGATGTCGTGCCGGCATATCGCACGGAGCTTCCCGCAGATCTCGATCGCGGACGTGTGGCGCGCCATGCTTTCAGGTGGGGCCGACTGCATTGCGTTTACAAGCTCTTCAACCGTCAGAAATCTTGCCCGGCTCTTCGACACGGAGGATTTCGAGTGGAGCGCTGGCGGGAGTAGTCATTGCCTGCATCGGCGACATCAGCGCCACAACCGCGGCAGATTATGGACTGCAAGTGAAAATCCAACCGCGACAATTTACAATCCCGGCGCTGGCTCGCGCGATTGCTGAGTACTTTCTGCCAACGATAATTAGCTGCATGTTATTGTCATAGCCGCGAGAGCTCAATAACTAACAACCCATATGTCAACGGAACCCCAAGCCCCTGAACTGAGCGAAGCGAAACGCGAAATCGAGGCCCTGCGCCGGCAACTGCTGGATCGTGGCGCCTTCGGCGAGCTGGTGGGAAATTCCGCGGCGATGCGCGAGGTTTACTCGCTCGTTGAGCAAAGTGGCTTCGTCGTCAGCTTCGGTTTTGATCACCGGCGACTCCGGGACTGGCAAAGAACTAGTCGCCCGTACGATCCATCAGCTCAGCCCCGGACGAGAGCAGCCATTCATCGGCATCAATTGCTCGGCGATTCCTGAAACGTTGATGGAGTCGGAACTCTTCGGACACGAGAAGGGCGCCTTCACCGGCGCAGCTTCGATGCGAGCCGGATGTTTTGAGTTAGCGGAAGGCGGCACCTTGCTACTGGATGAAATCGCCGAGATGCCGCCGTTGCTGCAGTCAAGCTGCTGCGCGTTATTGAAGAACGATCGGTTCGTCGGTTGGGTAGCCGCAAGGAGGTCCCGGTTGACGTACGCCTGCTGGCGGCAACCAACCAGGACCCCCAAACGGCGGTGACCAAAGGGACGTTGCGGGAAGATCTGCTTTACCGCATCAACGTTTTTCACATTCACACTTCCCTCGCTGAAGGAGCGCAAGGAAGATATTCCGCTGCTGGCTCAGTATCTGGTCGACAACCTGGCGCAGAAACACGCGCGCGGCCCGCGCGCTTTCTGAGATCCGGCCGCGCTTTCTGCTTTGCAGTTTCATGCCTGGCCCGGCAACGTTCGCGAACTCGCGCAAACGTGATAGAACGCGCGGTAGTGATCTGTTCCGGCGAGCAAGTCGAGCGACATCACTTCGCGCCCTATCCGATAGACCAGCGTGAGCGCTTGAGGAACGAGACACGATAACGTTCCCGGTAAGGTACGCCTATCGAGGAAGTGGAACGCCAGATGATCATCCGTACGATCAAAAAGACCAGGAACAATAAGACGCGCTGCTGAGCTGTTAGGTATCAGCCTCTAAGACGCTGCACAATAAACTGAACTTGTATCGTGAGCGGGGGCCAGCTGGATGAGGATGGCGAGCATTCAGCCTGGTCAGAACTGTGAGCCGTAGCGACCGGGCAAGATCCTCGGTTCCCAGCGCCAAACGCTGGGTACTCACTGCTAAAAGTCGAACTCGAACTTGCCGCGCACGGGACACGCCCTGGCTGTTGAAAAGCTGGCCTAGTCGTGGGCTGGTTACGTTATTTTGCACCTCAATGGGGTTGAAGTGGTTAGTGGTGTTGAGCGGCCACACCCATTCGCCGTACGTCGCCCTCAATCCTGGGGACAAACTTTGGTATGGCGAAACCTTTGGTAGCTTGCACGGCGAGCGACAGAAATGTTGGAAAGCGTCCCGCCTGGTTGCGGTGGGCCGACAAAATCCAGGCGCTCATTAACGAAGGAGAACGGGAAGCCCGATCGAATCTCGACCAGAGGCGCAGATGTTGATATCGCAGCGGCATTCGCAACTGGCCATAAGCAAGAAATCGGTGCGGCGCGTCAAAGGGCTGTGGCCCGTACTCGTTCTGCCGCACTACGAACGCAGGGAAAGTCGCCGAGAAAGTTATCAATCGGAGTTGAGATCGCCTCGAGCCTTGGACCACACGTAAGATAGCGTTCACACGTACCGATGCGCGGGTTGTCATAGATTGCGAGCAGTTGCAACTCGCGGTAGCGCGAGACGGCCGAGGTTGCTGAGCACAAGGGCGCCTTGGCTCGATGCTGCTTCAACAGCTGTCGACGATGAAATCGTCTGTCGTTGAGCGTTGCAGATAGCCAATGCGTCCCGTCAACCTGCTCAGTGATAGGGAAATCAATTTGCAGACTCGACCGCACGCTGCGCGGGTTGCGCAACCGTGCTGCGACTATGTTGCCGAACCGACGCGGGCCGTCAGTTATCGAGATGCCGTCTGCGGCAAACGTTGTAACAGTGCGCTCGGGAAGCTGTGCTGAAGTAGCCGACGCTAAGCGGGGCGCGATCATAGAAGAGGCCGATTCCGCCGCGTATGACCGTGGCGTGATTCTTGAGCGGCAGGTACAAAAACGAAAGGCGCGGCGAGATGGCGTTCTGCCGGGCCAGCCGGTCACGGTCGAAGCGCAGCCCGGCGTCGACCGTGAGCTTCTTGATTGACGACCCAGCGATCCTGTGCGAAAGCGGTGAATTCGTTCAGACTGCTCGAAACCGTTGCCGCGGCTCCGAAATCTATGCGCTGGGCGAGGGTTTGGTCTTGCCGTCTGATCAGGATCGAGTTTTCGCGGAACACACCCGTCATGCGCGAGTAATCAATTTCGCCACCGAGCTTTAAGGAATGCTGACCGTGAAATTCAAGCCCGTGCGCGTAGTAAATTTCCCGCCACTGAAACCGTTGAGATCTGCCTGCGGATGTCGGCGAAGTAGTTACCGGTGTTGCCTTCTGGCAACAACTCAAGCGGTTGCATCCCCTGCGCGAAGACGTCAAAGTCAAAGGTCTTGTAGCTGAATGTGGAAGAGAGAAACGAGCGCATCCTTGAAGATTGCCTGTTCGGAGACGGAAACGAAGCAAGCCTCGCTGCTTCGTATTCGGTGTTGTCGGCTGCGGATTGAAAGTGTTGAGTCCGGCGAAGCGTACCTTCTCCGGGAAAAATGCCGCGACGAATTTGGCGCTGTTAGTCTTGTTGATGTTGAAATCGAACTGCGTGAATGAGTTGAAGGTTTCGGATGTTGACTCGTCTCCCGAGGCTCGGCAGGCTCGGCACGTGAGTGCGCGTGAAGCGGTACTCGAAGGACTGCAGGAAGAAAAGACGATCGCGGGCTACCGGGCCGCTGAAGGTGACGCGCGGGCGAAATGAGATCGATCTGTGCCGCTGAATGTGTTGCGAAAAGTTGGAAAGAAGCGAGTCACGGTGACTTTGAAATTGTTGCTGCCGCCTTTGGTTTCGAGATCGGTTGCGCCGCCGGTAAGCCGGCCAAACACCGCCGAGTACGGGTTCTCTTCGGTTCTTACGGTTGTCTGCCGCTTCGAGCGGGATGTCGAAGCGAGGTTTCCAGTAACGGGATCGGTGATGTCCACACCGTTGACTGCGTAGGCACTCTGGCCTGCGCGGGCGCCTTTCTGGTGATCGACTCCGTCCATTCCGCGCACAACACCGGGAGTCAGCAGCGCCGCGCTCTGAAAGTTCTCTGCCCGTAGCGGCGACATCCTTCAGTGTTTGGGAGCGAACGGTATTGCTAGTGGTTGTTTCCGCGGTACTGAGCAGGCCCTCTTCCTGACTAATGGTAACCGATTCGGAAATCGTAGCTTTCATCACGATTTCAACGGTCAGCCCTACACCCGATGCCAGACTTGATTTCACGCCTCACTGTGGCCACTCCATCAGCTTCAACCGTGAGCACAAACGTCGCCGCTGGCAGATCGGCGAATGATAAAATTGCCCACATCGTCAGTGACTACCTTGAAAAGTTGCTCCGGCAGGTCACGATTGACGAGCGTAAGCCGCGCCCCGACAAGTAAAGTTGGAGGTGCATCTGTGGCTTCACTAGTGACCTTAACGGTACCCTTGATGCGACCTGTCAATTGTTGGGCCAGTGCGTTGGCCGGTAGGACCAGCAGACTGAATTATCGCGGTGCACAGCAGGATCGAGTAGAACGATTTGTAATCAGGCGAAGATGTCGAGGGCGTCGAGGACGTCGAGGCGCGACTTGTCAGTTTTCCGTTCATTCCAACTTCTTCGAACTGACCCAGGGCGGAGGTTTGAGGGGAGCTTAACGGGAGATTGCTATCGTGCCTTATTAAAGGATGGACTTCAACTATTCGCCACAAGCAGCGATGCGTTTGAGTAAGACTCTAACCTGACAGGTTGTCAGTAAGTACCCGGTGATGCGTGCAAACAATAACTCAACATCAGGGCCGGGAGCTGTGGCGGATCCAGTGAAGGCTCACAGCGCCAAAGGCGCTGGAATCCCAGGGGGCTTACTGCCCTCTTCGCCCAAACCTGCCTCGCCTCCAAACCCTACCAATAGGCGCTGCGACCTGGGGCACACCGAGCCGCATTTCGCACAATGGCCGATTGCGACATCAGGCGAGGCTCGGCCAGCTGAAATTTGTTGGCCGAGCTTTCGGCCCGGGCAAAGTCTACCTTCGCCAGCATCGCCAGCTCTTGTCCGTAGCGCGAGACCATGTCAGCGCCGAGCCCGCTCCCGCCTGCCAGTTGCAACTCGCCATCTTTGAAAATATTCACTTCGAATCCGCTGAGCAGCGCACGCAGCGACAGTAGTTCATTGAGTTGAGCAATACCCGGATCGAGCACTTCAAAACTTCGCGACGGCTCCAGCGCTGCGCGAAAGCGTCGGCGATGCGCAACTGCTGGTCAAAATGGCTGTGAGTTGGTGGCACGGCGATTTGCTAACCGTTGGGCTTCCGCCGCAGAAATCTGAGGGCGAGCTTTCGAGTCTTCTGATTGTGATCGGACTCTTGTTGTCCGGCAGTCTTCTGTGCTTGAGCCGGCCAACGTGCAGTAACACAGATCACATTCGTTCGTCGTCGGAATGCAAACTTGCAAGCGTCTCCGCAACTCATCAAAGCTATCGGCTTGCACTTTCTTTGCGATTAACTGAAAGTCGACCTTCTGTAACACTCTATCGCGCGCGGCAGCGTCAAGGTGATCGCGTTTGCGTAATCTGGCGCGCTCCGGTTACGTTTCCTTCGTCGAGCGCTTTTTGCGCCGCCTGTTGATAGGAGTCTTGATTGCATTCGGCGGCGCCGCCGGAGCGCGGCGGCAAGCAGGCTGTCCGCGGTGCCTTGCTGCATTGAGAGTGTTGATTTGATTGAAGGCCATGCGCGAGTTGTTACCAATGCCAAGCTCGGTCATCTTGTTGCGCACGGCGGTTCCCGCGACGGGAAGATATTGATCAATCTGCGGTGAAAGCATTTGCAGTCCGGCTAACAGCGGCGCGCGTTTTGTTGTTCAATCTGCCCGTCAGTGAGCGGACTCTGATTGGGATTCTGTGCCGCGCAGAATTACCTCTGCCACGACCGTTGCCTTGCCCTCCCTGACTGTTGGGCGGCTGGCGTGTACAGCCCTAGAGCGCCGCATCGATTACCGTGTTCATCAAGTCGCTTGTAAGCAGCCTCGCCGAGTACGGGCGCGTCGATGTTGCTGAAACTTGCCCGGCTCCGACATAGCTGAACTTGAATCCGTTTGATCGGCAGCGGGCTGGCTCGCAACCTGCTTGCGTGCTGCTTGGCGTTAGCCCCGGCGCGCAACAGTGACAACGCCAGCGTTTCTGCCTGCGCATTGGACAGCATGTTCTCCGGCTGCAACTGCTTACGACTTTCGCTGTGAGTTTCGTTGCCGCTTCCTTATCCTGAGGCCTGTAGCGCCGAAGCACCTGCGTAAGCGTATTTGGATACTGCCCGCTCGTGAGCGCTTCTTCGACCTTCTGTGCTGCCAGTTTCGGGTCGAGCGCGGCAACTTGCGCCAGCAGATTCTGCTCCAAATTGGCGTCGGCGCGTGGCCGCCGGAAATCATTAACCGCGTCAGGAGTGGGTGTTAAGGATTGAGTCGCCGCTAATAGTTGGTAGGCAAGTGGCGCATCATGCTGGGCGGCGCTCAACACCAGCTCTTGCCGCAACTGCGCGGCCCACCGCTGCAGTTGCCGTCGTGTGGCACGCAATGAGTTCAGCGACTCCATCGCCGGCGAGTGAAGACATGGAACGCGCGCGCGCTTCATTGCGCTTCCAGAGCATATCGGCGGCGGCGATCTGTACCCGGATGCGATTCTCTGGAAGCTTCAACGGCTGCACTTCTCCGACGATCTGCTCCAGCAGGGCCGTGACTTTCTTTTCTGCCACTTCCTTCTCTTTTTTGTTGTTGTTCGTCGGTTTGCGCGCCGGCGGGCGCGAGTTGAGTTGCGAGATCCTGCGCTCTGATAACCAAGTCACAGCGCTGAGAATCAGCAGGCTGCGCCATCGAACGCGCATAGCGCGCGTACTTTTGTCATTATTGATACCTCTTGAAGTAGAAGGAAGAGAGGACGTTTGATTCGGTAAATAGTAGCTTAGTTGCTTGCACAGAACCAACGACAAGCGCGCCCAAGCCGTAGTTCCCCTTGTTCCTCGCAGTTGAAGATCTGAGTTTGGGCGCTCGTCAGGCCCTGATTGGCGAAGTGAATCCAGGCAAAGTCCTGCGTCAGAACCAATCACGTAACGACCGGGCGAGGGCTTGGCTCTCAGCGCCAAAGGCGCGAGTGTAAATAGCTGGGCCAACGCCCCGGGTTGAGGCCCTTTGTAAGTAGCGATTTGCCAAATGTTTGCCGCACGGATCCTTGACCATCCCGACGGCGGTCGCCATGAGCACCTCTTGTGGCGCTGGTCGAGCATGACATCGCACCCGCTTCCAGCGCACGCTCGTACGTCGCATCGATATCGTCGACATAGAGGTGAGAGAATGCAGCCGTCGCGTCGCGTGGGCCGACGCCTGCTCACCATGACGAGCGAGTCGCCAATTTTGATCACCGAAGGTCCATCCGTGCGGAATTCACCAGTCGCGGCGAATGCTTGCTTGAGAAACTCAACGAGCCCGGCCAGCGTCGCGAGCGAATCTCAGCCGGGGCGTAACGCTATGCCAGCCTTCAGGGATCGGGCTTAGCCATCGGTGCTTCGTCCGCGTGTCGCAGGCGGTCATCGCGCGCGCCGGCAGGTTAACGAGGACCCTTTTCGTTTTCGCTACTTCACCTTCAATCTTCATGTTTGCAACCTGGATGTCAATGTCGACGTAGTGCAGAATCATCGGCCGAGCCTACTCGATCTATGCTCGAAGCACAGTATAGTCAATAGTAAGGCTATGTGGTTCAACGGGCGAAAGGATCTGCCGCACACGTACCTACTTCGTCGGATTATTCAGAGGGTTACTTGTGCGCATTCATTGTCGGATGGTATTCATCCCTAGCAATGTCTCTTCTGCTTTTCTTCATCGACGGCCTGGGAATTGGTTCACGAGGGACCGTTCAACCCCTTCGACGGCCTCGAACATGCCGAACCACTGGCCATCTTTCGCGATGAACAGCCGCCAACAATCTTCGATGGGATCGTGGTTCCCACCGACGCGTGTCTGGGGATTGAAGGCCGCCCGCAAAGCGCTTCCGGACAAACCGACAATTCTCACCGGGCGTCAACGCACCTGCCAGGCTCGGTTATCACAAACAGGGTTTCCCAACAGCGCCATGTTGGAAATCATTCGCGAGCATTCATCTGTTCCTGCAACTTACACGCGCCGGCGTAGCGCCAATAACCTTTGCCAACACCTACATCGAACGATTTTTCGACGAGCGGCCGCGTTGGGTATCGGCGACGACTGCGGCAGTGGAAGCGGCCGGGTTACCGTTTCGCCAGGTGGCCGATAACCAGGCTGGTCGCGCTGTCTTCCATGACTTCACCAATCGAACACTGATAGAAAGAGGTGAGGATGTCGCGCCGCGAACTCCTGAAGAAGCTGCGATCGTGCTCGCGCAATATCGTCAGCGAAAATCGATTCACGCTCTACGAATACTTCATCACCGACAAGGTCGGACATGCACAGGACATGGCGGCGGCAAGAACCGTACTCCAGAATCTGCGCCGTCATGATTAGGGGCGTGCTCAATGGAATTGATTTGCGTCAGACTTCAGTTATACTCACCAGCGATCACGGCAACATCGAAGATCTCTCTACGCGCAATCACACGCTAAATAAGGTTCCAACCATTGTCTGGGGCGCCGATAAAGTGCGTATCGCTGAACGAATCAAAAGCCTCGCCGACATAACACCGGCCATAGTTGAAACATTGACGGAGAAAGCCGCTGCGCCTCTGCGAGAAGAGATAATCCGCGCGCGAAGTATTTGGCTGGAAGATGTACGACTGGGCCAACTCAGCCTTCTCGACGACCATTGTCGGCGCTCTCTTCGGGCCATATCTCACTGAGGTAACACAGCGAGCAGTTGGCGAAAACGGCACGGTCTTCAGCCTTGGCCCGTTGGGAGCAATCACTGCGAAGTCGTACTTTCCTACCTGCGTATCAGTTGCTGTCTTCCTGCAGATTTTTCTTCTGCCGATTCTCGGGAGTATTGCCGACTACTCAAATCTTAAGAAGAAGATGATGGCCGTGTTCTGTTACATCGCGGTAGCAGCTACCTGTCTGATGTATTTCGTCGACCGGTCAACTCTACTGGCTGGGCGGAATTCTCTTTCATCGTGGCGAACCTCGGCTTCGGCGCCGCCGTTGTGTTCTATAACGGCTTTCTCAGCGACATCACGACCGAAGATCAGCGCGACAAAGTGTCGAGTCGAGGCTTCGCTTACGGTTATCTCGGTGGCGGCCTTGCTCGCATTAACTTTCTGCTGGTGAAGAGAGCGCGCCCCGACTAGGTATGGATCCGTTCCTGGCGGTCCGCGCTTTCTTTCCTGTCGGCGGGGCTTTGGTGGGGCGCTTTTGCGTTAATTTCGTTCGCGACACTGAAAACACGGGCGGCGGAGAAATCACTGCCCCCGGGAAAGAGTTATTTGACGGTTGGGTTCTCGCAGAACTCGGGCCGAACGTTTCGAGAGCTGGCGCGCCTGCGTTATACGCTCAGAGTATCTCATAGGCTATCTATTTTTTAATGACGGCATTCAAACCGTAATTAGCATGGCTTCAGTCTTCATGGCTCAGGAGCTCTTCACCTCGAAAGGGCTCAAGACGGACCAGTCGTTTCTCTTGCTTCATCTTTCTGATGGTTCAGTTTGTCGCAATCTTCGGCGCGCTGTTTTTGAACGGCTTGCTTACGCTATCAATACGAAGAACGCCATCATGGTTTCGCTGGTGCTGTGGGCAGCGGTGGTGATTTACGGCTATGGTTTTCTGCACACGACCGGTCAAGCATGGCTGATGGGTGCCGTAATCGCGATCGTCCTGGGTGGCTCACAGGCCCTGTCGCGATCGCTTTTCTCGCGGATGATTCCAGCCGGCAGAGAGGCTTCGTTCTTTGGTATCTATGAGGTTTCGGAGCGTGGCACTTCCTGGATGGGTCCGCTGGTATTCGGCGCCGTGGTGGCGGCAACAAATTCCTACCGGCAGGCTTTGCTGTCTCTGATTATTTTCTTTGTGGTCGGCGCGATCGGTTCTTTATCTTACTGACACAGATAGAGCGATTCATGAGGCGGGCAACCTGCTCCCGACCGAAGCCGCAACCAGCGAATGAAGCAGGACAGGTATTCTCGCCTGTCTATTTGCCGGAACTCCCTACCCTAGCCGGCGATCTTTCTTTCCTTACTGTTTGATGCCTTCTCAACGCACTCGCGTGAGCAATACAACCGACGCCCCGTTTTATTTCCAATAGCGCGACCAGCGGGTATCCAGGTCCCACAACCGACACAACGGACCAACTTCCCGTCTGATTTTGCACTTGCACGTCCCGCCGTCCCGACAGGGTTGGCTGACTCCGTCATCGTTTTTGTCACGCCGAAAATCTTTTTCAGAATCAGGATATACGGATAGATGCGGGAATGCAAAAGCAGCAGCAGGAGCGCAAAACAGCGCCGCTATGACCAGGATCTTCAAGACTAACTCCGAACGTCTCGGCTGTCGTTAACTATTTCTCTTCACCCGACTTGCCTGTTCCAGGAGTGTAGGTGATATCAACGTTGCGCCGGCGGAGCTGGATCGGTCGCTTCGTCGTCGCGGGAGTTGATCTCGCGATTGCGGCGATCTACGCTGCCCGGCGGCAGACCCTTGCCGTGCACGGCCTCCTCCAGAATGCGCGTGATTTCCTGCGAGAGTGCGATGCTCGGCCGCTGCGCGCCGCGCGCAAAGACTCTTTCAGGTGGTTGGGCACATACGCGCCAATGAAAACTCCCTTACGATTCGCCATCTCTCGCGGCCTCTCTTTCAGCGGTTTTGAGTAAAACTTGTGAAGTCTGGGATGTTTTCCTGCCCAGCGAAGTAGAACAGGTCTGTAAGCCGAATTCTGTACTCCGATCTCAAATTTGAAATCTCAAATCTCAGACGGGTGGCGATCATTCATCTAGTCCAACTGTTGCCAGATTGGATCAAGCGATCTACCCGGAGGTCGTAGTCGTTTTCGATCAACTGGACTTCGGGCGGGCAGCCCTTTGACGCCTCCCTATTTGATCTTGCACTGCGAGGAGTTTGCCTGGCCGCATGTGTCACCACACACGCCGGTGCGCTCTTACATTAAGCCCTTAGCGGGCCGCACCGTTTCACCCATCACCCATTTCGAGATCTCAAATCTAGATCTGAAATCAACTGAGGCTGGTCTGTTCTCTGTTGCACTTGTCGTCGCCTGAAGACTCGAATGCTCTCTCGCCGTTAGCGGGCTCGCTGCCCTGTAGTGTTCGGGACTTTCCTCTCCTGGACCGAACTCAAGCCTGATAATTCAGATGTAATCCGGAAATTGAAGATTTGAGCAGCAATTCCAGCAGCGACCGCCCGACCTGTTCCATTCCGCTGAGCCCGCAGAGTATACCAAGGCGTGTTCAACCCGTACAGCGGTTGCGTAGAAAACTTTTTAACCGGACGCCTTAAGCAGCTGCCCCGCTAGCCGAAGTATTTCTGAAGCCTACCCGCAAGGCCCCACGGCGGTTTTGGCGGGAATAGCGAGAGCCAGCGTCAGCGAAGACCGCAGCGCATGAGACAAGGCCGGGGCAAAAAGGTTTGGGGGCCGGACGTTGATAAAGCAGCCGCCCAAATCAAACCACCGACGCAAACGTCAGAATGGCGGGCAGTGGATCTCAGGAAGTGAAAGCAAGCTTTCGGAGACATATTGCTGCCCAGCACGACGCTCTTAAGCCCCTGTCCGGGGAGCCAGCTGGGCGCGCTGATTTATGAAACCGTTGAGAACGTACTGCTGAAACAATGCCCACAGCGGCAACAGCAGAAAGCGGTTCGCGCCAGGGCGCCAGCGATAGCGGAGTGGCTCATGAGCCAACCGACTGCAACTATGAGCGCTACCACAATCGCCGTCGGCAATAACAGCCGGCACGCAGCGAGAAAATTATCAATACGAAAGCCGATGTCGCTGAACGTCTCCGCTCGTTCCCGATGTGATAAGTACATCGCTTCGCAGGGCCAGCAGAGTTGGAATAGCAATTGTCAGTCTGCTGCGCCCGGCAAGGAAAGCATTACCCATTCTGCAATCAGACACGAAGTGGCTACCGATGCGATCTCCCAAGCGCAAGACCCTTGACTTCGAACACCGGCGGGCTCACAAACGGATTTTCTGTCTTGGATAACTCCAGTCATGGCATTTTACCTTCGACGGTAGTCTGGTCATTGTGCCCTTGTCATCAACAAAGAAAAGAATCGGTTCGCCAACGAGCTGTAAAGACTTTCGCGCGCCCGCACCGCTGTCGTGCAACGCGTAGACCCGGGCCTCATGGTAGCGAAGACTCACGGTGACGTAAGTCGAAATGAGTAGCCGTGCCAGGATCCCTGGCCCAGCCCGCGGCCGAGACATCGGGCCGAGACTGGTTGGCAATTCCATCGCCGACGAACTTGCCGTCAACAAAAGTTGGACTCGACGCGTTCCCATGGCGACGCATTGTTAACTACCCAACCTGATATTCCGTCGTTAGTGAGCTCTCCCCCAGCCGTGAAAGTAAGGCGGCAGGATGGTTATGAAGGTAAATACCGCGAGCGCGCCGACGACTAGCGTTTCGATGATCGATTTGCCGATCAATACCTGGACCAGCCGTGTTGATGGATTCTTCATCAGTTTTCAGGAAGCGGGCAATTGTAACGCAAACTGCTGTTCGTTTGTGTGCCCCTGAAATCTGATACTGGAGCAGTTTGACAACTACATCTGATCGACCGCTGATCATTCACGCCTCGAGAGCGGAATGAGGTCAGTGCCACCACGCGGTAGGTGCGGTTGCCGGGAGACCACCCGCTACCGCATGGTGGTACCTGACCGACCTCGACCCTGGTGAAGGTGGTGGGCGAGCACAGAAAAGGGCGGCCCCCAAAAGCCGCCCATCCCGGGATCGTTCTAGCAACAAATTAGTTCGCGCTGGTAACCTCCGAGACGATCGCCGCTTCGCAAAATTGATCGGGAGTTTTCCCGGTCAGTATTTTTCGCAGGTTGAATTCTTCGCTGGCGAGTTTACCGTCAGTTCCCTGTCGTGAGACTTTTACTTTTAAGTCACCACTGGTTTTCGTTCCGCCACTCGCAAGGATCGCCTGCGTGAGCGTTAGTCCGGCATGGAAGGGTTTCTGGCCGGGAGATCGTATCTCTCCGCCTACAAAAAGAACTGGGCCAGCGCCACGCCTGTTACCTTGATGGCATCACCGGGAACAACCAGCATCGCTGAGAGTCTTGCGTCCTTGAGATCAACATTGATTGGCGGCTCGCTCAGCTGCGTTATCGTTGCTCGTGCAGCCTCAGGTAAAACCAATGCTTCAGCCAGCAACGCGTAAAGAGGTACAGCTTCACGACGCAGAATACTTTCGTTCCGGGAGCGGAGACAAAGCCAATGATGGTGACCGCGTGGCTGGCGTAATCGCGCACGTCCACTTTCACTCTTGGGTTGTCGAAAATTTTAATTCGCAGCTGCAAGAGTTTTGCTGATGTCGACCGTAGTCATCCCAGCAACCACAGTCGGATTACCTGCCAGCGGGTATTCCAAAAATTCCGTCGGGAAGCACGGTGAACAACGTCGAATTCCTGCTCGGATAATTGGAAAGCTGTATGTCCAGCACGTCTCCTGGACCGACGCGATATACCTGAGTGGAGGCTGCGGTAACGGAAATCTTTGCGGGTGTCTTTTTGCGGAATCCGTTACCGCGGCAAAAGTCTCGGAACCGCGGAGGCGAGTGGTGGTTTGCTGCGGCCACCGATTTCACCTGAGCGGATGCGGTCATCGTCAGGAAGGCACTTAGAACGAGGGCGGCAAAAACTAGGCTTCTCATCGTCGTTCTCACTCTTTTCAAATGATTTCTCGCAGGTAATTAAGCTGAGGCATTCAGATTCAACGCCGCTGAGCAGGATGCTCAACTACTAGTAAATTGCTAAACGACGCTGATTTCTTAGAAGAATCGCACGTTGTTGAGGACGGAGGAGAAACATCGAGCCAGGAGAACCTGATGACAGGTTTCGTCAGGGTTGCTAAGAACTCGGTCGCGACTGCTCGCGGTTCTGACTTTGCCTCGGTGCAGGCAGATTAGTGGAATCAAACAGCTCTGGCCAGAGTTGGGTAAAGCGGTCACGAATCAGTCCTTCGACTTCGTCCGCCGTGTCGCAGTCAAGGCAGTCCGCCGCAATGCGCCTCGCGGTTTCTGCATCGATGCCCGCGATGGCGCGACGGACACGAGGAATGGAAGACGGCGTCATGCTCAGATCCGTGGCGCCGAGGCCGACCAGCAGCACGACATAAGCCGGGCGTAGAGGCCATCTCTCCGCACACGATTACTGGAATACCCGCCTGGCGCCCAGCCTTGAGACTCTGATCGATGCTGTGGAGGACGGCCGGGTGAAGCGTACGAAACCAGTCTGCGACCTCGTCATTGCCCCGATCAACAGCGAGCGTGTATTGCACCAGATCGTTGGTGCCGAGTTCAAAGAAGTCGACCACTTGCGCAATCTTATTGGCCATGAAAACTGCCGAGGGTACTTCAATCATCGCCCCAACGCTGACCTCTTTGAAATTGATTTTCGACTCACGCAGATTTTCAGCTTCTTCCTCGAATGATTGCTTGCGCGCGTCTGACGTCACTCAAATCCGCAACCATGGGCAGCACAATTTTCAGAGTCCATTTCGCGGCGGCGCGCAGAATGGCGCGCACCTGATCACGCATGACGGATCATTGGCTAACGCAAAGCGAATAGACGCAAGCCCAGGGCTGGATTCTTTTCCTGCTCCTGAAACTGCTCGCGGAGGTTGTCGCCACCGAGATCAAACAGGCGAATAACCGCGCCAGTGATCACCGGCAACTTTGCAATCGCCTCGTAAGCCACTCGCTGCTCGTCTTCTGAAACCAACGCGCCGCGACGCGCCAACAGAAACTCCGATCGATAAAGGCCAACACCCGACGCCCCGTACCTTTCCACGGCATCAAATTCTGAAGGCACTTCGACGTTGGCGCGCAGGGTTACTCCACGCCGTCCCGAGTGCGCACTGGACCAGTCTCTGCGCGACCAGCTGTTCTTGGCTGGCTGTCTCGAGTGGTGGTCTCGGCCTGATAACGCTTCGAGGGTTGCGGGTGAAGGATGAAGGATTGACCAGGTTACGGGTTGAATCGACAATGATTCTGTCGCCTGTTTTTGTGCGGCGGTAAAAATCGCGCAGGCCGACCACAGCCGGAATACCAACTCCGCGCGCAAGAATCGCCGTGCGAAGTCCAACCTGCCAGCTGTCGGTGGCCAGCGCCCGCGTATGATCCAGATCCAGCTCCGCAACTGCCGAGGGCAGCAGGTCCCGAGAAACTACTACCGCGTCCTCGGAAAGGTCGCGATTTTGCGACTGCACGCCGCTGAGGGCCACCAGCAGCCGACGCATTACGTCTTCAATATCTGATCCGCGTTCGCGAAGGTAGTCGTCCTTGATCTCCGAGTACAGATAAAGGGAAGCGATCCCCAACTAACCTTGACGGCCCACTCCGCATTCACATGTTCAGCAGTAATATGGCGCTCCACGTCGCCAATAAGCTTCTCATCCTCCAGCAGAAGCAGGTGTGCGTCGAAGATGAAGCGTGATCCTCGCCAAAACGTTTTTCTGCTTGTTCCTTTATGGCCAACACCCGCCGGCTAGCCGGGTTCACCGCCGCTCGGAAGCGCTGGCGCTCTGCTTCAACGTCAGCCGGCGCGATTCGCCATCGGTAAACGCGCTGGGTGCCATCGTGCATGTCGGAGCACCTGACCGATAACAATGCCTTCGGAAACTCCCAACCCGCGAAAGCGAATTTCCTGAGCTGATTGCGTCAGCAGCGAAGACTCCGCTTCCACTTCCGCCGAAGCCTTCGGCAAATAGCCGCTCGATTGCGTCCATCGCCGCTTCCTCGTCAACTCCATCGGCGCTGGCTTGCAATCTCTGTTCCACGGCCGGCAGCCAGCATGAGCACACTCAGGATTGACATTAGCATCAGCAGTCACATCGCCCTCGGGACGACGCAGCTGCACCTGACTCTGAAAAGCACTTGCGACTCGAACAAGTTTTGGCGCCGCCCGGGCGTGAGGCTCGAGCACTGTTTGATCAAAGAGTATCGTTCGCACCATTGCTTTGTGCCGCTTTTTGCAGGAGGGGCTAGCAGATCGCCGGCCAGATAGATTCCTGGCGGCCAAGATCACGAGACGCGTCGTGCGGTCTCAATCGGGAATCGCTGCTCGTTTGCGCCGGCCAGCTTGATGACCATCGGAAGGTTTACCCCAGTTACAACTTCAACGTTGCCGTCATCTAAAAACATCGGATGCGATATTAGTCGGTGTGCCGCCAAACATATCAGTCAACAACAGCACTCCTTGCGCCCTGCGAAACGCGAGTGATGGCCCGCCGCACTTCGTCGCGAGCGGCATCTACATCGTCGTGCCAGCCAATGGAGACGGCGGTGATAAATGAGATTGGGCCTACGATCATTTCAGCCGCCGCCAACAATTCACCCGCCAGATGCCCATGCGGTGACAATCACACCCGAGATCCGGCGCGCGTCTTCTTTCGGAGTGCCTGGTGGCGAGTTAAGCGCTCATGAAATTCCTCCTCGATACGGAAATACCGTTAACCGATGGCGGTTTGATTTTCTCACATCGCGGTGAACCGCCTGAGCATCGAAACCGGCACGTCTCAATTTGCGGCTCAGCGCGTTGGCTATCATCACGGAGCGGTGCCGTCCGCCGGTGCAACTGATTCCTACAGTCACATAGCGACTTTCCTTCACGCTGGTATTGCGGCAGAAGGTAATCAAGCAGGTCGTAGAAGCGTTTAAGCGTCTCTTCCACTTCCGGTTGCTCCTTCAGATACTTCACCACGCGTTTATCATGTCCTGAGAGCGGCCTTAGCTCCGGGCAATAAAGTGAGGATTCGGCAGGTGTCTGACGTCGAAACAGCAATTCCATATCGCCGGGGTTACCATATTTATGGCCGAAGCTCAGCACCTGAACGCGCATCGGTCCGCGCTCTACGGTCGGGACTGAATCTGCTCAATCAGAAGACTACGAAGTATGAACGGTGTGATCGGAAGTGTCCATTATTTGATCGGCGAGAGCGAATACGCGACATCGCCGTGCGTTCTGCCGCAAGCGATCGCAATAGAGTTTGTCCAGTGTCGGCAGGGTGCGGCCGCCTCGTCTCCGCTGAAGCGATGCGCAAGCCATCGTCCGGAGGCTTCGAGAAGCGAGCACGACATGACAAGTCCGGCAGCCCGAAGGCTTCCAGTTGCTTACCGAAGTCGGCAAGAAAGGTTCCTTCACGAATGTCGATAACCAGGGCGGCCCGCTTAATGCCTTGCTCGTCTCCATCCGCGGTGACCAGGCGCGCAAATGTCGGCAACATCGTCAGCGGCAGGTTGTCTACACAGAAGTAACCGAGATCCTCAAAGGCGTTGGTGGCGGCCGACATTCCCGAACCGCTCAACCCGGTAATGATGACGATGTCGGGAACCGAATTATTCTTTTCCTGGTTTCTGTCGATCTCTTTTTCCATGCGGAAGTGTTATGCACGCTCCTCGCCCTTACGGAGGCAAAATGTTTATAGCACTAACCCATCCCTAACAGCCCCGCTCAGCGGACAAATTTCTGCGCTGGAGCTATTAACATCCGACTCCCGCGTACAGAGGAAATGAATAGCTGTGGCATGGTCGCTCCCGCTCTGTTCAGAGGTTTCGTGGAAGCTTCATGGACAGTTTCAGGGCTCAATCAGGCCGTAGTCATCGCTGCGTACTACATAGTACGCCGACGCGATCCGTGTCAGCGTCGCGAAAGACTAGCAAACTGATCGGGGTCAGACGACGAGCCGTAAAAGCTCGCTTCTTCGGCGGTCATCTGGCTTGAATCGACAACGACGCGCGTTAATGATTCGGGGCGGACGAGGACTGCCTTCGACCTTGCGCCCGTCCGGACGTCGGGGCCACTGCCGAGGTCTTTCGGGCGCCTTGCTTCCTGATCGATTTTTTCGTCTTCAACTTGAGCGCTTGTTTCTCGATCTTTGCTATCGCCCGTGGTCAAGTGCTAGATACATGTCCGCGTTGATGTCCTCGGACGGTCAAGGTGTGGTCGCGCCAATGGACAATCAACTCAGCATTGTGACGCGTTCTGTTCAACGTCAATAACGGCGTGAGTCCACGCGGCAGTTGTGCCGTTAAAAATGTATTCCAGCTTTTGAAATGGTCTTCAACATGCTTGCGGATGCCGGGAGAAACTTCAACGTGACGACCAGTGTACTCAAACCTCATGGCTGCTGTTCCCTCTCAACCCCTCATGAAATAGTAATGCTTGCCAGACCTGACCAGGCTTGGCGAACTATTGGTATAACTCAGGGGCGAAACTCTATTTCCGGCTCAAGCGACGGTGCGTCTCTAGACCACAGCGCGACGCTCGCGCGAGCCAGGGATACTCATCTGATCGCGATACTTGGCGACCGTCCGGCGCGATAACTTTATTCCATCTTTGATCAGAATCTTCACCACTTGATCGTCGGTAATCGGATTGTGGGAATCTTCCTCTTCAATCAGTTTCTTTATCTTCAGCTTGATGATGCGGGTGGAAATTTCTTCGCCGTCTTCATTCATCATGCCTTCGGTAAAGAAGCGCCTTAGCTCGATCACGCCCTGGGGCGTATGCGCATACTTGCGATTGACTACGCGCGAAACCGTTGACAAGTGCATGCCGATATCTTCGGCGATATCTTTTAGCATCATCGGCTTGATGTACTGCACGCCCTTGTCGAGAAACTCCTGCTGGCGGTGCACAATAGACTCTACCACTTTGTAAATCGTCTGCCGGCGATGCTCGATGTTGCGCAGGAGATCGACCGCGGAGCGCATCTTCTCGCGAATAAAACTCTTCGTCTCGTTGCTGACGTCCGACTTGCCGAGCATCTGCTGATACTGCTGGCTGACCCGCAGCCGCGGACTGCCATCGTCGGCGAAATAGATCACATACTCGCTCGTCGTCTTCATCAAGCTTCTCGATATAAATCTCCGGCGAAATCAGGATCGGCTCCTCAGACGAGTAGCGCCGGCCGGGATAGGGATCGAGGGTGCGAATGAACGGTCAACTCATTGAGCAAAGTATCAACGTCGCTGCCGATCTGTTTTGCCAGGTGCGGCAACTTGTGTTGCTGCAGGTCCGCCAGGTGCTCGCTGATTAGCCGCGCCGCGAGGCGTTCACTCTCGCCCTCAGCCTCGAGTTGCACCAACAGGCACTCCTTCACGTCGCGCGCGCCGCAACCAACCGGGTCGAGGCGCATTACCGCCTGCCTGGCGGTTTCGACAGTTTCGACACTCCAATCGCCCATCGCCGCGATCTCTTCGTTCGTCGGCGTTGAGCCGGCCGTCCGCATCGAGGTTGCCTATCACGCTGATGGCGGCGTCACAGATTTCCGCCTCTGCCGGACTCATGTGCAAGTTGCCACTCGAGATGGTCAGCGAGCGAAGGCGCCCTGGTCAAAAACTGTTCGAAAGTCGGCGCGTCTTCTTTGTATTCGATCTCCTGAGTCTTGTAGCCAGGGTCGAGGTAATCCTGAAACTCGCCGGCCGAAATCAATTTCTTCAAAGGCGATCGCGCGACGCCTTCTTCACCGACCAGGTCGTCGCCGACTGAATCTTCACTCAGATCGGCGGCAGCAGTCCTGCGTCTCAACATCCGCAACCTTCCCGTGCTCGCCTTCGTCCCGTCGCCTTCGGCGTAAGCCGAGGCTGCTCTTCCAGATCGCCCGAGCCATTCGAAGAGGGACTGCCGAGCTCGGGCTCGCAGCTTCCAACCGCTGCGGCTCATCGGGCGCAGCGCCCGGATCAGCGCTGGCGAGGTGGTCGAGAATCTTCTCCGCCAGCTCACCGACCTCTTCCTGCGTTACCACTTCTTCCAGCACCGGATTCTCGAGAATCTGCTGCCTGAATCAGATCAGTCAGCTCGAGCGTAGTCATCTGCAACATCTCGATGCGTTGACGCAACTGCGGCGTTAGCACGAGTCGTTGAGATAGGCTGGTAGTTAGTTTAAGAGACATTCCTTAACGTCAATAGCACATTTAGTGTTGTGTATTTTGCGACTGATAGCGCGCAGGGAGATTATACTCGATTAGAGCACAATTGCGCGTACCAGTTTAGCTTTCGCATTATTGCCAGAGGTCTACATGCGGAATTTTTCGCCCAGATAGAGCCGGCGCACTTCTGCATCTTCGGTCAACTCCGCGGGACGCCGGCGCGGAAAATGCGACCGTCAGCCATAATGTAGGCGCGGTCGGTGACACCCAGCGTCTCGCGAACATTGTGGTCGGTGACCAGGATCCCAATGCTACGATTGCGTAAATAAAGTATGACATTTTGAATGTCATCGACCGCCTTGGGATCAATACCGGCGAAGGGCTCGTCAAGCAGGATGTACTGAGGCTCTGTTGCCAGCGCGCGCGCGATTTCGGTGCGCCGACGCTCGCCGCCTGACAACGCATCGCCGCGCGTGTTGCGCACGTGGGCAATGCCAAACTCTTCCAACAACTCTTCCAGCCGGGTAAGTCGTTCGCGCCGGCGCAGTCCCATCGTCTCGAGCACGGCAAGAATATTCTGCGCCGCTGTCATCTTGCGAAAGATTGAAGGTTCCTGAGGCAAATAGCCGAGACCCAGACGCGCCCGCAGGTACATCGGCAACCTGGTGACATCGCGATCTCCAAGACTGACAGTGCCGGCTGTCCGGACGCTCCAGACCGACGATCATGTAGAACGTGGTCGTCTTGCCGGCGCCGTTCGCACCCAGCAGCCCGACGACTTCGCCCTTTTCGACGTGCAAGGCCGACATCGTCAACCACGCGACGCTTGCCGTATGCTTTTTCGAGGTGAGATGCCGCCAGAGCGGAGGCCGACGGCGTCAAGGCTGGTTTGGCGTGCAACACGAGTACCTATCTAGCAGACTCCTGGTTGCGACGCTGTCTCGATATCGACGTCTTCCGTCCGTGTGCTCATTACAACTTTGGAGTGCGGTGACCGCATGCTTGGTCAATCGCGACCTGTCGCGACCACCGTAGTGAGAATACTGAAAAACTAAGCGACGAGCCGCGCAAGACTATAGCGGTGACAGGTCTACCGCACTCCATAAGTTACGTCTCACTGCTTCTTGACCTTGTGCGTCGATTTGCACCGTCCCGGCGCTTGCGAACCTCTGACGTCATCCGCGATCACTCTACCGTCTCGCATGTAGACGGTCAATCGGTTCCCTTCCGTGCTTCCTTTTCCGCGTCTTCAACTCTGGCCGGGTTACCTTTCAGCACTGCGACTTCATCTGCGCTCGTATACTGCAGCCAGTCGCCGGTGCCTTTCCTGTTTGGCTGCGTCAACACCACGCTGCGCTGCGCGATCGTCTTCTCAACTTCGCTCGACTCCTTCAGCAGATATACGTCGGCAACGCCGCTCGTCAACACGATCTGTTCCCTGACGAATGTCAACATTGCTTTCGTAGTGCAAGCGTGCGATTAATATCCGAATAAGTCATCGAATCGGCGGTAGCAAACACGGGCACGGTGCTCGCTGGCTCCTCCCATGCGGCGCCGCGCGTTATAAATCTGGCTCTGCACGTGGCCTGTTCGCGTCCATCCGCTTCTCGTTGACATAGATCGTTAATTTGATCAGCCACGCACGAAATTGTCGTCCTGCCAGGCGCGCGCGTTTCCCGTGTAGATGGCCACGCCACTTTCGCTATGAAACTCGCCTCGATCGCTGACGACGTACACCGGACTCTTAACCTTTGAAAAACGGAGTCGCGCCGCTGGTCTGTTCCTGGCTGTAATAAGTGGTCGCTGTTTTCCCACGACTGTACGAAACCTTGTTAGTCAGATCCGAATCAAGCTCGTCGCCTTTAGTCCGCGCCCGTGAATCCCAAACAGTTGGTTCACCGCCACGCAGCCGAACCGTGTTATCCGGCAGCCGTATAAGAAATGTTAGTAGCCACGCCGTTGCGTGGTCGTTCTCATTAAACTTCGCGTCGGTTTGCGCATCCATTCGCTCAATGTCCTGCGTGCTCGGTACAAACACGCCGGTCATTTTTTGCGACGTCAGCGTGCGCGTGCCGCGGTCTTCAACTTTCTGCACCGGCTCGATGACCGCCTTAGCACCGCCCGTGGCGATTGCTGTACGAAGGATGTTGCCGCTTTCGTAAAAATCGCAATCGATACGCGAGGCGGTAAGCGTTTTTCTGTCGCTCATTGCGTGCTTTTGGTTACCGGGTCGACGAACAACTCGGCGTTACCCACCGCTTCGGCCTTGTCGAGATCGCGGCCGGTGCACGCGCCAGTTGAGTTTTACTGTGTCGGCGGTAAGCCGCTTATTTGCGGCGCGCGGATCGTTTGCCTTCGATTTCGGAGCGGAGAGGTTGATAACAGAACGGCCCTTCGGTGCGCATCTGTTTCAGCAGACTGCGATCGCCCTGTGCCTGAAACAGGACTTCGATAAGGTTTGCGCCCTCCAGTTGTAAATCCGAATCTGAGTCGAGCGTTTTACCGCCGGCGTTGCGCATCGCTACTGCACGCTCCAAACGCTGGTCTTTATCTAGAAAGAAATCCATGTCGACTGAATGCACTTCCGCCGCCCTACCTTCAGTCATTGACCTCAGATACGAGTTGGTGCGGACCTCAAGTTTTTGCAGGTGCTTTTGCTCGTTTAGAGTCCCGTAGAGCGTATCGCCGCTCATCAGATCACGGTCCTGCTCGGCAGTAACGCCACCGGAGAAAGTCATCTTCATCGACTCTTGTTCAAACAGAGCATGCGGCTGAATGAATGACTACCGGTCGCGACCGGCTGGACAAAGGCTTAGCTTTCGGATCCTTTATGGCTTCAGGAGCTACCGTAATCTCAACATCGTTCTTTAATTCGAGCTTCTTGGTTTTCGACTCAACGACCGCTCCGGTCGAGTGGCCGGATACGTTTTCACGGTCAAAAGAGACGGCCAGGTCGGTTTGCGCGATCTCGCTGTTTTGATCGTAAGCAATCGACTCCGTGCTGACTTTCAACGCGTCCTTTGTTTCTACTTTCACGTTACCGACAAACGTAATCACAGAGGTCTTCGGATCGTAGATGGCCTTATTAGCAATGAATCTGATCAGGTTTGTCGCCAACCGGAGGATAAACGGCAAGGTTTACCTGCTCGAGCTCATGGTGATCGTCAGTGAAAGTAATGTCGCGCGCCGCCCGCAACCACAGATACAAACGGCCCTCCTTCATTAGCCTTTGCTCATAGCCTTCAACTATTCCCTTTATCTCTCTTGAAAGCTCGGGCGACTTTGACGCGAGCCGAAAAAGGTTTGTTGTTGCGAAGTCGATAGTAAGATATGGCTACGAAAATCAGCGCAGCGGCTAGAGTCAGCAGCGCGCCGGCACGCACCACGAGCGGAGCATGCGCGCGCAGGCCGATAGCGATAGCTCTTTTTCTGGTGATTTCCTGCATTGCTCTGAGTACAGCAAACAGCAAACAGTAAACAGCCGAACCGTTAGATTGAGCTGCTTCTGAAGCTGCGTATCTTATTCGTCCAGGATCACCTGTCTGGCTGTTTGCTGTTTACTGTTCACTGTTTGCTGTTTGCTGCCTTATGTCCTGCACTGACAACTGTAAAAACGTTTCGCCCGTCCAGTTACTCGTCTCGATCGTATAAGCCATGTCAACGCCACGCTTGAGATCCGCCATCTCGCTCTGCGCCATTCCAGAAAATCGTCTCCAGCGGGCGACCTTTCGGACCAGCAACTGACAGCTTTAGATGCCGTTGTCCAATTAGACGCGGTTCGGAGACTATGCACAAGTTGCGAGCCAGAAAAACTGGGCGAGAATTGCCTGCGCCGTAGGGCTCCAATGAGTTCATTTCAGCAATCAGTGCAAACGTGATTTCCCGGGTCGGCAACTCCGGCGTCAAGTTGAACACAAGGCTGCAAGTCTTCCGGGGTCAGGCAGCTTGCGGCGTGGTCGTTTAATCGCCGTCGGAGTTCAGGAATCCGGTCTGGCCGTATCGTGATTCCCGCCGCATGAGAGTGTCCGCCAAACTTTTCGAACAGATCCGCGCATTCCGTCAGGCCATTGAGCAGGTGATAAGGCTCAATGCTGCGGCCTGAGCCATGAGCCACGTCACCGTCAATCGACAGCACCACACAGGGTCGATTGATGCGTTCGGCAATTTTCGAGGCCGCGATACCAATTACTCCCCGATGCCAACCTTCCCCAGCAATCACAGCTACATAAGAATTGGCCGGGTCGTCGGCAGTGCTTTCCAATTCAGTAATCGCCAGCTCGACGATCTGCTGCTGAACTTCCTTTCGCTCTCGGTTGCGCGTATCGAGATGCAAAGCGAGCCGTCGCGCCTCCTTTATATCTCTGGTGCCGAAGAGTTCAACAACCGCGCGCGCGGCATCCATGCGACCGGCAGCATTGATCCGCGGCCCAAGACGAAACCCAATATCGTAAGCGGTCATGCCTTCACCGCACCCGGCCACTTCCATTAGCGCGCAAACCAGGATTAGTGGCTTTCGGGAGATCCTGCAGACCAAGCGCCACAATCGTGCGATTCTCGCCCGTAAGCTTTGCAACATCGGCGACAGTGCCAATAGCAACAATCTTCAAAAAGGCATTCACTTGCGAGTTCCGTCCCTGCCTGCGAAACAAAAGCGTCGACGAGTTTGAAGGCGACGCCTACGCCGGCAAGGTTCTTATCGGGATAGTTACAGCCGCGTTGATTAGGATTCAGAACGGCATAGGCGGGTGGAACACCTTCGCCTTCATCCGGCAGATGGTGATCGGTAATGATCACGTCGAGTCCATTGGCTCGCGCCCAGTAGAGCGGTTCATGCGCGCGAATGCCACAGTCGACGCTAATGGCAAGGTTGTAACCTTCGGCCACGGCTCTCTGAAGGGCAGCCTGCTGGATGCCGTAACCCTCAGTGAAGCGATGCGGAACATGAAAACCAGTCTTCGCGCCGAGCAGGTTCAACGCTCGCAGCAACACGGCGGTTCCGGTCGTGCCGTCTACGTCATAGTCGCCATAAACCAGTATGGGTTCGCCCAGCTCAATGGCCTGCAGCAAACGAGGTACGGCCTCGCTCATCCCGAGCATCAAGCTGGGATCATGAAGTTGATCGTAGGATGGTTTAAGGAAACGTCCGGCAGATTGTTCGTCTTCACAACCGCGAGAAAGAAGGAGTGCCGCAATTGTTGGTGAGACAGCTAAAACGCGAGCCAGCGAGGCAACACGATGAGCGTCCTGCTCCCGCAAAATCCAACGTTTTACGCTCATGTGAGGGTTCATATTATTCGATAAAAACTAGTCTGCAAACCATCCATCGGTGTCGAGCAGTTTAACACCAATCCGGCGGCGGCCATCAATGGCGTCAATCCAGACTCCATTCACTTCTGCATCCAGCGGGCGCCCAAAGGGAGGGGTTAGTTTCAGAATAGATCCCAGCGCCACATCGGCGTCTAACAGGATCGTGGCGCCGGCCCGGCTTATCTTTATCGCCTGCGCCTGGACGCTGAAGGATTCATCGCTGGCCGTCTTTCCCTCTACTCGAGCGCAAACTCTACGGGAACACGTGGACTGCGCGGTCTTTGGGAGGGCACAGTCGCGCCTCGGAGCTTGTCATTCATTAAACTCACCGCCTTTAGAAATTGTGCGAGGACCCGCATTAAGGGTCGATGCAAAGAGGGGGCCTGCTTAGTTTACCCGAACTGGTGAAGCTTTTGGTAGTGATTTGATTCTGGAACTGTTATGACCAATTTCCAGAGTAGAGACCACGCAATCGTTGAGCGTTTGGCGCAATACTAAGTCAGTATGAAATTGACGCCGCGCTTACGTAGTCCCTTTCTGATAGAGAGGGTCGATGGTTTGAATTTACGCAGCGGCTGAGATGTAACCACCAGCTAGCGCCAAGAGAATCGCGGCGCCCACCAGCAAACGGTAGACAATGAAAACGCCGGTGGAGTGTGTTCTGAGAAATCGCAGCAGAAACCAAATCGAAGCGTAGCCAACCACGCCGGAGACAATCGTCGCCACAATCAACGGCAAGTGAGTTCCAGCCGGAAGTTTATGTATTGCTTCCTTGAGTTCCAGAACGCCGCTGGCGGCGATGGCCGGGATCGAAAGCAGAAAGAAAACCTGGCGGCCGTTTCACGTGTTAGGCCGGCAAAGAGGCCGCCCATGATCGTGGAGCCCGATCGACTAGAGCCCGGAATCAAAGCCAGCACCTGAGCAAAGCCCACTGCCAGCGCATCTCTTATTCCCAGTTGCTCCATGGAACGTTCTCTTTTTCCTACGAACTCCGCAACTGCCAACAAAACCGCCACCACGATCATCATCGTAGCGATCACCCACAGGTTCTTGGTAAACGTTCCTCGATCTGATGTTTGAACAACAAGCCAACGACCGCAACCGGAATCGAGCCGAGAATCACCAGCCATCCCAGCCAGGCATCGGGCGACAACCGCACGCTGCCGTTTACACGACGCTTGCCACTTAGCAACGCAATGTGGTCACGCACAAACGCCGTCGTGATGTTGATAATATCTCGCGCAAAATAGACAAGGACAGCCAACAGCGTGCCGAGTTGAATGACGGCTATGGTAGCCGTTGTTTGTTCGGCGCGAAGTGTTGCGTCGATGCCGTTGTAAAGACCTATCAAGCGCGATGCAAAAACAAGATGGGCGGTGGAACTGATGGGAATGAATTCAGTTAATCCCCGGACGATGCCCAGGACGATGGCTTGAAGAATTGTCATGTGAATCAGTGGCCAGCGGTCAGTGGTCAGTGGTCAGTGGTCAGTGGTTACCGAGCGTTGCTATTAAGTTTCTCTAAGAAGCCGAGGATCACAGCCAGTTTTCCTGGACTTACTGGCCACTGGTCACTGACCACTGGCCACCGCTGTGCCTATTCTCTAAACGAATTCGCGCGTGAAATCTGGTCGTACATCCAAAACGGCATAATCATCCCGAGACGAACTATCGTCGCCAGTTGCCACGGAAATGAATAGCGCTTGCGGCGCTCCTCAATCGCGCGCAACATCTTTTGTAACGGCGTCGTCCAGTTCCATCAGGAACGGCATTCGCGCATCTCGACCCGTCGTTAAAGGTGGTTTTGATGAAACCAGGATGAATTATTGTAACGGCAATGCCCCTTGGCATTAGATCCAGCCGCAGACTTTCGAAGAACGCTGAAACCGCGGCTTTGCTGGCGCAGTAAGCGGCCGACTTCGGCAAGCCACGGTAAGCGGCCAAACTCGATATCACCACCAACTGCCCGCTTCGCCGCGCCACCATGTCCAGGAATCACTGCCGCAGCGCTATTCGACGCACCGATGACGTTCACGTTGATAACGCCGGCGATTTCCGTCGGCACTGAATTTCCGCCGCGTCCCTCGTGGGTCCGATGCCCGCGTTCGCGATGAGTATGTCGATTGGGCCCAACTCGGCGCGCAATTTCTCACGCCGCAGCGGACATCGAGCCTGGCATCCTGAACATCGGCGGGCACCGCAACCGCCTTGCTGCCAACCGCCTCAATCTCGCGGACTACTTCCTCGAGCACGTTGGCACGCCTTGCAACCAGACCAAGCTTCGCGCCGCGGCGGCGCAAGTTCAACCGCGCAGTCCGCGTCCGATGCCCGACGAGGCGCCGGTGATCATTACTGACTTTGTCCTGGAAAGAAGGTTTCAAGTCTCTAGAAGTTTCAAGTTTCAGGTTCTAGGTTTCTAGTCTTCTAGCTTGAGGTTCTCAGCCTCTAGTTCGAAAATGGTTCGAAACTTGAAACTTGGAACTTGAAACTACACCTGGACTACGACCGGCATGATCACCGGTTTTGCACCCGTCAGTTTCTGAATAAATCGTTTCAACTCTACGCGCAGGTGTTCTTTCAGGAGACTCTCGTCGCTGAAGTGTTTGACGCGAGGCGCCGGCGATGGCGGCAGCAACAACTCGCCGCGCGTCTTTCAATGACGCCATTCGCTGGAATCAAAATCCGCGCACGCCCCGCGTGACAATCTCCGGATTGCCCTGAACCTCTCCGGTCTCCGCGTCAACAGTCACTATCAGCGTTACCAATCCTTCATAAGCCATCTGCCGGCGCTGCTTCACGGTTTCGCTGGTAATCTCTTCGAAACCCGCTATCATCAATAAACGTTCGCGGCACTTCGCGCTTCTCGACGACCGACAGCGCGTTCGCCATCCAAGCTCCAGCACGTCGCCATTTTCAATCAGGATAATGTTCTCTTCGGCGTAGCCAAGATGGTTCTTTACGAACTCCTTGTGACGGAAGAGCATGCGATACTCGCCGTGAATCGGTACCACAAACTTCGGTCGCACCGCCTCAGTCATGATTCGAATATCTTCCTGAGAGGCGTGACCGCTTACGTGCACCAGGCGCCGCTTCTCCTCGATGATGTTCGCGCCGCGTTTGTAGATCATTCCAATCATTCGAGAAATCAACCGCTCGTTTCCAGGAATGATGCGGGCGGAAAGCACCACCGTGTCGCCTTCGTCAATCGTCATCCCCTTGTAACTTTGCGACGCCATCTGTGAAAGCGCCGCGCGAGACTCGCCCTGAGAGCCAGTCACCAGAAACACGACCTCGTGGTCGCGGGCGCTGCTCTGGCTTCATTTAGCGGTATCAGCAAGCCGTCCGGAATGTCCAGGTAACCCAGAGCGATCGGCAATCTCGACGTTTTTCTGCATCGAGCGACCCAGTACGCAAACCTTGCGATTAAACTGTTGCGCGATATCGAGGACGATCTGTAGTCGATGAATTGAAGAAGCAAACGCGGCCACGATGATTCGTCCGCGCGCCTCGGCAAAAATTTCTTCAAAAGCCGGGATGACAGCGCGTTCCGATGGTGTGCGGCCCAGGCACCGTGGCGTTCGTGGAATCCGACAGCAACGCCAGCACGCCCTCCTGTCCGTAGCGTCTGAACGAACGCAAGTCGATCGGCTCGCCAATCACCGGCGTCTCGTCAACCTTGTAATCACCCGTATGTATGATTGTGCCGACGGGAGTTTTGATCGCGAGCGAGAAGCAGTCGACCAGCGAGTGAGAAACGCGAATGAACTCGACGCTGAACACGCCAATCTCGACTACGTCGCGCGGCTCAACGCGGTGCATCAGGGTATCGCCAAGCAGGTTATGTTCGTTGCAGCTTGCTCTCAGCCAGTCCGGCTGTGAAGTGAGAACAGTAAACCGGGACGTTGAATTTCTTCAGGACGTAAGGAAGCGCGCCGAGGTGGTCCTCGTGCCCGTGAGTGAGGACGATGGCGGTGATGTTGTCGCGATACTCTTCGAGGAAATCGAAGTTTGGAATACAAACGTCAACGCCATAGGCCGACTCTTCAGGAAACCCCATGCCGGCGTCGAGGATAATCATTTCATCCTCGTAACGCACCGCCATGCAATTCATTCCAAACTCGCCAATTCCACCGAGCGGAATGATCTCTAAGACACTACTCACGTTTAGTAATTACTCAACTCTCCGGGGCTTTGGCCAGGCTGTAACTTGCTGCAGACGGCGCGCTGGAAGAACGTCGGAGTATAGCACGACGCTAATCCGAATCAGCGTTTGTGGGGCCAACTGGTACTGATGCAGTTCTTGAGACTCACCTACGGGCAATGATATTGGTTGTTATCTCTCGCCTGGAGTATCATGCTCAGACTTGAGTTGCCCGCGTCCTCGGCATCTTCAAATATCGTCGTCACGCCCTGACGGCCTCAGTACTAAACCAAAGGAAGTAACCGCAACGGGCCAATATGACCGACGAAAAAAGGAAGCATGGGCGCCAACCGCTTGTGATGGAGGCATCATGGGAGGGATCTGGGAGTAAGTCTCGCGCGCGCACAACCGACATCAGTGCAACGGGATGTTTCCATTGACACGCTTGGGCAAGTGGAGGTTGGTGAGACGCTCAATCTTAAGCTGACCTTACACGGTGGCGAATTCATCCTGGTGCAAGCTGTGGTGAAGAATCGAATGCCCAGCTTAGGCTTTGGGGTGCGGTTCACCAGGATTTCCGATTCTGATCGGCTCCGGCTTGATGCCCTCCTTAAAATAGAAGCCGAGAAAACACGCAAGCGGAAATAACACCGCTTCGCGCTCCTGCTGGTCACCGCGATCTCTTCAACAGTTCTCAGCGCGTCAACGTCGCATCGCAACTATTTCCCCGTTGGCAAATCGAAGCAACAGGTTAGTGCGCCCTTTTCGTGGCAAGCACTTTCGGCTATGTTGGCGCCCATGACAAAGAATATTCCAGCCCTCTTGCTGGGGCTAGCAACGCTGCTCGTTTGCTCCGTCGCCGTCTCTGCCGCACCGCAAGCAATGCGTGTCGACTACTACCACACCGGTAACTCGAAGCAGGAAGTCTTCAGTATCGATCGAATCCAGGATCGAACCACTGCCCTGGCCCGGTGATATGAGCAAGACCGTCGACGATACAAACCTCGGCAAATACTTTTTCGAGGTTCGCGATCAGTCGACAAAACGCGTGCTATTCTCGCGGCTTTGCTTCCATTTTCGGCGAGTGGGAAACGACAGATGAAGCCGCGAACATGATGCGAACCTTCAGCGGTCGCTGCGCTTCCCTGCGCCGGATGCTCCCGTCGAGATCGTCTGGGGGAAAGAGAGACGCGGAAGAATTCATGGCGTGACATCTGGACGACCAGTGTCGATCCCAAAGACATGTTTAGTCGACCGCTCGAAGATTCCGGCGCCGGCGCCTCTGATTGCGATCCAGAAAATGGGCGATCCGGCGACCAAGAGTCGATTTCGTAATTCTGGGTGACGGCTATACCGCCCGCGAACAGAGGAAGTTTGCAGCTGATGCGCGCCGCCTGCCACGGAAGTGCTCTTCGCCACCTCGCCGTTCAAGGAACATCGTCGCGATTTCAACGTGTGGGGCCTTGTGTCCGCCCGCCGCAGAAAGTGGAATCTCGAGACCGTCGACCGGTATCTACCGCGATTCTCCGTTGGGCGCAACCTACGATGAGCTCTTGGCTCTGAACGCTATGTGTTGACCTTCGACAATCATGCGCTACGTAAGGGTGGCGCAGTTTATCCGCCACGAGTTCATCGAAGTCCTCGTCAACAATCAGTACCTATGGCGGCGGCGGCATCTTCAACCTCTACAGCACGGTCGCAGCGGACAACGCCTTTGGAAATTATGTTTTTGTGCATGAGTTTGGCCCATCACTTCGCCAGGGCTCGCAGATGAGTACTACACTCGTCCGTCGCCTACGCAGCAGGCTAGCGAACGCGTCGAGCCCTGGGGCTAAATGCTACAGCCCTGCTCAGCACCGGCTCCGAATCCATGATCGCCGGAGACTTGCGAGCGGTCCTCAAATGGAAAGATCTGGCATCGCCTGACACGCTATCCGACGCCCTGGGACGAAACTTTTGAGAACTACTCGCGCGAGATCAAAAGCGCCGGGCCCAACTGCGAAAAGACAAGCGACCGGAAAGCGAGATGGAAGCACTCTTTCGTGAAGAACTGAAGCATGAGGAAGCTTTGTTTGCGAAAAAAGTATGCCGGGCGAGTCGGCGCTTTCGAAAGCACGATCTATGAAGCGCGAAGGCTATTATCGGCCGGAAGTGGATTGCATTATGTTTTCGCGTACCAACCATTTTGCGCCGTTTGCCGACACGCGCGATTGAACTGCATCATCAGGATGCCTACTCGCGGTTAGCCATTCGGGAGTTTGCGTGGCGGTGGGTACCACGAAGCGCGCCGGCAGCCACTGCAGTGAAGTTTCGCGAAACGCCCATGATCGTGAGGGTTCAAGAGCTCGCGGTGAGATCTCCGGGAATTGCTACTCTGCGACGAGATGGCTCCCTGCCACGAGAATATCTACGACGCGTACAGCGCGGTGGCGATTGGTTATGGCCCGACGGACCGGCATGGTGATGGCGTTTCCACATCGCCAGTCTATACGAAAGGCGTGAACCTCGGATTCAACCAGGGCGCCAGCCTCGCTGATCCAAAGTGGAGATCGCGGGGGTATCGGGCAGAACAGATTCGCCACATCAAGATCAGGAGCCCGTCAGATCTCGACGCGTCCTGAGCTTCGAGGTTATGTGCGCCGCGCACGCCGAGCTCGCAATTGATGATGCGCGCAAGCTTGGTGAAACAGCGCCGACGGTTGATGGCGTAATCTCTACAGTAAAAGCGATTTACCCAAGAAAGCGCCGGCCCAGTTCGAGTCGCGGAAGTGGTGCGTTGATTACTGTTTGCAATGTCCGAGAGCAAATCGATTGGCGGGTCTTGGGCGTATATTTGGGCGTATATTAGGTCAAGAGGAACAACAGAACTTATGCATAAATACCTTTTCCTAACTTCTGTCATATTTTCCTTGTTGGCGTCACGCATATCGGCGATGCAGTTCAATCGCGGCGTCAGCGAGGTCGATACCGGATCCAGCTGGTTGATGCTCCGCTCGCAAGCGTCAAAGGTGAACAAACCGCTGTGCTCGCCGGAGGCTGCTTTTGGGGTGTGGAAGCGGTTTTCGAACATGTAAAAGGAGTTTCCGACGTAAAGTCAGGATATTCGGGAGGCTCAGCCGAGACTGCCCGGTACGAGAAAAGTCGGCACGGGCGAAACCGGCCACGCCGAATCAGTGAAAATCACTTACGACCCGGCGAAGATCTCTTACGGCCAACTGCTCAAGGTCTTTTTCCGTCGCCCATGATCCGACTGAACTTAACCGGCGAAGGACCCGATACGGGTACGCAGTATCGCTCTGCTATCTTCTATGCCGAACGATGAGCAAAAGCGCATTGCGGGAGAGCTTATATCGATCAGCTGAACCGAGCTAAGGTGTTTGACGCGACCGATCGTTACTGAAGTCGCTGCCCTCAAGTCTTTCAATGAGGCGGAGGCTTATCACCAGGATTATCTCGCCAATCATCCGGATGAGCCATACATCGTCATCAACGATATGCCAAAGGTCGAGAATCTCAGAAAGAACTGCCAGCTCTCTACAAAGCGAAATAGGCTGTTCGACCGGAGCCGGCCGGGTTTGTCTGCACAGCTTTAGACCGACTTGCTTCAAGTGATTGTCTGGGACGCGCGGGCGTTCCGCCCGCAAACGAACGCGCAGAGCTCGCAGTCTTTCGGAAACGGCTCAATTGATTTCGCGCTTGCGCGCTCATTTGCAGGCGGGACGCCCGCGGTCCCAGCAAATCACTTGACGCTAGCCTCCTGCATCCTGCATCCTGCCTCCGGGTGTTACAATCCGCCTCACCTATGGACAGCGCACAACTGCCTACAATCAACACGAGTCGACTCTCTCTGCGTTGGATTCGCGCAGAGGATGTTGATGATTTCTACGCCGTCTATTCGAATCCTCGAAGTGATGCGGTATTGGAGTACGCCGCCACTACCAGACAAGGACGCCGCTAGCAAGCTAATCAACGAAATCCACGAAGACGTTAAGCCGCGACGATATGTTGAAGTGGGGCATTGCCCTGCGTTCAAGCGATAAGCTGATCGGCAGCGTCACGCTGTTTCACCTGGACTTCACCCACCGCAGAGCTGAGATTGGTTACGCGCAGGGTCGCGCATACTGGGGACAGGGTTACATGCAGGAAGCGCTCAAGGCAGTACTCAATCATGCTTTCGAAATCCTCAATCTTCATCGCATTGAAGCCGATGTGGATCGCGCGCAATGCCGCGTCAATGCGAACGTTGGAGCGCCTGGGCTTTCAGCGAGAAGGATATCTGCGCGAGCGTTGGCAAGTTAACGGCGAGATTCAGGATGCGCTCTATTACGGCTTGCTCCGGCCTGACTGGGAGAGAAACACCTCGAACTCAATATCTTCGTAATAACCTTCAACGCATAATCGCGTCGGCCTGTACTGATTTTCCAACTTGATCCGTTCCTCGATCGCAGCCGCAATCGCTTTCAACCCTCTCGTGACTTCGAGCGTTTCCAATCAGTTTCGTATCTCATCTGCTCGAAGTAAGTCCGGTACGATCATTGCTCTATCTCAGAAACAAACTCCGACGTGGTTCTAAAACAGTACGAACTTGATTACTCGAGAGGAGAAATATCATGGGATTGTTCGACAAGATGTTCGGCGGCGGCGCCTCCGAAGCTGAACAGCAACAAGGGCTCAACAACGCTTCAACGAGCTTAAGCAGAAGTACCAGTCAGTACTGAATATGGCTGACCAAGCAGCAAATTCAGTTTCAAAATCTTCACGTCCAGGACAATAAGCTTTACATCAGAGGTATCGCGCCGTCCGACGATGCCAAGAACAAGTTTTGGGATCAGATCAAACTGGTGAACCCAAACGGCGACGATGTGACGGCTGAGATCAACGTTGACTCAGAGTCGAGCTATGGGCGCAACTGCCGGTGGCGGCGCGGCGCAGGGTGGTCAGACTTACGAAATCAAATCGGGCGATACGCTCTCGAAGATTAGTAAGCAGTTTTACGGTAACGCGAATGAGTACATGCGGATCTTCTACGCGAATCGTGACAGGCTAAACGATCCTGACAAGATTCAAGCAGGACAAAAACTGGTGATTCCGCCAGGTGACAAAGCATAGTAGAGAAAAGCAGGCGGAAGCTTTGCAAGGGGGCTGTCGAGACTCGGCGCCCTTTTTCATTGGTTGAAGGATTATCCCTAAGTGAATGGAATGCTGTGTATCCTAAATATTGACTTGCCGAGCTTACCGGTCTATTGTCCCGTCACACCCCTCGGAGTTTGAAATTCAGGTCTGCCCCACGTGGAGTATTTTATGAAAAACACTTCCGTTACCTTACGTTTCTTTGTTTTCTGTTGATTATGGTTTTAGGCTCGGGGTTCTCGTTGAGCTCCAGGGCGACACCGATGGATCGGGACATTGATCAGGCGTGTTTGCAAGCCTGTCAGCAGGAGCATTTTGCGTGCTTCATAGCCGCCGGCGGCAGGAATAGCGAGGAGAACCACTGCCTCGCCGAGTATCGACATTGCATTGCGCAGTGTGGCAAGCACTAACCAGAGTCGTACCGCGCAGTCCTCGTAACGGCAAAGGCCGGCGCAAAAAATACCCTTCTAATCGCGTCTATTGTAGGAACTTCCCGCGAAAAGGTTAACTCTGTCTGGTCGCGCAGTAATAGGGCGTGCAATTACCGTCCTCACCAATAAAAGCTTATATTAGAATCGCGCTTGCACCAGAATCGGGACAGCGATAACTCTTGTTCCGGAACATTGACTCCATTAACGACTATGCCTGACATGCTCGTAAACCTTCTCAAATTGCCACGGCTGGAAACGGCCTTGCAGAAGATGGTCGATGCCAAAGTCGTAATTCGTCGCGCGCAGCCTTTTGAGATCACGCTGGTGCGTTTCTTCATCGAGAGTAATTTCTCCGTTGCCTGGGCCGATGAAGTCTCTGTGGGCTTTGCAGTAAGCCAGTCTCCGTCTTTATCGCAACGTCTAGAGAAAGAAATCGTCGGCTTCGCGGCGTACGAGTGCACGCGCCGCAGCTTCTTCGGTCCGACCGGCGTCATTGAGAACGCGCGGGGTGGAGGCGTCGGCAAGGCACTGCTGCTGGCATGTCTCTGGGGGCTACGAGAGATGGGTTATGTGTACGGCGTCATCGGCCGGGCCGGGCCGGTTGAGTTTTACGAGAAGACCGTTGGGGCTGTAGTGATTGAGGGCAGCGATCCTGGAATTTATACGGACCTGTTGAAGTAGGCTTCATCTACTTCGATCTGAGCGAACTACTGAAGATGAATGAGGCGCATGACATTGCCGCGAATGGTGAACCACGAAGTCTGGTGCTCTGCGAGCGCCCGGACCCAAAGGCAATCTTATTCTCGGCGTCATGCCGGAATTCAATCGCGATACACTTGCTTACATCGAACGGTCGCGCGATTACGGCGACGTAGTCCGCATGAGATTTTTCTACCTCACCGTCCACTTCCTCTATAACCCTGATCATTTTGAATACGTTCTATCAACTAACGCCAAAAACTTTATCAAGTCGCGTTCACTGCGCACGCCGTTTTTTCGACGACTGGTTGGCAACGGGCTCTTGACCAGCGAAGGAGAAGAATGGAAACGTCAGCGTCGTCTGGCCCAGCCGGCGTTTCATCGACAACGCATCAGCGGCTACGGCGACGTAATGGTTGAATACGCTGACCGCATGATCTCCCGGTGGAACCACGGCGAAGTCCGCGATATTCATCGAGACATGATGAAGCTGACTTTGGAGATTGTTGTCAAGACGACTTTTCAACGCCGACATTTCCGGCGACGCCGATAAGGTCGGACGCGTGCTCTCTAAAATGGTGAAGCCTTTTGCCTCACAGGCCACGCTGAAATGGATTCTCGATAATCGTTTGCCCACGCCAACCAACCGCCGCTTCAATGCCGACGCCCGAGAAATCGATGACATCGTCTATCGCCTCATCGCTGAACGTCGTTCAAGTGGCGCTGACCAGGGTGATCTCCTTTCAATGTTCCTGGCGGCTCAGGATGAAGACGGTAGCCAGATGTCGGACCGCCAGCTGCGAGACGAAGTGATGACGCTCTTTCTCGCCGGCCATGAGACTACTGCTTTAACGTTTATCGTGGGCGTGGTATCTGCTCGCGCAAAATCCCGAAGTTGAAAAGAGCTTTCACGCGGAACTTGATGAGGTGTTGGATGGGAGACTCCCTACAGTTGCCGACATGCCGCGTTTGAAATATGCGGAGAGGATCGCGAAAGAGTCGATGCGGCTATACCCACCGGCGTACGGCGTCGGGCGCGAGGCAATTCAGGAATTCGAGCTCGGCGGCTACCGAATTCCGGCCAAGGCCCAGTTGTTCATGTTTCAGTGGGTAACGCAGCGAGACCCGCGGTTCTTTGCCGAGCCGAACTCGGTTTTATCCGGAACGCTGGACGGAAGAATTCATCAACAGCCTGCCGAAGTATGCTTACTTCCCTTTTGGCGGCGGCCCGCGCGCCTGTATCGGCAACTATTTTGCGATGATGGAGGTCGTGCTGTTGCTCGCGACCATAGGTCAACGATTTCGGTTCTCGCTCCTGCCCGACCATCAAGTGAGCCTTGATGCCGGCCATGTCACTCCGGCCGGCTGAGGGCATTCCAGTGCGCGTAGCTCAACGTTAGGCCACAATTCAAAAGCCCCCGCATTCCAACCATTGACTAATTCTCAGCTCCTCGTATATCGTCAGCCAACCTGAGCAGCCTACTCTTACCGCAACGGTGTCAAAGTCGTTCTACTGACTCTGACCTATGTCGTGAGACTCAGTCTTTAATTGGACTCCCCACGCGGTTGGCGCCTCCGCAACCGACTTCCGAACAACTCTTTAGGAGGAGCAAACACATATGAAGTCTTTCAAAATTCTTACGTTTCTCACACTACTCTTGAGCCTAACGGTTATTCCGCTTCCGAGAGTTGCCGCTCAACAAGGTGAGGGCGATCCGGAAGTGCTGGCGCGCATGCGCCAAATCAACGAACAATTGCGAGCTTCAGGTTTACGAATCGCAGTCGAGGAAATTCAGTTCATTAGCATCGGACAAGGCCGGCCAGCCAATCGCATCCATCAGTCAGGGTCGCGCTGGGTCGCTGGCGATCCGCGACGGGCGGCGGACGGCAATAACATTACTTATCTGGTCGACCAAAGCGATGGTGCGACCGCAAGCGGGCTCACCAACGCGCAAACAGAGGCCGCTCTTGATCGTGCCCTGACCACCTGGAATGGTGATAAGTGCCTCAAGAAGACCAACATCATAAAGCGCTGCTGATTCAGGCGCCGATCCTGATATCTTTGACGCCTTCTTCGGATTCGGAGGTTTTGGCGACCCGTTTCTTGCCGACATAGTTGAGGCAGGTTGGTTACCCAAAGCATTCTTTGACGCGGTGGGTGGCCCGGGTGGCGGTGACGGGATTCTCGCCTTCTCGGTAAGCTTCATTTTCATTGATGACTTGGGAAATCCAACTGACATCAACGGCGATAACAACCTCGACACGGCTTTGAACGAGGTTTACTACAACGACAACTTCGGTAATCCGGGTGGCTCCCGAGCGGGTAATCCATGGGGAATTAACATTCTCTTGCCGGGCATCGATGTGGAGACTGTCGGCTTACACGAGAACGGACACTCGCTGGGGATCGGACACTTTGGGCCACCCCCGGACGCGGTGATGAATCCCGTCTACGCGGGCATTCGACATACACCTTTGGCGGTTGATGACGGTGGAATGTGTGCCGTTTGGGGGTCATGGCCGAAGTAATGGTCTGATCGGCCTTTGTCGCAGAAGAGCTGGCGTCGCGGAGACGCCGGCTCTTTCGCTATGGTTCAGACCAATCCCACTCGGTTTGCGCTTCTGCGTTGACTCCGCTTGTAATCAGACGCAGGAGTGAAGCTAGCAATGGAAATCGATTCAACATCAACGACAACGACGCACTCGCCTCGTCAACATTTGTGAGTCGCTTCCCGAAGTAAGCGTCGAGCCTGGCCGGCGAGTCGCACCTCTCGTTTCGCATTCGCAAGCGGATATTTGCCTACTATCTCTTTGACCATCACGGCGACGGCATGATCGCTTTCACTTGCAAATCGAGTCTTAGCGAACAGCGCCGTCTGGTAAAGGACGACCCGATTAGTTTTTTTGTGCCTGCCTACCTTGGATCGAAAGGGTGGATTGCGATTCGGCTGGACCTGGACGAAGTGGACTGGGATACCGTAACGGATCTTGCGCGGCAAGCCTATCAGGAACTCGCACCCAGGAAGCTTGCTACGCTGGTAGATTAAAGGCAACTCGGGTGGGTCAGAATTGTTCAGCCGCGGATTCACGCGAATGAACGCGGATCGGAAAGAAACCAAGAACAACCAGTCAGCAAACCAATCTTAAAGTGCCTTTTCAGATTCGCGTCATCCGCGTTTATCCGCGGCTAGTCTTTCTTTTCAAATCCTTCCATCACCTCTGGCGATGCGCGTCCACTCGTCGAGCGTCAACGTCTCGGCACGCCGCTGCAAATCAACTTCAGCCTGACAAAGTACAATACTGGCGCCGCCGTGACTCTTGACGATCTCTTGTAATGGATTCGGTGCGTGTCGCAAGTTATTGAGCATCGTCTTGCGCCGTTGCGCAAATCCCGCACTGACAACCTGCCAGAGAAGCTTTTCATCCCGCACCGGTCCCGCGATGTCTCGAGCGCAAAGTTAACCGGATGACGCTGCTCCAGACCTTCGGTGCCGGACGAAACGAGCTGGGTGCAACATCAAACAATTTCTCCACCTCGCAATACGTTTGCACAAACACGGAAAGGTAGCCACGGTCCGGTGTCCCCGTCGGCGCCTTTATTCGGTCAACAACTTCTTTCTGCAACATCACAACCAGTTCAGGCAAGCAATGGCGTTGCTCGATCAATCGCTGCAGAATTGCGGTGGCCACGTTGTAAGGAAGATTGGCGACGACTCGCGCCTTAAGAGCCGGACGAATGGCATCACAGAAATCAATCACCAGGGCATCATTCTGGATTAGTTTGAAATTCTGGTGGCCATTGAACTTATCGCCTAGCAGTGGGATTAGGTTTTGATCAAATTCAATTGCCACCAGCGACCCAGCACGCTCTAACAAGGGGGCAGTGAGCGCGCCTTTTCCGGGACCAATCTCGACGATCGTTTCGTCCGCCCGCGGCTCAAGAGCTTCAACAATGCGATTAATGATTCCTGGATCGGTGAGGAAGTTTTGGCCGAAACGCTTCGAAGGATAGAAAGAGGGAGCGGGAGACACAGGGACGCGGGAACTCGGAGGACGGCTTAGAGCGAGGTCGCTCTTCTTCATCCTTCATCCTGCCGCCTTCATCCTTTCGTCCGCGGGTATCCGGTGAATTCAATGTCCTGGCCTCGCTGCGTCACCGTAACGTCCTGCAGCTCGATGCCCTCCGCCAGTTTCTCAACGCCTCTGCCACCAATTGCAGTAGGCGCATCAGCACCACCGATTATTTTCGGGGCAATGAAGAACGAAACCTTGTTGACCAACCCGGCATCAAGAAACTTGCCCGCGACACTCGCTCCACCTTCAACCAGCACACTCTGGATCTCGCGTCTTCCCAGCTCGTCCAGGACCATGGCAAGGTCTCGCCCGTTTGCAGAGTCGCGGACGACATCTACGACCGCGTGGCATTGCGTCGCTCGCGGATGAGGAAATAGAGTTACCGGCGAAGACCAGCACTGCTGATTCGTTTGCGGTCTGAACCAGCTTTGAGTCCGGGGAGATCTCAAGCTTCTCGTCCAACACCACGCGAACCAGAGGTTTTCTTCTTTTCTTTTGGAGCGATCGGTCAGTAGAGGATCGTCAGCGCGGACGGTGCCGGCGCCAATCAGTATCGCGTCAAACTCATGCCGCAATTCATGAACCTGCGCTCTCGACTCGACGCCGGTAATCCAGCGCGATTCTCCGGTTCGCGTGGCGATTTTTCCATCCAGCGAAGAGGCGAGTTTCAAATGAACAAAGGGACGCCCGGTACGCATGAAGTGCAAATATTTTTCGTTGAGTCGCTCTGCTTCGCGGCTCAGCAAACCAACCGAGACTTCCAATCCGGCGGATCGTAAATGCGCAAAGCCCTTTCCCGAGACTTTCGGATTCGGGTCCTCAATCGGCGCAACCACGCGAGCGATACCTGCTTTGATCAGGGCATCGGTGCAAGGCGGCTGTTCGACCGTGGTGGGCATGTGGCTCCAGCGAGACGTAAGCAATTGCGCCCTTAGCGCGTTCACCTGCCTGCTCGAGCGCATAGGTTTCCGCGTGCTTGAGTTGCTCGTAAACGTAAAAGCCTTCTCCTACAACCTGGCCCTCGGGACTGGCGATGACGCACCCGACTAGCGGGCCGGGACTTACCAGGGCTTGCCCCTCGATTCGCCAGGTGGAGTGCACGCCGCATCATTTCCGAGTCAAACTCAGCCGAAGTTGCACTCATCGAACGTGAAGCTTCAAACGACACTATTGTTTCTTTCTCTGCTAGCTACTCGCCGTCTCTTGTTTCTCGGATTCAACATCATTACTCGAACAAACCGTTCACATAAAGTTCCGGATCAAAGACGACGAGATCGTCGACCTTCTCTCCGATTCCCGCATAACGAATTGGCAAGCCCAGCTCGTTGGCGATTGCAACGGCGATTCCACCCTTCGCCGTGCCATCGAGCTTGGTCAATACGATACCGGTGACGCCGGCAACCTTGAGAAACTGGCGCGCTTGCTCAAGGCCGTTTTGGCCCGTAACGGCATCGACGACCAGCAAGGTCTCGTGGGGCGCACCTTCCACTTCGCGGCCTGCGACGCGTTTCATCTTCTCGAGCTCGGCCATCAAGTTTGATTTGTTGTGCAACCGGCCGGCGGTGTCGACGATCAGCACATCCGAACCGCGCGCCTTTGAAGCTTTCAGAGCGTCGAAAAGCACTGCGGCCGGATCAGTTCCCTGCTTCTGTTGAATCAATGGAACGCCGGTGCGCTCGGCCCAAATCGCCAGCTGATCCGAAGCGGCCGCCCGAAAGGTGTCGGCGGCACAAATCAAAACATCATTCCCCTCGGCTTTGATTCGCTGAGCCAATTTGCCGATGGTGGTGGTTTTCCCCACACCGTTTACACCAACGATCATCATCACGTAAGGGCGAGACGTTAGCAGCCACACTCAGTCTCAGAAGCAACGCCTTGCTGCTCCGACTGCCGCAGGATTTTCAGTAACTCATCTTTGATTGCAGCTTTGAGTGCATCGAGGTCGTTGATCTGCTTCCGTGCAACACCGCGCCGCACAGTTTCCAGAATGTGTTGGGTTGTAGCCACGCCGATATCAGCCGCGATCAAGGCTTCTTCAAGTTCGTCCAGGAGGTTCTCATCGATCTGCTTGAGACCCTGGAAAACCGTGTCGAGTCTCCTCAGACAGCGACTCGCGCGTTGCGGAAACTGCGCGACGAAACCGTGCCGAGAATTCCTGCTCGAGGGCAGCTTCCTGAGCCTGCAGTTCTTCCATCGACAGATTCAGGCCAAGTACGGAGGTCGCAAAAGGCGAGCGAGACGGCACGGAGGCAGCAGGTTTTGCCTGCGAAACTTCGGCTTTGAGAAGCTTCGCGGGTTTGAACTTCCGGCCGACGTTCAACACGTGAAGTTTTGGTTGCAGACGGTTGAACTGGGATTGAGTCGGCCCAGCGCCGGTCGAAACCGGCTCAACTGTCGGCGCGATCGTTGTATGCGGCGGAACGGGCGGTGCCGTTTCCGCCTTAGCGGCAGGTTTGCGCAAAGCAGCCTCGCTGCCGTTGCGTTTCCGCAGTCTCTACCGCAGTGCTACCAGTTTTCTCGGGAAGCGGCTCGTTTAGTTTGAGTGAAACAAACTGATCGCCGCTCTTACGTTTCCAGAAAAGCCCCATAGAATTGATCCATCAAGTATTAGTGCTGAAACGGAAATGCTGATTATATGCGCAACAGCCGCGTCCTAACAAAAAGGACACGGCTGCAGCGACTCTCAATTGTTGTAGTTAGCTTGGTTTAGGTAGTTAAGATACAGCGAGTGGCTCCCGCTCGCCGGCTTCGACGGATGGCAACTGTGTTTTCGCTCCGGGCGTGGTGCGGCTCTTGAGCTTGACCGAACCGGGACGGATTTGTCCTTCTTCGCAAGCTGCTACGAACGCAGCAACTACAGTCCGCGTCATAACGAATGTCGACGAGCGCCTTTATCCGCTCGACGGCGTCTTCACCGCTCATTGCCAGCTGATACGGGCGATCAGGTCGTCATGGCGTCAAAGGTGTCGGCGACTGCAACCACTTTCGCCATCAAGGGAATTTCGTCGCCCTTCAAGCCTTGCGGATACCCCAGGCCATTAACCATTTCGTGGTGCATGTACATGCCAGGCAAGAATTCTTTCATTGCCCGTATCTGTGACATGATCTTATAGCCCTTCTGTGGATGCGTTTTCATGATCTCATATTCATCATCGGTTAAGGCAGAGGGCTTCTTCAAAATGTTGTCGTCAATGGCAATCTTGCCGACGTCGTGGAGCAGTGCACTGATTCTGATCTTTTCACATTCGTCATCGAGAAGTCCCAGGCGCTGGCCAATCGCCACGGAAATTCTCGATACGCGTTCTGAGTGGCCACGAGTGTAGGGGTCCTTGCCGTCGATTGCTGCCGCCAAACCTTTAACGGTGCCCAGAAACAACTCCCGATTCTCATCAGCGGAGCGCTGCAGGTCTTTGATGTAGCTCTCAAGCCGATCCGTCATGAGGTTGAACGAATCGCCGAGATCGCCCAGTTCGGTGCGACTCCGTACGTTGATTCGCTGTGAAAAATCTCCCGCCGCGATGCGATGTGCACCTACGGCCAATTCCTGAACCGGCTGCGTTAGCTTTTTCGCAAAGAAGAAACCGATTATAAGGGTCAGCATCGCAGCGACCATGCTGATCCAGATCGTCTGCCGTCGCATGTCGCTTATCGAGGCAAGCGCAGCGGATTCGTCCTGAATGGCAATCACGCCCAGCCGCGAGTTCTTATCCAATTCCGCACTGGCATATGAGCCGAGCATCACGACTGTGCGGCCGTCGCGTACGAGAGTGAAAGGTTCGAGGGCCGACTGCACCTGCTTCCCCGACTCCTGCCAATCGCGTACCACTTTGAGGTCGGTCATCGGCTTCTCTGAAAACGCGACACTCGCTTCCGGATGGGCAACCGCACGGCCGTTTTGATCGACCACGAAAACTACCGGCAACCCTGCATCCAGTAATTCTTGCTCGCTTTGCGAAGTGGATTGATGTACGGCCTTGAACACTTCCTGGAACGAAACGATCGCCACCACAGCGGCTACCACGTCGCGTCCCGTTTCGCCACCCATGACCGGCGCGGCCACTGTCATGGCCATTTCCTGACCTGAACGAATGATTTGTGGGCGGCTTACTACCATGCCACGACCACTCATTTTCGCGAGCACTTCACTGACGCGTTGATCAAGTTCCGCTTTCTGAATGTAATCCGGGCTGAAAGGCTCTGTGAAGTTCGCCACTAACTGGCCAGATCGCCAGGGCAATCAGGTTAGGATCTTCTTCCAGGGTTTTCTGCAGACGAGAATCATAACCGGCATCATTGAGGGTTTGATTCCACCGGCAATTTCAAACGCTTGCGCCAGACCATTCACCACGTCTCGGTAGCGCTGTCCGTAGAGTTCGATTTGCCTGGCTTTGTCCTGCACTAACTGCGCCTGATAACGTCCTTCTACTGACCTCAGTTCTTCGGCGCTGCGTCCGGAGAGCAGAGTTCAGCGAACGCTAGAGGCAAGAGTCCGACTACCAGCAAGACGGCGAGAACTATGTATAACAGGCGAAGTCGCCCAATTTTTCCAACATTTGGTCGAAGAAGGGTGTGGACTAGGTTGAAGAAGTGGATTTCCCTCAGAGGGTGTGCAGAAGCGGCTCGGATTGGCCGCGAGCTCATTATGTCTAGTAAACTTAGGCATGTCAACGCGTTTGTTAAACTGCGTTGGCAAGGGGACTCAATCCCCTGGCGGTTCCAAACTCGATGCCTTAGCTCCGTTGACTGAGAATTCCTCGCTTTTTATAAACTTAACTGCCATGAATGACGTCTAAATGGATGAGCGCCATGCCTTAAGGGCAAGTGACAGGAATCAGGGAGCGCCGGCAGCTGGGCTTTGCAAATCACACAGGATGGGAACGGCTACGAGCGACGAGCAGATCGTAGAGCGTGCTTTGACGGGCGACGCAGAAGCTTTCGGCGAGATTGTACAGCGCTGGGAGCGACGCATCTTCGTGCTTTCCTTTGGCATGCTTGGCCGCGAAGAGGATGCTCGCGACGCTACACAGGAAACGTTTCTGGCAGCGTTTCGAAATCTACGTGCCTTCCGCGGCGAGGCAAAGGTCTCGTCATGGTTGCATCGTATAGCCGTCAATCAATGCATCACGCGGCAGCGTCGTGCAAAGGTAAGAAGCGAGCGCGCTCGAGACGGAAGAGGAAAAGGACGCAGCGAGTTTTGCGGCGCCGATTAGATATTCGCCGGCGCGCGTGGCCGAGGGACGTGAGACTAGCGCTGCCGTAAGACTCGCGGTTAATAGTTTGCCGGTAGAACTGCGGCAGGTTGTGGTGATGAAGGAATTCGAGGAGCTCACTTTTAAGGAAATCGCCGATGCGCTCGATCTGCCCCTAAGCACCGTCAAGAGCCGGCTGTACACAGCGTTGAAACAGCTGCAAATGCGGCTGGCGAAATTTAGCTAACAGGCAGCGTAGAAGCGTGGGAGTAAGTGAAATGAGAAACGATGATCTAACCTGCGGACGGGAGAACGACTTGATCGGTTTCCTCTACGGGGAGCTGACGGAGGTCGAGGCAATTGCTTTCCAGCGGCACCTTCAGGAATGTGCGACTTGTAACGCCGAGCTTGCCGATTTTGGAGAGGTGCGTGAATCGGTAGTAGCCTGGCGCAACGAATCGCTTGGCAGTGTTGCTCTCGCAATTCAGGTGACCTCCCCCAGAGAGCGGCGCGGGCACACACCGTCAGCAATGGCCGCCTTGCGCGAGTTTTTAATCTGTCGCCACTATGGATGAAGGGCGCTGTAGCCTTCGCCGCTGTTTTGTTTTGCGTGTTTGCCGGACTGGCTCTGGCGCGCTTGCGAGAAGCACCGCCAGCCCCTGTAGCAGTAACGCCGAGCGTAACGCACCAGTTTCGCCGCAGGAACTGAAAGCGCTGGTTGACCAGCGTGTGCAGGAGGAGCTCAATCGAATTAAGAATCATGAGCCGACATCCACCGTCTCCATTAACAGCAAACGATTCATCGCCCGGGAACCCTGTTAAGCGGATTGCGAATCGTAATACGCAAGTTGCGCTTAGCTGCGTCGGCTCAAAGGCGCGGCGACCACTTTCAAAAGCTGAACGCGAGCAATTGGCTAACGACTTGAGGTTGGTATCTGCCAGGAATGAAAGCGAGCTGGACTTGCTCGATGATAGAATTAACCAGTAGCTAATGTTGTTGAAGGTTTGAGCCAACTCGTAAAATGAGGAGTTTTATGAAACAGAGCGGGAAATCTAACGGTCGAATCTTAACGTTGCTTGCGTTGCTGGCGGTCATAGGCTTCCCGCTACAGCCGGTTCTGTTTCCGCACAGAATGCTCAGCAACCGGCGGCAGCGCCAGAACCTCAGCAGGGCGGGGATCTTATTCGCCAACTCAACCTGACCCCGAACAACGTGAACAAATTCGCTCAATTCGCGTGAACAACAGTAGCGAACGGGCGGACATCAAAAGCCACCTTGACGAAGCCAATCGTGCGCTCGAAGACGCGCTAAATTCCGAGACTCCTGACGAAGCGTTAGTAGAACAACGTTTGCGCGAGCTAGCGTCCGCCCAGGCAGCCGCGATGCGTATGCGAATCTTGACTGAAATCAGAATCCGGCGAGTGTTAACTCCGGAACAGCGAAAGCTCCTGCGATCATTGCAGCTGGAGGCGCAACAGTTGCGCCGAGAACGTCACCTGGACAACGCCGTGCAGAGACAAGAAAGGCGCGACGCGCGGAGACAAGGGGTAAACCAGCGCAATGGGCTCGCGCCCATCCTTCCTCCGCGTCCCTGAACTTCGTTACCGGGGACCACGTCACCGCCAGACAGCAAGCGAACCGAGCCGGCCCGGCATTGCCCTGGCTGGCTTTTTGTATCTAATCTCCCGTTCGCCGCCGTCAGTCTCTGAGCCGCATACCTTCTAAGCTTGACGCACTGCGCAAATTTTGCGCATGATAAGCCGCTCTTTTTCAGATGTGACCCACTTCCAACGATTTTCAAGTCTCTTCGAGAGTCTGGCGGTGGTACTGTTCTCTGTCGTCGCAATAGCAGTCCGGAAGGGTCCACCAGCAACAGGCAGGACTTCTAACAGCTTACTTCCCTAATAGCCCCTAATGAACTTCGTTACGCGCTCAATCTTCGAGCTGCAAGAAACCACGCTGATGACCGCGCGAGCGGTTGGCTGGTCTATTTCGTGGGCCGCGCTATATCTCGGAAACGATCACGCAGATGGACGTGATTGGCGTCGGCTCGCTGACGATCATTCTCTTAACCGGCTTCTTCACTGGCGGCGTGATGACTCTGCAAACATTTCCGACTCTGGCGTTTTACGGGCAGGGAGCGCAAACCGGAAAGCTGGTGGCGATCTCGCTTGATACGCGAGCTAGGTCCAGTGCTATGTGCGCTGATGGTTTGCGGTCGCGTTGGTTCAGCCATAGCAGCGGAACTGGGCTCGATGACTGCCTCGCAACAGATTGATGCCATGCGCGCACTGGGCACGGATCCAATCAGAAGCTGGTAGCTCCGCGCCTGGTCGCCTTGATAGTTACTTTGCCATTGCTGACGGTCGTTGCCGACGTCGTCGGCATCGGCGGCGGCGGCATTGCAGCGACCACACTTTACGGACTTTCGATCAACTGCATTCGTGAGCTCGGTTCGAGATGGCATTACTGCCGATGATATTATTGGCGGGCGTGATTAAGCCGATCTGTTTTGCAGTCATCATCGCTTCGGTTGCGTGCTACAAAGGGTCTAACGACCGAAGGCGGCACGGTGGGCGTCGGCAGGTCGACCACCCGCGCAGTGGTGACGGCGTCGATCGTTGTCATCGTGACTGACTTCTTCTCTCGCCAGAGCCCTGCAATACCTGCTCGGGATGCCGACGAGTTAGCGTCGTTGATTCATTTATGTCGATCTCACCTACACCGTCAGAACTCTACTCCGCTGCCCGGAGAGGTTAGCCGCAATGCAGCCGGACTCGACCTTCGCTGAAGTCGACGACAGCTCATCGCATCATTCCGGCGATTGAGTTTCGCGATGTGTTGCTTGCCTTCGACGAACGCGTTATCCTGAACAAGCTGAGCTTCAAGGTGCTGAAGGGCGAGACCAAGATCATTCTCGGTGGTTCCGGCGGCGGCAAGTCAACAATCATCAAGCTGGTGCTGGGCCTGCTAAAGCCTGACGAAGGACGAATTCTGGTTGATGGCGAAGACATAACTGACTACAACGAAGTGCAGATGATGAGCTGTGCGCAAGAAGATTGGAATGGTGTTTCAGGAAGGCGCACTGTTTGACTCGCTATCGGTTTACGACAACGTCGCCTATCGCTTGCACGAACAGGGCCGGCGCGAAGACGAGGTCGAACCCGAAGTGCGCCGAATGCTTCGCTTCGTAAATCTGGAAGACGCCATCGACAAAATGCCGGCTGAACTGTCGGGCGGCATGCGACGCAGCGCGTCGGCATCGCCCGAGCGCTGATTGGCGATCCGAAGATCGTGCTCTTCGATGAACCAACGGCAGGCCTCGATCCGCCAACTGCGCGCACCATTTGCGAGCTCGCCATGAAACTCCGCGATCTCGGAAGACGTGTCGTCTATATTTGTCACCCATGAAATGAATAACCTGGATTACCTTTGTTCTGAGTACGCCGTTGTAAACGAAGAAGGACAGGTGGTGTTTGAACGTGAAGGCGAACGGCTTTGTCTGACCAACAGCAAAGTAATGATGATGAAAGACGGCAACATAATTTTTAGCGGCACCGATGAAACTCTGCGCAAGGCTGAGAATCCGTATATTCAGAAGTTTCTTCGCGGACACTAATGGAAAGGATGAGGGATGAAGGATGAGGGATGAACGAGAAGGCATGACAGCGAATCGGTGAACCTAGCCACTTCCTGACTTCATCCTTCATCCTTCCGCCTTCATCCTTGTTGATCGCCATGCCAAGATCAACGAAGTCAGTGTAAGCTTAAACCAACTGCGCGTCGGCATATTTGTGCTGGTTTCAATAGTGATTTTGATTTTTCTCATATTGAATGCCTCCGGCGACATTAATCCGTTTAAGAAGCGGCTTCACCTGAAAGCGCGCTTCAGCTGACGCCAATGGCCTGCGCGAAGGATCAGAAGGTCCGACTCTCCGGCGTTCGGGTGGGCAAAATCGAAAAGATAACTTTGCTGCCGCCATCCACGGAACCAAATCGCCCAGCGCGTCGAAGCCTTGATGACAGATCGATGCGATGATCGACGGCCGACCGGCCACCGAACGTATCCGTCAGGATTCAACTGCTCAACAGGGTTCACCCAGCCTGCTGGGAAACGAGATGCTAATCAATATCAGCCCGGGCACGGCTCTGGCTCCGCAAGTAAAGATTACGACATTCTGCGCTCATCCAGCTCGAATACGGTCAACGACTTCGCCACCTCTGGTACCGACGTGGCCCAGCGACTCAAGCAAGCTCTCCGATCAGCTCAGTGCCATTGTTAAAGACGTGCAGGAAGGTAAAGGAACGGTAGGACGGCTCTTTAGCGATGAGGCGCTCTATAACAACCTCAACGCTACGGTACGCGAAACTGAGGAAGTGATGCGTCTGATTAAGTCGGGCAACGGGTCGGCGGGACGGTTTGTCAACGATCCGGCGCTCTACAACAACGCCAATGAGCTCGCCGATGCAGCTGCGAACGCTGGCAGAAGATTTACGCGCTGGCAAAGGCACCGCCGGAAAACTGCTGACTAACGACGAACTCTACAATCGCGTCAATCGCACCGCTGATCGACTCGATCATTCAGTGGATCAAATCAACTCCATGATCGCCGAGATCAACGCCGGTCACGGCACTCTCGGAAAGCTGATCAAAGACGAGCAGATGTACAACGATGCTCGCGCAGCGATCGCCCGCTTCAATACGACCGCCGGACGAATCGACAACATGGTGGCGGCAGCTCAACGCGGCGAAGGTACCGTCGGCAAACTCCTAACCGACGACGCGCTCTATTCCAACGTCAATCAACTCTCTTCCGAAGGCGTGAAGCTGATCTACGACTTCCGCCAGAATCCCGAAGAAGTACCTAACCATCAAGTTCCAATTGTTCTAGGTTCATCACGGCGTGGCCGTATCAGACATATGCCGGAGGTAGGCAGGCAGCGCATCACCCTCGGATCACACCCCCAAAAAAGCTTAGCCCATTTCTTCATGACGTAGCCGTGGCAGAGAGTAAGCCGGGGTAAGCGCGTAGCGCGCCACCCTCGGATCACAATCCCTCATAAAACTTCCCGCGCTTTGGCGCGCGAAGGAGTTGAAACATGAACACGCCGCATCATATCCTCACTTGCATCGTTTGAAAGGACTTTTATGTCGAAGCTTCGCGTGCACAGTTTCTCTATCTCCATCGATGGCTACGGCGCCGGGCTGAATCAGGATCTCGAGAATCCGATCGGCGTGGGCGGGCTTAAGGTGCTTGACTGGTTCTTCCCACCTGCACCTGGCAGCGTATGCACGGCGGCGAAGACGGCGAGAGTCGGCGTCGACGACGATATCGCCGCACGAGGGTTTGAGAATATCGGCTCGTACATCCTCGGAAGGAATATGTTTGGCCCGGTGCGCGGGGCGTGGGAAGTTGCGCCGGATAAGGTTGGAAAGGCTGGTGGGGAGATGAGCCGCCGTATCACACCCGGTCTTTGTACTGACGCATCACCAGCGGGCTCCGCTCAAGATGGCGGGCGGCACCACGTTTCACTTCGTCACTGATGGCATTCACCAGCCCTCAAGCAGGCTAAGGATGCGGCGGGTGGTCAGGATGTGCGCGTGGGAGGCGGCGTCGGTACAACTCCGGCAATATCTCGAGTGCAGCACTGATTGATGAGTTACATCTTGCAATCGTGCCCTTCCTGCTCGGCAGTGGAGAGCACTTGCTTGGTGACCTAAATCTGCCCGCATTGGGATACGAATGCGCCGAGCGTATCGAGGGCGCGCGCGCCACGCATGTAACGCTGCGTAAGCGGTGATGAAGTTGACGCAATGAAATCTCACGTTCGCTGCACGAAACTGATTTAGCTGAGCCAGAGAGCCTTTCAACGTGAAAGCAATCGAGTAACTCCAGGGAGCCTCAAGGTCGCGAAGCGGCTTGCCCCCGTCTTCTGACCACTAGCCACTGACCACTGGCCACTAACTGAGGTTGTCCAGAATCGAAACACGATTCTGGTTTCTCGCTCTGCCAGGGTTGCATTCTTTCGCCGACGCTTTCACTTGATCGACGAAGTGCATTATTGTGTGGATTTGCTCTTGCGCGGTATGCTTTGCCTCAAATTTGCATAGCAGAACTAGTAAATCTCGATGAGGCCAGGCTTCCGGGCCTCGTCTTTTTCTGGGTTGGATTATGATCCAAAGAGTGCGGCAACTTTTTCTGTTTATCGTCTTGAGTGCATTGATAGCTGCTGGTGCGTGGGCAATCCTCCGCTTCAATACAGCGTGGAGTCGTGCCGGGCCCTTCGCCAACCCAACGTCCTGTCCAATCCGGCTGAGAGGGCGCGCCGCCGATCCTGATTTGTGGGTGCGGGCCATGGAGAAAGTAAAGCGAAGATCAGGAAGCGGAGGCGTTGGCTGAGACTCCACCAGAGCTGCGCCGCTACGATAACCGGCATTGGTTCCTGGCTACCCAGATCGCCGAGGTGCGGAAATTCAACCTGCGATAACTTGTCAGGACTTTGTGGATCATGGCGGCGATGATTGAACGCGGCGGAATTGGTTTCACTGCCTGCCGTCACCGACAACTACATTCTTTTCGGCGTCGGCGCCCGGGCGGATGGCGACGTGTTCAATCGATATAGACGATCATAACATTGAACTTATGACGAAGCTGAACTGCGCAACGCCTACGGACTACTCGACTCCGCGCGCTCGAAGCTGCAAACGGAAATATCGGATTTGAAAAAAGCAATTGGCGGCGCTGAAGAAACGCGATCGTGCCAAACAAGGCAAACTGCAAAAGAGATCACGGCGCGAGAGCAAGAGTTCGAAATCGAAAGACGAAGAGAAGGCCCTCCTCGATCGGAGTTACGGGCAGCGCGAAACCAGACAACGACTTTTGAGTGATTACGAGTCGCTACAAACGCTGGCAAAAGCTGGCCGGACGCTCCTTTAAACTCGACGACCCATCCGACCGTCAGGCGATGAAGGTGGTGATGCTTAGTTCAATAAGACCCGAGGCACTGAAAATCCTCGAAGAAGTAGCGAGGACTATCGACAAGTTTGCTCGGCCCCGCCGGTGAGTTCGCTGGTCAGACCGGAGCAGTACAGACCGCCTTGAGAAAGGTGAACAGGAATGCAGTACTGATTGATACGCCACCACACTCGACCGGTCTGGCATTCGACATCGATTATCGTTACATGCAGTGGCGAGGAACAAACTTTCCTAATGATGGACCTTGCGCGTTTGAAGAAGGAGGGCCGCATTGAAGTAATCCGCGAGCGGGCGCCAGATTTCCACGTCTTTGCCTTTGTCGACGCTCAGCGACCGCGCGACGGAACTGACTGCTGCGTCTTTGGAGGAAGCCAGTGGACCCCGTGGAAACAAATCACGCCACGGCGCCGGCGAAGGCTGCGAGCAAATCGCGAACTGCGAAGAGACAAAGACGAATTCCAGAACGAAGCACACAACCAGGCCGCGGAGCAGACGGCAGCATAAAGCCGGGGGTCGAGCGCAGCGGAACACCGGACCCGCAGATAACATGAACAAAGCCCGCGGAGCGAGCGATAGAGGTCGCGATAGCGAGAAAACATGATTCGTTACGATTCGGCCGTCGGCCGCGTCAGCGGACTGTTGCTTAATCCGCCATCCAAGAAACCCTATGAACATCCAGGACTCAACGCCGATAGCATGCGCGCTGCCATTCCATGACAACAGTTACGGAATCCCTCTCCTCCGGCAAAAACAAATTTCCCGCGTAGAGAGTCCAACCACCGCGCTGATGAAGGTGACGAGGTGCAACGAAGGCAAAGCTCGCGGCAATGAACACATAAACAACCATTGAAGATGTGCGCGCCCGGTTGGTTCGCCGCAAGCACAGAGCGGGTTCGCAGACCTTCGTCGTTACCGCCCGTGAGCTTTGCTGAAGCGACCACCGAAACGCCATCAGCCACTTTGCGAATCTGAATGTTGCAGTAACCGCCGACGTCGACCAACATGAATCGCTCGCCAACCAGCGCGCTCTCGACCAACAGCCCTAGCGGCCACCCTGGTTCCACCCTTCTGAGCGACGCCTCCACTCACGGCTGATTGATTGAATGAAGGTTTGCGATTGCGTAGGTGCGTGTAAAACTATTACCCTGTGCGGTAAAGCCGTCCGGCGTGGTGTCCGTAACGGTGACCCGCCACCACGGACGCGATTCGGACATAAACGTGCGCGCTGCTTCGAGGACGAGCTCGCGCGACGCCGGGAAGACCTCTCTCGATAAAAGTGCTTGTACTTCAATCCATTGGTCCAACTCCTCCGTCGTTCTCGATCCGAAATCCGAAATCCGCAATCCGAAATTCATAAAGACTTCTGCTGGTCCTTCCTTTCGACCAGCGGTGGAAAATCAACGAGCGCACTTCCTTCTTTACTCCCCAGGTGGTGAACATATGGCCGAGCAGTTTTGGATCAGCATGCAATCGGCTGAATTCGATTAACGCCTTTGTCGCCTCAAGGTCCTTCCAGCCAGCCGGCAAGACCCTGAAACCCTTTTCCATGAACATGGGGATCGAGGGATAATCGTCCCTCAGTTCGTAGTGCCATGGGCAGACAATGATGTCTTTCGGGATCAGGTCGATAGCCGCAGCGGTTCCGTTAGTGGAGGCTTCCCACTCTCCAAAATCGTACTTCTTGCCGTCAATCAACCGATCGCCCCACATCAGCATCTCTACGTGACGCTTACGCACGAGGTGAGCGTAAATTTCGTTGACGGCTTTTGCAAAGAGTACGCCAGCTGTCTTTGCCTTTCGTCGATGGCGAGAGTTCCGAGCCCAACAAGAAGATCTCATCCAGCTGCCGACGTGAAAGGCGTCGGCACGAAACGCGTCAATGATCTCGTCCATCAACTGGAAGACGACTCGCCAGACCTCTGGGTTAAGCGGATCCCATTCGCGGCAATAGATACCTTCGTTATTTGGAAATGCTCCCGGCGTAAGGTCGAAGGCTGGGTAGACGCTGAGAAGAGAAAAAGTTTCAGCCTTCCAGGACTGATGACCGAGCGATTGAAACTCAGGAATCAGCCGGATGTTGAACTTCCTGCACAGCGCCGCGAATCTTCGTGCTCCATCGCGTGTAATCGGATTTGTTCCTCGCCTAAGTTCAGGGTGAGACTTGAACGCGAAGTTGTAGTCAACCTCGAGAATGATTACGTTAATTCCCTGCTTTCGCCAGGTTTTCAAGATTCTGCCCGAGTGCATCGAGTGCACTATCGTTGTTGTAGTCGAGGAGGTGTAAGGCCCGCCAGGGTTTCGACTGCTTTGATCCGCACACTTGCACCGCCAGGCGTCCATGCGGCGCACAGCAAGAGGAAAGAGAACGACGCCGAGATAACGACGGTCGATTTCATGATTCGAACCACACATCGGGTAAGCTTTGGTACTTTTAACTATTTGAGCCGGTAATGCGCGAGGAGTATAACGACCGAATCGGCACTTGCGCCAAAGATTTTTATCTGTTCGCTTTTTCTTCACGGCGTAGCCGTGGTAGACAGTAGCCGCGTAAGCGCCCGGTGCGGAGCGGCCGACAGCGTAATGTCAACGGAGAGGACGTGAACATAAAGCCGGGGTGGAGCGAAGCGAAACCCGGATCGTCAACACAAAGGACTTGCAGAGCTCCGCGAAGCGGCCGAGAGTGGTTAGATGACAAACGTTAATCGTGCGGCGATTCGGCTGCGCGGAGCGGCTTCGCGGGCTTTGATTATTTTTCGAATCGCGCGACTTAGTGCTGCAGCGATAGGTTGCCGCGGGCTGGGAGTTGAGCATGAATAAGACCTTCACCATGTCTGCCCTCAAGGCTAGGTGTTAGGCATTGCAGTGCTCATCTAGCTGTTCAGCGCTTAACGCGAATAGCCAGCAACCCGAAGTTCAGAGTCATCGCGTTCTTTACCGCCAAACAGGATCAGGCGCATATCAGCTTTGTAAATGAAGCCAACTCGCTGGTTTCCTGAAATGGCGGCGAAATACAATTTCAGCTATCGACACCACATCCGATTGGCAGAATCTGAATTCAGACTTTCTTGCCAAATATCAGGTGGTCGTTTTTCTGGATACTCGTCCCGAAGATCCTGCACAACGAGCTGCGTTTCAGGCGTACATGGAGCATGGCGGAGCCTGGATGGGCTTTCACTTTGCTGGCTTTGCACTCGACACCTTCAGCGTATCCGGCAAACTGGGACTGGTACCACAACACCTTTCTCGGGTCAGGCTCATACGTCAGCAACACCTGGAGACCTACGTCGGCGATTCTACGTGTCGAAGACCGCAGGCATCCGGCAACTCACCATCTGCCTGAGACTTTCAAGTCTTCGCCAAACGAGTGGTACCGATGGGAGAAAGATCTGCGACAGAATCCTGACATAGACATTCTGCTCTCCATCGACTCAACCAGCTTTCCGCTGGGCACCGGGCCAAAAGCAGCACGAGATCTGGCACAGCGGGTACTATCCCGTGGTCTGGACGAACAAGAACTACAAGATGCTCTATCTCAACATGGGTCACAACGACATTGACTATGAGCACAGGTATGACACTACCAACAAGACGTTGTCATACTACGCTCAACAACACAATTCAGGATCGACTGGCAATCGACGGCTTGCTGTGGTTGGGTGAACAACGCCAGGGAAAGCGTTCGCTAATTTCCAGCCCAGGGTTGCGCTTTGGCAACCCTGGGAACGCATTCATATCATTTTTCGGAAGGCGCAACTCTGAAGGAGTTGCGTCGCCGTCTCTTACAGAGTCAACAGTCGCAACCCCTTCAGAGTTGCGAAGAATCTCTTGCGACACTTTGAACCCAGGGTTTCAAAGCAAACCCTGGGCTGACATTTGCCAACGCTTTCAGCGTTGAGGATGCTAAGCGCGCCAGACTTTTCCCCCTGATGGTTACGTGACCGATTCAAACCACCAACAAATGGCTATTCCTTTCCCGGGCGAAAAAGCGAGGTATGCATTCCGGGCGTGACAAGCTTGCAGTTATCGACTCTCTCTTCGCGTCCGACGCGCTCCCCTGATCGGCGCGTTGTTCACCTTCAGGCTTTGCCAGGCACTCCTGCAGGCAAACCTCGACATCCCGGCCATCACGTCGATCGCCGTCCAGGAAGCTCGCGCAATACGAGGATGCCGGATTCCACGGCGTGATGATCGAGAACACGCATGATCGCCCGTACCTGAAAGCCGACGTCGGTCCGGAGATCACCGCCGCGATGGCCGTCATCGGCGCAGAAGTTACGACGCGCTGCTGCGCTGCCGCTTGGCGTCCAGGCACTCGCCGGCGCCAATTCGAGCGCTCTCGCGGTTGCGCTCGCTGCGGCGCGAGCTTTGTGCGTGTTGAAGGCTACGTGTTCGCACACGTAGCTGATGAAGGACTGATCGGAAGCAAGCGCGGGCGCGCTCTGTTGCGCTATCGACGTGCGATCGGCGCAGGACCACATCCGCGGTCCCGCAGACGTGAAGAAGAAACACTCAGGCGCACGCGATCACTGCGGATATTGACATCGCTGAAACGGCGAAGGCCGCCGAGTTTTCCTCGTCGACGGTGTGGATAGTCACCGGCGTCGCCACGGGCGAGCCTGCGGAACCCGACGAAGTGAATTCCGTTAGGCCGCGCAGTCTCCGTGCCGACCATAGTGGCTCCGGGAATTAAGCAACGCGGAGAACTCTTCCCCGTTATGCGGAAGCAGACGCCTTTATCGCTTTCGGATCTTCGATAGCTAGGACCGCATCTGGCCGAATCCAATCGACCCAGTTCGCGCCCGTGCATTCAGCTGTCCGCGCGTTCCGCGATCCGGAGTGCGCCGACCTGTCACGCTGTTAGTCCTCTGCGACCTGTCGCAGATCGTCGGTGAGATTACCCAAGCCAATCCTCCTGGATCGTTGCCAAAGAGGAAGTATGGCTCCCGACTCGATGCGTGGCAGTGCTCACCCCACGCGGTAGCGGGTAGGCCCCGGCAGCGCCAAACAAGATCGCTGGGCTCCCATCGGTCAACCGCACCAAGCTACCGCGTGGTGGTACTGACTCTCACGCCGCGACGGCAGCATTGCGCGGCGCCCTGCTCAGTAAAGGCGTATGGCAGATAGACGCCGGCCGCCCTGGGGCAGCTTCGTGAAATGAAACCCCAGGAATCGCGAACGTCAAGATTTTGCAGAGCTTCTGCGAAGCAGCCGATAAAGCAGGTTCGATACCACAAACGCCAGACTGCGTGATGATTGCGTCTGTCGAAATCGGCTCCGCGGGCTTTCACAGCCTGTCGCCGCGCTCGAAGGGAGTTCGCACAACTCCGGCACATCGACAACACCACATTAGTCCTTGTTTAGTTGCAGCTCGGCCCCGAATCTTGTGCGTTGGTCACAGTCTGATTGGCTTCCCTTGGTTGGCAGCTTTAGAATGCTCTCCACTCGAAGTCATTGGGAGGTGCTGGAGCGTTGCAAATCGTCGTGTGCTGTTTCCAACAGTTCGTTGTCGTCGTACCGGCTCTGGCTTTCGCGCCGTTTGGCATGCCGGCGACGGCATTCTGGATCTATGTTTGTGCCTTGCTGCTTTTCATCATCGGCCTCATCAAAATTTTCGGCGAACTGCCGCAGGAACATGGCGTGGACAAGATCATGCCGTTTGGCCGACTGTTTTTTGCGATTCCCCTGGCCGTTTTTGGTTCCGAGCATTTCACCGCTCACGGCGAGTATTGCGGCCCTCGTGCCACGCTGGATTCCCGCCGCATACGTTTTGGGTCTATCTGGTGGGCCTCGCTTTTCTTGGCGCGGCGCTCAGTATCGCCGTTCTCGTCCAGGGCACGGCTGGCAGCGGCTCTGGTCGGAATGACGCTGCTGATCTTCGTATTCGTAATGGACCTGCCGGCCGTCGTTGCGCACCCTGGCAACAGATTTTTTGGGCTCTGGCCCTGAGACAACTTCGCCTTCAGCGGCGGCGCTTTCGCTTTCGCGATGTGCGCCGTGGAGCACGCGGCCGAGACAGCCGTCGCCCGCACTGCCGACCGCTGCACTTGGCCGCCATTCCGCGATTCTTCGTGGGCATTCCTTCGCTATTCTATGGGGTGGAGCATCTGCTGCATCCGGAATACGTGCCGGGAGTTCCGCTGCAAAAGCTCACTCCCGACTGGATTCCCGGGCGAATTTTCTTGAGTTATTTTGTGGGCGTGATTTTGATTCTCGCCGGCGTTTGCTTACTCGTGAATAAGAAAGCGCGCACGGCAGCCACATCTTTAGGGCTTACGATTCTGCTGACGGTGTTATGGATCTACCTGCCGATGCTCCTGGCCGCGCCCACAGACGTGGTGGCGCTGAACTTTTTCTTCGACACACTGCTTTTCTGCGGAGCCATTCTGCTGTTGGCGAACTCGCTTGACAAGGAACCAGCTGTGGCGCGGACTTAGTGCTGAATCAACGGCGAGTTGAAATTAGGACACGAGTGTAGGTTTCTCGCAATGTGCCTACGGTGTAGGATAACTGTTCATAACTATCTGCCTGAAATTGCGACTAAACCTCTATCGAGTAAAGCCGATCTGCTGCGTGAATGCCACTCGCGATTCGGAGGGGCAGGCAGGAAGTTCAAATCAAAGTGATCCTCAGTTTCTGACATTCAGGTGTCTCCGCAGGCACCGTGTTTGCTGATGTGATTTTGATCATTCGAAAGATATATGGATTGGCGAAATGCCTTGAACGATTAACAGACAGAGGAGTGTACGCAAAATCATGGCACAAACATCACAAGCAAAAGCGCAAACAATGCGGGCCGTAGCTCTCGATAAGTTTGGCGGTCCTGAGGCACTAAAAATACAAAACTTACCCATCCCGCAAATCGAAGCGCAGGAGGTTCTGATTCGGGTCGAAGCTGCCGGCGTCGGGGCGTGGGATCCGTTTGAGCGTGAAGGCGGATTTGTCGAAATAATGGGGATCAAACCCACATTTCCATACGTGCTTGGCACTGATGGGGCAGGCACGATCGCCGCAGTCGGCAAAGACGTAAATCGCTTCAAAGAAGGCGACCGGGTTTACGCCGTCAGAGCTAGGGAATCCGAAAGGTGGCTTCTACGCTCAGTACGCTGCGGTTAAGGCCGATAATGCGTCGTTGATTCCCGGACACTTGACGATTGAACAAGCGGCGGTGTTGCCCAGCGATGCGTTGACCGCGCTAACGGGTTTGGAAAAAGTACTTGGCTTGAAATCGGGCGAGTCGTTGATAGTTTTCGGCGCGAGCGGCGGCATTGGACACTTGGCCTTACAACTCGCCAAACGTCTCGGTGCCAATGTGTTCGCCATCGCTTCCGGTGACGACGGTGTGCAGCTTGCCAAAAAACTGGGAGCTGACAGTGCAGTCGATGGACGTGGGCGTCAATGTTCTACAGGCAGCCAGGGAATTCGCACCCAACGGAATCGATGCTGCACTTGTTACAGCGGGAGGCGAGGAAACTGATGAAGCCTTTGTTAGCGATTCGCCAAGGTGGGCGGAGTCGCGTATCCACATGGCGTAATGCCTGAGCCGACTGTTCCTGACGGTGTCGCCATTGAGGCGTACGATGGAGAAAATAGCCCGGCACTCATCGACAGACTCAACGCCCTGATCGATTCTGGTCCATTTGAAGTCCACGTGGACAGAACGTTTCGGCTGGAAGAAGCCAGCCAGGCGCACAAGGCGCTTACTGAACACCATTTGGGCAAGATTGCGTTGCGAATTGAGTGAAGATGGATCCAGACAACCTGGCCCCGAGCGTGAAAGGCCGGTCGCACGGCGCAGATGGCATGTAGGGCTTCTGTCTTCGCCCCCGTTAGGGGCGAGATGTTTATAGTTTTGGAACATGCAAGAACCGCCTTCTCCGTTCGGAGGAGCGGACGGGCAGGTTGCGATTTAGCCTTCAAGTCAGTCATCCGCTCCTCCGGAACGGAGAAGGCGGTTTGTTCGGAATTCAGGGCTATAAACATTTCACTCCTAACGGAGTGAAGAGCGCTTTTAGCCGAGGCGCTTTCGCTTTCGCGATGGGCGCGGAGCACGCGGCGAAGACAGTCTGAAACGGAGACTGGCGGGGTCAGGCTTGGCGATTTGCGATTCTCTGTCACTCGCCACTGTTGTATTGTTGAATGATCTCAGAGCCGGCCTCTAGAATCGCAAGCGAGGTCCGGCATGAATTCATATCCGCCCTGGGGGTCAAATTCCTTTGTCGATGACTCTCACGATACCCATGAAATGAAGGCACTAGGTGACAATTTGTTTTAACCACGGATTGGTCGGGTCCGGTTTGAGTGAACGAGGAGCCATGACGACACCGCGAATCTCTCCCACCTCCTCGAGGTTGACCGCCTGCGGTGCGACCTCATCGCCCTGACCCTGATCGCGATGGCTTGCACGGTTTCAGGGCAGCAGGCCAAGCGACCTTTAGGGAGCGACGCACGTCGTATTCGACTTAGTGCCGCCGGCGCTGCGGAGCGACGGCGCTTCCTAGAGATGTTCGCTCGGTCATACTTTCCCGGACGAACCGGCCAGCTCCTGATCGTGCCGCGTGAAGGCGACTTTATCACGCGGCCTGATTCGGACGTGGCGTTCATGCACGGTTCCCCGTGGGCGTATGATGTCGCGATTCCGCTAATGTTTGTGGGCCCTGCAGTAAGAACGGGAGTGTACTCGTTGCCGGCAGTGCAGCAGGACGTTGCGCCAACACTTGCGGCGGCGCTGGGTGTGGCGATGCCCCCGACCGCGACAGGACGCGTATTGCCGGTCTTGCGGCCCGGCTTTGCTCAACCACGCGTTGTCTTCGCTCTCGTGCTGGATGGTATGCGGCGCGATTACTTCGATCGGTACGCCGATATCATGCCGACGCTTTCCGCGTTACGCCGGCGCGCCGCGTGGTTCAGTCAGGCGCGACGTCAACTTTCTGCCTACGAACACCGCCGTTGGACACTCGACGATCGCGACTGGCGCCGATCCTGGTATCCACGGAGTCACGGCCAACAACATTTACGACCGCTTACACCGGCGGCGCCTGGACGCGTTCGCCGGTACGATGCCGCAGGTACTGATGACACTGACGCTTGCAGACGTATGGCAACTCACCACCTCAGGCCGCGCGATCGTCCTGGCGCAAGGCAGCATAGACCGAGCGGCCACGCCACTCGCCGGCCACGGTGCGTGTCAACCTAATGGCGCGCCGGTCGTGCTCGCCAGCTATGACGAGGCGACGGGTTTCTGGCACTCGAACTCCGACTGTTTCCGGCTGCCTGACTATTTGAAGGATCGCAATGCGAGCACACTGTGGTCGGTAGAGACTGAGTGGCTGCATCACAGAATCGATTCGCCTGCGGCGGTGCGCCGTTCGGCGCTCTTCCCCGCCTTCGAAGCTGACGCGATGATCGCCATGATCGAGCACGAGCCCCTGGGCGAAGACAGTGTTGCAGACCTGGTTCTGCTGAACTACAAGCGCGCGGATTTCGTGGGGCACCGCTACGGGCCGGATTCGAATGAACTGCGCCTCACACTGGGCGAAATGGACCGCAATCTGGCACGAATCATTGACGCGCTCGAGGCCAAGGTTGGAAAGGACTATCTCCTGGCGGTGACCGCCGACCATGGCATGCCCTCCGCACCGCCGGAGCGCCGCCACCTTGCGCCCGCATTGGTAGACCTACTGCACGAGAAGTTTGATCCACAGGCGAAGCAGCTCGTTACGTCCTACGAACCAGAAAACGCTCAGATCTTCGTCGATGAGGACAGGCTGTTGCACCTCGGTCTGACCTTGGGCGACTTGGCTCGTTTCCTCGAGGCGCAGCCGTTTATTTTCGCAGTCTTCACCCAGGACGAGGTCCGACGCGCAGCTGAACCGCCGAAGATAACGACACCGCGCGCAAGCAAGCGAAGTCAAATGAAGCCCCAGGAAGTTAACGCGCTGAAAGCGTTGGCTAATTATTGCCCAGGGTTTGCTTTTTTGAAACCCTGGGTTCAGAAACTACCGCAAGAGATTTCATCGCAACTCCTGGAGGAGTTGGGATTTGCTTCCACGATTTGCGAACGGCCACGCAACCCTTTCAGGGTTGCGTCTTCCGGCACACACGGAATCCGTTCCCAGGGTTTCAAAGCAAGCCTGGGCTGAGAATTTGCGAACGCCTTTGGCGTTTGGTAACCAGGCTTGAGATCCGGAACACCAACGGCGCGTAAAAATTAAACAACTCTCTACAGCATTAACTATTGCCACTCGCCATTGTTGTATTTTGAATGACCTCGGGGAGCTGGCAATCTAAGATCGCAAAATCGCAATCTTTGGCCCCCGGTTTCAGTTGCCGTTTGCCAAATTGATTCGGGGTAGCTGGTTTGCTAAGGTCGTCGTCATGTCCGAGCGTTCCACCGAGCAGATACGCGAATTGCTCGACTCCCTTTATCGCGTGGATTCGGGACGAATCCTGGCAACTCTGATCCGCTTGCTCGGTGATTTTGATCTTGCCGAGGAGGCGATGCACGAAGCCTTTGCGGCTGCGCTGAGCCTGTGGCCGAGGAGTGGAGTACCCGGCAACCCGCGACCATGGTTGATTTCGACGGCCCGATTCAAAGCCATTGATACTCTGCGTCGACGGGCAAGATTTGATGCGTCTCAAGACGAGCTCGTGCGATATCTCGAAGCGCAATGGAGTTCGCGGTCCAACGCAGAGCAAGGTCCAATGAAGAGGACCACCTTGAGGATGGCTCCGTTGAAGATGATCGCCTGCGCCTGATTTTTACCTGCTGTCATCCATCTCTAGCCGCCGGAAGCGCGCGTTGCGCTCACCTTGCGTGAGGTGTGCGGGCTGACAACCGAGGAGATAGCAAAGGCCTTCCTCATCACTCCGCGTACGCTGGCGCAGCGCATTGTGCGCGCAAAGGCAAAGATTCGAGAGACACCGATTCCGTACGAGGTGCCGACGCCGCAGGAATTGCCGGAGCGACTGGGCGCGGTGCTTCACGTCATCTATCTCGTCTTTAACGAGGGTTATTCGGCTGCGGCGGGAGCGGAGGTAACGCGGGCCGAGCTAACCGGCGAGGCGATTCGACTGGGCCGGTTGCTGACCGAACTCCAGCCAGAGCCGGAAGTCATTGGGCTGCTTTCCCTGATGTTGCTGCAGGAATCCCGTCACGCCGCGAGAACCTCTCCGACCGGAGAGCTGATTCTGCTGGAGAACCAGGATCGCTCGCTCTGGAACCGAGAGCAGATCGCGGAGGGAGTGGCCTTGCTGGAGAAAGCCCTGAAGTCCCGCCGCTTCGGCTCTTACACACTGCAGGCTGCGATTGCGGCCGTTCATGCGGAGGCGGAATCGGTCGCTGCGACCGACTGGCGGCAGATTGTTGCGCTTTACGACCGATTGGTACGAATTCAGCCTTCGCCGGTTGTACAGCTAAATCGTGCCGTGGCAATTGCAATGTGCGATGGTCCAGAGGCCGGTCTGACGCATATCGACGCGGTGTTGGAACATGGCGAATTGGCAAATTATTACCTGGCGCATTCAGCCCGTGCGGATATGTACCGCAGGCTGGGCAGGACCGCTGAGGCCCGGTCCTCTTATGAGAAAGCTCTGGCGCTGACCCAACAGGAACCGGAGCGGCAATTCCTGCAAGAGGCGGATTCGGCAGCTGAAATAGAACATGATCGTCCGCGTGGATGCCATCGCGCAGCACCTTGTTTACTTCTGAGAGCGCGCGGAGCGCCGACAGCATAGAGCCTGGGGTGCAGCGAGCGAAGCGAGCAAACCCCAGGATCGCAATCCAAAGGCGGTTAAGCCCGCGGAGCGGGCGACGAGACTGGAGTGCGCTGGCAATCCCGATTCATCCAGAGGCACCACTTTGGATCGACCCCATGATGCAAAAGCGCCGGTCCTTAAGAATACCCACAATCGCAGGCCTGACCCCACTAGCCGCTTTTGTTGTTTAGACAGTAAGATCGTTCTCAGACTTTATATCCACGGCATTTTGTAAGATCCGCTCAAACACTGCGGCGGCTGTGGCGATGATGGCAGAAACCAAAATAATGAAGGCACCCATCATGACTCCACCAGCAATATCATCCTTACCACGTATGAATATGAATAAATAGGCCTCCGCCCCGAGAATAAAGATCGCAGTAGTTAACGCGCAGTACTTGATGATCCGCAAAGCTCGCACTGAATGCTGGAGAAAGATTTCATCTCGTCTGGCATACCCTAAGATCTTGAATCCCTGGTAAAGAGCGACAAAAAAATGGGACGAAGGCCAGGTATATATACGCCAGGAATGGGTCCTTGAAATAGATCTCAAAAAGCGTGGCGTTCACGTTCCTGCCCTCGAGGTGGGGTTCCCAAAGCAAGCAAGGCAAGAACGCCTACGCCGAGAAGTAGCAATTACTACCTGAAGGAAGATCGTCGAGCCTCGTTTCATAGTTGATCTTTATTATATTGCGCTCGATTGTCGGATAGAAAATTAGAATTGGGTCAGGTGGTGACCTAATTTGAAATTCTCTGTGCCACCTTTGTGTCCTCTGTGCCTTTGTGGTTAGTGTTTTGAAGGGTGAATTCACCACCAGAGACACAGAGGACACAAAAATTGGACGACAGAGAAAAGCTGAAAGTTGGGCACTACCTTGGGTCAGGGTCGCGATTTGTGTGCGATTCTCACGTCGCTTAACATCGGGCCGAGTACCTGGAGAATCGCAAAGATCGCAAGCCTGACCCCGTTTTCAACTTTCTTTCAGGAGCGATTCGCCAATTGAATTAATTGAAATAAAGAAATTTTCTCAATAGCTGTCGATTTTCCGTCTCCCCAACGACTATAGGACAAAAGAACGATGAGCTACGGTTCCTGAGTCAACGGGAAACGAGTCATCAAAAACGAACCATAGGAAACAAACGACAGAAAACAAGGAGAAAAAGTCATGCCGCAGTATCTGGTTGCTAACTACCTCCCCGACGACTTCGACCCGTCCGCCGTAACCGAAGCGATGATCGAGGAGATCCACGCGCTCAACCGCGAAATGATTGCTGCCGGCGTGAGGAAGTTCGCCTGCGGAATTTCCCCGGCTGGCAGCGCGAAGACGCTGCGGACCCAGCCCGACGGCAAGGTGCTCGTCACCGACGGGCCGTACACCGAGACCAAGGAGCACATGGGCGGATTTTGGATACTGGAATGCGCTGATATCGACGAGGCGCTGGCATGGGCGAAGAAGGGTGCCATCGCCTGCGATGTGGCCGGCGAGGTGCGCGAGCTTCTTTCTTCCCGGACCCGAATGCAGCAACGGAATAGTCTGGCCGCAGCGCGCTGGCGCCGGGTTGTCGTGCCCGGTGCCTGCCGCGATGGAACGGAAGCTCGCTAAGCCCGCAAATGAGAAAAATCAGATAGGACTCGAAGGAACTCAGATCATGAGAAAAATTACCGTACTTGAACACATTACCCTTGATGGTGTCATACAAGCAGGGGGCGGGCCGGACGAGGATACGAGCGGCGGCTTTGCGTATGGCGGATGGCAAGCGCCCTTTGACGACGACGCGATCGGAGCGGCCGTGAAAAAGATGTTGGATATGCCGATCGACCTGTTACTGGGGCGCAAAACTTTCGATATTTGGGCGGCGTTTTGGCCGCAACATGGCGACATTTGGCCCAGCGTCAACACGGCCACCAAATACGTCGCCTCGAACACCATGACTTCTTCCGAATGGCAACCCTCGGTGTTTTTAAACGGGTGATGTTGCGAAAAAAGTCGCCGAGCTCAAGCAAGGGGAAGGACCCGATCTGCACATTTGGGGAAGCGGTAATCTGCTCCAGACGCTTATGAAGCATGATCTGGTCGATAATTTCTGGTTGATGATCTATCCGATCACCTTGGGCGAGGGAAAACGTTTGTTTGCCGAGGGCACGATCCCGGCGGCGTTCAAAGTGACGGAAAGCATTGTCGGCTCGACCGGTGTCATTCTCGTGAATTACGAACGTGCGGGTGCAGTCCAAACCGGAACAATCGCGCAATAACAACTTGGGGTCGCTGTCGATTTTCTCTGGACGCGACGACTACAGGATCCAGCGCGCAAGGCCTCAAACGTCTCAAAAGCGTTGGACCAGGAGAGGGGTCAGGACAATCAAATGAGAAATGTAATCTTCGCAATCAACACTACCCTGGATGGCTGCGTCGACCACACCAAGCAAGTTGCTGATGACGAGACACATGAATATTTTACGGACCTCCTGCGTGAGGTTGACCTGCTCGTCTTTGGGCGTATCACCTACCAATTGATGGTCCCTTTTTGGCCTGAAGTCGCAAAAAGCCAGTCGATGACAAAAGCATCGAACGAATTTGCTCAAGCATTTGACTCCATCAACAAAATTGTTTTTTCACGATCGTTAGACAGCGCTGAAGATAAAAATACGAGAATTGTTCGTACGAACCTTCGCGACGAAATACTTAAATTGAAACAAGAACAAGGCAAAAGTATTTTACTCGGTGGTGTAAGTATTCCTTCACAACTTATAGAGCTTGGTCTGGTCGATGAATATCGTTTTGTCGTTGGGCCAATCGTTGCGGGAGAAGGGAGACGGCTTGTTGGAAGGCGTTAGCCTGCCGGAGAGATTGCAATTAAAACTTGTTGAGTCAAAGATTTTTAAATCAGGATGTGTTGCGCTTCGTTACTTGAAACAGTGACAGAAAAATCTGCGACAGCTGTGCTGCTGGCTACCCACCAAGGATGAGAAGAACAATGAAATACATCTGTTTGGGATACATCGAGCCAGGAACATTCGAAGGGATGACCGAGGACGAGCGACACGCAGTGCTCGACGAATGCTTTGAGCACAACGACCATCTGCGCGCCAACGGACATCTTGTTGCCGAAGTACCTCTTCAGCCTCCGGAGACCGCCGTTGACCCTGTACTGGAAAAACGGCAAAGTCGCGACGACCGACGGCCCCTATGCGGAAACCAAGGAACAGCTCGGCGGCATTCAGATCCTTGAGGCGCGAGACCTCAATCATGCCATTCAGCTTGTCTCACAGCTTCCAGGCTTTAAGTATGGACTTGGACCGATTGAGATACGGCCGGTTGCGGATTTGAGCGAAATCATAAAGGAGAGCGAGCAGCGGCGACGGCGAAGGATAACTCTCGCGATGAGGCCCCACGAGGTCGTAAGCACGAGGGAAAGAGTGATCACCGTCACATCCCTGGTGCTGGTAATCAGCATCGGTTTCCCAGCCGAGGCGGCGGCACAGTCGAATAAATATTCGACCACGGCAACCTCATCGTGATGATTCGACTGTCTGATGTACCTGAGTTGGATTGGCAAAAGTGGTATAAGCAAGGCACACCCTGTTAGTCGTCTCCCCCAGGCCCGCAGCGGTCGATTGCGCTGAGTTACCCCCGAAGATTCAAACGGCTCGGACAGCAATTCTCTGTTCGGCTCAATTCCCGACAGTCAAATATCTGAGGGTTCCATGTTTACGCGTCGTTTCCTCGCCGCCCTGCTTTTGCTCGCTGGTCTTCAGCCTGCACTCGGTCAGGGTCAAAGTGAATCCCTCTCGCACGACCCAGACGCACCCAAACCCTTCCGCGCAACAACTGAGGAAAGTGACCGTCACGCGCCTTCCCTTGAAGCGACTGCCGAAGCAAAGAGACTGTACAAGATAGGGGTGAACTACGGCGTTGCCGGTTTGTTCAAGCAAGCGGCCGAAACCTTTGAGCGAGCTGTGAAATTGAAAACCCGACTACGCAATCGCGTACTTCGGTTTGGGCCACGCTTATTACGAGCTGCAACAATGGGAGCGAGCCATCGACAGCCTGGAACGCGGTCTGGCGCTGAAACCGAAAGATAAGGAATCTCAAGATCGTCTTGCTCATGCACGGCTGATGTTCGAGCGTGAGACAGGAAGTCAAGAGAAAGGGCCTTTGACGCGAAAGCTGGCGGTGGCCAAGCAACTGGTTCCGAAATCTCATTGACATTGAGCAGCACAGCGCTCCCCGTCTCGACTGCAAAACCTTCTGCAAACGATATTGCGCTCACCAAAGTCTACCGTGTTGGACCAGGCGACGTACTGGATGTGCGATTGACCGAGAGTGTTTCCCCGCAGTCAACTCTGTTTACCCTCACCCCAGCGGGCTTGCTCGAGCATCCGGATCTGAGTGCGCCGTTGCCCGTCACCGGGCTTACGGTAGAAGAAATCAGCGCCCGGATCGAAAGCGATCTCAAACAAAGGTTACCGGCAAAAGATCCAAAAGTCTCAATCGGCGTCCACCGAATACGTCAGCCATACGATCCTCGTCAGCGGTCCTCGTTAAGGAGCCCGGCACAAAGATTCTGCAGCGAGAAGCCATTCCGCTCTACGTAGCAGTCGCCGACGCTCAACCATTGCCGGAAGCGGGCCGGGTGACCGTGCTGCGAAACGAATCGAATGAAAGCTGGACGATCGATCTTTCCGAACCATCAGAAATGAACCTGCTGGTTCAGCGCGGCGATGTCATAACTCTGCAGCCGGATCCGCCACTAGTTCTTTTATCTTGATGGCGCAGTAAATTCTCCGGGGAGAAAACTCTGCGCCGTGGTTTGACACTGACCCAGGCAATCATCGCCGCGGGAGGTTTGACCAAAACGCAAAGGAGGCGCGGTTGGCCCGCGATAACGGCAAAGGGTTTTTGGTGGTGAATCGTTACAAACTCAAAGACATTGATTCCGGAAAAGTTCCCGATCCAGTGATACAACCCGGCGACCGAGTTACGATTATTGACTAAGGGTGCAAGGACATGTCGGAGTACCAGTCAGAGTGGAAAATCGAACCAGACGCCCTCCGCGTCTGAACCTTCGCCGATTCGATTTGCTGAGGAGGAGACGCCCGAGGTGGCGCCAGCCAGCAGAAATCCGGAAGTGAGAGCTCTGCATGATCCTCCGGAAATCTGGGACCTGGTTCATGAAACACGGACAGAGTTTCAACCTCGATCGGCTTTTATCACACATCTCACTTCAGCTAATCCCCTGGTGTTAGGGGCGATCGCACTCATCATCGTAGGCGGTGCGGTGTTTGGGTTCATGAACCTCAGAGGTGGATCAGGAGCGCTCCCGCGGCGCCGTGCCGTGCAAGCGGAGAACAGTAGCGTCAGGACTCCCTCCAGTTCGCGGGTCACTGTGCCAAACACGACCGCGGCGCCGGCTCAACTGCCCATCGATATTCCTGCGAGCACTGAGGTAGCCGGGAGCAGAGTTGAACCAAACACTACCGTCGCGGCCCCAACTGACGCCGGCCCCGGTTACCCCGGCTACCTCGGTTACACCCGGTTAGCCAGCGACATCGTCAGGCAAAGCGAGTTGTAGCTCCTCCCCCACAGAATCCAAAGAGGCCCAGGTACAACTGCAGCGTGCCAAGCGAGACAGGGGCCGCCACAGTCAACCAGGATACGGCGCAGACAATCCATGACAGTCGGTCCTCAATCGGACGGCGAGAAGCGTGCCGATCCAACTACGGCGAAACAGAATCAGTCCAGGCTCCAAATCCACAGTTGATTGCTCCCGCAAAGGCCAGCCCGTCACCAAAAGGCAAAGTGATCCAATGGCCATGAGGTTGCGGCTCCGCGGGCTTGATATTCGCACGGTCCTCGGGCTTCTGCGCTTCACCCCAGGCGTAATGCGTAAGCGGAGACTGGGGTCATTGCGATTTGCGGATTCTCTGTCACTCGCCAATTGCTATTGTTGAATGATCTCGGAGCCGCCGCTCTAAAATCGCAAAATCGCAAGCCTGGCCCCGGTTTGCTTTCGACTCCGACTAAGCCCGTTGTTGAATCTACTCCGAAGGAGTTCGCGAGCAGCCCAGGGCTGCGCTTTGGCAACCCCGGAAAACATGTCTCTTTCTGAATAGCGCAACCCTGAAAAGGGTTGCGTCGACGCGGATACTAACAACCGCTGTCGCAACTCTTCAGAGTTGCGACGAGCCTAATAGAAGCGATTCTAAACCCAGGGTTTCAAAAAGCAACCCTGGGCTGGAGTTTGCGAAACTCCTCCGGAGTAATAAGCTTCCCCTCCCTCGGGCTAAGAGCAATACGTAACTGAACGAAGTACG
>ERZ1370068.6113-contig-5114_pt1 | contig 102086 bp, 157 predicted proteins | sample MGYA00561227_ERZ1370068 | MGnify/ENA primary metagenome ERZ1370068 (study PRJEB38410, sample SAMEA6850437) | metagenome | study: Metagenomic assessment of the ecological functions of the soil: analysis of the soil microbiota associated with the...
TTGTACTTTCCAGCAGTTACGTATTTTGCAGCATTTTTCTCCGGAACAATGCTGTCTGGAAGAAGAACCCAGCATATCAGAAGGAGTTGCCCAATGCCCTTCTTTTTTGATGTTGAGCAAGCAAAACACGATATCAGGATTTGTTTGCGACGGCGATCAGATGCGCATAAGCGGCATGATTGCCACCGCCGCGTTTCACTTTATCAGGCCGGAGGTCCTGGCGCCACATCTGCTATAATCAGCGAAGACATGCCGAGAGATCGGCAACGCGTGCCTGTCTGTTTCAAGCCGTCGCACGACAATCCAGCGACCGGACGGAGCCGCTAGAGTCGGCGCTTAGCGCGGTGACGCAATCGTGCCACGTCAAGCCGGAGTTCGTTCCAGCAAGCTCCAGCCCGATTGCCGACGTTTTCGAAAGATCATCGAAAAGGATGCACATTACGGCAGGTGCGACCATGTTGTGCGTCGCGGGCAAAAATGGAGATTTGCGCCCATCCGCGGCGTGGCGGTCGCGTCATCGAAATCGTCGCCGACGATGGAATACCACGGCATTGTCCGGTGCCTACGCTTCTTCGACAGCACCCAGCTCGACCGAAGATGCCCTGACACGAACGCCCAGCGTGGTATCATATTTGCGCAGACTGGCGAAATCTCACCTAGATCGCGGAATCATATGTCCACAGCAGAACAACCGTCGCCACGGCTTTCCTGCGGGCTGGAACCAAAAATGATGAACTAGGAGTTGGCGACGGCATTTCAAAAAGATCCGATCGATTTGGCTTGCACCGTTTGGCCCGCTCAGAGCACATGGTCCTTGTCGATTCGACCATCGGCAGACCACGCCGACATGACGTGACCGATCTTTGCGTTCCACGGGCCGAACGTTCTTATCCACTGATTCTTGAACGTGCGTCGACGGCCCGAGCCATTCACTTCGCGAGATGATTGCCAACGGCTTTCCATCTGCAGGTAGTCTGGCGTCCCTCCCAGGCGGGCGACTCTATCACCTATGCGCCCGCCGCCGATTCACTCACGGTGGCGATGAACCAAAGGAGCAGCACTCAGCAGGGGCACGCTGGCGAGGCGTTAATGTCCACGGTGCATCAGTGGGCTGAGTTACACACGCGCGAACCATGTTTGGGACCGATGACGCTGTACCACTCAAACTGGCAGTTGGAGGCCGGAAGATAGCCACTGATCGACGCCCCGCCGCGTTTCGTTCACCGGCGCGCCTTGCGGATCATCTTGCTCGCGTCCACGCAGCGGCCCGCCCTGGGAGCTTGTGCCTCGTCCACGGCGAAGTAGATGCAACCTCGGCATGAGACAGTCGATTAGCGTCGGCGGTTTTGTCCGCTTTGCGCGTCGCGGGGCTCTCCGATTGGAGGCGGGGCGACGTCTCTCGATCACCGGTGAATAAGGGTGGGGCGGTGATAGGGACCATGGGGACCACAGCCATTACAAACTTAGTCAATATTATACATTCAAAAATTCCCACGGTGTTGTTAATGAAAGATTAGGACGCTGCCAGAATACAAGTCGGGACACAATTGCCGGATAGGATCACGGCCGATGGGCGATTCACCCAGCCGTCCACGCCAATGGCTCACGACCGATGCCGCTTTGCCGCTCGGACATGGCGGCCGTGCATAGACGAAACGATCAGCAAGATGGGGCGATCCGCGGCGACGGGGCGAGCCACGGGTTTTTCTTCGCGATCCAGCGCCGTTCGAGCCGTGAGCTTTCCAACGATCTTAGCTTTTGCGATCGCCGCAAAGGTACGCTCGCTTGCTTCGGCGCGCGACGAAAAACGGATCATCACGGTGTCTCGATTGAGCGTAAGCAGTTGCGGCGCGCGGTCAGGGCAGTTCAACTGCACGCCATCACGGACCTTGCCTGCACGCTCTCGAAAACTGTGTAGCCCAGGCACTGATGTGACCTTTTGTCATCCGCCAGGAAGCGCAACTTCTCCGTATCGCGCGGTGGGAGGCCTCATCCTGGAATGAGCCGAGGCCGCAAGTCCAACTACGCAGGTCTTCAGCACGGTTGAGCCTATAAGTATGCGCAAGGGAGTTAATCGGCCGTTCTGTGCAGTTGTGAACAGACGAGGCCACGCTAACTGGGAGAGCGGCCTGAATGCCTGATCTGACTCTCTCGCAAGTTACTTTCAAGGAGCTGCGGAGGACTTGTGACGAGCGTTTACGGCTCCCTCAGCCTAGCCACAAGACGGTGACATGCGGATCATTCCTTGCGGTCGATCAGCGGTGCACGCGTGCTGCACGAGCGCATGAAGTTGCAGGACTTTGCGAGCGCGCCGTGGTGCTTGCCGCGCCGCGGCGTCGAGCTGGCGCGTCCGGATGATCATCACATCGGCGACGCGTTGAGCTGTTCGCCTCTCTGAGCTTGACGTCGACGACGGCGCAAGCACCCCCGCCATGGCCTCGGCGTACGACATCTGCGTGCGGTCGCGTTTGCCGAAGCTATGAAGATCGATCTCGTCGGCCTCAGATCAGGACCGAGTCGGGAACGGTATTGCCTCCAGTCCCCAAAGCGGCGCTGACGACCGCCATTGTGCGGCACCGGGCCAGGTCAACCACCCGGAGTTGTTGCGGGGATTCGCCCGCCGTGAGCATGGCGGGCTGGATCGTGCCACGGCCTATGTGCGACCGACTACTTTGCATGGGGTTGTTTCGCGACTTTGTGTCCAGGCGCCTAGCGGTGGCGAAACGCTCTCAGCCTGCGCCGAAGCCGCGATCGCGATCTGGTAGGTCAGCGAGGCTCGCCAGCATAGGCCAGCGCCAGCATGTAGAAGAAGGTCACCGCCATCCACTTCCAGCTGCCGGTCTCGCGGCGGATCACCGCGAGCGTCGAGGCGCATTGCGGGGCGAAGATGTACCAGGCGAGCAGCGACAGCGCGGTCGCAAGGCTCCATTTGGTCGGCGAGCATCTGGCCGATCTGCTCGGCCGCTTCCTTGCCGCCCTCGATGGCAGTAGACCGTGCCGAGCGCTGCGACCGCGACCTCGCGCGCCGCCATGCCTGGGATCAGCGCCACCGCGATCTGCCAGTTGAAGCCGAGCGGCGCCAGCAGCGGCTCGCAGCGCCTTGCCGATCACGGCGGCGAGGCTGTAGTCGATCGCGGGCCCGTGGCGCCCGCGCGGCGGCTGCGGGAACGAGGCCAGGAACCAGATCCAGCACCATCATCGAGAAGATCGTGGTGCCGGCGCGCTGCAGGAACATCATGGCGCGGCGTATAGACGCCGATCGCGATGCTGCTTGAGCGCGCGGCAGTCTTGTAGTCCGGCAGTTCCAGCATGAAGCGGCGCCGGCGCGTAGTCGCGCAGCATGAAGAATTTGATCAGCGAACGACATGCCAGAGCGCGCTGGCGATGCCGGCCGGCGTAGAGGCCGAACATCACCAGCCCGCGCAGATTGACGCAGCCCCAGACCTCGCTCGTCGGGGATGAAGGCGGAGATGATCAGCGTATAGACCGGGATGCGCGCCGAGCAGGTCATCAGCGGCGCGATCAGGATCGTGGTCAGCCGGTCGCGGCGGTTGTCGATCACGCGCGTCGCCATGATGCCGGGGATGGCGCAGGCAAAGCTCGACAGCAGCGGAATGAAGGCGCGGCCGTGCAGGCCGGCGCCGCCCATGATGCGGTCCATCAGGAACGCGGCGCGCGCCATGTAGCCGAAATCTTCCAGCAGCAGGATGAACAGGAAGATGATGACGATCTGCGGCAGGAACACGATCGACGCTGCCGACGCCGGAGATCACGCCGTTCTGCAGAAAGCTCTGCAGCAGGCCCGCCGGCAGCGTGTCATGCACCAGCTGCCCGAGCGCGCCGAAAGCCGGACGACAGCAGCTCCATCAGCGGCTGCGCCCAGGCGAACACCGCCTGGAACATCACGAACAGGATCAGCGCCAGGATCGCGAGCCCGGCCACCGGATGCAGCACCACGGCGTCGATCCGCGCCGTCCAGGTGTCGGGCCTGTGCCGGCAGGCTGACGCTCGCGCGCGATGATGCGGTCGGCCTCGCGCTGGGTGGCGCGCAGCTGCGCCGACCGTGAGCGGCTGCCAGAGATTTTGCCGCGATGGCATCGACGCCTGCGCCGCGATCTCGTCGGTCCGCCGCAGCAGCTCGGCGGTGCCGCCCTTGCGCACCGCGATCGATGTCACGACGGGAACGCCGAGCGCTGCGGAGAGCCGCGCGACATCGACGCGTGACGCCGCGGCGCGTCGCGATGTCGAACATGTTGAGCACCAGCATCAGCGGCCGGCCGGTGCGCTTGAGCTCGAGCACCAGGCGGATGGTCAGCCGCAGATTGGTGGCATCGGCCACGCAGAGCACGAGATCGGGCAGCGGTCTCGCCCGGCGGTGCGGCCGAGCACCATGTCGCGCGGTGATCTCCTCGTCGGGGCTGCGGCCGCGCAGCGAATAGGTGCCGGGCAGGTCGACCACCGAGACCTGGCGCCCGAGCGGCGTGACGAAAGACGCCTTCCTTGCGCTCGACAGTGACGCCCGGATAGTTCGCGACCTTCTGCCGGCTGCCGGTCAGCGCGTTGAACAGCGACGGTCTTGCCGCTGTTCGGCGTGCCGACCAGAGCGAGATGCATCAGCGGGGCTTCCATGAGCGCGCGTTCGGCCGGTCAGGCGACGATGATGGCCATCGCCTCGCGCCGCGGCGCAGCGCGATGGTGACGTTCTCGACGCGCACGGCGATCGGATCGCGGCCGACGACGCCCTCATGCAGCACCTCGACGCGGGCGCCCTCGACAAAGCCGAGTTCGATCAGCCGGCTTTCGAGTTCCGCCGCCGACAGCGCCGAACCGGCCTCGTCGGCCGCAATGCGCGTATGATCGTGCCAGATAGCCGCGTTTGGCCTCGCCCAGCGGCAATTGCGCTTGCGTATCGATCGTCTCGGTCATGACCTGTCATTTCAATCAGAGCCAGCAGGTCAAGGCGCGGCGCCCGCAAGCTTAGAGCGATTGTCAAACGCTGCGCAGGACGCCGGGAATATTTTCGGAATTTCACCGGCGACGCGGGGTTTTGGGCTGCAACTGGGGCAACGCTCACAGCACGGATGCGACGCATGAACAGATCCGGTGCTCAGCTGGTGATCGCCCGGCGCGCTTTCGCTGGCGCTGCCGCCGTCGCCGGCAGGGATTTCTGCCTGTGCCGCCGGCGGCGGAGGTGGTGGCGATGCGTCGGGCGTGATGTCCGGTGCGGCTCGCCGCCGCCACCAATACCCAGAGCGACGCACCACCAAGCGCACTCAGAAGGCCAAGAAGCCGGCAAGCAGTCGTTGCTGGACGAACCCGGCCTTTCCAGTCCGGCATATCGCTCGGCCTATGCGCACGATCTACGAGCGGCACGATTACGCCGGCGACCATCGCAGTTCTCCAGGCGCTTGGTCACGACGATGTTGCCAACGTCGCCAATCTGATCGGCTTACTCATACCGCAAGCTCGGCGACTACAAGCTCGTCGCAAGCCTGGTACGAGCGCGCCCTGAAGTCCGATCCGAACCACGTGCTGACCTGGCAGTATTACAGGCCTGCTGGCAGATCGAGCAGGGCAACCGGGAGCACGGCGCAGTATCACCTGAGCGCGGATCGCGCAGATCTGCGGCACGACCTGCGATGCATTATCGCTCGCTGGAGGCTGCGACTGCGCAAAGCCGCCGCGGCACCGGCCTGGTTTACTGGCAGACCGCTACGGAAGTGCGCAGACTGCGGCCGGCGCACGCATGCGTCCGCGCGGCTCAACTTCGCGCCGTCGGTCAGCCGCTGATATAGCCTAAGTCGAACTCAGGCCTGCGGCCGCGCCTCCGCGCGCCGCTCAGGCTGCCGTCATTGGCCGCGCGCGCGCGGAAATAATCGAGCACGAACAGGCGGATCGCCGACGACAGATTGCCCTGCTGGCGGTTGCTGTCGATCTCGCCGACCAGTTCGGACAGCGTCATGTCGCGCAGGCCGGAGATTTCCTTCATGCCGTTCCAGAACGCCTCTTCGAGGCTGACGCTGGTCTTGTGGCCGGCGACCACGATCGAGCGCTTGACGACAGGCGACTTCATGACGCGTCTCCGTCGTCGATGCCGGTGTTGGTCCAGCAAATTCGTGCTGGCGCGACTCGCTGCTGCTGCTCGTTCCGCGCACGTTCAGATTTGGCTGCGGCCGAATCGCGCGCGATTGGCGTCGGCCTGCTTCGCCGCTGATTGTTCTCGCTCGGTGCGCTTTCTGAATCGTTTCAGATTGACGACATCCCCCATGCTCGCGTCTCCATCATCCGAAGACTGCAATGGAAAGTGTGCGACATGCGTCACGCGCGAGCAAATTCGGCCAATAGCCATCCAGAATCCCCGTGTCGCCCTCTGATAGCATCAAAAATCGAATTTCGCTCTGCGAAAACGAGACTAATCTTGTGCTCGTACCACGCGTCAGCGCCGACGGCGATAGACGATCGCGCTCTCCTTCTTTAGGTGTTATGGATCTATAATTATACACAGCATCCGCGTCACGTTTTCCGGATGTTCGTGCGCATTGCTTAGCCCGGGTGTGTCATTTTTGTCCGGCTGCACCAGGCGGTCGAATTCTGCTGCCGATACAAAGCCAAGCCGCACAGCCTCTTCTTTCAATGTCGTGCCGCGCGCGTGCGCCGACTTCGCGACCTTCGCGGCGTTGTCGTAACCGATCTTCGGCGCGAGCGCGGTCACCAGCATCAGCGAACGCTCCATCAAGTCGCGGATGCGCTTTTCGTCGGCGCGTATGCCGCTCGACGCAATGCTCGGTGAACGAGCGCGCGGCGTCGGCACAGCAGTTGGATGGAATGCATCATGCAATATGCCAGCACCGGCTTGTAGACGTTCAGCTCGAAATGGCCCTGGCTGCCGGCGACCGTGATCGGCGGTGTGGTTGCCGAACACCTGGCAGCACACCATGGTCATCGCTTCGCACTGGGTCGGGTTGACCTTGCCCGGCATGATCGAGGAGCCCGGCTCGTTCTCCGGCAGGATCAGCTCGCCGAGGCCGGAGCGCGGGCCCGATCCCAGCAGGCGAATGTCGTTGGCGATCTTGAACAGGCCGGTCGCCACCGAATTGATCGCGCCGTGCACGAAGCACGTAGGCGTCGTTGGCGGCCAGCGCCTCGAACTTGTTGGCGGCGCTGGTGAAGGGCAGCTTGGTGATCTTTGCGACGTGCCTGGCGAACAGCCTTCGGCGAATTTCGGTTTCGAGTTGAGGCCGGTGCCGACGGCGGTGCCGCCCTGCGCCAGCGGATATAGATCCTTCACCGCCACGCGCAGCCGCGCGATGCCGCTTCTCGACCTGCGCGGCGTAGCCGGAAAATTCCTGGCCGAGCGTCAGCGGCGTCGCGTCCTGGGTATGGGTGCGGCCGATCTTGACGATTTTGGCGAACGCCTTTTCCTTTTTGCGCAACGCGCGATGCAGTTCGCTGAGCGCCGGAATCAGGATCGGCGACGATGCCTGTGCGCCGCCGCGATGTGCATCGCGGTCGGGAACGAGTCGTTCGACGACTGGCTCATGTTGACGTGATCGTTGGGATGAACCGGCTCCTTGGCGCCGAGCTCGCCGCCGAGCAGTCTCGTTGGCGCGGTTGGCGATCACCTCGTTGAGGTTCATGTTGGTCTGCGTGCCGGAGCCGGTCTGCCAGACCACCAGCGGGAAAGTGATCGTCGAGCTTGCCGTCGATCACCTCGCGCGCGGCGCGGACGATGGCGCCGGCGCGGCGCTGCGTCGAGCAGGCCGAGTTCGCGGTTGGTCTCGCGCCGCCGCCAGCTTGACGATGCCGAGCGCGCGGACGATCGGCATCGGCATGCGGTCCTGGCCGATGCGGAAATTCTGCCGCGAGCGTTCGGTCTGCGCGCCCCAATAGCGATCGGCGGGAACCTCGATCGGACCGAAGCTGTCGGTCTCGCGTGCGGGTGGAAGTGTGATCGCGATGATGTTGCTGATCGAGCCATGAACGATCGTCCGTTACGCGCTGATTGAGGGAGCCGGACATGTCTACGCGCGACTACGCGTCGAGATCTCTCGCGCGCGGATTATTTCTTGCGGAAGCGATCCAGCCGCACCACTTCGGCGCCTTCGCTCGGCTTCGCCGGCTCGTCCGCTTCTCTCGGCAGCCGGCGTCGGCGCCGGCAGCGGCTGGAGCGGGCGGAGCACGCCGGCAAGGTTTGCCGCCGGCGCTTCGGCCGCGGCATCGGACGGCTCGAACTGCAGGCCGAATTGCACCGACGGATCGAAGAAACTCTTGATCGCGGCGAACGGGACCACCAGCCGCTCGGGATGCCGCCGAACGACAGGCCGACCTCAAAACGATCTTCGGTCACCACCAGATCCCAGAACTGATGCTGCAGGATGATCGTCATCTCTTCCGGATATTGCGCGCAGCAGCCGCGGCGACAGCTTCACGCCGTCGGCGCGTGGACAGGAAGGTGATGAAGAAATGGTGCTCGCCGGGCAAGCCGTGCTCGGCGGCGTCGCTCAGCACGCGGCGCAGCACGCCGCGCAGCGCGTCGCGCGCCAGCACGTCGTATCGGATGTGATCGGTCGCCATTATCGGTCCTGTCGCATTCGATGCTGGTCGGCGGATCGGCTCTGCCGGTCGCCCGACCTCGCCTTTCTGGTACATGCTACCCCGGCAGGCGGGCCGAGGTCAGCAGGCGCTGTCGGCGGAATTTGCGGCGCAATAACGCCTGCCGAAAGGCAAAGGTCAAATGAAAGTGGAGGCTTCTGTTGCCAGGTGCCTCCGAACCCCGCCTGACGGAGCTTAACCCGCTCAGGACTTTAGAGTTGGTCTTTCAAACTGCGTTACGCAGCCTGAGCAACCGGAGCATAGTTGTCGTTTGCAACTATTGCATAGCCCGATAACGGCGGAACCATACCGAGAAAAAACACGCCCTTTACGCCCTCGTCGATCCTGTTTCGCCCCCGCCGAAGCCCGCCGATCCCGTATCGGCTGGGCTTTGGTGGAGGCGCCGGGTACTGCCCCGGGTCCGAATGGTTTATTGCGACGGCCATTTATTTCCATAGCCGGCGAACCGGCACCTCAATATAGGGTGCAAAGAGTTGAGAAAAACAGAGCCGTGGCGGAGCACTTCCGGCGATGGAACGAGGTGGAACACAGCGCGAAATAGATTGGCCCCGCCGGGCGACGTTCTAGATCTTCAGATCATGCCTCCGGATTCTGCCGCCGGCTGCCGTTCCGGCGCCGGATACTCCTGCATCAGCCCGCCCAGCAGCCCGGCCTCGCCGAGCTGTTCGTTGGCGTTCGCCAAAATGTCGCTCGCGGGCTTTGGCGGCGTGCTGGTACTGGGCGCGGCGCGGCATCGTCGATCAGCACCGCTGGATGACGGCGGACGAGTTCAACGAGACCTTCGCGCTGTGCCATTTCCTGCCCGGTCCGAACATCGTCAACCTGTCGGTGGTGTTCGGATCGCGCTTTCGCGGGATTCGCCGGCGGCGTCGCGGCTTTCGCCGGGCTGGTCGGTCCGCCCATGGTACATCGCTGACCATTCTGGCGGCGCTTTATGCGCGCTTCGGCGAAATCGACGCGTTGCGGCGCGATTCTGGCCGGCGTGTCCTGCGCGGCAGTGGGTCTGCTGCTAGCGGCCGTTTTCCGGATGATGATGCCGCTGATCAAACGGCGCGATGCTGATCGGCACTTGTCATCCTGGCTGCGGTGTTCGTCGCCATCGGGCTAGCTGCGGCTGCCGTTGCAGGCGGTGCTGCTGGTGGCGATCCGGCTCAGCATTGCCATCACCCTTGTCATGCGCCGGCGAGCCGACGGCATGAATTCCGACGCCAACCCGATTTGGACGCTTGGTCTGGACGTTCGGCTTGATGTCGCTGTTTGCGGTCGGTGGCGCCAATGCCGCCGATTCCCCGAAATGCACCGCGTCGCGGTCGATGTTCAGCACTGGATGACCGACAAGCAATTCGCCGACGTCTTCGCGATTTCCACAGCTTTCGCCGGGGCCGAACGTGCTGATCGTGACCTGATCGGCTATTCCGTCGCCGAGCGTTGCCGGCGCGCCTGGCGGCGACCGCTGGCGATGTGCGGCCCGACCGCCGATCCTTGCCTATTATGTGAGCCGTCTGTCTGCAGCGGTCGAGCCATTCGCGCTGGCCCGCGATCATTCAGGCGGCGCTGGTTCCGCTTTCAATCAGGCTTGATGGGCGCCAGCGGCCTGATTCTGGCGCAGACCTCGGACCGGACCTGGGTCGGCCGCCCTGGTCACCGCCGTCGCAGCGGTGCTTGGCCTTTGCCACGCGGCTCAATCCGCTCTGGATGTTGACTGGCCGGGGGCATGCTTGGGTTTCTGCTGGCGTTATCTGACGAAAATCGCTAGGCAAGGCTGGGGGCGGGGCTGACGATTCCAGCCGATAAAAGAAAGATAGGCCGAAGTCCGGCCACGGAGGAGCAATTGCATGGCCGAGGACGCATGGCGCCACACAGCAGTCAACCGTACGTAACAATCGCGGCGCCGTCGGCGTTTCCGTGCTGGCGCTGTGCGCCGCAGTTCGTGAACTGTCTGCAGTCGTTCGGGACGATCTCTGGACTGGGCAGCGGGCCGCGGTCCGGCGCAGGCAGCTGCTCTGGCTCACGGCGTCACCGCGCTGTTGTCCGCCGCCTCCGGGCGCCGTTCTTCGGCGCGAACGCCAACCAGGCGTTCTCAGTCGGATGTGCTGCTCGGCGCTGCATCTGATCTCCCTATCCGCTGTTCGCCGTCGCGGTCGTGACGCTCTTTGCTCGAAGGTCAAGTCGCCGCAGGACTATATAGGCGGCGTCGCGCTGATGGCGCTGGCGCTGTTCGCGCTTGTGGGCGTCGAGCGACCTGCAGGGCATGCGCGGATTTTCGTTCGGCGCCGGGACCGCGCCGCGGCATGTTCGGCGGTCCTGCTGCTGGCGCTCGGCCGCCGCGATCGCGCTGGTCGGGCTTGTCGACCGAGGGCGCGGCATCTTGCCGACTATTCTGGCGCGGGCCGCTGTTCGTCTCTGCTGGCGATCGTGTTCGTTTGCGCTGGCGATCCGGCCGCTGGGCCTGCGTGGTCTCGGCATTCGCGAGCTTCATGATCGCGCGCGCTGGGCACGCATGGAGACGCGGTGGATCGGAGGCGCATCATTGTCGGCACTTGCCTGACGGTCAGCTGCGCGTCTGCTTTTCCCTTATGTGCTGGGGCTGCCGATGCCGCTGTTCCCGCGTTTCCTGGTCCAGTGAGGGCGTAATGGCCGATCTTTTTTCCAACCTCGCGCCTCGGATTTCGGCCGTCGCGTTCATCGCCGATCAACCTTCTGCTGTGCCTGATCGGCGCGCTGGTCGGCACGCTGGTCGGCGTGCTGCCGGGCATCGGCACCGTCGCCACCGTCGCGATGCTGCTGCCGATCACCTTCGGCCTGCCGCCGGTCGGCGCGCTGATCATGCTCGCCGGCATCTATTACGGCGCGCAATATGGCGGCTCGACCACGTCGATCCTGGTCAATATTCCGGGCGAGGCGACCTCGGTGGTCACTGCGCTCGACGGCCACCAGATGGCGCAAGCAGGGCCGCGCCGGTCCGGCGCTCGCGATCGCCGCGATCGGCTCGTTCTTCGCCGGCTGCGTCGCGACCGTGCTGGTCGCGGTCGCTCGGCGCGCCGCTGACCAAGCTCGCGCTGGCGTTCGGCCCGGCCGAATATTTCTCGCTGATGGTGCTCGGCCTGATCTTCGCGGTGGTGCTGGCCAAAGGCTCGGTGCTCGAAGGCGATCGCGATGATCCTGCTCGGGCTGCTGCTGTCGATGGTCGGCTCCGACATCGAGACCGGCGCCGTCGCGCATGGCCTTCAACATCCCCGAGCTGGCCGACGGCCTCGGCTTCGCCACCGTCGCGATGGGCGTGTTCGGCTTTGCGCGAAATCATCCGCAACCTCGATGCCGGCGCCGAGATGAACCGCGATCTCGTGCAGCAGAAGATCACCGGGCTGATGCCGACCAAGAAGGACCTGATCGATTCCGTCCGGCGCGATCGTGCGCGGCACGATCCTCGGATCGATCCTCGGCATCCTGCCGGGCGGCGGCGCGCGTGATCGCGTCGTTCGCGGCCTATACGTTCGAGAAGAAGCATCGCGAAGGATCCGTCGCGGTTCGGCCGCGGCGCGATCGAAGGCGTGGCGGCGCCGGAAAGCGCCAACAACGCGGCGGCGCAGACCTCGTTCATTCCGCTGCTCACGCTCGGCATCCCGCCGAACGCCGTGATGGCGCTGATGGTCGGCGCCATGACCATCCACGGCATCGTGCCGGGCCCGCAGGTGATGACAGAAGCAGCCCGAACTGTTCTGGGGCATGATCGCCTCGATGTGGATCGGCAATCTGATGCTGATCATCATCAACCTGCCGCTGGTCGGGCATCTGGGTGCGCGCTGCTGCGCGTGCCGTACCGGCTGATGTTCCCCTCGATCGTGATCTTCTGCTGCGATCGGCATCTACTCGATCAACAACGCGCCGACCGACGTCGTCATCGCCGGCGGCGTTCGGCCTGGTCGGCTACTGGCTGATCAAGCACGATTTCGAGCCGGCGCCGCTGCTGCTCGGCATGGTGCTCGGTCCGCTGATGGAGGAGAACCTGCGCCGGGCGCTGCTGATCGCGCGCGGCGACTGGACGGTGTTCGTCACCCGGCCGCTTTCGGCGGTGCTGCTGGCGATGGCGGCCGCTGCTGCTGGTGCTGGCGGTGCTGCCGTCGCTGCGCAAGAAGCGCGACGAGGTGTTCGTGGAGATCCGAGAAGGCTGAAGCGGCGGCCGATAGTTCGACTGATGAATTCAAGGGCGGGAACGCAGGTTCCGCCCTTGTGCGTTTGCGGCCGGATCATCATTTTTCCGGGTATAATCGCAGCCAGCGGCCGAATCGGCGCTGTCGATTGGCGGCTCCGGCCGCTAAATTCGCGCTTCCTGCAGAAGGCCCCGATACACCGACGCCATGAACCAGTACCACGATCTGCTCGAACGCATCCTCGCCGACGGCGCGGAGAAGCACGACCGCACCGGCACCGGCACGCTGTCGATCTTCGGCCACCAGATGCGCTTCAATCTGGCCGCCGGCTTTCCGATGCTGACCACCAAGCGGCTGCCGCTGAAGGCGATCGTGCACGAGTTGCTGTGGTTTCTCGCCGGCGACACCAACATCAAATATCTCAAGGACAACGGCGTTTCGATCTGGGACGAATGGGCCGACGCCAATGGCGATCTCGGCCCGGTCTACGGCTCGCAGTGGCGCTCCTGGCCGGCGCCGGACGGACGCAGCATCGACCAGATCTCCAACGTCATCGACATGATCAGGCGCAATCCGGATTCGCGGCGGCTGATCGTCAGCGCGTGGAATCCGGCCGACGTCGACAAGATGGCGCTGCCGCCCTGTCACTGCCTGTTCCAGTTCTACGTCGCCAGGCGGCAAACTGTCGTGCCAGCTCTATCAGCGCTCGGCCGACGTGTTTCCTCGGCGTGCCCTTCAACATCGCCTCCTATGCGCTGCTGACGATGATGGTGGCGCAGGTGACGGGCTTGAAGCCCGGCGACTTCGTGCACTCGCTCGGCGACGCGCATCTCTATTCCAACCATCTCGAGCAGGCGCGGCTGCAGCTGACGCGTCCGACGCGGCCGCTGCCGGTCATGAAGATCAATCCTGACGTGAAGGACATCTTCGCGTTCCGCTACGAGGATTTCGTGCTCGAAGGCTACGACCCGCACCCGCACATCAAGGCCCAGGTGGCTGTATGAGTCGCGGTGTGAGCGAGGTTGAATGTCTCTCACGATCCGCCGCGCGCGTCCCGATGAAGCGGGACTTGTCCTGTCGCTTTGTTCGCGAACTCGCCGAATACGAGAAGCTGCTCCACGAAGTCGAGGCCACCGAAGCCGACATCGACGCGGCGCTGTTCGGCAGCTATCCGCGGCTGTTTTGCGAGATCGCGGAGTGGGACGGCGAGCCGGCCGGCTTCGCGGTCTGGTTCATCAATTTTTCAACCTTCAGCGGCCGGTCCGGCATCTATCTGGAAGACCTGTTCGTCCGCCCGGCGCAGCGCGGCAAGGGCATCGGCAAGGCGCTGCTGGCGCATCTCGCCAGAGCAGTGCGTGGCGAACGGCTGGTCGCGGTTGCAATGGGCGGTGCTGGACTGGAATACGCCGTCGATCGAATTCTACAAATCGCTCGGCGCAGTCCTGATGGACGAGTGGACGGTGTGCCGGGTCAGCGGTCCGGCGCTGACGCGCGCTGGCGCAGGGGGCGCGCTGATGGAGGTCGTTCTCATCGTCGCGGTCGCCGAGAACGGCGTGATCGGCGCCGGCGGCGCCATGCCGTGGCGGCTGAAATCCGACATGGCAGCGCTTCAAGGCGCTGACGCTGGGCAAGCCGGTGGTGATGGGTCGCAAGACCTTCGTCTCGATCGGCCGGCCGCTGCCCGGACGCACCAATATCGTGGTGACGCGCGATGCCGCATTTCGCGCGGCCGGCGCCGTGGTCACGACATTCCTTCGACGATGCCCGCGCGATCGCCACTGGCGACGCGCTGCGACGTTTCGCCACTGAGATCGCGATCGATCGGCGGCGCGCGAAATCTATGCGCAGTGGATGGACGTTGCCGACCGGCTGGAAATCACCGGAAGTGCATGCCCAGCCCGGACGGCGATACGCGTTTCGCCGCAATCGATGCGGCGGATCTGGGAAGAGGTGTGCGCGCGTGAGGAATCCGGCCGGTCCCGGGCGACAGCGCCGACTTCTCCTATGTGACATATCGCCGGCGCAAGCCGCGTTAACCGTCGCATTAACCGCGCTAACCAATGTTTGCATTGACAATTATCGGCCCTCAGGCATAGCTGCGTGCCGAGCCATGAAGCTTGCGTTGTAAGCGCCGGACCGTCCCCTATAAAGCCGGGCGGATATGCGAAGGCCGGGCAGCTTGCCCAACTGGCGGACCCGGCCCCGCGGAGGAGATCGTTGTATGCCGTGGAAGAATCAAGGCGGGGCCCGTGGGGCTCGGGTCCGAAGGGACCGTGGGGCTCAGGTCCGCAATCGGTCGGGCCACGGCCGCCGGATCTTGAGGACCTTCTGCGCCGCGGTCAGGACCGGCTGCAGCAGCTTCTGCCCGGCGGTCATTTCAGCGGCATGGGCATCGCGCTGGTCCTGATCGGCGCGCTGGCGATCTGGGGCCTGTCCGGCTTCTTCCGCGTCCAGTCGGAAGAGCTCGGCGTCGTGCTGCGCTTCGGCAAGCATGTGCGCACCGTGCAGCCGGGCCTGAACTATCATCTGCCGTATCCGATCGAGACCGTGCTGCTGCCGAAGGCGCTGCGCGTCTCCACCATCTCGATCGGCATGACGCTGATCGACGATCCGGCGCGGCGCGGCCGCACCATGCGCGACGTGCCGGAAGAAAGCCTGATGCTGACCGGCGACGAGAACATCGTCGACGTCGATTTCACCGTGCTGTGGCGGATCAAGCCCGGACGGCGTCGGCAATTTTCTCTTCAACATCCAGAACCCCGAAGGCACCGTGAAGGCGGTGGCCGAAAGCGCGATGCGCGAGGTGATCGGCCGCTCCAAGATCCAGCCGATCCTCACCGGCGCCCGCACCACCACCGAAGCAGGCGTGCAGGAATTGATGCAGAAGACGCTCGACAGCTACGGCTCCGGGCATCCAGGTCACGCAGGTGCAGATGCAGAAGGTCGATCCGCCGGCGCAGGTGATCGATGCCTTCCGCGACGTGCAGGCGGCGCGCGCCGACCTCGAGCGCCTGCAGAACGAGGCGCAGACCTATGCCAACCGCGTCGTTCCCGACGCCCGCGGCCGCGCCGCGCAGATCCTGCAGGTCGCCGAAGGCTACCAGCAGCAGGCGATCGCCGAGGCCAAGGGCCAGAGCGCGCGCTTCCTGAAAGTCTACGACGAATACAAGAAGGCGCCCGACGTGACGCGGCAGCGCATCTATCTGGAGACGATGGAGCGCATCCTCGGCGGTTCCGAGAAGCTGGTCTATGACGGCGGCGGCTCGTCCGGCGCAGAGCATCGTGCCGTATCTGCCGCTCAGCGAATTGACGCCGCGGCGTCCGCCGGCCGCGCCCACGACCGGCCAGCCGCAGCAGGGCGGAGGCACGCGATGAGGTCCCCCGTTACAGGCATTGCCGCCCTGATCGCTGCTGTTCGTCGTCATCATCGTCGGCTACAGCTCGGTCTTCACCGTTGCGCAGACCGAGCAGGTGCTGGTGGTGCGGCTCGGCGAGCCGGTCCGCGTCGTCACCGAGCCCGGGCCTGAACTTCAAGGCGCCGTTCATCGACAGCGTGATCTCGATCGACAAGCGCATCCTCGATCTGGAAAATCCGTCGCAGGAAGTGATCGCTTCCGACCAGAAGCGGCTGGTGGTCGACGCCTTCGCCCGCTACCGCATCAAGAACGCGCTGCGCTTCTATCAGAGCATCGGCTCGATCCAGGCCGCCAACATCCAGCTGACCACGCTGTTGAACGCGTCGCTGCGCCGCGTGCTCGGCGAGGTCACCTTCATCACGGTGGTGCGTGACGAGCGCGAAGCGCTGATGGCGCGGATCCGCGAGCAGCTCGACCAAGGAAGCCGACGGCTACGGCATCGAGGTGGTCGACGTGCGGATCCGCCGCGCCGATCTGCCGGAGCAGAACAGCCAGGCGGTCTACCAGCGCATGCAGACCGAGCGGCAGCGCGAGGCCGCCGAGTTCCGCGCCCAGGGCGGCCAGAAGGCGCAGGAGATCAGGTCGAAGGCCGATCGCGAGGCGACCGTCATCATCGCCGAAGCCAATTCGACCGCCGAGCAGACCCGCGGCGCCGGCGACGCCGAGCGCAACCGGCTGTTCGCCGAAGCCTATGGCAAGGATCCCGATTTCTTCGCGTTCTATCGCTCGATGATCGGCCTATGAGACCGGGCTTGAAGCAGCAACGACACCCGCTTCCTGTTGCGGCCGGATCCGGAGTTCTTCCGCTTCTTTGCCAATCCGTCCGGTCATCCGCCGGCGGCTGCGGCGCAGCGGCGCCGAAGCCGTAAGCCGCGGGCCGGCATGACACGATCAGGCGAAGCGGAATCCGCTTCGCCGCACTAAAAGCAAAAACGCCGATAACGGAGGTTGCCATCCGATGAGGTCCATAGCGTTCGCCGACTTCCTCATCGGTGTGGGAATCCTGTTCGTGCTGGAAGGCCTGATGTTTGCGGCGAGCCCGGCCTGGATGCGCCGGGCCATGAAGAGCGCGCTGGCGACGCCGGACCATATTCTGCGCGCGGTCGGCATCGGCTCGGCGGTCGTGGGTTTGATCCTGATCTGGGTGGTCCGGCGGTAGGATTCACCGTCATTTCGGATGTCCGCAGGACCAGACCGATTCGAATCCGCGGCACTGCGCCGGGTCGATCCACGCCCGGAATGAGGCGCCTCGACGCAATGCTCGGCGTAAACGAAATCGTGAGCCGCCGGAGACCGGTTTTTCGCCGAAATGTCCGGCTCAAATGCTTGCGCCGCAGACCCGTTCGGGCGCACTGTGGACCCAAATTCGACCCTCTTGGAGACAAGCTGACATGACCGGTGCCAGACCCGCCTTGAGCCGTCGCCTGCGCCTGATGGGAGCTGCGGTCTGCGCTCGGCGCCGCCAGCATGCTGCGCGCAGCGCCGGCCTGCGCGCGCGGCCCGGACGGCATCGCCGACATCGCCGAGAAGGTGATCGACGCCGTCGTCAACATCTCGACCTCGCAGACCGTCGAAGCCAAGGGCGGCGGCGGCGACAGGGCGCGATGCCGCAATTGCCGCCGGGCTCGCCGTTCGAGGAATTCTTCGACGACTTCTTCAAGAACCGGCGCGGCGCGGCGGCCCCAAGGGCGGCGACAAGAGCGGCGATGCTGCAGCCGCGCAAGACCAACTCGCTCGGCTCCGGTTTCATCGTCGATACCGCAGGCGTCGTCGTCACCAACAATCACGTCATCGCCGACGCCGACGAGATCAACGTGATCATGAACGACGGCACCAAGATCAAGGCCGAGCTGGTCGGCGTCGACAAGAAGACCGATCATCGCGGTGCTGAAGTTCAAGCCGGTGAAGCCGCTGGTCGCGGTCAAGTTCGGCGATCCTGACAAGCTGCGGCTCGGCGAATGGGTGATCGCGATCGGCAATCCGTTCAGCCTCGGCGGCTCGGTCACGGCCGGCATCGTCTCGGCGCGCAACCGCGACATCAGCCAGGGCCCGTATGACAGCTACATCCAGACCGACGCCTCCATCAACCGCGGCAATTCCGGCGGTCCGCTGTTCAACCTCGAAGGCGAAGTGGTCGGCGTCAACACGCTGATCATCTCGCCGACCGGCGGCTCGATCGGCCTCGGCTTCGCGGTGCCGTCGAAGACGGTGGCCGGCGTGGTCGATCAGCTCCGGCAGTTCGGCGAACTGCGCCGCGGCTGGCTCGGCGTCCGCATCCAGCAGGTCACCGACGAGATCGCCGAAAGCCTCAACATCAAGCCCGCGCGCGGCGCGCTGGTCGCCGGCGTCGACGACAAGGGCCCGGCGAAGCCTGCCGGCATCGAGCCCGGCGACGTCGTGGTCAAGTTCGACGGCAAGGACGTCAAGGATCCGAAGGACCTGTCGCGCGTGGTGGCCGACACCGCGGTCGGCAAGGAAGTCGACGTCGTCGATCATCCGCAAGGGCGCGGAGGAGACCAAGCAAGGTCACGCTCGGCCGCCTCGAGGATACCGACAAGGCGCAGCAGGCCGCCGCCAAGACCAAGGACGAGCCGCGCCGAGAAGCCGGTGACGCAAAAGGCGCTCGGCCTCGATCTCGCCGACGCTGAGCAAGGATCTGCGCAGCAAGTACAAGATCAAGGACAGCGTCAAGGGCGTCATCATCACCGGCGTCGACAGCACCTCGGATGCCGCCGAGAAGCGGCTGTCGCGCCGGCGACGTCATCGTCGAGGTGGCGCAGGAGGCGGTGAGCAACGCCGCCGACATCAAGAAGCGCGTCGATCAGTTGAAGAAGGACGGCAAGAAATCGGTCCTGCTGCTGGTCGTCCAACGGCGACGGCGAATTGCGCTTCGTGGCGCTGAGCGTGCAGTGATGGGGCGCGTAACTGTCGCGGCTGCACCGACGATCGCGTCGTCCCCGCGAACGCAGGGACCCACACGCCTGCGGCTCGGCATGTTGAAGCACGAGATGCTGACACGACCTTCGAACAACCGACGATCCGTGGTTATGAAGTCCGGCGCGTCCGCGGGAGACGACGTAAGAGCTTCTATCCCAGCCACAAACTCCTCCCGCCGATAGCCCTGCGCATACAGCAGCGCGGTGAGGTCGCCGTGGTCGATCCGCGCGGCGGCGGCGGCCGCGACCGCGGGCTTGGCGTGATAGGCGACGCCGAGGCCGGCGGCCTCGATCATGCCGAGATCGTTGGCGCCGTCGCCGGTCACCAGCGTGTCGATCTCGTCGAGATCGAAGGATCTCGCGCAGCTCGATCAGGTTGCGAGCTTGGCGGCGCGGCCCAGGATCGGCTCGCGTCACTTCGCCGGTCAACTTGCCGTCGCGAACCATCAACTCGTTGGCGCGGTTTTCCTGGAAGCCGATCATGGCCGCGACCGCATTGGTGAACAGCGTAAAGCCGCCCGAGATCAGGCAGGTGTAGGCGCCGTTGGCGCGCATGGTCATGACCAGTTCGCGGCCGCCCGGCGTCGGCGTGATGCGCTGTTGCCAGCACCTCGTCGACCACGCTGACCGGCATGTCCTTCAAGCAGCGCGACGCGCTCGCGCAGCGCCGGCTCGAACTCGATCTCGCCGCGCATCGCGCGTTCGGTGATGGCGGCGACATGCGCCTTCAGGCCGGCGAAATCGGCCAGTTCGTCGATGCATTCCTGGCCGATCATGGTGGAATCCATGTCGGCCAGAAAGCTTCTTGCGCCGGAGCGCCGCGCAGGCTGCACGCACAATGTCGATCGGCAGGTCGCCGCGCGCCTGGCGCAGGCGGGTTTCGATCGCCTTGATGTCGTCGCTGCCTGGCTCGAAGGGAATGTCGACCGCCACCTCGTCGAACAGCCATTGCGCCGATCCGGGCGAGGGCAGAACGGCGCAGCGCGCCGTCGACGATGGTGCTGTCGAGCGCGGGATTGGCGGGATTGCAGATGAGGGTGGCGACGAGGGACATGCGGGCGAATTCGCCTGATTTTGAGCAAGGCCGTGCTTATCGCAGGGCCGACCGCCAGCGGCAAGTCGGCGCTGGCGCTGGAGCTTGCGCAAACGACCGGCGGCGTCGTCATCAACACCGATTCCATGCAGGTCTATCGCGATCTCCGCATCATCACGGCGCGGCCGACGCCGGAGGAAGAGGCGCGCGGTGCCGCACCGGCTCTATGGCCATGTCGACGCCGCCAGTGAATTTCTCCGCCGGCGCCTGGGTGGCGGATGCCGCCAAAGTGCTGGCGGAGGTGCGTGCGCAAACGCGCCTGCCGATCTTCATCGGCGGCTCCGGCCTGTACTTCAAGGCGCTGACGCGCGGCCTGTCGGCGGTGCCGCCGATCCCGGCCGAGGTCCGCGAAGCCGTTCGCGCGCGGCTGGAACGCGACGGCGTCGAGGCGCTGCATGCCGAACTGGCGCGGCGCGATCCAGTCTCGGCCGAACGCCTGAAGCCGCGCGACCGCACCCGCATCGCGCGCGCGCTGGAGGTGGTCGAGGCCACCGGCCGTTCGCTGACCGGACTGGCATCGCGAAGGCCTGCCGCCGCTGCTGCCGCCGGGCGAATTCTGCGCGCTGTTTCTCGCGCCCGGAGCGCGATCAGCTTTACGCGCGGATCGATGCGCGGTTCGACGCGATGCTGGCCGCCGGTGCGCTGGAAGAGGTCGCCGCGCTGGCCTCGCGGAAGCTCGATCCGCTGCTGCCGGCGATGAAGGCCCATGGCGTGCCGGCGCTGATCCGCCACTTGAACGGCGAGATCACGCGCGAGCAGGCCGCCGAAATCGGCCGCGCCGACACCCGCCACTACGCCAAGCGGCAATTCACCTGGTTCCGGCACCAATTGCCGGACTTCGAATGGGTGGCCCCAGAAGCGGCGAGGGCTGGCGAGTCATCCGGGCGCTCGAACGAGGACCAGGCTCGGAGTCGCACCTGGGTCTGGACCTGACCGTCCCGGAATGACGGCTGGTTTGGCGCGCATGCCTGCAACGCTAAAATTCGCACTCGCCGAACGCCCGGAACCCCGCTAATCTGCCGAAATCTGCGCTATCTGCGGCCTTCGCCTTGACTTTCGGGGACTGGGCGGCTATAACCGCGCAACCTTTGGGAAGTCCGAGCCATCGAATGCGTAATATTATTACCAAACTCCTTATCGTAGTCGTACCCAGGCGCACCGCCGGGGATGGCTGAGGCCATCCAAATTCGGGCGGTGTGCATGGGGCCTCTGGGGCCCCTTTTATTTCCCAAAACTGAGAACCTGAACGAAGCCGCGCTGAAACAGCGCATCCGGGCAGCCAGAAGCCATGACCGACAAGAGCCACGATCCGAACCAGATGACCGGCGCCGCGATGATCGTGCGCGCGCTGATCGATCATGGCGTCCAGCACCTGTTCGGCTATCCCGGCGGCGCGGTGCTTCCGATCTATGACGAGATTTTCCAGCAGAGCGAGGTCGAGCACATCCTGGTGCGGCACGAGCAGGGCGCCGGCCACGCCGCCGAGGGCTATGCGCGCTCGACCGGCAAGCCGGGCGTGGTGCTGGTGACCTCCGGCCCCGGCGCCACCAACATGGTGACGCCGCTGACGGATGCGCTGATGGATCTCGATCCCGCTGGTCTGCATCACCGGGCAGGTGCCGACGCATTTGATCGGCAACGACGCGTTCCAGGAATGCGACACCGGTCGGCATCACGCGGCCCTGCACCAAGCACAACTGGCTGGTGCGCGACGTCAACGATCTCGCCAAGGTGCTGCACGAGGCGTTCTATGTCGCGACCTCAGGCCGTCCCGGTCCGGTTCTGGTCGACGTGCCGAAGGACGTGCAGTTCGCGGTCGGCACCTACCATCCGCCGCGCAAATCCGACGTGCATGTTTCCTATACGCCGCGGGTGAAGGGCGATGCGGCGCAGATCCGCAAGGCCGTGGCGCTGCTGGCTTCGCGCCAAGCGGCCGGTGATCTATTCCGGCGGCGGCGTCATCAATTCCGGCCCCGAAGCGTCGAAGCTGCTGCGCGACCTGGTCGAGGCCACCGGCTTTCCGATCACCTCGACCCTGATGGGGCTCGGCGCCTATCCGGCGACCGGGCAAGAACTGGCTCGGCATGCTCGGCATGCACGGCACCTATGAAGCCAACATGGCGATGCATGATTGCGACGTCATGCTGTGCATCGGCGCGCGCTTCGACGACCGCATCACCGGCCGCGTCGACGCGTTCTCGCCGGGCTCGAAGAAGATCCACATCGACATCGATCCCGTCCTCGATCAACAAGAACATCCGCGTCGACGTGCCGATCATCGGCGACGCCGGCAATGTGATGGGCGACCTGCTGCAGGTGCTCAAGGCGGAAGCGAAGAAGCCCGACATCAAGGCCTGGTGGCAGGAGATCGCCAAATGGCGCGCGCGCAATTCGCTCGCCTACAAGAAGAACAACGATGTCATCCTGCCGCAATACGCGATCGAGCGCCTGTTCGCGGCGACGCGCGGCCGTGACACCTACATCACGACCGAAGTCGGCCAGCACCAGATGTGGGCGGCGCAGTTCTTCGGCTTCGAGGAGCCGCACCGCTGGATGACCTCGGGCGGCCTCGGCACCATGGGCTACGGCCTGCCGGCCGCGCTCGGCGTGCAGGTCGCGCATCGCGACAGCCTCGTGATCGACATCGCCGGCGACGCCTCGGTGCAGATGACGATGCAGGAAATGTCGACGGCGGTTCAGTACGAACTGCCGATCAAGATCTTCATCCTGAACAACCAGTACATGGGCATGGTGCGGCAGTGGCAGCAGCTGCTGCACGGCAACCGGCTGTCGCATTCCTATTCGGAAGCGCTGCCGGATTTCGTCAAGCTTGCGGACGCCTTCGGCTGCGTCGGCCTGCAGGCGATCAAGCCCGGCGATCTCGACGGCGCGATCAAGGAGATGATCAGCGGTCAAGACGCCCGGTGCTGTTCGATTGCCGCGTCGCGGCGCTCGAAAACTGCTTCCCGATGATCCCGTCCGGCAAGGCGCACAACGAAATGCTGCTGCCGGTGGAAGCGACCGACGAAGCCACCGCCGCGGCCTTCGCCGGCGGCAAGGCGCTGGTGTGAGGAGAGCAGGAGCAGATGTTTGATCTGCAGCGAACTCGAGCGCGCACACGAGATCGTCGGCGCAGGCGGTGCCGCCGACGCCGGCGCATGCGTGGCCGCTGCTTAGCCAGCGGCTCGGCGACGCACGTCGTGGTCAAGCACGAGAACCACACGCCGACCGGCGCCTTCAAGGTGCGCGGCGGGCTGGTCTATCTCGACCGGCTGAAGCGCGAGCGTCCGGATACGCCGGATTATATCTCGGCCACGCGCGGCAATCACGGGCAGAGCCTCGCGTTCGCGGCCAGCCGTCACGGCGTTCCGGCCGTGATCTGGTGCCGCGCGGCAATTCGGTCGAGAAGAACCGCGCCATGCGCGCGTTCGGCGCCGAGCTGGTCGAGCATGGCGAGGATTTCCAGGCGGCGCGCGAAGAAGCCGAGCGCCGCGCCCAGTTCGCCGGCCTCCATGTGGTGCCGTCGTTCCATCCCGATCTGGTGCTCGGGCGTCGCGACCTACGCGCTCGAATTGTTCCGGACAGCGCCCGACCTCGACGTCTCTCTACGTGCCGATCGGGCAGGGCTCCGGCATCTGCGGCTGCATCATGGCGCGCGATCTGCTTGGGTCTGAAAACCGAGATCGTCGGCGTGCAATCGACCGAAGCGCCGTCCTACGCGTTGTCGTTTGCGGCCGGCACGGTCGTGACCACCGAAACCAGCAACACGCTGGCCGACGGCATGGCGACGCGCGATTCCCGATGCCGATGCACTCGCCATCATCCGCAAGGGCGCCTCGCGCATCGTGCAGGTCACGGACGACGAAGTCGCCGCAGCCGATCCGCGCCTACTGGACCGATACGCACAACCTCGCCGAAGGCGCCGGCGCTGCCCCGCTCGGCCGCAGCGCTGCAGGACAAGAGCAAGCTCGCGCGGCAAACGCGTCGGCCTGATCCTGAGCGGCGGCAATATCGACTTCGATCTGTTTCGCAGATGGGTCGTGCAGCGAAACGCGCCGTCGGCCGGTCAGAGAGGCGCTGGTGATGAGTGCGCAACGGCATCAGCCACGAACTGCTGTCATCGTCCGGGCTATGACGTCAGGACGTATTCCAGCTACGCGGCAGCCTGTAGGTACGTGGATCGCAGGCGCCGGCATCACGGATGCCGCTTCGCGGCATGACGAATGAGAAATCGACAGGGACGACAATGAACCAGCCCGCATCCGCCTATTTCCTGGAAGAGCGCCACGACCCGATCGAGGTCGCACACGCTCTCGGTGCTGGTGCAGAACGAGCCGGGCGTGCTCGCGCGCGTGATCGGGCTGTTCTCCGGCCGCGGCTACAACATCGAAAGCCTCACCGTCTCCGAGACCGAGAGCCAGAAGCATCTCTCGCGCATCACCATCGTCACCACGGGCACGCCGATGGTGATCGAGCAGATCAAGCACCAGCTCGACCGCATGGTTCCGGTCTACCGCGTCGTCGACATGACGCTCGACCGGCCGCTCGATCGAGCGCGAACTCTGCGATGGTGAAGGTGCGCGGCGGCGGCGACAGCCGCGTCGAGGCGCTGCGGCTGGCGGACGCGTTCCGCGCCCGGGTGATCGACGCCACCACCGAAAGCTTTGTGTTCGAGATCACAGGCAACTCCGCCAAGATCAGTCAATTCATCGACCTGATGCGCCCGCTCGGCCTTGTCGAGGTGTCGCGCACCGGCGTTGCCGCGATCGGGCGCGGGCCTGAAGGGATGTGAAACATGCTGGCGCGCGACTGGTATTACAATCAACGGCGGCAGCTCGGGCTCGATTCCGCGGTCGCCTCGATCTACGACCGGCATGACGACAGCGACCTCCGCGCCCGCGCGGCGCTGACCATGCTCGGCGTGCAGGCGGGCTGGCGGGTGGCCGATATCGGCTGCGGCAACGGCGTGCTGGCGTGCGAGGCGGCGCTGATGGGCGCCGAAGGTCGACGCGATCGATATTTCGCCGGCGATGCTGGCGCTCGCCAACATCCAGGCCCGCGACCGGAAGGTCGCGATCCGCACCCAGCCGGCGGGCACTGCTGAGCTTCGCCTACCAGCCGAATTCCTATGATCTGATCGTCAGCGAGTTCACGCTGCATCATCTGCCGGATTTCTGGAAGGCGGTGGCGCTGTCGCGGATCTACGCCGCGCTGAAGCCCGGCGCCAATTTCTACCTGCGCGACATCGTCTTCGTCAGCATGCCCGGACGGCGCCGAGCGCGACGTCGAGGCAATGGGCGGATTTTCCGATCAAGAACCACGATTTCGAGCGCGACAGCGTGGTCACCCACATGCGCGACGAATATCTCGACCTTCGGCTGGGTGATCGAGCGCATGCTGACCGATGATCGGCTTCACGCTGGTCTCGGTCGATTATCACGCGCCGCTGCACGGCACCCTATCTTCTTGCAGCAAACCTGACCAAAGATCTAGCAAGAACCGACAGAGCCCAGAACCAACAGAGCCAAGAAAATGAAGCCGGCCGATGTCTGCATCGCCGTCATGGTCGGCGGTGATCTGGGGACTTGCCTTTGTCGCGAGCCGGATCGCGCTCGACGAGTTTTCGCCGGAACTGATGACGACGCTGCGCTTCGCCATCGCCGCGTTGCCGCTGCCTGTTCGTGCCGCGGCCGAAGGTGTCATGGGCGCTGCTCGATCTCGATCAGCTTCACGCTGTTTCTCGGCCAGTTTCTGGCGCAGGCCGTTTGCCATCGCGCATGGCGTGCCGGTCGGTCTTTCCAGCGTGATCGTGCAGAGCCAGGCGCTGTTTCACCATCGCCTTGCGCGGCGATCTTGTTCGGCGAACTGCCGACGCGGTGGCAGACCGATCGGCATCGGCGTCGCCACGCGTCGGCTTTTGATGATCTGCGGCACCGTCGGCTATGATTTCAGCGTCGGCGCCTTCGCCGTGCTGATGATCTCGCCGATCAGCTTTGCGATCGGCAATCTGCTGCTGCCGGCGCGCGCAGGGCGTGCCGGATGTTCGATCTGTTCGCGTGGCTGTGCCTCGCCGCCGCGGTGCCGCTGTTCGCGCTGACGCTGGTCAGCAACGGGCCGCAGCCGACCTGGCACGCGCTGTCGCATCATGTCGCTGACCGGCCTCGATCTGCATGCTCGGCCTCGGCGGCATCTCCACCAGCATCGCCTATTGGCTGTGGGGCCGGCTGCTGCGGGATTATCCCGCGGCGCAGGTGGTGCCGTTCGCGCTGCTGGTGCCGTTCGTCGGCTCGGCCGCGTCGAGCGTCGTGTTCGGCGAAACCTTTGGGCCGCTGCGGCTCGCCGGCATGGTCACCGTGGTCGGCGGCATCGCCGTCATGCTGTTGTCCGAAGCGGCCGCAAGTCGTCGCCGAAGATCGCATGAGTGGCCCGCCATGTCGCATTCGCTCCTGATCGCCTTCGTCATGTTCGCCACCGTGATGTTCTTCACGCCGGGGCCGAACAACATCATGCTGCTGTCGTCGGGGCTGACTTACGGCTTCCGTCCGCACCATGCCGCACATCGCGGGCATCACCATCGGCTTTGCCTTCATGGTCGGCGCGGTCGGCCTTGGGCTGGGCACCATCTTCATCGCCTATCCGGTGCTGCAGACCATCCTGAAATATGCTGGGCGTCGCCTATCTGATCTATCTGGCCGCCGTGATCGCGATGTCCGAGCCGGCTCGAGCCGGACCAGGACAACGGCCGCGGGCCGATGACCTTCTGGGGCGCGGCGATGTTCCAGTGGGTCAACGCCAAGGGCTGGGTCATGGTGATCGGCACCATCACCGCCTATGCGGCGATCGCCGCCTTTCCCTGGAACATCGCGATCCAGGTCGCGCTGAGCCTGCTTTTGGGAGTCGTTGTCCTGCACCGCCTGGGCCCTGTTCGGCACCGCGCTGCGGCCGATCCTGACCTCGCCGGCGGGCGGTGCGGGCCTTCAACATCGTCATGGCGGTGCTGCTGCTGGCCTCGCTCTATCCGGTCTTCATGGACGCATGATGCCGCAGCGCGCCATGCAGAAACGGGTTTCCCTGAGGCGGGAAAAATGCTCTGAGACAACGCCGGAAATTCGCCGGGCGACCGGCGGTCTCTGATCCACCTGAAAGCCTGATCCATCGGCCGATGTCCGGCCCGCTCAGAGGAAACGACCATGCGTGTTTATTACGATCGCGATGCCGACCTGAACCTGATCAAGGGCAAGAAGGTCGTCATCGTCGGCTATGGCAGCCAGGGCCATGCCCATGCGCTGAACCTGAAGGATTCCGGCGTCAAGGACGTGGCCATCGCGCTGCGCAAGGGCTCGGCCTCGGCCAAGAAGGCGGAGACCGCCGGCTTCAAGGTGATGGAAGTCGCCGAGGCCGCCAAGTGGGCCGACGTCGATGATGATGCTCACGCCCGACGAACTGCAGGGCGACATCTATCGCGATCACCTGCACGCCAACATGAAGAAGGGCGCGGCGCTGGTGTTCGCGCACGGCCTCAACGTGCACTTCAACCTGCTCGACCCGCGCGCCGATCTCGACGTGCTGATGATCGCGCCGAAGGGCCCCGGCCACACCGTGCGCTCGGAATACCAGCGCGGCGGCGGCGTGCCCTGCCTGATCGCGATCCACAAGGACGTCCTCCGGCAACGCCCATGACCTCGGCCTCAGCTACGCCTCGGCGATCGGCGGCGGCCGCGCCGGCATCATCGAGACCACGCTTCAAGGAAGAGTGCGAGACCGACCTGTTCGGCGAGCAGGTGGTGCTGTGCGGCGGCCTGGTCGAACTGATCAAGGGCGGCTACGAGACGCTGGTCGAAGCCGGCTACGCGCCCGAGATGGCCTATTTCGAGTGCCTGCACGAGGTGAAGCTGATCGTCGACCTGATCTATGAAGGCGGCATCGCCAACATGAACTACTCGATCTCCAACACCGCCGAATACGGCGAATACGTCACCGGCCCGCGCATCGTCACCGCCGAGACCAAGGCCGAGATGAAGCGCGTGCTCGCCGACATCCAGTCCGGCAAGTTCGCCCGCGACTGGATGCTGGAGAACAAGGTCAACCAGACCTCGTTCAAGGCGACCCGCGCCAAGCTCGCCGCAGCACCCGATCGAGGAAGTCGGCGCCAAGCTGCGCGACATGATGCCGTGGATCAAGAAGGGCGCGCTGGTCGACAAGACCAAGAGGCTGAGACTCTGCAATTGTCAGGTGCAGGGCGGGCAAAGGCGCATCTTGCGCCAGTGCCCACCATTCTCTGCGGAGATGCCGCTGGTGGGCCGGCGAGGCGCTGCGCTTTGCCCAGCTTGCGCGACTAACCAGCCGTTACGCCTGAAGCATCCGGCTGCTTTTCGAGTCCGGCTGTGGAGCCGCCAGAAGCGCACGGTGCGCCGGGCGGTCTCCATCGACAGCTGCCGGTAATCGCGCTGCGCCTGCTCCAGCGTTGGCTCGGAGATCGGCGGCTTGACCGGGCGGTTGCGCAAAGTCGTCTCCACCGTCGGCCAGTTCAATCTCGGCCGAGCGGCAGGGGAATCAGGATCAGGTCGGCGCGGGGCCTTCCAGCGAGCCGCGCCATCATCTCGGCCGGCACGTCGTTGAGCACGGCCAGCGAAGACGATCACCTCGTCGAACTTCTTCTGTTCGGCAAAGGTGGAATGACCGGACGTCGTCGAGCTCGTTCAATTCCTTCATCAGCTTCACGAGCTGTTCGGCGATGCCGAAATCGGGTCGCACGGCCGTCCTCGCGCGCGATATCGTCGAGCACGCGCTGGATTTCCTGCTGCAGGGCGGGCGGGGCGCATCTGCTCAAGAGGCGGGCGCGCACGGCGTCCTTGGCCCGGCGCACAGATCGCGCAGGAATTGCACCGGCAGGTCGATGCGCAGTGGCCGAGGATCTCGGTCAGCTCGTCGTCGTCTCCGGCGCGCGCGACGATGCCGGAATAAGCCGGAATTCCGAGAACCGCGCGCCGGCATTGTTGGCGAGCCGCCGGATCACCCTGCGCTTCGCCGCGGTCGACGATCACGTCGGTGACGGCTTCTCGGGCAGATGGGCGCGGCCGGAAATGGCGAGCAGGTGATCCTGCCCCTCGGTGCTGGCGACCTCGAGCGAGTGTGTCGGTGCTGACGCGGCTCGAATGGGCCAGACACCTCGCCGGCGACCGCGATCTCGTCGTCCCTGGCCAAAGTGCTGGATCACCTCGAACGGCGCGTAATCGAGCGGCGCGAGCCGCTTGCTGAGCTTCGGCCTTGGCACGGGCTCTCGACCCGCGCGATCAGCAGGCACAGCACGTCGTCGAAGACCTTGACCTGATCGTCGCTCAGGCGCTCGCCGTCGTTGAGGAAGAGGTCGGTGCACCCGCCGCAGGGGTTTCGACCGCTTCGCCGACGCGCCGTCTCTCACGGCATCTTCGAGTTCGGCGATGATCGCAGATTGCGCCGGCTGTTGCGCCATTCGATGGGCGGCCCGTTGTACGTTGCGGGAATTCCGCGGGAGATATGGCATTGCGACGTCTTACGTCTCGGTTAAGCGGGAACAACCGAAACGGTAGAAATACAGGTGCAGTGCACCAAGGCGAGCGGCGCGTTGCCGCCGTCGCGACAAGTCGCGCGGATCGCGAGGAATTTCGTTCATCCTTGTCCACGATCCAGACGTTAGCGCGTGTGCGGTATCGCGGCAGCCCGCGCGACAATTCGCCTCTGATCAACGCGCGACTGCCGCGTTTTGGCGCCGCTTCCGGTAGTTCGGTCCGCTGCTATCGTCTCCGCGCCGCCCAAAAGAACAGCATACGAGGAAACTGTCCGACAAGAGCCGTCACGCCTTGCCCGCCACGGGAGGAGCAGACTCGATGGAGCGCGCGCTTAAGGATTTCTTCAGGACGCTGGCACTTCTCCATCACTGATCGTCGCTGCTGCCAGCGCCCCCGCTGCCGCACAGAAGAAGTACGACTCCCGGCGTCACCGACACCGAAATCAAGATCGGCAACATCATGCCGTACAGCGGGCCGGCATCGGCCTACGGCATCATCGGCAAGACGATGAGCGCCTATTTCCGGATGATCAACGACAATGGCGGCGTCAACGGCCGCAAGATCAATTTCATCTCCTACGACGACGCCTACAGCCCGCCGAAGACGGTGGAGCAGGCGCGCAAGCTGGTCGAGAGCGACGAGGTGTTTCTGATCTTCGCGCCGCTCGGCACCGCGCAGCAACGCGGCGATCCAGAAATACATGAACACCATGAAGGTGCCGCAGCTGTTCGTCGCCACCGGCGCCTCGCGCTGGGGCGATCCCGAGCACTTCCCTGGACCATCGGCTGGCAGCCGAACTACCGGGCCGAGGCGCGCATCTATGCGACCTACATCCTGCAGCATCATCCGAATGCCGAAGATCGGCGTTGCTCTACCAGAACGACGATTTCGGCAAGGACTACGTGCTCGGCCTGAAGGACGTGCTGCGCGACAAATACGACAAGATGGTCGTCAGCGAGCATTCCCTACGAGATCAGCATGCCGACGGTGGATCTCGCAGGTGGTGGCGATCAAGACCTCGAACCCGGACATCTTCATCAATATCGGCACGCCGAAATTCGCGCGCGCAGGCGATCAAGAAGGTCGCCGAGCTCGACTGGCATCCGATCCACATCATGACCAACGTGTCGGCCTCGGTCGGCGCGGTGCTGCAAGCCCGCCGGCCTCGACAACTCCAAGGGCATCCTCAGCGCCGGCTATCAGATGGACGTCACCGACCCGCAATGGGACAGCCATCCCGGCATGCAGAAATTCCGCGCCTTCATGGCGAAGTATTATCCGGAAGCCGACAGGTCCGAGAGCGGGCCGCTCACGCGGCTACAATACCTCGACCGCGCTGGTCGAGGTGCTGAAGCGATGCGGCGACAATCTCACGCGCGAGAACGTCATGAAGGTGGTCGCCAACATGGATTTCGAGATCAACACCTACATCCCGGAATCCGCATCAAGACCTCGCCGACCGATTTCTATCCGATCGAACAGGTGCAGATGATGCGATTCACCGGCGAGAACTGGCAGCTGTTCGGCCCGATCATCGACGGGCACGCGGAGTAAGGGTAGGCACCGGCAGAGATCGATCGTCTCTGCAAGCAAACGGGTCCATCGCGGGCCCGAAAAACTCAGCGGAACACAACACGCCCACGGACCGGCAGGGCGCCGACCCGTTGGTTCGCGATGACGCGGGGACCCACATGGCGAGATCTGTCGTCTGCATCACCGGCGCGTCCACCGGCATCCCGGCTGGGCGACCGCAGGGAAGGCGGAAGACTATTTTGAAGGAGTTCCAAGCGTAGCTTCTGGTGAAGCCCTGGACCGAACCGCGCAAGCAACGTCTCAGGCGCTTTCACGCAGTGCCGTCGCATCCACGATCTGAGATCTTGCCCCGCGCATATTTGATCAGACCCGCTTCCTGCAAGCGTATGGGCGACCTCGGTGACGCTTGTCCGTCGAACCCCGAGCATCTCGGCGAGATATTCCTGCGTGAAGGGAGATGGTCGCTGCCCGACAAATCCCGCGCGCGCAACAGCCAGCGGCACAATCTCGCCTCCACCATGTGCGTGGCAAAGCAGGCTGCGGATTGCTGGGCCTGGGCGTAGACCGTCTGCTCATGCCGGATGAGCAACGACAGCAGTTTTGGGCTTTGCAGCGCGGCTGATTTCAGCGGCTCGATTTCGCACGACGATCTCGCCGGATAATTGAATGATGCCGCGGCTCAGCGATATCTTGCCGTCGAGCGCCGCGGAAGCTCCCACGACGCCATCCCTGCCGACCATCGCGGCTTCGATCATTTCGCCGGTCGACAGCGTGACGACTAGCGACACGATGGCGCTGATCGGAAAATAGACGTGGTCGGATTTCCTGCATCCGCCTCGAACAGCACGTGATGCTGCTCGAAATGCGCCGGCTTCAAATGCGGGGGCGAGATGCTTCAGGTCGGAGGGCGAAAGCAGGCTGAAGAAGATTGTTCATAATGTGCTCCCCTGTGACAGGCGGGAGCGCAGAGAACTCTCAGCTATCGGTGCCTACGCGGAGATACCCGATAATCCTCGACACGGTACGTCAACTACCGGACATAGCAAGCGAATTATCTAGATTATTGTGATTATTTCGTCCGCTACCGTAAGCAGACGCGCTCAGCGCGTAGGCGAACACTCGATTTCAGGGAAATGAACGGCCTCGCTGCAAACGCGCACGGCGCGTCCGTGCCGTGTCGATATCTGAGCCTCGGCGCAGTGCGACGCGCTTCCGGTGGCGTGCGGATGACGGGAGCGGCCAGGCCACGCTGACCTGATCCGACAGGACCATGCGAAAGCAGCACCACCAACTGACGTCACGTTGAGTCCGATCGAGCGTCCCGCGCTGTTACGCGATGCCGGACGCGGATGATGCTGGCGCGAATTTCCCCTCTGCCGGACGGAGCGGAGCGGCGGATGTTTGAATGCCCCACATGCGATCTCACCGATACGATTGACGGTTAGCGGACCCGCTGAAGTCGGAGGCGCTGGGACGGCTGGCGAGCAATGTCCGGCCGCCGGGGTAACGACGATCTCGGCCTGGGCCAGAGTCGCGATCAGCGTCTTCTATTGCTGCGCGCTGACCGCATCCATTGCGGTCGTCACCTTCTTCATCATCACGCCTCATCGCCGGGACCGGCTAAGCCACCGCACCGTCACGCGTCGCCTGCACCGGCGGATCACGAAGCCTTGCGCGTGCGCAGATTTCGTCGGCCGCCATCCGTCCGGCTTCGGTAAGGCCGTCAAGGCTGACATCGCCCTGCCTGGCGCGGGCGAGAATCTTGCTTGCGATGTACCGGCGGGTCTTGTGCTGCTCGGCGCCGCTATCGAAGCAATCTGCAGGCGCGGTCGAGCGCAACTTCCATGTTGGCCAGTGTCCGGGAATTAAAGCTGTCTGCGATCGTCGTCCTCCTCAGGCGTACGTTCACGACTCTTTCGGCGGTCGCCCGCGCGCTGGCAAAAACAGCCCTTGCAGGTCGGCGGCGTTCCTGAGAATGCCGGCGCGTTTCATCGCCTCGGTCCGCGCAGGCCCCGGCAGCATGGCGCGGGCCAGTTCGAGCGCCGCCAGCGCGTCGGCTTCGAGGTCGCGTTTCGGCTTTGGGTTTTTGATCGGTCGACCCATGGAATGAGCTATTTCCTTCTTGCCCGCTCGTGCGGTGCTGCGGCGGCTCCCGGCCTGCCGTTCGACCAGCCCAAGGCATCGGGCCTGACCGGGTCAGAGACCTCGACCCGGGTTTCGGCAGTGGGTGCATTTTGGGCATTCGTAGCTGCGATGCTCGAAGCCTTCGGGCCCAGACGAGACCGCGACCGGGATCATCCGCATCTGGCAGTTCGGGCAGCGCGGACGGTGGCGCGGCGGCGACTCAGGATCGGGTCTCGTCCTGGGCACGACCTGAAGCTAACGCCTTGGAAAATCTGCCGTCTGTCCGGTAGCCGACGTGAACCTCAAAATCCGTCGCGACTCCGGTGATCCGGGCGCAGGCCGGTCCGATCAGCTCCGGGAGCTGATTCCCACGGCCGGGAGTGCCGGGGCTGGTTAGCGGATAGCGGTCGCTTCGCCCGGCTCGCTGAAGCGCCAAGCGCAATTCATTGCCTGTTCGCGACCTTTCAATTACGATTTTTGTGACATGGCGCAGGTTCCGGCTGCGTCATGCGTCTCCTGGTCCTCGCCAGCCAAGGCCCATATCATTGCGCCGGGTAGTGTTGCGTCCCGCCCATGGCGCCCGCGCCAAATCCGGTCCGATCCCCGTCGCCACGCGTTGCCGCCGCGGCATCGCCGCGATCGGCATCTGGCGGCTGCTGGCCGTCGCGGCGCCGCATCTGGCGGCACTCGGCGATCATGGTCCAGACCGAAGACCGATTTCGGCTCGCGCATCGGCTTTCTGCTGGCATGGGGATCCTGAACTTCTTCTTCATCGCGCTGTGTGCGGCGCCCGGCGCTGTCGGGCGCGCTGTCGCTGACGCTGGTCGTGGTGCTGGTGCTGCTGTCGCGGCTGGAAGCACGACGTCGTGCAGATGACCGGCGAACTTCGTCGACCTGATGGTGATCGATCGCGACACCGCCGCGTTCCTGTTTACGATCTTCCCCAATCTGCGCTGGTCGGTGATCGCGCGCCGGCGCTCGTCACCATTCCCTCTGATGTACGCGCTGTGGTGGCTCGACCCGTTCCGCATCCGCCGCCTGCCGGCGCTGGCCTGCAAGCTCGCCTGCCTTGCGCGCGCTGGCCGGCTATTCCGTCGCGTGGCCGGATGAAGCCTGGCGCGGTTATTACGACGACGGCTATCTGTCGAAATTCTCGCGCTCCGGCGTCACCGCCGTATCCGGATTTCGTCAATTACGGTTTCATGGGATCGGACGCGGTCGCCAGCCGAGCGCCTCAAGGTGCCGCTGGTGGATTCCTGCCATCCCGCCGGCCGCCGGCCGCACATCATCATGATCCATGATGAATCGAGTTTCGACATTCGCCAGGCCAATGGCGTCAAGGTGCCGCCGGGCTATGGCAGCCACTTCAAATCGTTCGACGGGCAGGAGCGCAAATTCCTGGCCGAGAGCAATGGCGGGCCGAGCTGGTTCACCGAATACAACGTGCTCGCCGGGCTGTCGTCGCGCTCGTTCGGCCGGTTCTCCTATTTCGTGACCCGCATCGCCTCGGGCCGCGTCGAGCGCGGCCTGCCGCTGGCGCTGCGCCGCTGCGGCTACAACACGCTGTCGCTCTATCCGGCCTATGGCGCCTTCATGAGCGCGCGCAGCTTCCAGACCACGACCGGCATCCAGCGCTTCTACGACGCGCGCGATCTCGGCGCCAGGGACGTCGAGCCCGATCGGCTTCTTTACGACAAGGCGCTGAAATTGATGGCGGAGCAGCCGCCCACTACGCCGCTGTTCACCTTCGTCTATCTCGCCGCCAATCATTTTCCCTGGGAGACGCGCTTCCGCCCCGACCTGATGCCGTCCTGGCGCGCGCCCGGCAACAGGCCCGTGGTCGACGAATATCTGCGGCCGGCAGGCGATGAGCGCCGACGATTACGCGGCGCTTCGTCGCCGGGCTGAAGAAGAAATTCCCGGCGCAGCCGTTTCTGATCGTGCGCTATGGCGACCACCAGCCGGAATTCTCGCCGCACCTGCTCGATCCCGGTCTCGACGAGGCCGGCATCGGCACGAAGCTGGAAAACTACGACCCGCGTTATTACGCGACCTATTACGCCATCGACGCCATCAATTTCGAGCCGGTGAAGAGCCCGGCGGTGATGGACACGATCGACGCCGCCTATCTGCCGCTGGTGATCCAGGAAGCCGCCGGCATTCCGCTCGATCCTTCCTTCGCGGAGCAGAAGAACATGCATGCTTCGCTGCAAGGGCTTGTTCTACGCCTGCAAGGGCGGCGCGGAGGCCCGCCGCTTCAACCGGCTCCTGATCGACGCCGGCATGATCAAGGGATTGTAGCGCCCCGGGCGCCAAAGCCACACTTGCTGCCGTGTCCACCTGACACGATGCGGGGCGCGGACGAACAATCAGCCAGGGAGGTCCATGTGGCAACCAGCCTGAAACAGATGATGGAAGCCGCCAACGCCGCGGTCCCAAAAATCACGCCGGACGAGGCGCGGAGATGATGGCGAAGGGCAATACGCTGGTGGTCGACGTGCGCGACGCGCCGGAAGTCGAGAAGAGCGGCAAGATCGCCGGTGCCGTCAACGTCTCGCGCGGCATGCTGGAATTTCGCGCCGACCCCATGAGTCGCCCTACCACGACAAGAATTTTGCCAAGGGACAAGGCCGTCGATCCTCTGTTGCGCCTCCGGCAGCGCCGCTCGGCGCTTTGCAGGCAAGGCACTCAAGGACATCGGCTGCGGCCGGGTCTACGGCGTCGGTGCCTTCAAGGGACTGGGCCGAAAGCGGCGGCGCGGTCGAGAAGTAGATCGAACCGGGCAACATCCGGTCACGTCGTCTTGCGCTGGGCTTGTCCCGGCCATCTACGTCCTTGCTGCACGAGGAGGCGTGCGCCCGGCGCGAGGCCGTCGCGGGGTGCGAGATATTGCGGTGCATCAGCGCTACTCCTGCGCCGGATGCTGGCAATTGGGGCTCGGGGCAAGCATAGTGGCGGGCACCGACAGATTCCCGACTAGATTCATCGGTGTCGATGATGTGGACTCTCCGCCGCCAGCGCCGGTCATCTTGCGGGAACATTGTTCGGAAAACCGGAGTCCCGTCATGTCTCTCGTGGTTTCCAACGAAACAAAGCCCCAACACACGTCTCGGACGCCGCCGAAATGACTGGCGCCATCGCCCATCTCTACCGCGGCGAAGTCTATCGCTCGACGATCTGGCGGAACGCGCTCGACAACACGACCAATTGGGCGATCGTCGATGGGCATTGCGCTGTCGACGACGCTTCGAGCCCGGAGGCGTCACCTCTGCCCCTCGTGCTGGTAGGGCTGCTCGATCGCCGTATTTCTCGGTATGGAGGCGCGGCGCTTATCGCTATTTCAATGTCTGGCGCGCCGCGAGCCGTTGGCTGGAGACGAATTTCTACGCGCCACATGTTCACCGGTGAAGCGCGCGACGACAGCTGGCAGGTGATTCTCGCGCGCGACTACACGGCGCCCCGCCATCACATTCTCGTTTGTCCGCGCGGCGGGCGGCGGTTGCGTCGCAACTACGTCTGGATTCTCGCCGTCCAGGTAATTCGCCTATTACGGCAAGATAGCGATCCATCCGACGCCTGCATCGACCCTGGCAGGAATTTGCCGATCAGCGCCGCACGTCGGACCTGATTCCCAGGCTGGATCGTTCTGATGGTGGGCGTTGTCTGGCAATTTCGGCTGGCTGGCATTCGCGCTCGGTACGTTGGCGGCTCGACCAACGCGGCCACGGAGCAGGGCGACGCCGTGGCGATAAGGGTTAGAGCGAGACGCGCGAGTGAGTTTCGGCCGACCGGGCGGCCCCGGCGCCGCTATCGGCGCGTTCTGAACCCTGTTCCCAGAGCCATCGCGCCGCCGCGTCGGGCGATGAGGTGACGCATCGTTGCCGCCGCGCGCCCAGATTGGCCTTCGCGCATCGCCGTGATGTCGATCCTGCCGAGCAGCGGCTGCAGCGCCGACTTCAGCGCGGCATCGTCCTTGCGCTTCGGCGACAAGCAGCACGATCGCGTCGTAGGGCGGGATCGCGTGTTTGGGATCGCCGAGCGCGACCAGATCATATTTCGCGATCAGCCCGTCGCTGGTGTAGCCCGCGATGACGTCGACTCTCGCCGGAGGCGACCGCGCGCATACATGAAGTCGGGCTGCATCTGCCGCTGGCGTGCGGAACGACAAGACGATAGGCCTTCTGGATGCCCTGCCCATTCCGGCCGCGAAAAGAATTCATAGTCGCCGGCGATCGACATCGCCAGCGCGCGTGACGCCAGATCCGGCGATGGAGCGAATGCCGAGTTGTTCGGCGCGTCTTCCGCGGCATCACCAGCGCGTACGCATTTTCAAAACCGAGTTCGCCGAGCAGCGTGACGTTCTGCTTCGCCAGCATCGCCTGCAACTCGCGCCAGCAATGGCTCGCGCGGCAGGATGTCGCTGCGGTGGAACTGGTTGGCCCACAGCGTGCCGGAATAGTCGATGTAGACGTCGATATCGCCTGACACGAGCGCCTCGAAGATCACGCTGGAGCCAAGGCCCTCGCGCGAGCTGGCGGAGAAGCCGGCCGCCTTCAGCCGCTGCGCGATCAGCGCCGACAGCACATATTGCTCGGTGAAGGTCTTGGCGCCGACGATATAGCTGGACGTCGAGCGCGCGATCGCCGGCACCAGCGTCGCCGCGATCAGCGCGGCGATGCCGAGCGCCGCCGAGGCCGAGCGCGACGCGCGGCTGCGGCTGCGCAGATGCCGTTCTCGATCAGCGCCAGCAACTGGTCGACCGCGAGCGCCAGCACCGCGGCGGCGAGGCAGCCGAACAGCACGAACACCCAGTTCTGGGTCTGCAGGCCCGCAAAGATGTAATTGCCGAGGCTGGTCTGGCCGATCGGCGTCGACAGCGTCGCGGTGCCGATCACCCACACCGCCGCGGTGCGGATGCCCGCCATCATCACCGGCAGCGCCAGCGGCAACTTCGACCATGAACAGCGATTGCCGCGGCGTCATGCCGACGCCCTGCGCGGCCTCGAGTGAGCGCGGCGTCGACGCCCTGATAGCCCGGTGATGGTGTTGCGCAGCACCGGCAGCATCGAATAGAGCGCCAGCGCCAGCACCGCGGGCGAGAATCCGAAGGCGGAAAAGCCGATGCCGAACCAGGACAGCGTCAGCGCGGCCAGCGCCAGCAGCAGCGGATAGAACAGCGCCAGCAGCGCCAGCCCCGGCACCGTCTGCACGATGCTGGCAAGCCCGAGCAGCAGCGACGCGCAGCGGCGACGGTGGCGCGACAGCAATCGCCAGCGGCAGGCTGACGACAAGACCGAGCGCCAGCGCGGTCGACGCTGACGCGCACAATGATTGCCGAGATAGTCGGGCAGATGCGCTGACGCCTCGCTCCAGCGCGGATCCGAAAACAGGCTCATGCGGCGCCGTCCCGCGGCAGCAACTTGTTCGAGCCGCTCGGCCTGCCGCCGCGGCGTGCGCAAGCAGTTCGCCGACATAGGCGATCGCCGCTGTCGGAAAGTTCCGCCGGCGTGCCCTGCGCCAGCAGTCGCCCGCCGCGCATCACCGCGACGCGGTCGGCCGAGCAGGATGGCCTCCGTCATGTCATGGGTGATCATGACCGTGGTCAGCCGAGCTTGCGATGCAGCTCGCGAAAATCGTCGCCGAGCGCATCGCGGGTCAGGGGGTCGAGCGCGCCGAACGGCTCGTCCATCAGGACGATGCGCGGCTCGCCGCGAGCGCCGCGCGCGACGCCGAAACGCGCTGGCGCTGCCCGCCCGACAGCTCATGCGGCAGGCGATCGCGGTACTGCGCGCGGTCGAGCCGCACCAGATCGAGCAGTTCGTCGACCCGCGAAGCAATCTCGTCTCGCAGGCCAGCCGAGCAGCTTCGGCGTGATGCCGACTATTGCCGGCGACGCTGAGATGCGGAAACAGCCCGCCGCTCTGGAACACGTAGCCGATGCGGCGGCGCAGCTGGATCGGCGTCCGACGCGCGCGACGTCCTCGCCTTCGATCGTGATGGTGCCGCTGTCGGCATCGATCAGCCGGTTGGCCAGCCGCAGCAGCGTGGTCTTGCCGAGCCGGAGCCGCCGACAATGGCGAGGAATTCGCCCTCGGCGACCTCGAGCGAGACGTCGTCGACCGCCACCACGCACGCCGCGCGCGATTGCCGGCGAAGCTCTTGCCGACATGCGCATAGGCGATCGACGGCGGTGGGGGCATTTTCGATGGCCTCAATCGCTGCCGCAGATCCATCAGCGCCGTTCTAGCCTGCGGCGACGTCTCGGCCCCGGCCTGCGAACGGTGCCGATCCAGTGTGGACGACAGGCGTCTTCTTGCGAAGCCGGGTCGTCGCTCTGAAGCGAGCCGGCGCGCTCAGCGCCGGTCCTGCGGCGGCAACGGCGACGCGAGCCTGCCGCACAGCAGTGGCGCCAAAGCAGGCCATAGGCGGCGGCGGTCCACAAAGGCCTGCCCCATGGTGAAAACCTTCATTGAAGCCGATTATAGACCGCGACAGCGGCGAGCGAGGCCTGCAAACAGCAGGGTTTCGGCGATCGGCCGCTGCCAGATTTTAGCCGGGCTGAGCGGCGTCAGCATCAGAGCAACACCGCAGCCCACGGTCAGTGCTGGCGAACGGGAAGATCGCGCCAGCGCGCATCGGTCAACACGGGCTCAGGGCCCGTTACCGTATATCCGGCAGGCGAGCGATGGTCGGGGATCGGCGTGAACCCGGGGGCCATCGTTGCGGATGATCGGGTCTGCTCCCGGATGGGCGGCCCAGAATCGGTCCGAGAAACGACGGCGGTCGCGCGTCCGGAAATCAGGGCGCCGGACGACCCAACAGCCGGCAGCGCCGCCACGCCCGCGCGCCAAGAGCGGCAGGCCCATGGAGCAGCCAGCTGCCTGGCGAAGCCAAGGCTTTCACGTACGCCAATACTTGTCACGACCGCCAGCCCCAGCTTGAGTGCACCGCCTGTTGGCCCAGCCATGACCATCGCCACCGCGATCCAAGGCGCCGGTCGCACACCGGCAGCAGCCGATATCGCATGGTCAGGAACGACACGCCGAACGCACCAAAATGCCGGGCGGCAGGGCCAGCCCGCGGCCCCAGCTGCAGCTTCCAGCGTGGATAATTGCCGACAGCTGCGCCACGGCGGGATATTTCTGACCACGGCGGCTATCTCCGTCGAACTTAAGTCCGCCGGCCCAACCGCCTGGACGCTCCTGCCCGCTCGCGCTGCCATGGCTCGTCATGGGCCTCGAACCGAGGGTGACGCTGGCGGAAGTTTTGCTGCCGCGCCCGCTCCAAAATCTCGGACAGGAAGCGCGCGCTGATCTGACAAACCGGGGACGGCAGGAGCACCGTCAGCGCATGCGCCCCTTGCTCCGGCCAGCCGGTCTCGCCGATCAGGGATCTCCTTGCCCCGAAGCGCGGTGACCATCTGCTGCCGGTTGGCGTCGACATGCGCGGCGCATCCTCGGCGCCCGGGGCCCGGAACGTCCTCCCAGCCGCAGGGCAGCGCTGTGCACGGTGACGAAATCGACGTCGCTCGGCCGACGTCGCGGTAACGCAGCCAGAATTCCCAGAACATCGGCGTAGGTCACCGGAGCGTTCACGCGCGCCTTCACCGAGCGGATGGTGTCGCGAAGATCCGGTACGATCATGTCTCCCCTGCGGCAGCCCAGCACTTCGTATACACCGGCCACGATCGCCGTGACCGTGCCGGGATGATCCTTTGCGAGCGATATTGCGATGTCGGCGACGGCGCGTTGCTTTGGCGTGATCGCGCCCGGTCCATACCCCGAGCAGAACTTTCAGTCCCGCCCTCGCGGCGAGTGCGCGGCGCCTTAGCCAGATCCGTTATCCACCGAGAATAGGTGCCGGACGCGTCGGGAAGACCTCGGCGAGCTCGCGGCGAGGTCCATCGGCGATCTGCGCGTCGCTGACGATCAATTCCGGATCGCGCGGGGTCTGCCCCTGGCCGCGGAACGGGCGCCAGCCGGCCACGCAATGCAGTTTTGCCGCGTCGGCAACCGGCGCGACGGCCAGCGCCGTCCGGGGCGGCCAGCCAGCCACGCCAGCGAAGAACAGCGCCGATCGTGCTCAAGCGATCTATCGGGAGAAGCGCCAGCGGCGTAAAGGCAGATGGTATCGGCATCGCCGCGATGACGCGGTCGATGATGCGCGCACGCGGATCAGCGCAAATATGAGGCTAGAAGTTCGCAGGGGCCGCTGTTGACCTGCGCGAAACCTGGTCGAAGATGCGATAGGAAGGCTATTGTTGTCAATGCCGCGGATCTCGTCCCGGCCCGAACAAGTGAAAAGCGATATCACCCCACGGCACACTTTCGCGGCGCCGCTTTGGCGGCTGACGGCGATGCGTCGGCGCTCGCGACTGGCAGTCGGGTTCGGCCGGGCCATCGGCTCAGGCCGCTCCAAGACGACCGCACCGGCCGGCCAGCGGGCTTGCCGGGCTGGATTTCGACCAGTTTTCTGTGGGGAGCGGCGACATCGGCCTACTATCGGGTCGAGGGGGCCGTGGGCGAAGAACAATCAGGGGCCCCTCGATCTGGGACCGCTTTGCGCATGCGCCCGAGAATATCCTCGACCCGCAGCCAGCGCCCCGACGATATCGCCGACGACCATTATCATCTCTACAAGGAAGACGTTCAGCTGATAGCAGGGCGCTGGGCGTAACAGCCTACCGGTTCTCGATCTGCCTGGCCCCGTGTCTTCCCGGAAGGGACGGGCGCGCCAAATCCAGGGCCTCGCCTTTTCATGATCCCGCCTGCTCGATGAGCTATTGGCCAACGGCATAGAGCCGTTCGCGACGCTGTATCATTGGGATCTGCCGCAGCCGCTTCAGGATGGCTTTGGCGGGTGGCTGTCCCGCGACTACCGCAAACGCGTTTGCGGACTATGCGGAAGAGCCATGTCGCGGGACGCGACTCGACGCGGGTCACGACACCTGTTCACGATCGGCGAAGATGCTCGCGGCTGGTTGATCTCACGGCCATCTGCGCACTCGGGCAGGGCGCCCCCGGCCTGAAATTGCCCCAGCGCGAGGCCAGGACCAGGTTCGCCACAACATCGCGCGCTGGGGCACGGTCTCGCGGTGATGGCAGATCAGGTCATGGACGCGGCCCGGCACAGGGTCCAGGCCGGCCCGGAAAACATCGTCAACTGCATCCACTGCGATCGAGCCCGGGGAGAACATCCGTGCCGCGGAAATCGCCACACGCGCGAGCTCCAACGCCGGCTGTTACGGCCGTGACTGGAGGGAGAAAATACACCGACGCATTTTCGGCGAGCGCCAGGCGGGGATGCGCCAAAGTACAGCGGCCGACGACCTCGGCATCATTTTCGTCGCCGATCGATTTCGTCGGGTTGAACGTCTACACGCCGCACCATTACGTCGATCGCGACCGACAACGATCCGGGCTTCGCCCTGGCATCGTTTCCGACGTCGTTCCCGAACATGGAGCGCGCCCTGGCACAACGCTCGATTGCCCGAGGCGATGTATTGGGCGCCGCGTCACGTGGCGAAACTCTGGGGCGTGAAGTCGATCTACATCACCGAGAACGGGACGTCGGCAGTCGGACGAACCCGGCGCGCGGACGGCAGTTTCTACGACGTCGACCGCATCATGTATCTGCGCAATTATCTAACGCATCTGCAGCGCGCGACGTCCGAGGGCGTGCCATGCAGACGGCTACTTCCTGTGGAGCCTGATGGACAATTTCGAATGGATCGGACGGTTTCGCAAAGCGTTTCGGGCTCTACCATGTCGACTTCAGGCACGCAGCGCCGTACGCCCAAGGCTGAGCGCATCGTTCTATCGCGAGGTCGTCCGGCGAAACGCGGTGGTTTGAGCCAGATCGACTGATGAGGCTGCCACGCTGCAGCGCCGCGTTGAACTTGTCCGTCGTAACCGCTAAAAGGCATCATTCAAGGTTTTCGGAGGAATGCGCGGGTGGATACGGCAAGGCCGATGGCGGTGGCGCTCGATGACGCAACGGTGGCTTTTCGGATCGGCAATGCGCGCGTCTATACCGCGGTCGAGAGGCCCGGCTCGCGGTCGCGCAGGGCGAGTTCGTCGCGATCGTCGGAGCCGACCGGCTGCGGCAAATCGACGCATTGCTCAACGTCGCGGCCGGGTTCTGCTCAGGCCGGCGGCGGGATCCGGTGAAGATCTTCGATCACTCCGCTGTCCGGGCCTGAACCGGCATGCCGGCTACCTGTTCCAGGCCGACGCGCTGTTTCCATGGAAGACCGCGATCGACAACGTCGCGATCGGGCTCGAGATCACGGGCGCGCGCGCGTGCGCGAGGCGCAAAAGCTGCGCGCAGAAGCTGGCTCACCTCGGCGGTCGGCCTTGGCGCGTTCGCCAACCGCTATCCGCACGCATACTCTCGGGCGGGCAGCGCAAGCGCGTCGGGCTGGCGCAGGTGCTGATCCGCGATCCGAAGATCCTGCTGATGGACGAGCCGTTCGGTCCGCTCGACGCCCAGACCCGGCAGATCATGGGCAATCTGCTGCTCGAGCTGTGGAGCGCCGACCGCAAGGCGGTGCTGTTCGTCACCACGATCTGGAGGAGGCGATCGCGCTCGCTGACCGCGTGGTGATCATGTCGGCCGGGCCGGCCGCGCGCATCATCGGCGACTGGCGCGTTGGCGCTGCCGCGGCCGCGCGACATCTTCGAGGTCCGGCTGGACAAGGAGTTTCACGACCTGCATCGCGAGATCTGGGACGTCGCTGAAGGACGAAGTGATGAAGGGCTACAGCGCCAATCTATCCGTCCCAACCCGCGGGGGCCACCTGATGTCCCGTGTGACGCTGCTCGCGCTGCAAGTGCTGGTCGCGATCGTCGCCTACTCGATGCTGGCGGCAGAGTCCGCGACGGGCGGTGCCCGCTGTTCGGCCGCGTCTGGCTGCCGCCGTTCATCTTCTCGCCAGCCCGAGTCCGATGTCTTCAGCCAGATCGTAGGATGGTTTTTCGACCGGCGTGATCTGGAAGCACCTGATGATCACGTTGTGGAATCGATCTGGCTTTGGCTCCAGCAATTGGGGTTGCCCTCTCCGTTTCTCGTAGCGAAAGGCGACGGTGCGTCCTGTATACTGCGTGAGAAAGGCTTGGATCTCCTCCAATTGCCTTTTTCCGCTCATTGAGAAGTCGATGAAATTTCTCAGGGGGATTTTCCCGTCGTAAACCGGCATCGGAGGTGGGGGAGGGGCTGTCTTGATCGATCTGGATTACAAAAAGATCGCCCTCCTGGGGCGGCCAACGGTGAAAGCTTTTTCAGGATTTCTTCCGCCTGAATGGTTCTCTGAAGAGGAGTGTGGATCGAAGCCTCAGCTCACCCGGCCCGGGCCTGAAACAAAGACCTCGTCAGGTCCATTCGCTGGGAGGGAGGGGTGAATCGCGTTGAATTTTTCGGGAGGAGGCGGAAAGTCCGTTCTGGTTTCGCGAGGTTCTGCACGGGCCTTTTCTTCGGAAGGCGGGCTTGAAGAAGTCCGCATTCTCCTGAGAGGAGGGGAGATGTTTCGACGCCCCTACCCCGAAGGTGACGTGGAAACATGGGATCCTTTCAAAAAGAACAGCTCCCCTCTATTTTCGAGGCGATTTTTTGAAAGGTTGTTTAAAAGATTGTCTCGTGGTTCCTCGGGCAAAAGTTTCAAGTGAAGCTCGCCCTCCTCGATCTCCAACTCCTGCACTTGCGGAAGGCTCAGCCAAGAAAGATCGTTGAGATCCATTTCCTTGGAAACCAGGATCCCGAGGGCTCTAATCAGGGAGGCGCAGCGTTTCCTTGAAGAAGGAAGCGAAGGCCTTTCCGGGAATTCCGTCGGCACTGAGCTTTTCGAGTCGTCCTTTCACTTTTCCTTCGCTGATTTCAACCTTCTACGAATTTTCACCTCCACATCTTTAAGATCCAGGGTGGCGCCTCAATACTTTCGTTTTCACGTCGGTCTTAAACCGAACCTGAACTTGCCCCGACTCAGGCGGAGGTCGAGATCTCTCGAATCCGAAGGTTTTTGATTTTTTCGTTTAAGAGAGAGTTGATATAACCCTCGCTGAGGGTCGCTTTTTCGCCCTTCTTCAGGAGATTCAGGTTTTTCGCGTTCGGCCTGCCGTTGAATTCGAGCCTCTTCCATCGCTTCTTCTCCGTCGCCGACATAGCGGCGGAGGCCTTCAAGCAAGCCGGATTGATCTAATCGACCTTTCCAAGGGTTGAGATCGGAGTCGAGAAGAGAGAGTTGAAGTTTGGCGGTATAAAAAACTAAAGGAACAGAGGCCGATCGCCGAACGAGAGAGATTGGAACCGCTTTTTCCGGGTCCGAGAGAAGGCGTTGAAAATTCCGATTTTAATCTCCTCTTGGTCCTTTTTCTTGTTTCTGCCTTTGCTGAGTCTAATAACTCATGCCCGAAAGCACAGAGAGAATCGGAGAGATCCTGAAATCGCTTGCTCAGTTCGTAATCGATCCTCCTCAAAATGAGGAAAGAGCGTTTTTAATAAATCCCCCATAGCATGGAAGCCTTTCCGGCCCTCGTGTAGCCCATCCCTTGAAGACCCGGGAGGGGGTCTTCCCCACAGAAATAAAAGCAAATAAGGTGCCAGGAAGACCCATCAAAAAAATGAATAGGTTGAATGCTTGGAGAGTGAATGGGATTTAAAATTGAATTTTGCAGAAGGTGAAGTTTTCTTTTTTCAATTCAGGGGGTGGTAGCGATCGATGAGGGCTCGTTTTGGGGTGTTGATTTCTTAAATAAGCTTGGAGAGATTTCGTGAGACGGTGACCTGATAGCGACCTTTTCCATTTGCGAAGTCGAATGGAAGCTCCGAAGGCCTGGCTTAAAGAACGAGAGGAGATCGTCTTTTTCTTCGGCCCCTGAGGCGATCACCTTTCCTTTTTCAAGATCATCACGTAGAAAAACCGGGCATGATCTCTTCCACGTGATGAGTGACGAGGATTAAAGTGGGAGAGTTTTATCTCGGGTCATTTTCTGCAAGAAGGCGAGAAAATGCTCCCAGGCCACCAGATCAAGCCCCGCGCAGGGCTCGTCTAAGATGAGAATACGCGGCTCGGCCATCAAGGCGCGCCCGATTAAGACGCGCCGCCGTTCCCCTTGGGAAAGATAGCCCCACGGGCGCTCCGCCAGGGAGTACACTCCACTTTTTTAAAATCTTCTTTGCCTTTCTCGAATCTGGAAGTGCTGGCCTTGCCCCGAAATTGATCACGGCCTCTTTCCCCCACTTGCCACGGCGTTCAAGGCCGTTTCGTCTTCTCGAATCATCTGATGGATCGTGCCGAGGAGACCATTCCGATATCTTTCGTAGCTCCCTCCAGTCGGTCTCGCCGTATTTTTGTCCGAGAACCTCAATCGTTCCTGAAGAGGGGGTGAAAGTAGGCCGTGAGGGCGGAAAGCAGGGAGGTCTTACCCGAACCGTTGGGCCCCAAGATCGCCCAGTGCTCCCCCGGCATCACCCGCCAGGAAATTGATTGGAGAATGGGTATCTCCCGACGGAGGTATAATTTTTGATCTGAAGAACGGGAGTCGGGTTCATGAACATTTTAGGGCGCAGTCACGAAGGCGATTCAGAGCCTAGGCCGGGTTCTACGCGCTCCCTGCCAAAAAAGTAAGCACCGAGTAGAAGCATCACGATCATGAAAGCCCCATAGACAAAGAAGGGGCAAGGACCCCAGTGAACCTCATTTGAAAAACAGAAGCAGTTCACCCATTGAAGGGCGCCGTAAACCGTATAGGCGATGGCGGCAAGACGCACCCGTTTAAAATCATTCTCCCGGATCATGGTGATGGAGGTAACGCCGATGGTGAGGAGGGCCGAGAGCGATACACGGGCGGTGAGCGGGGTCAAGTTCAGGGCCAAAAAGGAAAGGGCGGTGGGTGAAAGCCAATAAAGGTCCAAGCCTAGGGAAGGGTCAGCGCCGCCTGAAGGCCTAAGATCAAACGAGACCAAAACGGCAGTTTCAATTCGCGGGGAGGATCTTCACCCGCCGCCCGTGCCTGCCGGATCCCGATCACCAACAGGGCCGGTGGCACCACGACATAGACGGCGATCCAGATCCAAGAAGCGGGGCTTTGAAGGGTGAAATTTGTCGAGATGAAGAAAGGTGGCAATGGCGGTGAAAGTGAAAATTGACGAAGGCCCCGGAAAGGTGACCCTGACCCAGGCCCAGGCGAGTGCTGATAGAGAGCCAAAACAGCCGGAGTGAAGGCCGACCAATAACCGGCGCCCAGAAGGGCGGCGGTAAGAGGAGTTTGATCGTCAAGCGAAGAGGCGCTCCGTTTCAGTCGATAAAATGAAAGAGGGATGCCGACGAAGAAAACGAGGATCCGCGACGGTGATGAGACCCCATCGTGTTATTCGGTGCACGGGACGCAGCTCCATGGGCCCTTCTCCTTTTTCGTTTAATCATAGAGGGTCAAGAACTCTCCCTCCGAGGAGATCGACGAACACATTCTTGATCTGAGTGTGTATTCTTCCAAGGCGTATTGGGAGAGGTCTTTTCCAAACCCGCTTTCCTTATAGCCTCCGTGGGGGCGAAGGGAGAAAGGATGAGGTAGTTGTTGATCCATACCTGGCCGGCCTTGAGGGCCTTGGCCACCCGGAAGGCCCGCTTCACATCCTTCGTCCACACGGCGCTGGCGAGCCCGTAGTGGGTGTCATTGGCCCTTGAGATCACTTCCTCCTCGTCTTTGAATTTCATGACGGTGAGCACCGGTCCGAAGATTTCTTCTCGGCAGATCGTGAGAGAATCGCTCTGAGAGGCGAAAATGGTGGGCTGGATGTAATTTCCCTTGGGATGTGGGAGGGGATCGGGCTCGCCTCCTCCGCAGAGGAGTTCGGCGCCTTCTTTTTCCCCGATTGAATATAGTCCAGAATTTTTCTTTTGCTGAGGGTGATGTATGGCCCCCATGCAGGCCTCCCAGTCGAGGGGATGGCCCACCTTGATCTTTTTTGTCCGGTTCGACGAGCTGATCTACAAACTGGGGATAGATCGATTCGTGGATGAAGACGCGCGAGCCCGCAATACAGCACTGGCCCGCATTGAAAAAGATCCCGCTCATGGTGCCGGAGACCGCCTTATCGAGATCCGCATCCTCGAAAACGATGTTGGGGGATTTTCCGCCCAGTTCAAGGTGACCTTTTTGCAATTGCTCCCCGCCAACGCGAGGATTTTACTTCCCACCCTCGTGGAACCGGTGAAGCTGATCTTTCCCACGTCTTTGTGGCCGGCGATGGCCTCTCCCACCGTCGCTCCGTGCCCCGTGACGATGTTCACCACGCCCGGAGGTAGATTCACTTCATGAAAAATTTTCGCCATCTCGAGGGCGGAAAGGAGGTGAGCTCGGCGGGTTTCAAGACCACCGTGTTTCCCGCGGCCAGGGCCGGGGCCACCTTCCAGGCGACGAACATGATGGGAAAATTCCAGGCGACCACCGAGCGCGCAGGCTCAATGGGTTCTCGGAGGGTGAAATCGAGAACATCCATGGGGACCGGCAAGACGCTGCCTTTCATCTGGGTGGGCCAGATCGGCGAAATACTCAAAACAGTCCGCGGCGTAGTGCACATCCACCAGATTGGTCTCGGTGATGGTTTTCCCGGCGTCCAGGCTCTGCCAGTTCCGGCGAGATAATCCACTTTATCGCGCATCTTTTTCGAAATTTCTCGTAAGAGATGCCCTCGATTGACCGAATTTCCTCGCATTCCCCCAATCGCTGGATTCGAAGGCGAGTTTGGCGCGGCGACGGCCTTTTCACGTCCGCGGAATTTCCTTCCGGGAATCGGCAAGAGTCTCCCATCCCCGGGGCAGACGCTTTCGTCTTTCGCCCGATTCGGCCTCGACAGAATTCCCCGTTGATATACATTTGGTAATGACGCAGGTTTTCGCTCATGGCCGACCTCCTTCAACAAAATTGGGGATGGAACCTCTTTTAAAGAGAAGATAATCCTAACCCAAAGTTTGAAAGGGAGGCAATCTAAGTTCTAGGATCCGATGGGGTTTCAGGGAGAAAGGGTTCTGCCACCTGACTTTAGCCGCGACTTGGCTTTGCCAGCGCCGGGCGAATCAATAGAAATTATTTGGCAGCCTTCCAAATTTGTGTAGATATGGCCCATGGCTCAAATTATCGACGGAAAAGCCCTGGCCGAAAAGGTTCGGGGAGAGATTGTTGAAGAGGTGGTGAAACTTGAAGAAAGAGGATCGTTCCTGGTCTCGCTGTCGTCTTGGTGGGAAGAATCCTGCAGCCAGGTCTATGTTCGAGAACAAAGTAGCCACCACCGAAAAGGTGGGAATGAAAAGCTTTCATTATGAGATGTCCGAAAAGACCTCGGAGAAAAAATTGTTGGAAGCTCATCGCCAAACTCAACCGCGATAAGAAAGTTCGCGCATCCTCGTTTCAACTGCCCCTTCCCGCAAGCATATCCGCCCCGGATACGCGGTGATTACAACGGCGATCGATCCGGCGAAAGATGTGGACGGCCTTCATCCTTATAATCTCGGAAGGCTGGCGGTGGGGCTTCCTACCTTCGTTCCTTCGCACCCCGGGGAGAACGATGCGTATGCTTCAGGAGATCGGTTACGAGGATTGCTCCGGAAAAGAGGCGGTGGTAGATCGGACGCTCCAATATCGTGGGGAAACCGATCGCTCTGCCTCCTTCTCGCAAAAAATGCGACCGGCCCTCTTTGCCGCCGCAGCAAGACCCGTGACTTGGCAGGCAAGGTGAGTGCGGTGCGGCGGGATATCATCCGTGCTGCCGCCGTTGGAGTGCCTAAGCTGGTGAAAGGGGATTGAGTCAAACCGGGCGCCGTCGTTTTAGACGTGGGGATCAATCGAAACGAGGAAGGAAAGCTCGTCGGCGATGTGGATTTTGAGTCGGCCCAGTCGGTGGCTGGTTGCGCATTACCCCAGTGCCGGGAGGTGTGGGGCCGATGACGATTACGATGCTGTTGTCGGAATACCCTGAGGCGGCAAAAAATTCATCGAAACGGAAAGGGTAGGATGGGCTGTATTGGGAAAAACGCGCCCTTTATACGACATTCATAAAAATTGGGCGCTGCAAGATGGTGGAATTCGGCGGCTGGGACATGCCCGCTTCTTATTCCCGGAGTTCTCAAGGGAGCCACGGGGCGGTCCGCACGAAGATGGGGCTGATTCTGTTTCCCATATGGGAGGGATCCGGAGTGGACGGCCCCGAGGCCCGCGATTTTTCCAATGGATCGCCTCGAACGACGTGGCAAAAGATCCGTCGACGGCCAGGCCTGGGCAATACAACCTCCTCATGCGGCCCAAGGCAGGGTGGTGGATGACATCATCATCCATCGATTGAAAGGAAAAGAGTTACCTTTTATCTGTGCCAATGCCTCCAAATACGGGTATTCAAGGATTCTGAACCTCTGATCGAAAATAGTTGAAAAAGTTTGAGGTGAAGATCGAAAATCAGAGCGGCGAGTATTCTCAAAATCGCCCTGCAGGAAGCCCTCTTTCTGCATCCCGCCGGATGAAACACAGGTTTTTCCCGCCCTCCCGGTGGGTTCCCCTGGAAATATATGCACTTTACGAATGGGATCTCTTGATGGAGCGGAGCTTTTCATCGCCCGCACCGGGTATAACGGCGAGGATGGTTTTGAGATTTATTTGTTACAACGAAGACGCTGTTTCTATCTGGTCACGCCACTCCTCGAAAAGGGGGCTCCCTGGGTTTGATCCCTTGCGGCCTCGGGTTGTCGAGAGATACCCTGCGTCTGGAGATGGCCTATCCTTTATATGGACGCGGGCCGACGGACGAGATCGATGCCGCCTTGGAAGCCAATCTGGCTTGGGTCGATAAAGACCAGAGAAGGGGGATTTTCTCGGCTCGCTCGAGCGCTTCTTCAGCAAAGAGCAAGCGGCAAGAAGCGAAGAAGAGTGGTTTTTGAAACTTACCTCAGTGACAGAGGGCATAACGAACCCGGCGGCCGGATTACCATCCTCTCTCAGTGGATGAAAAGATCGGCTGGGTCTCTTCTCGGGAACCTATTCTCCTCGCTTGACAAAAGTATAGGATGTGGATATGTGCCAAAGAGTTTTTCCAATCTTGACGCGCAACTGGAAGTGGAGATTCGAGGCAAAAAAAGAAGGCGAAGGTGGTCGCCACTCCGTTTTATCAGAGAAAAAAGCAAAGGTGCCGTGTGGAGGAGCTCCCATGAATTTTTCCCGATGATCTAAAATACACCAAAAAGAACACGAGAGTGGGTTCGCGCGTGAAAGGGAACCGTGTTGCCAGTGTGGAATCACCGATTGGGCCCAAGATCAACTGGGAGAGGTCATTGTTCGTTGAACTTCCCGAAGAAGGCCGGAGTGAAGTGGAAAAAGCATCGATACCTTCAGAGCGGCAGAGTCTGCCAAGAGCGTGAACGATTTGTATGTGCCCCTCTCCGGCGCGGTCGTTGGCGTCAAACGATCCCCTGATCGATTCTCCTGAGATGATCAACGAGGATTGTTACGGCGAAGGTTGGATATGATCAAGATCGAGAAGGGCCAACAAAGACAGGAGCTGGATGAATTGATGAGCGCGGAGGAGTACGAGGCCTATATTAAAGAGGAATCCGGGAATAGTCATGTAGGGGCAGGCCCCCGTGCCTACCCCCTCAATTGAGCATCGAGTGAGGGGCACCCACGAAGGGAGGTGCCCCTACGAAAAATAGTTGTAAGGAATTTGAAACCTGCGCTACCTACCCGCAAACCCAGCAAGAAAATTTCTAAGATGGTGAAACGATCAGGTGGCCGTCCCCTCCCGATGCTTTTCGTTCCATCCCGAGTCTCTCCAAGGCTTAAAGGGATGAGACTCAGCCTCGCCGAAGGCCCTGCCCGAGCAGGGGCCTTCATTGCCCATCTCAAAGAACTTTATCGCGTAAAAATGAAACCGTCGATCATTACTCCTCCTTTTTGGGAGCGGGAGGGCCCCTACCATCATTATATTCCGGTGGCCGTGGGGGCCTTGATCAGCCGCGGCGAGTTCTGCTGACCGGGTTACACGCTCCCACCGGGCGGAACCTTCCGCGGAACCTTGCAGGCAATTTTCGAATTTCAGACGATTTGGTGGCCTCCTCTTTGGTTTGGAAGTGGCCCGTGCCCTCCAACTATGACGGATCGACGGCCCTGGCGGGGAGAGCCGTTCTGATGGCCCTCCGCCTTCAAAAAAAGAAAGCGGGTGGCTTTGGCGAAGAGCATCCATCCCGAATATCGCCGTGTGGTGCGTACGACCCCCTCCAAAACCTGCAGGTGTCGAATTTCTTGAAGTGGAGATGCGATGCCTCAGGCCGGGTGAATCAGGCCGAACTCCCTCAAAAATTCTCGGAAGCCGAACCTCTGCGCCGTGGTTTGCGCCCTGATCTCCTAACTTCTCTCGGCGTGGTGGTGAGATCCTTTCTTCGCTGGCCAAGCTCGCCCACGAGAAAGCGGCGCACTCTGGCAACTGCCACCGGTGACCCCGTTTCCTTGAGGCATTCTCGCGTCTCCCGGCTCTTTGTGGGGCCGACATCGCCGTAGGAGAAGGCCAGTCGTTCGGAAACTTTTTGAACTTCGGCGGGCCCTGCGTGGGGCTTTTCGCAACGAAAAGCGAATTTTTGGAGGCAATTGCCGGAAGGAGCGCCTCGCAGGCGAGACGGTGGATATGCCAAGGCAAACGAGGCTTCGTTCTCACCCTCTAACACCCGTGAGCAACATATCCGGAGAGAGAAAAGGCCACCTCCAATATCTCGCCAATCAATCGCTTTGCGCCCCGGGCCGCCTCGGTCCATCTTTCGCTTCCACTGGGTCCTGAGAGTCTCAAGAAGTTGGCTGAAGATGAATCTCGCCAAGGCTCAATATGCCAAGAAGCAGCTCTTTACAAATTCCGGGCTTAAAACTCCTCTTTGCGGGAGAGACCTTCGATGAATTTGCCGCGTGATATTTCAAAACCCGTGGAGGAGGTGTACTCCGGGGCCTTCAGGAGAAAAAGATCTTTGGCGGCCTTGCGTTGAAACGATTTTATCGCCGAACTGAAAACGGTCTACTCATTTGCGTCACGCGAGATGAACACTCGGCAAGAGATCGATCGCCTGGCGGAAGGAGTTGAAGCGAGATTCTGACGTAGGGCGCCTCCCTGTGGGTGCCCACAATCGATGTGAAATTGAGGCAGGCACAGGGACCTGCCCCTACCATGAAAAAAACCGGAAAAAAATTCCGAGGAACCCAAGGCTTGTTATTTGAAGGGCCGGTGATCTTCGAGGATCGGGTCTGAAGGCCGTGAGGGCTATTCCTTGCCTGAACTCGATGTGCCTGCGTGCGGAGACGAGCCAAAGAAGCCTCTTTTCATCCGCCACCTGCTTCGCAAAGGTTGAGCCGAGGCTTCCACGAAGTCTCCCGGGCCCGATGTGATTCGGCATTACACGCGCCTCTCGCGGTGGGAATTGTCCCATCGACACCGGTTTTATCCCCTGGGTCTTGTACGACGAAGGCACAATCCCCGAGTGAACGAAGAGGTGGCCCGCACGGCGGGTTTCGTGAAGGGCCCATCCCTACCAGCCCGAAGCGACCGGCCCCACAGGGTACGCCCTCTCCGCAGATGTTGGGTTACAAAATTGTTTGGCCGCCATCGGCGGAATGGACGCACGGCGCCAACTTCACCGCAGCCGGACGCCACGGCGCGCATGGGAATTTTACCGGTCTTTTAATGATTCGCGGGCCTATCACACCGGAAAAGGAAACCCTCGCAAAAGATCCTGATTCCCGATACAGCCCGCGGCACCGGTGCGGCCTCTTCCGCCATCTGCAACCACGAAGTGGTGGAGATTAAATCGCGCGAGACCCGGCATCATCACCCCGAGGCCGTGGAGGCGGCGATGGATGAAGATGTGGCCGCCCCCATGCTGACCAACCCAATAGACTTTGGGACTTGTTTGAATCCCACGTCCAGAAAATGTCCGAGATCGTTCACGCCAGAGGCGGTTTGGTTTATCGCGACGGCGCCAATCAAAACGCCTTTTTGGGCCAGGCTCCGGGTGGGCGTATGGGCGTCAGATGTGCTCCATTTCACCCTGCACAAGACCTTCCTCTACCACCCCTCACGGGGAGGCGGTCCGGGGCTGGGACCTGGCGGCGGTAAAAAAAAGATTTTGGAGCCCTATTTGCCGGTTCCGGTGATCCAAAAGTGGCAAGCAGAATTTATGGCTCAGTGAAGACCGAGCCTCGTTCAGGTGGGAAAGAGTGAGGGCCTTTTACGGAAACTTCGGCATGATGCTTCGGGCCTACACTTATATTCATAATGGGTGAGCAGCTTGAAGCGTGTCTCAGAGATAGCGGTGGTGATACCAATTACATTCGAGCTCGACAAACCTATTTCAAATCGCCGCAACCAGATCTGTATGCATGAGTGTATTTTTCTGACAAACTCCAGGTGGGAAAGGGCGTCAAAACCATGGATATGGCCAAGCGCCTCATGGATTACGAGCTTTCCCCCACCGTTTATTTTCCGCTCGTAGTCTCCGGAGCGATGATGATCGAACCGACCGAGACGGAGAGCCTGGAAGACGCTGGATGAATTTTGTGACGCTATGATCGCCATCGCGAAGGAATGTGAAGAAAATCCGGAGGTCGTACGTTCTGCACCCCACCTGACCCATGCGGGGCGACTCGACGAAGTGCGAGCCGTCAAGCAGCCCCGTCTTACCTGGCGGCCGGAAACCGAAGAGGTTTCGGTTTCCACCACTCAAAGAAAATTAGGATTTTAGATTCCGGTCATTCCCGCCCCGGTATTCAACGCAAAGCGGGAATCCGGTAAATGGAATTCCCGCCGCGAGTTTTTACCCTTAAGCGGGAATCTAGAACCCTGGACCCCCGCTTTACAAGGATCCCTGATGGGATCACGGGGCGGGGAGACGCTACTTTGTCATCTTCGTTAGAGATGAACAGGTGAGGTCGCACACTCATCCTGAGCCTGCCGTCTTTCACATAATCGGGAGGAGGAGCGGAGAAAGGGGCCGAGTCGCGGAAGATCTGCGCATGGCCTCTTGATCATAGGCGCCGAGGCCCGAGGAGCGGATCACGGAACATCTCGGCGATCCGACCCCGTCATCTGCGAGGCCACCCGAAGGCCGTTCGATTTTTTCCAGCTGGAAATATGATTTGGCATAAATATATGATCCCGAACTGAAGAGGCACCGGGTTCCAAGCGCATCTTCGAGATCCTTTTCCTTCTTCCCGAAACCACCCCGATGTCTTGAGGCTTCATCACGTTGAGGTGGAGTCTTCCCCACCCCGTCGTTGCATGATCGGGAAGCAATCCGTGTTGAGATCGGGTGCGCTAGGAGCAACCGTATTATTCAGAGACCGGGGCCTACTTTGGATCGAAGGGTTTCTTCTCGGCCACTTTGGGAGTGGAGGAGTCTCTTTTGTTTACCGAGTCACGTCTTAGGAGGTTTAAGCCTAAAGTCCAGGCTTTCCTCTTCGGGCTTTTCCTCCAGTTTCTCCATTTCCGATTTTTCGCTGATCTTCTGGCATCCTTCTCAGGCTCTTTTTCAGCTTCTTTTTTCTTTTTCTCCGGTTTTTCTGCGCCTACTTCACCGGGTTTTCCTCTTCTTTTGGGCGGGTTCCAGGCTGGGAGTTTCTGGAGATGGGTTTTACTTTAGGACAGGGGAGCGGCCCTTTTGGCAATGGAGAACCGCCATGTGATTGTTCGACTGGAGAAGAAGTTTTCTTGAATGACGACTCAGGTTTTGGAAGTTTGGGCGACGAGCGACCTGTTTCACTCTTTTACCGCCGAGGCTGTCGCATTCTGACCCGCGCAAACTTGGCCTTTCAGGTTTTTCTCTTCAGAGGGTTTTCGATGTCGGCGATCTGCTGCGGGGGATGTTTGCGGTTTGATCCGAACCACCTTGCCCTTTCTTCTTCCCAAACCAAAGGCTTCCTTGTGCGCAGAGATACCGAGCATCAGGTGTGTAGTAGGAGCACCAAGGCTAGGAAGATGGGATGAGAAGAGAAGCGGGGATGACGCGCAGGATCGTGCGAGTTTGTTTTTCTCTCTTGTCATCTTCGATGCATTCAACTTCCTATTTTATGTTTGCCACCAAATAAGGTCGCGATCGCCCACAGCCCGAAAAGCCACTGGCACTTCGGCAGGGTGCGGACAAACTCCGGTCTGTTCCTTGCATATAAGATGCTACCCCAAGGCGGCCGTGCCCGAAACGGAGAAGAATCAGAATTCGAAGCCGGTGCCAGGGCCCGGGCGAGGAGGCTCGAGGAGGGTTTTGGGCTGGATCCGTTTGTGAGGTCCTCCATCTCACCCTGATTGGGCTTCTTTAAGGGTGCATGGGATCGCATTGGGAAGGCGGATATGGCTGGGCCGTGCTCCCTTCGCTGCCTCCACACCACCAGATCTCCCAGTTTTCCGGTCTTTTCCCAGAGATAAATTCCCATGGGCGTAAGGGATGATGACCGAGGAGGGGTTGCGGTTGGGGGTCGAGGAGTGGTTTCGAAGGCCGTGAGAAGTGAAGGAGTCAGGACCCGCTCCATCATCAGGGTCCCGAAATCCTTGCCGGGCCCACATTCGAAAGGTTTCAAGGGAGTCTTTGGAGCTCACATCAGCTTTTTGAGATTCGATGAGGGTCTTCGAGGAGCCCGGATCGCCCAAGTTTAAATCTTTTTCACCTGATCAGAGTTTGGCGTCGCCTTCAGCCGGTCGTAAAAGAACTCTGACGGTTCGGTCAAAGAAGACTACTGCTCGTTCTATCGGCACGGAGATGAAGACCCATTTCCTTCACTGGCCTGGCCCGAGTCATCCGGTTGCCATCCCAGTGGATGAGTTCCGTCGATGCGTTGGGCTGTGCCCTTGCGCGCATCTTATCGGAGATGGTGGCCTCCGCGCCCGAAGTCCAATACTTATTGACGATCTTGAATTTTCGAAGGTGCCCTTCGAAGAAGCAAGGTTGAACCAGAAAATTTCCCGGATGGGGATCGGCGTAATCAGTCCCGCATCGATGAAGATCTCACCAGCGCAGCGATAGCGACATTCGGGTGATCTTTGTGGCCACTTCATCGTGGGTGCACGATGCCACGGCCTCGGCGATGCGCGATCCGAGATTAGGAGATCACCGAGTCCCTTCCATGAGTTCGAGGGTGAGAACCCGTTCAGGTGCTGTATTCCTCCGCAGGTCTTGAACAGAAAGAGAAAATCGGCGGCGGGCTTCTTCACTGCCGGGAAATGCTCCCGAGAGGTTTCTACAAATTTTTGGCTTCGGCGAACAGAAGCTCTTCCGGTCACGATGGTGGCCCTGCCCCTTTGCATTGGGTCCTGGCTTCGGCCCCATAGTTCGGAAGAGATCAGGTTCATGATAGAAAAGATTCGCCTCAGGGTCTTTAGATCCCCACCCGCACGATCTCCCTCGATTTCAGGTGGCTGTTGAACCTTGACCGCCACCGGGGTTGTTGTCTTTGAGCCGGGCGCATGGACTGGCCCAGCGGAGCGCTGGCGATGGGTTTTTTTCAAATTCGGCGAAGATCTCGTCGGGCTTTTGTTGAAACTCCTCCCAGGAATCGTTGCTGGATAATCTTCCGTAAGGGTGGGGGACCGCGCGAGTCTTGTGAGGCCTTCATGAGCCCCTGGGTGATAGAGCTTGGGAAGAAAATTCGTGGCAATGACTTTGCTGATCATCCACGTCACCTATGATGAAGAGCCCCTTCGGTTTTAAGATCGAAACCAGGGCCGCGCTGCGGCGTTTTTTTGGTGGGTCTTCGGGGTTCCGGTCGGCGGCGCGTTTTTCGCTTCCGAGAGCTTCGGTTTCAAGGCCAGAGCCACCAAATAGCTCAAAAAATACGCGCGCCCGTCCGCATGGGCGTAAATGAACCGAAAGCGGATGGAAGGTTGTTTCATTCATTTGAGTGGAGTCTTCAAAAGTGCGGGACAGGAGTTGAGGACCGTCGTCTGAAGACCCTGTGGCAGAGTGAACTCGAGTGCGGGGGTTCGACTGCTGCCCCGCTTTGCACTCACCAGGTCCCGCTATTAGCGCGTTCTGGTTGCGTGCCATCGTACGGATTGACCCCATTCTTGGCAAGATGTTAATCTGTATAGCCGTTACTCGAGAGTGAGGGAGGGACGGATTCACTCACGAGCCCGAGCGAGCAAGAGAAAGGGGGCGCGAAGGGCGCGGTTATGGCCGCGACCCCCAATCTCGCGATCCTTCAAAGTTGACAACATTATTCCCGATGAGGGTGGAAGCGGTTTTTCCGAAAAAGAGACGGCTGGGTGCGCGGGGATTCTCCGGGCCTTGAAAGACCTGCCATCGCGGCAGGGGGCAAGATTTCGGGCCATCTCTCCGTTCAGAAAACGGTAAATAACATCAGCGTGAGTGCCGACCTTCGCCTTGGATTCATGCCCTCTTGCCAACGATGTTTAAACTCCTATCAATATGAGATGGGTGCATTGCGAGGAGGCTTCTCACTCCCTCTTCGAATCGGAACGGGAAGGGGAAATTCATAAATACGAAGAGGTGAGCTCACCAAAGACATCTGGATTTCAGCTACTTCGAAGGTGAAGAGGTGGATGTGGAAATCCTTGCCGAGCAAGTGGTGCTGGAGCAGCCGATGATTTATCTTTGCCGGCCCGATTGCAAAGGATTGTGTCCTGAATGCGGGTGTCAATCGAAACCTGGAGGCCTGCTCCTGCGCTCGAAGAGCTCAAAGAATCGCCCTTTTCGGTGCTCAAGAACTGGAAAAAAGGCGAGGGTAGTTAATACAACCCCATCTAAAGGATTCTTTTTCAACGAACTCGATGGGGGTGGTCAGGGGAGGAAGATCTCCCCTGACTTTGTGAGATCCGGCTTTTGCCGGCTAAAAGGATTCTTTTTCAACGAACTCGATGGGGGTGGTCAGGGGAGAAGATCTCCCCTGACTTAGCTGAGATCCGGCTTCGCCGGCCTCGAGCGAATCGAATAGCCTGTGGACTTGACAGTCTTCAGGGCTATAGTAGCTAGCCAAATTCGTTTTAAAATCAGCAACATGATTCGAGGTTATTCATGCCGGTTCCTAAGAGGAAGAAAAAGCAAATCCAGACGCGATATGCGACAGGCCAATCATAAAGTCATCGACCCTATGACCTTAAACCCTTGTCCTCGCTGCGCCTCTCCCGAAACCACCCCATCGGACGTTTGCATCCCACTGCGGGTATTACAAGGGTAAAGAAATCATCGCGATGGAAGGGATAGACCTTCAGGAATGAATACGGACAAAAAAATCAAACAGATCATTGCCGACCAATTGGAATCCCCGAAGAGGAGATCACCCCTCAAGCGAGCTTTGTGGAGGATTTGGGGGCCGATTCCTCGATATCGTCGAACTCATCATGGCGATGGAAGAAGAATTCGAGATCAAATCTCCGACGAAGACGCCGAGAAATTACTCACCGTGCAAGATACCCTCGATTATATTAAGAACGCATGCCCAATGAAGATCGTGATTGCCTCCGATCATGCCGGTTTCAATTAAGCAAGCCATCCTCCATTTCTTAAATTCAGAAAATATCACTTATGACGATCTCGGCGTCGCCGAGCCCACTTCGGTGGATTATCCCGATTTTGCCGCCGCTGTGGCCGAGGCCGTGTCGGTGGCAAGGCCGATAGGGGATCTTGGTCTGCGGTACGGGCCTCGGTGACCATCACCCGCAGATAAGTTCCGGGGCGTTCGCGCGGCCACCGTCGGCGACGTGTATTCGGCCCGGATGGCCAAAGGCACAACAACGCCAATGTGATCGCCCTCGGCGAGCCGCACTCGATCCGCCAAGGCCGCCCGGCTCGTGAAGGCCTGGCTGAAGGCCCTTTCGAGCGGGAAGGCATCAAGATCGTCTGAACAAGATCGGGGAGATTGAGAAGAAGAATTTTAAGTGAAATTTGTCTGTGCGTGTATTCTCAGACTTGCACCCTCTTACCTTAAGAGGGGAAGACCTTAAGTCTCATTCTTTTTGACTTCCTCCCTTTTCCCTTGACTAGATTGTCGTCCAGATTAACAGATAGGAGAGCTTCACCTATGTCCATTCTCGAGAAACAAGACCCCTATCGCCGAGGCCATTCGCAATGAGGTGGAGCGTCAAGAATATAAACTGGAGATGATCGCCTCCGAAAACTTCGTCTCTCGGGCGGTGATGGAGGCCGTGGGTTCGGTGATGACGAACAAATACGCCGAAGGCTATCCGGGCAAACGCTACTACGGAGGCTGCGGATTCGTCGATATCGCGGAGAGATCTGGCCCGCGACCGGGTGAAAAAACTCTTCGGCGCCGAGTATGCCCAATCAGTGCAGCCCCATTCCGGCTCCCAGGCCAACATGGCCGTCTATTTTACCGTTCGTTGAAGCCGGGAGATAAAGTGATGGGGATGAATCTTTCCCCACGGGGGCCATCTCACCCACGGTTCCCGGTAAATTTTTCTGGCCAGCTCTACAACTTCGCGGCTTACGGCGTGGATCGCCACAACGAGGAGAATCGATTACGATCAGTGCGCCGATCTCGCCAGAAGAAAAGCCCAAGATGATCACCGGTGGGCGCCTCGGCCTATTCCCGAAATATTGATTATAAAAATTTAGGAGATCGCCGATTCGGTGGGGCCTTCTTATTCGCGCGACATCGCGCCACCCGGCAGTCATCGCCAAGAAGCTTTGAATGACCCGCTTCATTGTCGTGCTGGTCACTTCGACAACGACACAAGACCCTTCGAGGCCCGAGGCGGGTGCGATTCTGATGGGGAAGGATTTCGACAATCCCTTCGGAATCAGTGTGCGCCTCAAATCAGGGACGAACTAAGAAGATGAGCGAACTGATCGATTCGATGATCATCCAGGAATCCAAGGTGGGCCCCTGATGCGCGTGATCGTCGGGAAAGGCGGTGGCCTTTCAAGGAAGCCCTTGCCCCCCTCGTTTGAAGAGTACGCACGCCAGATTATCAAGAACTGCCAGTGCCTTGGCGGAAACGCTCGATGGTTTCTGATTACCAGATCGTCTCGGGCGGAACAGACAACCATCTCATTCTTGTGGACATGAGAAATAAAAAAATCACCGGCAAAGAGGCCCAAGAGGCCCTGGAAGCCGCCGGGATCACGGTGAATAAAAACGCCGTTCCTTTCGACGATCAAAGCCCGCTCATCACCAGCGGCGTTCGAATCGGAACCCCGGCGCTCACTACCCGAGGGATGAAAGAACCGGAGATGCAGGTGATTGGAGCTTGGATTCCACAAGGTCTTGAACGATCCGAAAAATGACTCGTCCCACAAGAAGGTTCTGTGGGAGAGATCAAAGGAACTTTTGTAAGAAGTTTCCTTTGTATTTATAAAGTGGAGACATTTCCTTTACGTAACGAATCGACTTTTTTGTCATTGCGAGCTCATTGTTGAATCTTTGTAAGGCGTGGCAATCTCTTGAGTACACTCTCACTGGATTGCTTCGTCCTACAAAATTTTTTCCAAGCGTTCTCGCAATGACAGCGCTTAAACTATGAGAGGGGCTGAAATGATCGACCACATCGGGTTTTCTGTTTCCGACGTAGCGAAGAGCAAAAATTTTTATACAGAGGCATTAAATCCCCTCGGTTACAGTGTCATCATGGATTTTGGAGATAAGGCTGTCGGATTCGGTCGCGACGGAAAGCCCGATTTTTGGATCGGAAAAGGTGAAGCGATTGGGAAGTTCCATATTGCGCCCTGGCGAGCCCCGATCGCCCCACCGTGGACGCCTTTCACGCCGCTGCCTCGAAGGCGGGCGGCAAAGACAATGGAAAGCCAGGGCTTCGGCCTCGAATATCACCCCAACTATTGTGCGCCGCCTTTGTCCTCGATCCCAGCGGGAACAATATCGAGGCGGTTTCGTCACCATTAACATTCATCGGAACATGCAAATGCCCCTTCTGCCAATATCTCTCGATACTAAAGTGATCGATTCCCGCCTTTCGAAAGAAGCGGCGAAATCATTCGCCGTCGGCGCAGAATGCGATCAGTGCCAAAACGGCTTTACCACTTATCGAGCGGGTTGAAGAATCGCTTCCCCTCATCATCAAGAAAGACGGCCGACGCGAACCCTTCGATCGAGCCAAGATCGTGGGAGGGCTCCACCAAGGCCTGTGAAAACGGCCGGTTTCCATCGAGACCATCGAAAAATCGTCGACCGTATCGAGGCGGGCATGATCGAAAAAGGGGAACGTGAAATTTCTTCTTCGGTGATCGGCGAAAAGGTGATGCGAAGAGCTGAAATCCTTGGACGACGTAGCCTATGTTCTGATTCGCCTCGGTGTATCGCTCCTTCAAAGATATCGGAGAATTTGTGGACCTGATCAAAGACCGCGAGAAAGAGGAAAGTGGAAGATAAATTTTCTGAAGCCGATTGCCTCTTTATGGGCGAAGGCCTCGCGGCTGGCTCGCAAAGGGGGTCGAACCTCCCCCAATCCCGCCGTGGGCGCGGTCATCGTTAGAAACCGAAAAATCATCGCGACCGGCTATCATCGAGGCCCCGGCACTCTCCATGCCGAGGCGGACGCCTTGAAAAAATTGAAGGGCAATGCGCGAGGAGCGACCTTATATGTGAGCCTGGAGCCCTGTTGCCATACCGAAAGAGGACTCCCCGTGCGTCGAAGCGATCATCGCGCCGGGTTCCGAGAGAGCAGTGGTAGGCTGCATCGACCCCAATCCTCAGGTGAGGGGAAAAGGGCTTCGCGCCCTTCGCCCGAAAGGGGTGAAGCGTGGAAGAGGGGTGTCTTCGACCGGAGGCCCAAGCCTTGATCCGGCCCTATGCCAAATGGATCGTGACGGGAAGGCCTGCCATGTGGTTTTGAAAGCGGCGACGAGCCTGGATGGTAAGATCGCGCGCTGTCCTCGGGAGAATCCCACTGGATCACCGGAGAAGCGGCGAGAAAAAGGTGCATGCCCTTCGGGCGCGATACGATGCCGTGATGGTGGGGTTCCAAACGGTGATGAAGGATGATCCGGTGCTCAGCGGTGCGTGCCTCACCCGGGAGGATCCCATCCGCGTGGTTCTCGACTCCCACCTGGGTCTTCCTCTGGATCGAAAGGTCTTTCCCAAGTTGAAAAACAACCCACTGTTCTCGCCACCACCTTCGTTCGGAAAAAATAATCCCAAGACGGCACGGTTCCAAAAACAAGGAGTCCATCTCGTTTTTCTGCCGTGCAGAACCGCAAAGGCCGTGTGGATCTCGCCGATCTCTTCCGCGAGTTGGGGAACCGAGGCATCGCGGGCCTTCTCTCGTCGAAGGAGGGGCCGCCATCGCCTCCCGCCTTGATTGCCTGAAAATAGGGGCCGACGAGGTTCAGCTTTCTGTGGCCCCTCGAGGTGGTCGGGGGGGAGCGGGCTCGATCTCTTCCGTGAATTTAAGCTCCGCGCTCTCAAAGACACCCCTTGGTTTTTCTTTGAAGAGGCCGCTTTTATTGGCGAGGACTTTCTCCTTTGCCTTCGCCCTCGACGTCGTCCCTGTCTCCGAAAATAATCCCTGCGCTCTCTGTATGATTTCGTTCAGCGCTGTCGCCTTTTCGTTTTTCTGGACGAAACCACACTCCTCTTCCATTCTTTCAGAGTGTTTTGATCCGACTCCGAGAGAAAAATTTCTAAGGATGCCCCATCTTAAATTTGAACGGCTTCTCTTGGCCCTTCGCGGGCATATTTGTTGCTTCGTTCTTGAGTAAGAAATCTTAAATTTAAAAAAAAAGGGGAGGTTCTATGAGAATCGAGGAGCTCTGCCAAGAGGTCTTGAAGGATCAGCCGCGGATTTGCATTGCTCACCGGGAGACGTTCGCCTTAAGGCCGGAGTCTGAGTTTTTGAATTCGAACTCTTCCGATTCTTGGCAGGACCTCTCCGACGGAGTTTCCCCTTCCTCTCTTTTCCTAAGGAGGCCGCCGTCCAAGGCGCGAGAGGGTCTTCGATCGGTATTTTCCAAGGCTTTTAATCCCTCTCCTGTTTTTCCTCACCCGTCCCTTCTCTCGAGTCCTTCCAGATTCTCGCTTATGGTTTTCGCGGGGAGCTTTAAGATTCGAGACCTCCTTCCTGTTTTTGAAGGCGCAAGGTGCAAGAGTTCTCCTAAGGCATCTCTTGGCGGAGCTGGGAAAGGATCGCTTTTGCAGATTGCCTTCGATTTCAGGGGCTGGTCTTTGTGAACGTGGAAACTGAAGAGTGCCATCGTGTGATCGATTCGATCCTCACGAAGGTGCTCGGCCTCGAGCCCCATCTCTCCGCTTGAGAAGGAGTTTGAGTCATTCAAGTGGATCCATCGGCACCCGCCCAAGGATGGGTTCATTTTGATCGGGTCGTGCTTCCCCTCCTTATCGCCCAACCGCGTCTGGAATTGATGCGCCGGGCTCTTGGCTCAATCGGTTTCCCTCGATTATTACGAAGAGGATTTGCAAGAAATTCTCGACAAGGCCGACAAGAGCGTGGAGGTCATGAAGTCAAGAGGCCCTCGCCTCTCGGCCTCGCCTCGAAGGCTGATCCGCTTTTGGGCTCGGCCTTGGAGACCAAGAAACAGATCCTTTCCGCCCTCTCCCTCCTCGACAAACCAGCGATCTACTGGGAAAAGCGAGGCGCTGGACTCGGCTCTATCGGGAGTTGCGCATGACTCTCGAGATCGACGAGCGGTATCACTCGCTCGATCAGAAATGGCGATCGCTCCAAGACGCCGTTGAACTGTTCTTGGAGATCTCGCAAGGTCCGAAAGATGCTGCTTTTGGAGATTACGATCTAGTGGTTTTGATCTTCTGCGAGATCGCCATGACCTTCTTTCGGGGCTAATTTTCCTATCCTATGATTCAGAAATTCTACTGCTCGATTTTTTGGATTTCATCACTCAATGCACATTCTGAATGAACTACTCACTTTTGTTTTCAAAAATGATTCTTCGAATGAAAAATTTCCAAGAATTTTCTTTGGTTGAGAAGGGAGGGCTTTCAGTTCTTTTGGCAGGGCATGTTTAGTTTGCTTCAGATCTTTTTAAGTTGTTAATCATGTTTTCGAAGGGAGAGATCTATGAGAATAGAAAGATGCTTTTCGATTTGGTTTTATTCTTATCGATGTTGGGTCATGCGTCCGGCTGCGGTGAAGCTACTCAAAAATATCTTAAAAAAAGAGATACCAGGTGTCACAGAAGAACCTGGAAATATACAGACCGCACTACCTTGCATAGTCCCCCCTCGGCTGAAGGCACACCCCCAGTCGCTTCACCTCCGATTCCAACAGAGGAAACACCGCCGCCACCTCCCTGCCGAGAACCACCTCCATCTCCTCCTGTGGGTATACCACCGTCACCTCCCGCAGAACCACCTCCATCTCCTCCCGGGGTACACCGCGCATCACCTCCCGCGGAACCGCTCCCATCTCTCCTCCTGTTGAGACACCGCCGTCCTCCCGCGGGAACCGCCCCCATCTCCTCCCCAGTGTTGGAGCCACCGCTGTCCTCCTCCCACAGAACCGCCTCCTCCCATCAGTTGTCCTGGTGGTTTCGATGAAAATTTTGAGATAGAGGCCGTTCAATTTCGTTTCTACACTGGCCGCAAACAACGGAGGACAGACGACGAAATCATGTCAACGTGACCCCCTGGGGCAAGGGTTCCTCAGAGCATGTCCCTCATAAACGTGCGAGGAATACGTCAGCCCGGCACGACGAAACCCGGCTCGGTGTATAGCGTCCGTCGCTTCTATAGAGACACCGAAGGTCATCCCCTCCTCAAGGAGTTTTCGAAATTTCAGGTAGGGCTGGATCGGTCGTGGCTGAAATGGTCCTTGGTTCGTGGGTGGAATTATTGCGGAGGTGCTAAAGAAAGGCTGCCGCGCTACCACAGCCCTGAATCAATGGACGACCGTCTCATTTCCAATCCTTTCGTGCGCAACTTAGGTCGACTGGACCATCCCTTGATCTCAGCCAAGACGGACGCAGTCGCCATTTTCGGACTTCATATGGGGACGAAAAAAGATGCGGGCAGCGATAGCGATCTTTCGGGGCGACGCCCGTTGAAGATGCGAACGATGACTTGATTCAAAACGCCGATGCTGGATTACGAAGATACGGACGATTGTGAGGCGGGTCGAACTTTACTATTATGGGCGCACTGATTTCGCCGAAACCCAGGGGTGGACAAAGAAGCCCGGCTCTGCGCGGAAATACAGCGAATGTCGAATATCACCGAAACAGCTACCTCAGCTGGGCTTTCAAATCGCGGTGAGAGGCAAGGGATGGCGCCTACTTGTGACAATGTTGAGGCCTATCTGATTAAGCCCCCTTTTCCAGGCCGAACAGGCCTCGCCGTTCCGAGGTTTCAAGGCCTCCCCACGCCGAACTTTGGATCGACTTGTGTGACGGTATCCTGATATATGCGCGGAATCAAACAGAGAATCCTCATTAACGAAAAACTATAGAGATTGATATCCAGAACTTCGAGTCGCCTCGGATCACACGGCCCTGGGATTTTACATTGGGCCATTCAGTATGACGATCCGGGAGATAATATGGTGACGGGCGGGATTTAATCTTTCCAGCGAAAATTAAAGATCCGATACTCCTGTTTTCCCCCTGAAGACTCGGTTCTCTTCAGGGGATTTTTTAACTGTTCTTCGAATCTCTCCCGATTTTCCAAAGGTAGGACCCCTGCTCTACTAAAGTTGTGTGATTCTACGACTCTGTCCTCTTTATGGTTTTCCAAAACCGATTCCACACAATGAATGAAGATTCATTTAGTCTTCTCTAAAATTACTTCTTAATAAATTTTAAAGGTTTCGCCCCCAAAATAGGGAGCTTTCATCTTTCAAGGGCATACTTGCTTGCTTCGATTTCTCTCTTTAACGAGACAAATTAAACATGAAATACCTTAAAGGAAGCCAGGAATGCGACTTCCATCGATTTTCAAAATTTGTCGAAATCGATCACCCTCCTCATCCTCTCTCTCGGATTCGACCGCCAACGGGTTGGGAATTATCGGGGCCCCTTCCTATCTTTTAAGCCGCTTAAACCCGAACTTCGGCTTACTCGCCGTTTTCACCTCCGGATCTCGTGTTTTTCTTTTTCAACGGTTTATTTTCCCCGAAAGATCAAGTTCGGCGATTTTTCGGTAAGGGTTGTAGGTGTCTTTACATCATTTTGCTACCTCCTTGATTCGCCTCCGTAATTCGAATCGCTTTGCGCCTTCGCTTGGTTATACACTCTCTTTTTGCTTCGGCTCTCCGCGGGTCGTCTCTGAACTTACCACCCTTCATCTCGCCTCCTTCGCGCCAAATCGTTTTTTCTATCATTCGGTTTTCCACATGAGGGAATCGTCGCGGCCATGGTGGGGCTCGACTCGCAAGCGGCGGATTGAATCCCTCAGATGATCGAGGCGAGCTTTATCCTTTATTCGATTTGTCTTTCTTGATGGCCCTGCAGTATGGAGGGAAAAAATGCGCCGAATGGAAAAGCGCCGCCTTGCCTTCTTGCGAGCTTCTTTGGTCGGGGAAGCTCGAAATCGCTCAGTTGGGGAATAAGATGGGTGGCCCTTACGATCGGGATGGCCGTGCTTTATGAAGAGCAGCTGGTAAGAGTGGTGCTCAAAGATCGCTTGAAGCTCTTCTCGGGGAGCGTCTCGCGACCTCACTGGCGAATTATCGCTTGGTCAGAAGTTTTTTATTCTCATCTTCCTGGGGTTCGCCGCCGGTCGTTGGATCCGAAGAACGGCAACCCTCTCCTTTCGGCTGCTATGGCTCAATGCCGCTTCGGGTTGATGGCCTTTTAACGACCCTTGCCTCTCCACCCGATGGCTTTTCGTGTTCGTCGCCTTCGAGGTAGCCAAACGAATTTTAGAGCAGACCCTTTATGCCCCGCCAATAACATGATCCTTTCTTCCTTTCTTGCTCCTTTTCAGAAACAAGATGCAGTCTCTGGAGGCTTTTATTATTTTACCAGGGCCAGTCTGTTGCTCTTGTTGTTTTTTTCACTTCATTCAAGGTTGGGGAGTTTCTGGGCAGACCTCTCTCACGCTCTCGTTTATACTTCTCTCTTCTTAGGTCTTCATTCCTTAATCTTGTTTTGGTTCCGTCTTCGGGTCTCAAAGGCAGCCTTGTCCTCACTCGCCCTTGTCGGGAGGAGAGAGGCCGAGCTTTTTGGCAGGTAATCGGCGGCGTTGAATTTTTATTCTGTCCGATTTGATCAGGGGCCCGGCGGGCAGCGATATTTTCAGATTTTGCCACGATCCATGAAAATACTGGCGGCATCCGCATTTCCCGCCAGGGCTTGTTCCTCATAGAATTGGATGTATCCCAAATTCCTTAAGGGCCTTCGAAGCCCCCCTCGTTTCACAGCTCTCACGCAGCGCCTCCCAGATCCCTACCGAGCACTTCATTAAGTAGGGGCAAGAGCAACGGCAAAGTGCTCCACCACGTAAATCTCTCATTTGTGTGCCTTGGCGAGAAAGAGAGTTGCCGTTTCGTGGAGGCCGATCAAGAAATCTGGAAAGTGACATGAAAATCTTTGTCTTCGCATCGCGAAGGAGGCCCGAACTGAAATCGGTGAGGGAGTAGTGCTTTTCGCAAGCGGAATCTCCTCCCGGTGGCTCGATCCAGCAAAGAGAGGAGATGGGGTGGATATCGCGTTTCGCCTTTCTGACGAGGGGAGGCGAGGGGGGAATTTGTGGCTATACGCCGAGGCTCTTTCCGAGGGGCTTTCTTGTGGGAGGATCATCAGTGAATTAGCTGAAGCCGTCGGCCAAAACCGGTTGACTCCTATTCAACTTTGCGAGAGAGGATTTGAAAGTCGAGGCAACCGCTCTTTCGATTTTTGCTCGGGAAATTTGCGAGTGGATCCCGGTTAAGGGGAGTGGCCCTCTGATTTTTCCATGCATTCTGTATTGAGAGGAAAGCCTTTGCCTAAGATCGCTTCTCCACCAAGGCCCTCTCGAGTTTCGCCCCCTCACGCTGCGGGGCCAGTAGACGACCGTGTCACGCACTGCACAGAGGAAAATAAATTTTATTAATGTGTTGCACGATTCTTTGACCTTGAAGAGTGCCTCCGTCTGTTTTCTCCTCCCCCGAATACGCTCCTTCGCTAAGGGATCGGCTGGTCCTTCCGAACTTTTTACCATTCCCGACTTCCGCTCGCGAGGGAAAGGTCTGGTGGGCGCTGCGTACAGGGGAATGATGAGGCCTTCCCTACGGAGTTCACGAAGAATCCAGCGAGCGTGGCGGAATGATGCTCCGCCGGAGCTCAGAGCTCCTTGGGGCGCGGGAGGTCGTCGAAGAGGGATTGAATTGGATCACCCGGCGAATTCCGGGGGTCCCGCACTGAAGACGGGGCGATGCCAGCCGGCATTGATGATGAGAAAGGAGAGAAAACAGTACCATTATCGTGAAAACTCCCATCCTGATCTCCTCCAATTCATATAGAGTGGAAGGGAAGCACCTTCTAAGAGACGGCACACTCGCCGCTCCGCCCTCTCCGCGAGGATGGGAAGAACAGCGGCGTTGGTTCTTTAAGCCCCATCCCGTGATCTCCGGGGCCGAGAGAGGGCGTGGGTCAGCTCCTTTCGTAGGCCTCGCTCCGCGTGCATGCTCGTCCGATCGGCCAACTTCCGTGAGGAGTCGGTAAGTGTTGAGTCTTCCACGATCCCAGTTCTTTTTCATAAGGGGCTGCCACCAACCTCGGGGACAGATTGATAGGCACGCGATAGCACTTGAGACATCGCTTTTCAGCGCAGGATAACAGAAAGGCGTATTGCATCTGTCGGGGTCTCATACTGCCTTTTAGCAAGCCATAGGCCGTGGGGAAATTAGTAGTCAGCTCGATTTGGCTGGCCAGTCTGTTTGGGAGATCATCTCGATTGACCCTTTTCTCTTTCCAAGGTCCAACCGCTTTCAGTCCAGCGCGTTTCGATTTCAAGGGAAGGTGCGAGTTTTTTGATAGGGCGAGGATCCTTTTTCTTTTTCCTCCGTGGAGATTGCGCTGGAAGGGCTTGAGTAGGCTTATCATCCCATCCCCCTTTCCACTGCCTCCGCTCACACCCATATAGTGGATCAGATCTCTGCCTTCTTTTCAGCTGAATCGTCCGCACTCTTCCTTTGTAAACTCAGAGACTCCCTCTCTCCCTCTGTAGGAGAAAAAAGATCCTCGCTTCAAAATTTTTGACTCTTCATGGAGAATCACCCGGTCCCCCTCGATGGATTTGACGGTCCAGATCTGCGGCCGGGGGAAGGGGATTCTTTGTCCCTCAGAGGCGCATGAAGACTCCGCCAGGGACCGCGGAGTCTCTCGAGGACACATCATAAAACTCATCTCGCGAGAAAGGAGAGACCTCTTCGTCGCAGATCATCAAGAGTTCATAGGGGGGCGAGGGCCTCAAGAGTTCGATCGCCTTGGCGTTACCCGCCTCTCTCTAATCAGGAACGAGAAGGAGTAAGGCCTTTTTGGGTCCGATCGAATGCCGGAAGAGAAGGAAGGGAGAGCCATTTTTGCAAGGGCTTTTCCTGCCCGTCGATTCCCGTCTTTAAAAGCGGTATACAAAGTAGTAGATTACCTCATGGCGAGGTCCTTTTGGGCCGCCTCGGCCAAACGGCCGGCCGCGACCCTGGGAAGCGGAGTTGCGAAGAGTCCGGACCGATGGGGGATGAGTCAAAGAACGAGGAGGGCCAGAACGTGGCGTATCCGTCTTGGAGGCGTTCATAAGGGGTTGTAGGTTTTAAGATTTTTGGATCATTTCTTTTGCGTGCGGAAATTTGTTTGCCAAGTGAAGCAAAGGCCTCGTAAGAGCTTCTCCGCCATTTCTCTTTTTCCGCCGCCCAAGCTTTCGCGCCATCGATTCAGGGCGCAAGGTCTTCTGCCAGGGCCGTTAGCGGCAAGGAATGAAAGTTTTTGAGACCTTCTTCGGCGAGGGCGGCGATAAGCAGCCTTTCGGATCGATAGTTTGAGCCGCGAGCTTTAAAGACTCTCGACCTCGCTGATGCTGGATCTGTCCATCTCTTCACGAGGTTAAATGATCGTATCTTCCAAAACGAAGGAGGAGTCAAAGGGCTGGTGCTCTGAGGAAGGGCCCAAAAAAGCCTCCATTCTTGCCGCATTTTCCCTCACGAAACCCTCCACCTCCACCTTCCCTAAGGCATGCCAGGCATGAGGATTATTCTTCCTCACCAGATCGGCTAAACAATGGCGGCCGCGGGATTCCGATGGATTTCACCAAACGCCTGACGGCGTCAAGCGACCGTAAGCCGGCGATTTTCGCCAGGTAGTTCAAGGCCAAAGGTTTAGTTCATTTTCACCAGGTCCGAAGTGGTCCATCATGTCGAACGGCCTTCAAATAAATCTCATTGATGCTCCTTTGAGTCATCCGGACCACTTCCCCCTTTCGCTTCCTGAAACGACTTTATCCCCGTCTTAAAAGGACGAGCTGGATCTTCCCAAAGGCCAGCGAATGTCCCTCGAATTCTTTTCCATTGGTTATCCTGACGACCCGATTATTTCCATTTTCTAGTGTGATGAGGTGTCCTTCTCGATGGTTTTGACCTGCTGAGACCTCTCGTCCGGGAAGAAGGCTCTTCTTTTTGAAAAGAAAAAGAAGTCCTCCTGATTTTTTACCGTCCTTGGGGATCACCTGGCAGAATAGTTCTCTCGGACGGTTCCTTCCCCTTCCAATTTCGAATTCAACAAGACATTGGGATTGATTTTAATGAGGGACCTCTTTCATTTTGAAATTTTAGCAGGAGGAATGGGCATGCCCGCCGTTGCAAGCGCGCCGTTAGCGATTGGGTTTTGCCCGTTCCTTGACACCTTTTGTAGCGACAGACAGGCCCCGGCTGAGCGAGCACCAAAGACTTTCTCTGGGTGAAAGAATGGCCCATGCCTCCCATCGCTGATTGAATTAGTCACTCTTTGGCGTGAACCACGTCCCGTCCGCATCCCGTGTTCACCTTCTCACCACTCCGGCTGAGTAAGATAAAGTTGATTTATCGTGACTTGCAGATCTTTGGTCATCAAACTCCAAAAACCTATTTCAGCCTCTGGCGAGCCTTCACTGAACCCTGAGGGGTCTGGAAGGTGACAAGGGAGGAGAGGAGGCCTTTTTCAATCCTTGAGGGCCTGAGAAGACCAGAGATTACTCCGAAGGGGCGATTGGCCGGTCGCCCGTATTGAGTGTAAAAATCGGTTCGTGAATTCGAACGCGGTAGACTCTGCGATCCCAGAAACCGGCCGCAATCGATGCAATCTGTAGCGGCAATCGGGCCGTCGCCTCCACAAGCTTCGAGAGAACGCCGACACCCACCCCGATAGGCAAGCCCACCCCCAGACCATGGCTGGCGAGCGGCTGCAAGTCGGTCGACTGTTTCCACGACTTGGGGAACGGCGAGTCAGCGTTATCGACCTGTCCTGAGCGGAAGTGAGAGGGTGCGCAAGGAAGAGGGAGTGCGTTCGAGAAAGAAGCGGAAACGGGCTCGCGGGAAAGGGCTTATCCATGGGGACCTAGTCTGATCGCTCACCGAGAGTGGCGTTGGTTGCTAGCCTACCTACCTATTCTAAGCTCCTGGAATTAAACCTTCTAAACACTATCCGAGAGGAGAGCTCCCGAGTTGAGCAATTCAGTTTGTCATTCAGTGTATTTCTTCTTTGGTTTGTTTTTTGTGCCTGGTTTTTGAAACCGCTTAACTGAACCCTTACATACTTCTGCCCAGGATTGTGAGTCAATGAATGTCATCAAGTCGATCCAGCAAAGGATTGCGGCATGTAAATCGCGCAGCTTACTTTCCTCTCGTCTTCTCGCGCCATTTCTTTTTATCAGGCCATCAACTCCTCTGGGAGCAGGTGGGCTCAACGGGTCCGGAGGATGCGTTCAGATGAGGCGGTGAGCGCCGGGTTCCCCATCCGAACCCGATGATGTATATGTTCTCCCATACGACTCCCTTTCTGACTCTCCGCAATTCAGTGCGGTGTTATCGATTCTTCCCACAATGAATCCCCACACACAGCGCCTGACTCCATGGCCACATGGCTCGAGCATCCACCTGCTGAAGCTGTAGTGGCGGGGCCGGTCCCACCTTAAGCTCATCGTCAAGAAGGCATCCTGCACGATGCCATCGTCTTCGCCCGTATCTCCCAGATGGTCGTGAGCTCCTCCCGGCGTGGACTCATGGTGTGCCGTGGCCTGACCCGCGGGAAGGTCAACGAAGATGCATAAGACGCCGGCTCTCGAGGCGCCGGCGGGTGGCAGCCTCCTCGGGTCTCCGAGAGAGCTGCTTGCCGCCCAAGATGAAATCCCACACGCGTTCTAATTTTAGGGTAACGCCGCACCGGACCCTTCGTTGCCGATGGCCGTCCTCTCGAAGGTGATTTATGCCTGCGTCGACTCAATGAAGAGGGTTGCATCTTCCGGATCGCCGGACTCCCGCGTAATTAAAAAAGGGGAGGGGGAGCGCTGGTAGATGTTGACGCTAGCTTCTAAGAGCCCCTACGCGCATGCCGGCCCGAAACATGGCTCAAGCATGGCTTTCCGTGCTCTTCCCGCAAACTTTTCTTCTCCAGGTCACGGAAAAGCGACGCCGCGTTTGCAGGTCGAATCGGCCGAAACTTGCGTGGCTCATTTCCATAACCTGTCGGGTTCGGATATTGATTCGCTTCGCTCGGGCTCGATACCGTTCTCTTATCGAATCCACGACCCGGCCGCGACCTTCAGAGGATCCGAAATCTGGTTTGCGTCAGGCGGGGAGGTGAATTCACTCGCCGTCATAGGGGAGGTGGTCAGCGTCGGTGGAAGGCTCAGCAACAGTGGATTGGGGCGCCGGGGCGGCGGTTGGCCAACCGTTTCCTGTTTGACTAAGCAGTTTAGGGAGGAAGAGCGGCGGCGCTTAATACGCTGGAAGCGAGGTCCAAATGATTTTGTGCAAGAGTGCTGCGCCGTCAGCTTTGACCGGAGATGATTGCTGCCCAGATACGAGACTGGCTTTCGAAGGGTCAGAAACACTGCCAAGTTTGCCGAAGTAAGGGGTCTGAAGGGAAAAGATTTTGATCACCAGAAGTCACCCGGTGGAATCACGGTGCAGGGCTCATTTGGCTCCTCTTAAGAAGCGTTAAATGATATCCTCACCGATACTCAAAATTATCGAGGAGTCTTGAGAAAAGTTGCCCGTTATTCGCTACTTCGAATTCAACGGGACTACTCATTGAAGGCAAAGCTAAGCCCTTGGGCACATTGATGAATTTGGGTGGTCAGCGATGGAGGGCCTTACGAAATCGTCGGTGCTATTCCACATTTTTCTCGGCCCCGAATATCGAGGATCGATCCGTTCCGCCCGCGAAGATCCTTTCTCGCCAAGGAATATTCTCTCCAACTCCATCTCGAATCTGACCTCGGTCCAAACACGAGTCGGCGTATTTGGGATTTAAAAAGAGAGATTCGGTGAAGTCGGCCATTGCCCCGGAAAGGTTCGCCGTGATCCGCCTTGTCCGCTCCGCGGTTATGCAGAAAAAGGGCCAAGCTTGGCTGGGAGTGAGATTTTTGAGATGGATTCCCTTTGAAGGGTTCTCAGGAGGGATCTTGAATTCCTTTGATGTAATACTCATCGCTCCGAATCTCGCCGAAATCCATGTTGAAACGGGTGCCTTTGCCGTCGTCCCAACGGACGAAAACATGGTTGGGAACCATCCTGATGCACCGGTCAACCCATCTCATGAGCCACGGCCATCACGACGAAGCTCGAGGTGCCGCAGTCCAATTGATTCGGAGTTTAGATTTTGGGTGAGGAGGGTGTTATCCATGTCGCCGAAGCGGGAGGCCCATTTGATCCATCGTGGCATATACCAGTTCCAATTTATCCTCAGGTCTAAGACAGGCCTTTGAGTTGACCTCTTTCACACACCCTTAAAATCTGAGTAGAGCTTTTCTCATGGGCCTTCCAAGATTCTTCGGAGACACCTGATCCCTGCCTCGATGGCGAGAAGGGTATGGATAGGCATTAGTAAGGGCGAAAGACATCTCCCAGAGCGTGGAACCCACCGAACGGTAAGATTGTTTCTGAGCATTTTTGGAAGGTGTAGTATTTGAGATAAGAATCGATGGAGGCTTGGTGATCGGATTTTGAGGAGGAGGGGCCCTTTTTTCCATCCGGAGAAGAGGGCTTCGAAAGAAGAGTGGTTGAGATGGTTTTTGGTTTTGCTGGTTTTATATCGCCCATGATTTGTTACTCCTGAATTTTTGTCTCCTGCGGGGGCGGGAAATGAAAGGACTGTGACTGGAAAATTTTGAATGCATTTCCCAACTCGTGTCCCTTTCAGCGTTAGAAGGTTGCGACCATAATCATTCGCAAACTCATTCACGGAATGAATCTTCCCGTTTTTTAATTCCCGGGGTGAGCTCGGGGCGTCCGCGGCGTCTTGACGGGCGGGGGAGGCGCCTTTGGGGTCATGGCTGATTGTGCGGAGGGGCCGAAAGTTTCACCAGGGGGCCGAACTGATTGGTTACTCTCTCCGTCACTCTTCCCACTCTCGGACGAGAGCGGTTGCCGTGGGGCCTTCTGTGAAAAGGCATCGAGAGCGGCGGCGGTTTGCTCTACTCACTTTTCAAGCTCTCGGCGATTTTTGATAGGCCGGAGACGTCACCTGAAGGCTGCCGGATAAACAATAGGCGTTTTTCCACTCTTCCTGATTTCCATTCCTCTTTACCAATTCATCGGCGAATTCCGCTGCTTTGCTTGCTTTGTTCGACATTCAATTGGGGCAGGTTGCCGCAAATTAAATCTTGAGGCATCGATGATCCTCCGTGTTAGTCTTCGCCATTTTTCAGGTTTACCATCGTCTCCGGCACGTGCCGGAGACTGGTTTTCCCCTAAACTGGCTTCAGCCATCACGGTAATTTTCACTTGTCGGTTCTTAAGATTCAATAAGTAATGATGGTCTCCCGTCGCATCCTTCAATTGAGCCTCTAAAAGATGAGCGTTGCTTCCGGCATCTAGATTCACCCCTTTTCGTTATAGGAACAACCTTGCAAAGAAGGATCGTAGGCCCCGACGAATTAATAAAATCTCTCTTCCCCACTTTTATTTGTTCATTTTGGAAGAAGGACCCCCTCGAATGCCAACCTTATTCATATTGAGAATTAATTTGGCCCCGTTGGTGAGTTGAAAGGGGGTTTTGTCTCCAGGTTCTGAGATTCGACACAGAGGTCGGTTGAGAAAATTGGAAGAGCGCCCGTCCATTTTTCCGTTATTATAAAAGTGTCTTTGGGGTCTAAAACCCCATGTGATTACTGATCCACGCCCTTACGTTGACGTCCGGTTTTTCAACCACCGACAACGCTTTCCGCGCTCTCTTCTCCGTGCTTCTTGAGCTTCATTGAAATCATTCGCATTGATTTGCTGAAACAGATGCGGATTTTTTACTGCTTCGAGGGTGCCATGCCGTCCTCTCGTTTCTTGATGTGAGTCTCTTTGAATCGTCGATCCTGAAGTCCTCCTCAATGTTTATAGGATCGGTTCTGGGCTCTGATGCCCTCTTTTCCTTTCCAGCCTTCGAGGTTTAATATTCCAGGAGAAAGGAAATTCCTTAAACCATCCATCTATGTCCTCTTGTGTGATCAGGTCCTTCTCAAAATTTCCAAGAGGGGAGCACCCGGAACCAAGATCAGAGACAGAAAACCCCAGGGACTGCCCGCATTGCCGGTGGATTCGCCGAGGGAACAACCGCCTCCGGTAATCGCCTGCAGAGTGAGGCCCCCTGTTCCTCCATTTCCCAAACCTTCATGGGAATCCGCGGGTTGGCGAGGGAATTCGCTCGGTTGATCGTCGGATTTTCCAAAGTGTCAGCGGGTCTCGGATTGGAAGGCGCGGCGTCTCCGGTGCTTGCAGGAGGATCGCCGAAGGAGGACTTGTCTCGCTCGGAGTTTCGGCCGTAGGACCCGGGCCGCGGGCTGCGGCGCCGGAGGGGGCGGCATCGCACAAAGAGCGGCGCCTCAATTTGAGGGGTCCTGGAGGGGAACTGTTTGGCGGCCAGGAGACACCGAGTGAGCCTGTCGCATACATCCTCGGGAAGCTCAGCCCCAGAACTGTCGAAACAATGTTTTTTTAGGAGAGGTGGCCTCTTCTTCGCCGGGAGATCTTTCCAGCGACTTATCGCTATTTTTGGTTTGCTTGAGATAAAGACAGTAGTGGGGATTCTCTCCAAGAGTGACTCTGCAACGGCCTTTGATAGAGATCGCTGAGGTCATTCAACGCGGCGTCTTTATCATTACAGGAATAATTTTCGATGAATCGTTCCGCGCGCATTTCGAAATTCAGTGGAGTCGTAGGAATTCTTGAAGAGTCTTCAAAAACCCTGTCCAATTCCTCCTTAAACCTAGTGCTGAGATCGCAAATTTCCGCGGGCTGGGCTTGGGCCATCCAGTCGCCACTGGCTCGCGGCCGGCGACATGCCACAGGAAGCTAAACTGCCTCGAGACTTTTGCAATTCGTCCAGACGGGAGTTCACATAATCAAGTGGCGCTGAGCGATTTCCACCGCCGACATGGCGTTAGGTTCTTGGATTGAGCGGGCCTTTCGGAAACGTTGAACGCGAAGGCAAAGAAAAGAAAACATTAAAAAAGAACTGCTGCATTTTTGTGCCACTAATTTTAGTCCGGATTTCGTCGCGTCCTCCGTCTTTAAAGTTCGTTGATATTTTCAGATTCTTCCGCATCGTCTCCGGCACGTGCCGGAGGCTGTTTTTTAATGCCTCATAGTCTTTGTGACCTCGGCTTCCGTACAAGAAATGGTGCATTGAATCATGCAATCGATATTTCCGTAACCACACTGGTCGTGGCAATAATCACCGCATGGCTCGGTTGAATATTGGAACCATGCTTTGCCTGCGATTTTAGTAATAGGTGCTCTTCTACGGCAGGGGTGACGGCAGGTTTAGCCGCTTGACGATCCTCGGCGCTGGGATGGCAGACCACATTGCCGTTCGTGAGGTAATGCAGGATGGGGTCATCACACGCTACGGAGGATTCAATCACGATCGTGGTTTCCTGAGGTTCCGTCACGGCGATCTCAATTTGTTTTACTTGCCGAGTCGAGATTTCAAAAGTCACGACTTTTTGATCAAAAATATTTTTCACTTGGTAAAAGGAAGTTTGATCATCGAAACTTTTATCCAATCCTTTAGAAATGAAGATGGCTTTTGTCTGTATTTTTATCGGACCCCAAGATGAGAGCCACTTTTTGAGACCAAATTTGATTGAGGGGACATGATGAAACGAAAGAAGAGTCCCAGCTGAAATCCAATCGAGTCTCTATTCCCATGTCATAACGACAATCTTTACCCTCCTCTTTATAAACCGGGGGTGTGTCTGAAGAATCGTCCGAATGGAAAAGAACCTCCTGGGCCTTTGCGATTTTTTCCTTTGATCCACTGCTTCTTGATAACGGGGCTCTCGTTTTGCCCTCGAACCCCCATTGTCGCGGCCTGTGGAAGGGTCGCCGGTCTCATCGCAGTTCGGAGACGTCCCGGAGTGCTCTGGATCTCGAGGCCGTAGGCGAAGGAGGGTTTTGATCGGGCGTAGAGGGGTGGGCGATTCAGGGGGTGGCGCAAATACCGAGTCCGTGGCTGCTGATTCTTTTGAAGAGGGCTGGGTTACGTTCTCTCCCGCCTGCACCGAAGAAACGGAAAACTCATCTGCATTCGACGGCCCTTGAGAGCAAGCGGCGAAGCTAAAAATGAAGGTAAAAAGAACGGAGACATAGGCAGTGGAATTCAATTTAGATTTCATGGCTCCTCTATTCAAATGGTTAAAACATTTGGGCAGAGTAATTTTTAAAAATTATTGAAGCAGGCTCGAAAGCGATCCCAATTGGAGAAAAGCGCCCTCCACCGAAGGGGAAGCGATTTCCAAGAGGCGCGATCCACTTCCGCATTGAGGGCGCCTGAGGATTTGATCCGGCCTCGGGCGAGGCCTTGCTGAAATCTAAAAAATGGGTGAGAGTCGCCGTAGGCTGAGCGGGTTTTTGCATGGTTTTCTCCTCCTCAAAATCGATGGGAAAAATTAAAGGGTGATCGAGGGTAGGAGAGAACCTCTCTGTAGGGCTTAAGATTCCGCCTAAGTTGGAATGAGATTGGGGAATGGTTGGTTTTTGAAATTTCCTTGTTCATTTTCTCCTCCTCCTGGGCCTTCCGTCCAAGGCGCATGCTTTTCTTATTGCAACCCAAGGGCCAAGCTTTTTATGGAAAGAAAGAGTTCCGCAAGTGTTGTCATCGTTGAGAAAATGTGCGGCTAAAAAAACGAACAAGGAAAACCCACCAGTGATAAACTGTAGTCTGATTCCTCACCGTATTAAAAAATGATAAATAATTTTATATAGTTATCACATGAGGTCTGACAAGGTTGGGATTGGTTGATTCTCCTTGACACCTGTCACTCAACAGATCATTTCTGGACAGAAACCTTCAGTGAAAAGCTTGTAGAAAGAAGTAAACAGAAGACTTTATTGCGTCTTCGTTATCCTTATATATAGTCGGAAAGGACGCATTTGACTTTATAGACATCCTTATGTTTACCGGCATTATCGAAGGCATCGGAAAGGTGAAGAAAGTAGAAACCCTTCCTTCTTCAAGACGGATTTGGTAGAAGCCCCTTTTCACTTTCTCGTGAAAAGAAGGGAGATTCCATCTCCGTGGACGGTTGCTGTCTTTACCCTCACCCGGAAAAACGGAAGATCCTTTTCGGCGGATGTCTCTCCCGAGACCTTAAAGAGGACGACCCTCGGGGCCCTTGAATCAGGGATGCGGGTCAATCTGGAACGGCCGCTAACCTTGCAGGCAAGGCTCGGAGGTCACCTCGTGCAGGGGCATGTGGATGGGGTCGGTGTGTGATTCGTTCGGCTCGGCGGATAGGAGAAGAGAAGCGTCCGTCTCTAGAAGTGTGGGTCCAATTTCCAAAGCAACTCCGAAAGTATCTCATCGAAAAAGGATCCGTTGCCGTGGACGGCATCAGCCTCACGGTCAACCGGGTGAAAGGACAGATTTTTGAGCTCTGCCTCATCCCCCACACTCAAAAACTCACCGCTTTGACAGGAAAAAAGGTGGGTGATAGGGTTAATTTAGAAGTGGATATTCTGGCAAAATATTTGAGGCAGATGGTCAAAACCGTAGGGGCGGGTTTCAAACCCGCCCGCACAACCCCGTATCAAAGAATTATGCCCAATTCTCAAATCAACCTTGAAGAACTTGAAACCCTGGCGAAGGCCAAGAAAAACGTCGAGGCCGCCCTCGAGGATTTCCGTGCGGGAAAAATGGTGATCCTCGTCGACGATGAAGATCGCGAAAACGAGGGGGATCTCACCTTGGCTGCAGAGAAGGTGACTCCCGAACTCATCAATTTCATGGCCAAATTCGGCCGCGGCCTGATTTGCCTAGCTCTCACCGAAGAAAAGCTGGAGGAGCTCGATCTTCCCTGATGGTGGAATCCCGCGACAACGATTCCCCCTTCGGCACGGGTTTTACCGTCTCCGTGGATGCCCGCCAAGGGATCAGCACGGGGATCTCGGCGGCCGATCGGGCCCATACGATCTTGGTTTCGATACAAGACGGGGCTCGCCCTCAAGATTTGGTACGTCCGGGCCATGTCTTTCCCTCCGCGCACAGAAGGGCGGGGTGCTCGTTCGCACACCGGTCAGACGGAGGGTTCCGTCGATCTGGCAAGGCTGGCGGGGCTCAAACCCGCCGCGGTCATTTGCGAGATCATGAACGACGACGGCACCATGGCCCGAATGCCTGATCTGGAGGTCTTCGCCCAAGAACACGGTTTCAAGATCGTCTCGGTGGCCGACATCATTCGTTACCGCTTGCAGAGTGAATCCCTGGTGCGGCGAGCCTCGGAGGCGGAGCTGCCCACTGAGTTCGGCGACTTCAAAATTTTTGTTTTCGACAACGATATCGACTCACGTCACCACGTGGCCTTGGTCAAAGGTGAGATCCTCCCGACGAAGAAACCTTGGTAAGGGTTCACTCGGAGTGTTTGACGGGAGACACCTTCGGCTCCTACCGCTGGTGACTGCGGGCCTCAGCTCCACCGTGCGATGCAAACGGTCGAGGAGGCGGGCAAGGGAGTCATTCTCTATATCCGGCAGGAGGGACGTGGCATCGGCCTCATGAATAAAATCCGTGCGTATCATCTTCAGCAACAGGGGCTCGATACCGTGGAAGCCAACCAACAACTGGGGTTCAAGCCCGATTTGAGAGATTACGGCGTGGGCGCCCAGATTTTGGTGAATTTGGGGGTGAAAAATTCGTCTCCTGACGAACAACCCCAAAAAGATCGTGGGGCTCGAAGGCTATGGTTTAGAGGTCGTCGAGCGAGTTCCCATCGAGATCGACCCCAATCAAGTGAATCGGGGCTATCTGAAAAACAAAGAAGGAAAAGATGGGGCATTTGCTCTCGAAAGGTGTAGTGGGACATTATCACAAATCCCCCCACCCCCTTTTCAAAGTGGGGCACTTCTTGTTGCCTCGCGTTTTCAAGGGGAGCCATGACGTGTTACCCCCTTTGAAAAAGGGGGGCGAGGGGGATTTATCCGATGAAACCCATCCAAAATCCTCCAGCCTCAAATCCCTTCAAAATCAAAAACACGAAGATCGCTGTCGTTCTCAGCCGCTTCAACGAAGAGATTGGGCGGTCTTTGCTTCTGGGGACCCAGCAGAGGCCTTCGGGAAAGCGGGATCGCCGAGTCGGATATCCATGTCTTCGAAGTTCCAGGGGCCTTCGAGATCCCCTTGCGGCCTTGACGGCGGCCCGTTCCCGGCGTTATGCGGGATTGTCTGCTTGGGCGCCGTGATACGGGAGACACACCCCATTTTGAATTCGTCTGCGACGGTGGTCACCCACGGCATCCTTCATGCTCAGCTTCAAACCGGGCTTCCCATGGCCTTCGGAGTTCTTACTACCGATACGGTCCAGCAGGCGATGGCCCGGGCGAGAGAAGGACGTAAGAATAAGGGTTACGAGGCGGCCAAAGTTGTGATAGAAATGATAGAGTTGGTGAAACTCTTAAAGAGACGTCGAGATTGATTTGCTCTTTAAAAATGTCGAATGACCGAAGGTCGAGTGTCGAATGAATAGGAATTCGTCCTTCGAAATTCGAAATTCGAAATTCGCTGCATGGTAACCGTAGGAAAGGTCGGGAAGCCGCCCTACAAATTCTTTATCAGATCGATCTTTCGAAAATCACTCCGCGGGAGGCCATGCAATTGTATTGGCGGCAGCACCCGTCTATCCCCGAGGTGGAAGAGTTTGCCAACCAAATTGTGGAAGGCGTCGTGCGCAATCGCCCGGAAATCGACAAGGTGATTGAAGTCCATTCCACCCATTGGAAACTGGGCCGAATGGCCTGCGTGGATCGAAACGTTCTTCGAATCGCCGCTTACGAACTTTTATATTGTCACGACATCCCGAAGAGCGTGAGCCTGAATGAAGCGATTGAATTAGGCAAGCGCTTCGGCACCGAAGATTCGGGGGCCTTCATCAATGGGGGTGCTAGATAATATTGCGGAAGGAAGTGAAAACGGAATAAGTGGGTAGGTGTCGAGGTCCTAGAATGACCTAAAGACCTGCGCACCTAAACACCCAAACACCTGTTTTATGATCCAACTCAAAATCTCCAACCATCCTTTAGATGAAATCCCGGGCCAATTGGCGCTTGTCACCGCCTTTGAAGACGTGCGGCCCTTGAAGGGAAGGGCGGGTCTGGTCGATTGGAGGCTCAATGGGCGCCTCTCCAAATTCATAAGAGATTCTAAATTTCAAGGAACCAAAGGAGAAGCCCTCCTCATGCCCACTCGGGGGCGGATCGACTCGAGCGAGTTGCTGCTTTTGGGTGTGGGGCCGAAAACGACGATTCGCGATTCTGAAATCCCCCACCTCTTGACCTTGATCGTTGAGAAGGTGTTGCACAAAAATGCGCCTCCTTTTCGCTTTCCCTCACCGACCTCATCCCCGGCATGTTCGAATGGCGCAATGCCGTTCGCGCTCTTCGTCTCCATGATCTCCGGGCGTGAAGAGGATCTGTCGGTCACCCTCGTGGAAGACGGTGCTTTCGTGGAGGATGCGAAGAAACGCCATATGGATTTTGCGTATGACGTGAGTGTGCATTATGATTTGATGTGATATTTCTAACCTGAACCTTCCGTCTTAAGTTTTTAATGGAACATAAGTGAGCCCCGTCGAACCATCACTGAGTGCACTCGATACATGGATTCGACAAGCTCACCATGTCCCAGTTTTTTCGAGAATGTCTAAGTCAATCATCACCGCCCATAACCTGCTCAAATGCTTCGGCGATCTGGTGGCCGTCAACCGGATCGAGTTCGAAATTAATGAGGGAGAATGCTTCGGTTTTCTAGGGTCCCAACGGCGCCGGCAAGACCTCGACGATGAAGATGATTTATTGTTTCTCGCCGGTTACCGGGGGAACTGAGGGTGATGGGTCGCGACGTTCAAACCTTTGCGAGCGAGATCAAGAAATCGATGGGGGTGGTTCCTCAAGAAGACAACCTCGATCCCGATCTTTCTGTGGTCGACAATCTCACGATGTATGCCCATTACTTCGATATCCCTAAAAAGAAGCCCTCGTGCGCGCGGAGGAGCTTCTTTCATTTCTTCAACTCGGAGAGAAACGCAACGAGAAGATCGGCCACCTCTCGGGAGGGATGAAGCGGCGCCTGGTGATCGCCCGCGGGCTCATCAATAAGCCGCAGATCTTGATTCTCGACGAGCCCACCACCGGCCTCGACCCTCAGGCGCGGCACCTGATCTGGAACAAGCTCCGAAATTTAAAAAGAGCAGGGTCACCATGGTGCTTACCACCCATTATATGGAGGAAGCGGCCCAGCTCTGCGATCGTCTGGTGATCATGAACGAGGCGAAGATCCTCGCCCATGGGAGCCCTCAGGAATTGATCAAAAATACGCAGGGCGCGAGGTGTATGAAATCCGCGCCTCGAAGACGGTTTTGAGCCAATTGCGCGAAAGTACTCACCGGCAAGGTTTCGATGCCGAACGGCACGAAGAGATTCTCTACCTCTTTATCAAAGACGGTTTGGAGCCCAACGAAGAGATCTTGAATGCCGTGAAGAACCTGGATTTTCATCACCGCATGTCGACCCTTGAAGACGTGTTTTTGAAGGTGGCAGGCCGAGAATTACGCAGGTAGAGGCGACGCATGCGTCGCCCTTACGGAGGATAGAGATGCTAAAAATCTGGTACCGCGATCTCGTCGTCTGGTCTCATTATAAAGGGTCGTCTCTGGTGGCGAACCTGGGTGAGCCGCTGCTTTTACCTTTTTGCCTTAGGATTCGGGGTGGGAAGGTATGTGAACACGATCAACGGAATGAGCTATGCCGAGTTCATTGCCCCGGCGCTCGTTGCCGCCTCGGTGATGAACACGGCCACCTTCGAGACGACCTATTCCTCCTACACCCGCATGGCCGTGCAAAAGACCTTCGATGCGATCGCCGTCACGCCCTTGAGTTTCAAACAGATTGTTATGGGGAAATTTTATGGGCCACCACTAAGGGTTGCCTTTCGGGCCTCGTCATTCTGATCGTTTCTCTCGGCGGCAGGGCTCCTTCACAGCCCTTTCGCCGCCTTGGTGCTCGTTCTCTGTTTCATCGAGGGAATCCTCTTCGCCTCGATCGGCATGCTCGCCACGGCCCTGGCGAAAGAGCTACGATTTTTTCACCTATTATTTCACCCTGTTCATTTCTCCCATGTTCCTCTTCTCCGGAACCTTTTTCCCCTCCAGGGCCTTCCCAAATACCTGATGGGGTGGCCTGGTTTCTTCCCTCACTCACGCGGTGAACGGCGCACGCGCCGTCTGCACGGGCGATCTGGGCCTCGCTTTTGGAAAGAAATGGCCTGGCTCGCGGTGGTGGGGGTATTGATCAATTGGATCGCGGTGAAGAAAATGGAGAAGAGGTTGTATGTTTAAACGAAATGCCTTCTGCCTTGGAGGAAGGGTGTCAGAAGATTACACCCCTCTTAAGGTAAGAGGGGGTACGCGAGCAGCAGTAAAGTGAAAGCGAGGGGGCGTTATGTCCCCGCGTGAACTCGCATTTATTCAAACTTATACTCGAGTCTTCGTAACGCCCCCAAATTTACATCCTCTTACACACACTACACCCCCTCTTACCCTAAGAGGGGGTACGCTAAGAAAACCTCGATCAAATTTTTTAGAAGGCCCAAAAGGCAAAGAAGGTCCGCCCCGTCTATGACGGAGCGGACCATTTCTTACTCACCCCAATAACCGTTAATTCTATTGGTTTTCGAGCGCCGATTTTATTAGGCGTTTCAAGGTGGTCATGGCGCTTTTAATTCAGAAAGGAATTTTTGATATTTAGGATTGTCTTTGACTGACCGTTGGAACGGGCACCACCTTCATAGGCGTCATCGTCTTTCACCAAATGCCCTGTGATTTTTACTGTCGCCGAGAGGGCCTTCCCACTCCGCCGGTTTCGGTAAGGGAGAGGAACCTTCGCTTCCCACCTCATGACGAAGTTGTCCTTCCCTTTATAGACTCGAATTTTACCGGTTTCGACCTTGCCTTTCTTCAGAGCGGCGACATAGTTCCGGCGTTAGCTCGTCCTGCATCAGCATGGCGAGCATCTGGTCACGACCCATGTTTTGGGTGGTGTCGCTTCTTTCATGTCTTCCCGAAGGAGGTTTTGATGAGATTCGCTCCGGTTCGGAATCCGGTTCCAACTCGATTACCTCCGTAGGAGAAAAACCTTATCGAGGATCTTCTGAATTCCTTCCGGTGTCATCCTGAGAGCCTCACCGAGAAGGCTGAGACTACTATCGACGACATGAAGGGTTCTCTCCTTGGTGTCGGGGTCCGTCTTCACTTCCAACAGGATCTGGTTCTCCGCGCACTGGTTCACCTGCGAAGTCACCCTACCACCATCAAAGACAATTTTTTTCCGACCCATCCCCTTTAGAGACCTTGTGCGCGACATTCAGGAGAATGAATCGATCTTCGGGGCGAAGGTTCTCGGCCAACCATTTCATCTTCAAATTCATTAAAACTTCATGCAACAAGACAGGGTTGTCCTCCTCCCACTAAGGTAATCCCAGGTTTTTCAAATTCAGTGACCGGGGTTGAAGAGATAGGGATCGAGGAGAGACGGATCTTCCACATTTGCAAGGAGCTCCGACCCGGGTTCAGAAGTAAAAGCCTGTGGTGCGGGCGGCCTCGGCCCCGAAGGGGTGGAGGCGGATTGACGAAGTCTTCGGAGGTAATCGATTGGTGCTGTCGGGATCCAGGGCGCTCAGGCCGGTAGACGTTCGCTGGAATTGCCCGGTGGTGGCGCTATCGCTATCATCCACCTCCGAGGCGGAAAAGCCCCTCGGGGGCGTGGAGGCATTAGGGTCCACCTTCGGCGGCGGCGGTGGGGGAGGAGGGCCTTTTGGAGGCTCGCTTCTCGGCCCAATTTTGATGAGCAGCGCGGTTGATGTTATCCGGGCCGAAATGGGCGATGATGCTCGTGTCTTGCGGGTCGTCCGTGCCGAACACGTTTCCATTCATATCGATGTACCCGTTGTTGCCCGGCAGGGCCTCCCGTTCTCCCGGTCCCAGCTTTGGGAGAAGGTTTCGTAAATCTGCAAGAACTTCTCGACGATCCGCTGCAAGCGGGCGGACATCTTTCCAACGTCGGTTTCTTTTCCCGATGGTGGTGGCGATCTGTTGTTTGTTCAAAACTATCGGCGGGGCCGTCGCTCATGAGAAGGAGAACATCTCCTTCTTGGGCCTTATAGGGGATCCTTTGGGCCGGATCCTGAGGATCGGGCATGCTTAAGAAGGTATGGAAGGACTTGACCCATCTTACCAGTAGAGGCAAAGCCTTCAACGGGTGAGAAGTCTAGTTCAGGAACCAAGTCTAAGGTCATGGGGCCGTAGATCTTCGAGCGCCCCTGATCATTCCACTCTTTCACCTCACCCACTCCGATGCCCGATCTAACCATGGAGTTCAAGACGGAGGCATTGAGCTGGAGGGTATTGCCGATCTGGAAGTCTTTCTCTTTGAAGGCCCGGTCGTCCCAGCCTAGGCGTAGTAGTCGATAAATTGCTGGCGTTGCTCGGTCGTCTGAGGAGGATTCATGCGGAAATACGTGGCCACGGTATCGGGCGGGAAGGCTCGATCACCTCGCTGGGTTCCATCGCTCTTCATCCGCAAAGATCAAGACTCGGGTATCGCGCCGCGATTGGCCGCCTCCACCGATCCGTCAGAGTAAAAACGCGGAGGGCGGTGAGGGGTGGAGGAGGGCGCCTTTGAGGAGCTTCGTAAACCTTTGAATGGAGGTCTCGACGAGGGCATCGCCTAAGTGCATGCTGCCGTCAGCCGTGGAGATTAAGAACCGATTCTACCGCCAGCTTGCTCGCTACGTCTCCTGACCAATCCACCTCATGCCATCAGCGACCACGACCACACCCGATCTCGGGTCGATACCGAAACCGTCTTCGTTGAAGGGATTGGTGCGTTCGCCGGCGAGCACACTTTTATCGCGGCCGACGTCGCGTAAAACCCGCCACCTCGCCGACTCCTGGAATTTGTAAACGAACATTGGCCTTGCGGGAACCCAGACATCTCCGGGCCCCATATAATTTCCTTCGAAGCCCCAATACGGGGAGCAGGGAAGAGGCTTGAGGCCCTTGAGGGCCGTGGGCGGTGGAGGGCCTTGAGGGGCCGGAGGCGGTGGTGGAGGGGATGACGGAGGAGGAGCCCCGGTTCATTCCGCTTCACATAGACAATCGCATCCGAGTCGGATTCCCAGAGAATCGGCCTTTTCTCTCGGTAAATGGAACACAAGTTTTTCAGGGGTTTCTCCGCGGTAGGAAAAGTCTCAATTTCCGCGGAGAGCCCTTTCGAATCGGCGTCATGCTGGATTTTGATCACCCGCGCCATTCGGTAGCCAGCCAACAGTTCTTTGGACATGGCTTCGTGGCCTGCCCCTGCATTCATGGGCTTGATTTCATAATGCCAACCATCGACGGTTTTGAAGATCCCTTCGTGCGTGGGTGGAACGGGAGAAGGAGTTCGCGCCCCTCCCGGTGGAGGGTGGAGGAAGCTTGGGAGCCTTAGCGCGGGAGCCATTCGGTGGTGGCGGAGGCGATCTTCTCGGCGCGGCCCCCATGGGTGACGGAGAAGCCGCGGCCTCCGGAGGAAGGCAGCGGGACAAAGCGTTTCACATGCAAGGCCTCGCCCTCTTCCAGGGATCCCAGCGCATCGGCGGTTTCATAGAGCACTTCGAAGTGAGTTTTTCTACGTTGTTGCTCAGATTGGTCCAATCGATTTCCTACGCCATCAAGGGGCGTCCGGTTCGGTGCTCGTCAGCTCGGCTTTCAATACGAGTGCATTGTGGCGCTGGCCGTACCACGCTCATAGGCCTCTCCGGTTTGGGATCGAACTGACGCTTCGCGGGAAGCCCGGTGCTGCTTAATATCGTGGATCCCGGACGCGGGAGCATGGGGAGGTTGATAATCTCTCTAATTTAAAGACGGTTCCCTTCTTGATCTTTTTGGCGCTCACTTCATCAGGCGCTCATCTCCACGGTATGCAGGACTGAAGTGGGGTCGCCCGTTCTTTGCACCTTGAAGGTCACCTTTTTGAGGTGATTTGGGATTGGCAGGGTCGACCGCCTCACTTTTTCTACGTCAGCGCGGAACTCTCCGCTCCCCGAGACTACCTGCAAAGGGTTTTCCGGTTTCCCTAATCGTTTACCTAATTTCAGTTGGGCCCCATCCTCCGGCCACCAGAGGCGGAGTGGGGGAGGTTGCAGGACGCGGGCGCGCCGGTCCCACGAGCGGGCTGCCCTGGGGGTCTCGTTCCGAGGCAGTTTTAAAGTCTTGGCGATGCTGAGATTTATAGGCGTCGGTCTGGAGATCTTTCAGGGGAGCGCGCCAGAGCCTCGAGGGGCCAGGCGATTGAAGACGGCGGCTGCGCTGGATTGTCCATGCCTCGCGGTGGAACGATTGACCTCCCGCCAAAAGGCGAGAACTGGCCGGGGCCGCCGAAATGCCTGACCATGATCTGATCGGTGAGCTTATTCAATTCAGCGGTTCAGACTTTTCCTAATTGTTCTCGGTGAGCACGCTGTTCCAGACTCGGATTCAAGGGCCGGATCTCCACGAGGTTCATCGCCAGCGCTTCATGGCGGTCCGGTGACCTCATCGGCCGTCACGAGGGAGAACCTGCTCATTGGGGTGTCTTGGATCACTCCACAAGCCTCGATGAGGGCATTGGCCCCCACCATGCCGCCGGTGGCGAATTCCCCAATGTGGCCACGCCGGGAAGCATGCGCTTATAAAGGGCAGGGCCGCTCCCGCCTCGGGCTGCCATCCGGGCCCCCGTTCGGCCGGGGACGACGCGAACTCCATAGTTGCCAAGCGAAGGCAAGGCGCGAAACCCGGCTGTGCTGATGATCGATCCACGGCCATGTCGACGCCAGAAGTGGGTTTCGCGCGTCCTACGTTTAAATCTTTGGCGGCCAACGTTTGGTGTCTGGCGCCTCCGCGGCCGTGGGGCCGGCGGGCGCCATGTCAGGCGCACGCGCATGGCGTGAAACCTGAGGCGGTGAGCTCCCGTTTTTTTCACCAAGGTAAGAGGTTCCCCTAAAACTACCGATTCTCCTGCGGTCGCGGATCGTCCCCGCTATGATGACCGATGGCAAAAGGCCTGCAGCGCTGGCGCGCTCTTCCACACGCGAGGACTCAGGTTGTGCTTGAACGCGCCCGCATGGGCCGAGCCCGGTGAGAGATTTTGGGACCCGGCTGCAGGAGTCCATCTCCAGCAAGGTGGCCTGTTGGCGGCGGTGGAACGGACGGCTTCGGACCGTGACCAGTGTGTTCCGCCCGCGAAATCAGCGCATAATTAGCGGGAAGGAAGAGGCTGCCGCCGCCACGGGAATGCGGCGGTGAATTGTTGCCAAAAATCGTTTCCGATAGGCGAACGCATGAGTTCGCAGTGGTTCTCCTGCCTTGACTCAGAAAAGAGCGCCGAAGTGCCTGATCACCTTCGCGTCACCTGGGTTTCGAGAAGGCGCTTCCTCTGGGCGCCACCCCAGTTTTGGCTCGCGGCTCACAGGGTTGCTTCTGGGAGGTGCTGTCCACCATCCGAGTCATAGTAAGGAAATGCGTTTTTGCCAGATCAAGCCCGCACTTGGGGATAGGGAGCGCCATGCGTCGGTGCTCAGGAGTTGTTCCACCTAGGCAAAGTTTGCGAGAGATGAAGGACTCGGGATTTTTACCGATGTAATCGGATGAGAAGTCTTGATGAGGAGGCTTCGCTAGCGCAGTTTCATCACCGGGGTCTCTTGGTTCTCTCCACTCTTGCCTGTCGATTTCGGAGGGCCACCATCCATGACCCATGAAGGAAGCACGGCAGCTGCAGGAGTGATGAGACTTTCTGTGGGCCATCTGGGTTCGTAAATCAGGCGAACAATTAGAGACCGTGGAGCGTTTCAATCGGCCTGCGATCATTCGCCGCGGCTGTAAGGTTCGTTAGCGCTTTTAACGGCACCAGCTCTGCTGAAAGGAGTTTTATCGGCCAGGCGCGGCAGCGGCCATATTACGCAAGATGGGTGGTTTCCTTCCGAAATCGTCTTTTACGGAGATCCCGGTTTCGCGAGGCGCTGGACGATCGCTGATCTGCGCGATGTCCAGGATCTCGAGGAGCGCCGGGCGCTGACGGTACTCACGCACTGCCGCCAAACGTTTCTATGGTCGGGCTGGCGTTATCTTGTATTGCCAAGGCTTCATCGGTGGCGCTTGTAGCCGACGTCTCAGAAGCGACGCGGAGGGGATCTCGCACTCTTCCGCCGATGAGATTGACCGTCGCTTTCGATCTGCTTCAGATAGCGGCCCGCGATATTGGCGGAAGCGCGCTCACCGGGCTTCGCAAGCCACGTTTCACTCAAACGCGTACAGCCCGGCATCGGAAGGATCTGACTTTGTGTCTTTGGCAACAGTTGTTGGGCGAAATCTCGCATCGCTGCGCAGTTTCAGCAAGGGAGCCGTGTTGGCCTTTTAGCTGTCGTCCAGGGCCTTTTGCCTCTCCTCGTGAACGGCGAGAAGGAGGGTTTAGATTCGTGATCCCGGAGCCATGCCAGTTCCTTCTTGACCTTGTCAGTCTTTGAGACACGGGCGGCGCTTGCGGGAACGGTCATCATTCTGCTTGTGTGCAGGTCTGAGTCTCCGCCAGAAACGACGGAGTCTTCGTAAGTCGGCGTTTGCGACGGTAGGCTTTATGGCGGAGGCGTTCCTCGTTGAGTTGATTGCGGCAAGTCAAAGGTGAACTCGCGGAGTGAGCCCCTCGAAGTCAGTCTGCTTGCACCTCCGCACCCCTCCACCTTCGGGAATTTCCACCGGTATTCCAGGGTTCAGCGGGGCGGGAGAGACGCGCTCATATGCCAGGATCGAATTTGGTAAAGCACCGGTGGCCGGGTGTGGTGAGTATGGTCTTTTTCATTTTACCCATGAGATGCATCCTTGGCTCTCCTCGATTCTGGGAATTCTCTTCTTCACGCATCTCACCGGTTTTTGTGGGAACCGGTTTTCCCCTCTCACTGCCACTTTTCTGGCTCTTCGCTTTTCCTCGCGCGCACATCTATTTCACACCCAGTCTAGGAGGAGGAGGCGAGGAGGCAGGCGTTTTGGTTGCGAGTGGGATTGGGCAGGTGGCTGGAGGCCGGTGGGTTTGCCGGCTGCCCGTCGGATTCGGCAGGCGGCCGGAGGCGGTGTTACCTTCCGCTTCCTGAAGGGAGGACGGAAGCCGTGACAGGGTTTCAGCGTGGGGCGGTTTTCCTCGAGGAGCTCCCACACTTTGCAGCGGGATAGTGTTTCGGGTTGGCCTGGCGGCGGCAGGTCCTTCTGCTCGGTTTCACTGAATCAAGCCATTTGCGCCGCTCCCGGACTGCCTTCGTTTGTCGTCGGGGCGTATGGCGGTTGATAAAGGAAAATTGTCGGGTTATCGCGGCGAAGTGGTGAAATAATCCGGAACGTAACGATTCCGGAGGGAGTCTCCGATCGTCACTCCAGGAATGTTTTTCCGGGACCCGGCATGTCCTATGATGAATTTTCGGGCGGCCTCAAAGCGTGCGCCTGGGGCCCCGCTCCCGCTGTATCCACCTACGGTCGCCCATGTTGTTGGAGGTTTGCCTGGTTGGGGGCGTTGAAGTCGACGCATCGCGTTCACTTCGCGGTTCATCTGCGTGACGATACTGCCATAGGTCAGGTTCAGGTTATCCTGTTTTAATTGGATGCCAATCGGGGTTAAGCCCAGCGAAGAGCTGTTCTATTCACTTCGGCGAGCCTCCATGGTCGCAGCCGGGGTAGCCATGGGATGGCCGTGTAGCGTCTTGACCTCAGGTCAGCGCCGGTTTCGTCAGGGTCGGGATATTGCGTCGAGATAGGTGTTCAAGCGTAACTTGAGGGGCCGATTCCGGCTTGGCGGAGGTCTTACAATATTTACAAGCCGTGTTCCGTGAGCCCTTGCGCACGCGGTTCCCAAATTGTTTTGAAACCACTTTCACGCGCAAGCTGCCTGCCTTGTTGGGGGTCCCCACGAAGCGAAGCCCCTTGCGAATCGAATCGCTCCTCGGAGGGGTGGTCGAGACCTTGGACGAAGCGCTGCGTTGAGCTCGAGGGCCGTGAGTAGGGCGTCAGGGTTCCACTGCGAGGGGCCTTTTTATCTTCACGAGGATTTGAGGCTTTGTGCTTCCGGGGTTGATCCCTGTCCGAGTTTGTGCTAGGGTCAGACTGGAGAATTTGGCCAGACCTTGTTTGTGGTTCGGTTAGATCCCATCGTTGATCTGCACTTCGCTTTGGTCTTCAGGCTTTTTTGATATTGCTGCGGACCTCATCGAGTGAGCCATTCCCGGCGTCTTTAAGCGGAGCACCTCTTGTTTACGTCCGATCGACTTGACTGGCGGCAGAAGCACTCATCGATTCCGTTTTGCACCTGTTGCTGGCACCGCCGCCAGAGTTCTTTTTTCTCCGGTGGTGGTGCTGAATTTCCCTCGGGGCGTCACCTTGGGGGCGGCGGAACATAAGTCATCTCTGACGGGCGTGGGTTCTTTGGGTTTTGATTGCGAGAGGTAATTGCTTCAGAGGCGCTGTGATGGAGGTGGGGGCGTGTAGATTGGCGGGCGCCGGGTTGCGTACTCCACTGATGAGGTTCAAGTCAGGAGTAGGCCTTGGCTACCGCCTCGAGAAATTCGGACCCATGAAGCCGGGGACGATGCGATAAAGATCAGACCAACGCTTTCATGCCGGGGCTGCGGGCGATGAAAGAAATCTCACCTCGGTGCCGACATAACCACCGAGGCCGGTCACATAGCAAAGACGCTGGTGCTGTACTGAGGCTGCGACGATTGGTGGAACAATCCGAGAATCCTGCCGAAGCACCGCCAAGGAGGGTGGGCTGGATGGAAAGAACCTCAGATTTGGGGTTATAACAGAAATCCGATCAGCCTGCGCGGGAGTTCTTGCCGGTGAAATTCCCCGCATGTAACCGGAGCTTGGTGGCCATGCCGGAGAGCCAGGGTTTCCATAAGCGAGCCGGCTTCAGCGGCCCCTCGGGTGAAAGGCATCCCAGGATAAGGATCGGCGGCGCCCGCGTAAAACTCGAGACGTGAGGCTGTACTCCGCCACATTCATCCGGTTTCGGAGGTCGAGGCGTCGCTGAGGGGCTCTTGGGGTTGCATTTGGCAGTAGCGACGCCGGAAGGAAGAACCGTTTCCAGTCCGGCAGGCCGTGGTTTCGAGTCTTCAAGACTCACTCTAGTTCTCTCCTCTCTCTCTCCTTGGGAATCGCTCACCTGAGAGCTCCCTCGAGGTTTTTCATATCGGCGAAAGGACTTTTTCATGGTTTTTTGGCTTTTACTTGGGTTCATGAGCCTCGAAAATCGGTTAATTTTAAAGAGAAATCGGGGGTATAAGGAGTTGGGGGAGTTAAAAAAGGGTAAAAAATCGTCAAAAAATGTCGAAAGAAACGCTCTCGAAGAAGAACCACAAAGAGAAGGGGTTTCTTTGCTCGTTTTGAATCCCGATCGGCCCGGAATCGTGACCCTGCATCGACAGCATGGTGTACTTCTCTTCAGGACGGGAAGGTGGCATCCTCCTCGAATTCCGACACAGCCAGATCTCGGAGACCACGGGATCTTCTTCATGCGGCTCAGAATGGGAGTATGACGGCGCTCTCGCCTCCCTCTGGCACGCACGCCGCCCTGCTTAAGAAAGTGGAAGGAGCTGCACACGCCCCGTTTTCAGATGCGTTATGGGCTTCTTTTTGAGGAGGATCGGGAGCGAATGACCATCATGCGTTTTCAAGATATGAGTTCACTGTCTCTACATGACCTACTCAGTTATCGGCATCAGTTGGGAGGCGCGGAGGTGGCGATCCAAAGCTGTGATCTCTCAGTGAGTCATGGCGACGCTAAAGCCTGTCGCCGCCCACTTTGGGATTCCACTTTCTTGTGAATTCCCGGTTCTGCCCTGAAAATAAAGAAGGCCGAGGCAGAAGACGGGGTGCGCTGCTCAGGAGGCGCAGCAGGATCCGGTCCTTTCAGTGGTTGCTTGCCCGCTATCTGCCAGAGCAGGGGCCCCTTTGGGACGCGCAGAAGCGAACCTTTGCCACCGAATCATCTAACATCCACCATTCTCGTTTCTCCGGCCTTCATTGGGGGACTTCCCTATCATCAGGCCTATGCTCCAGGGAGTCAAGGTGGTCGAGCTTGCGACGAGCCATTGTGTGGCTGGGAGGGTCTTCCCGACGAAGGACCTATTATCGAACAGAGCGTGGCAAGGCGCGTCTCTCCTTTTTGCGAGCCGCGGATGGAGGGACCTCCACCTCCGAGGGGCCGAGGACCAGAAGGAGGTGGCTTTGCCTGTAGCCAGTGCGGTGGGGATTGCTGCCCGGAGGCACCGGATTCTCACGTATCGGGCATCAGGACAGGGTGTGTTTGAGTGACTCACTCTCCACACAGGCTGCAGACCTCTGCCTCCTTCAATTGCGCAGTAGTGGTGATCTCTCTTCCCACCTCCCAGCTTTATGTTAGGAGAGGGACAAGCCCTACGTTGGACCAGAAAAGGGGAATGAGGGAATAGGGATGTAGTGAGCTCGGCTTCCACCCTCTCCTTACAAGGAGGAGAGGGATGGGGAAGAAGGTCTCACTCAGTGCCACACGCGCGCCCGTGCCTCCCTCTGTGCCTCTGAGGAGAGGGTCCCGGGGAAGAAGGGGGAGTGTGTCACTCGAGTTCGTCGCCCCCTCGTAGCCCGCAGAAACTAGCGGTGGGCGCGGCACCTTCTCCCACCGCGGAGAGAGAGGTGCTAAGAGAAGGATCGATCTCAGGGGGCCATATCCATTCGTTGGGTTCCGGCCGGGATCTCCAGGAGCCACAAATTGCGCCCGGCTTGAGCCGAGGGAGAGCCCCGGGCGATCGTCAGCCTCAGGCGCTCCAGCCACTTCTCCGCATCGGAAATATCTCTAAGGGTTTCGAGTGGGGTAGAAATAATGGGTGGCAAGGGCGCCCAATCCCACGCCGGCGGCGGTGGGAAGCCCGGCACTACGGTGGGAAGGCGATTGTTGTCGATGAGCCCCGCCGTTCCGGTCGGAAGCCCAAGCCCTCCTAGACCCGCCTCGCCAATGGGAAGATGGATGCTGGTTTGCTTTGCCTCGGGGAGCGGGCGATGTTTCGAGCCACCTTCCAGCCACGGGAAGCTAACAGGTCGACTTTCAGGGGTTTGAGGAGGATGGTATGCGCTGTTTTCACCCAGGCCTTCATCGGCCTTATAGCCGAGGTCAAGCTGCTTTCCAGAAGAATCAGAAGCAGCAAGCTCGCGATCCTCTGTAAAAACTCTCTTTCTTGAATTCTCCGTGAGTGTCGACCAGGTGGGTAGGAGGCCATACCCGAGCAGTTTCCGATCCAGTTAATTTTCCAGCCCCTTCGGATCGGAGTCCGTTTCAGATTGGGAAGGATCGCGTCGGCGGTGTTCCTGGATTATTGCCCCCTCGCGTGGTGCGGCCGGGACCGATTATTGGAAGCGCGGAAGCGGATCGTCTCTACCAACGGCATGAGATCGATCAAGCGAAACCTGCGTCGGACTGGAAGCGCCGAAACCTGGGGGCGGCCAGAAGACGACCAGGCACCGGAAGCCGCGCGGGTAACTCATCCGCAGCCGCCTTAAAGGCAGTCTCGGCGAGTTTCATTCGCTCCTTCGCGCGCAGCGTCGCGCGGGAGGCTGTCAATTTTTTTCATCTCGAAAGATGTGGCGGGACTCTCCGTAATAATCCTGATCCTTCTCTTGGAAATCTTGCACCTTTTTCAGAAACGTGGCGTCCAAAGATAGAGCCCCAGACAAAAAAGTGGCATTAACTTTGTCCCGATCCCTAAGTAGACCAAAGGAGATGGTGGATTTTTCAAGAGGGATTGTGGAGTGAAAGTGGCGGAGGCCTTCAGGTGGGAAGGGAGGCAGGAGAAACTTCATGGTCAGGGTGCTGGGAAGGAACTGAAGCCAGAGGTGGTTCAAGCTACCTCTTTTGCAGATGACCTTAGTCGCATCTTTCCGGACACCACGATCCCGGTGAAGAGACCAGGCGCGTGTTTGACGGTTGGAGGATCTCCTTAATGAGGCGGTCCGCGCCGTTTTCCCGCGTCAGGTTTCGATGGAGCCTGAATCCGCCCGGCTTTACTGCGACATCAGATGGCTGGCAGCGTAGTGGCGTCATCGACCAGTGAGCAGCGCTCAGCGTCGCGATCCGCGCCTCGCGGGATGGGCTGGTGCGCCTGACTCAGCGTAACGGCTCAACTGGCGATCGGTCCGAATCGATCTGCCGGCGATATTACGACGGCCGGGGACGGGGTCCGAAGGGCGTGAGAACTTATCTGGAGGATGCTGGAGTAGAACTCGTATCCGATCTCGCCTGGTTCGGCGACGCCAACATCGTCAATTATTAAAGTGTCTGACATTTTGCAGTGGGCGGTGCTGCTTGGCCCGACTGGGTTTGTAACGTTCCGGACCAGTGTGTGAAAGGCCAGGGCAAATATGAACTGTCAATGCCTTGCGGGAGTTTTGCGCTGAGATCAGCCTCTTGAACGATCACGCCAGGGCAGACCAGACTCCGTATCAGATCTCCTCGCGGCAAAGCCAGAGGATCGGTTGTGCCCGCACGGGCTGCAGGATCAAAGTATCAAAGCATTTCATTTTCGGGGACTCTTGCCGCGAGAATATCATCGGCGAGTTCAGCGCATTCGCGCGAACGCTCATGCCGCCCGATTGCTCTGATGACCGACCAGGAGTTGCGCGACCATAGCGAGGAGCTCCTGCTCGCCATCGCTGAGGACCTCGACACAGAGCAGACCTCCAAGGAACAATCCCAAAAATCACCGGGGCCATGGCAGCGCCGGAAGGTCATGGGGGTTTCCGGACGTCTGCATCGCGGATGGACGGCTTCCACCACGGATTTACCCTCGTCCAGGTGCTCGCCGAGTTTCGTGCGCTTCGCGCGTCTGTCCTGCGGCTCTACGAACTGAGCGGCGAAGCGGATCTTGCGGGCGTTCGGAGATTCAATGAGGCCATCGATGAAGCCCTGACCGAATCAATGACGCGTTACAGCGCACAGGACCGACCTCTATCGTGATCAATTTGTCGGGATCCTCAGTCACGATCTTGCGGAGCCCGCTTGGAGCGATCACGGCCGGCGCCGCTTTGTTGGCCCATGCCGCAGCGGATGACCAGCGCCAAGCACGAGTCGCCGCGCGGATTCTGAACAGCGCTCAACGCTGAGCGTGATTACAGACCTCTCGACTGACGCGGACGCGCCTCAGGGGTGTCGGCATTCGGTGAGAGGAAGCTTATGCGGACATACCACAGAAGCGATAATGCAGGAAGGTTTGGCTCCACTGCGGAAGTCCCGGAAGGCCAGAATGCCCCGGCGCGCCGGTCCAGTAAGCTAAGAGTCACCAGGGGCGACTTTGGCGAGGTCGGGATCGCCATTTCCAGCTTCGCGCCCGATGTCATCAAATGCTGCCCAACGCTTTTTGATCAGTTTGGCGGAAAGACACGCCAGGTAGGCGGGCAGGTCCTCGACGGGACTGGGCGTGCGATCAGCGAGCTCACCGTCACTGCTGACAGGTTGGGATTCCGCCGCGCACAGGCCAACATCTCCGGGCGCTCACTCGCGGAACCTGGGAGGCACACACAACATTGGCCTGGGCTTGTTCATGCGCGTGCGCATCGGGCAGGGCCCCAACTCGCCGGCGGGGCGGGGATCGTCTGAGCTCAACCGCCAGGTCAGATACGATTCGGGAAGCTGCGCTGCGCGTGGGCACCGCCGCCGTGTCGACAGCGAAGCCGACGCGCAGGCGGCGCGATTGTTACCAATCAATCTACCGTCGATGAAGCTGTTTACGGCCAGAGACAACGCGAATCTCACCATGGCATCTCTGGTTGTCAGGATAACATCGCGTCACCTCGTCGGAGACGGGACCAGCAAGGTTTCAGTCAGCACCATGACCACCACGGGAACGAGGATTCTGGATCGCAGAGGGCGATCAGCTGCTGCGTCTCGTCATCTGCTCAGAGACTTTCTCGACGCGGTGTCGAGGCGCACGATTTTGCGGACAAAGATGACTGTAAAGACGCGGGTGGTCAGTGCGATCTTCGTTCGATCATCTTCAATTTCTTCCGCCACGTGGTCAGCCAGTACTGGAGGAGGGCCGAGCCGCGCTGGGACGCGGGTTCGAAAGGCCACCCAACAAACCAGTTCAATATCGCCACTAAGCACCACAAGAGATGGCGGGAGCTCACGCGAAACCTGCCGGCGGTGACCGCAACAGCAGTATCCAGCATTCAAGGACCGAAGCTCCGCACAGTCGGCTCAGCCTTCTACACCATGTTGCCGGAGGCAGCGACTGGGCATGAAAATAAAGCGCCTGGCGACCAGCTGGACGGCACTCCAACTGCTGGCTACGCCGGAGGTTCACGCCCGCCGGGGCAGAGGATGCGAGGCCAGCGTCCCTCCCACTCTGAGGCACCGCTCCAGGCCGCCTGGATCGCATCCCAGCGCCTTGGTTTGGAGGTCCCTGGAAGACCTCTTTCTTTTTGATGCAGCCGGCAGTGCAGGGGAAGGCAGCATGAAGAATAGCTCTGAAGCTCACTGCCCGACTTTTTTTTTTCAATAATTTTTCAGCCAGGGATCCTCATGAGCTGGAGAAAAATATTGCTTTGCCACCTCTTGCCTGGATAGTGACGTCAAGCAGAGCCTTGCTAGGACACGGCATCCTCCTAAAGGTTCGGTGGTGGAACTTCCACCTCCAGGCATTCCAGATGCGGACCTGAACCAGCGCGCTTCCGCTGGAGGCAGGCCACGACAGCTGCTCGGCGCCTGCCACCGGTTGCTACGACGCAGCTGCAGGCTGCGCTCACTAGCCAAGACGATCCTGCTCGTCTCCTCGACCAGCACCGGATACGGCGCGGATCGGGACGTCAGTCGGGTGCTCAGCTTTGGACTGCGTAGCGCTGCCGGAAACTCCGCCGATAACTCACGGCATTACCGTTCAAGGAAGCAACGACCGCGGGCCGGATGTCGGCACGATGGATGCGGACGACGCGCATATCTCGCGGCCGGCCGGCCGGAGGCCACCTCGGGCGCGTCGGCGTCAGCTCCATCGTCGCGCGCTCCGGACGCTGGCGCAGGACGCTTTCGCTGCGCCAGCCTGGCGGACCGCCCGGGCCCTGCTCAGCGGGTGGTCTGATGCAGAAGGCGCGCACCTGGCAAGAGCCCTCGATGCCGTGGAGCGGGATCTGCAGAAGGCGTGCTCGCGCGTTCGATCCGGCGCAGAGTGCGATTGAGAGGATCCGGGGCGGTTGCGCGGCTCATCGAGGCCAGTGTCTCAGAACTGCTCGACGCAGACGAACGCCGGCGCTACACCGGAGCTGGCACGGATCTTCCACGCCCGGCGAGATGGCGCGCGTTTTGCGTTGACGCGGCGGCAGAGCTCGGCAGCTGACATTCAGGGACTATAGCGCGGCGCGCGGCCGAAGAGTTCGTGACTGGTCGCCTGGATCCGCTTTCTCTCTGGACACAACGGAGAGTCCGGCGCGCTGCCGCCACCTACCACGGGGATCGGCGCGCAACAGCTGCGCTTGCGACCTACGTTGGCGGCTAAAGGCCGGCACTGCCATCAACTAGTGACGCGGTTGGGCGGGCTCCAGCCTCGATGCTCGATACCGCGTAGCGGTGGCTGCTGCGGCTGCCGTTCCGCCGGGAGCGGCGATCAGCGGCGCGGATGCCAGCAAACTGCGCTGGCTCTGGCTGGAGCGGCTCTGTCCAGTCTCGTCTCAGGATGGGGTCGGCGGCGGAGGAGCGCACGAAGCCGTCGATTGACCGCGGTGCCGGGAGCGCGCTCGAATACGTGCGCTCAGCGCCGCGATCACTGAACAATGGCACCGCTGGGCATCGCCTCTGATCGTGCAGGCAGCGGATGCATTGGTAGTTCAGTCAGCGAGACACTCAGCGTGGGAGCCAGTCTTCGACCTTTGCAAGCCAGGGAATCTCGCGGGTGCTTCTGCCCGGCGCCAGGATCGCGCAGGTGGGCTGTTCGGCGGGGCGTGGCGAACGGCGCTGGCAACCTGGTTGGCTCCTGCGGATCAAGCCGCGCCGAAGCGCAGCAGCTCGTCAGTCGCGCGCGCAGCTTATCCACGAATTGGCGGCGCCGCGCGACCTGATGCGCTGGATACGGACCTCTGGGGCGAGCCGCAGTTCGCATTCCCGTACCCTCACCGGCGGTGGATGACCGCTGATCGACGGTGGTTAGCTGGAAGCGAGTCGGTGGTGGAGATGCGACAACCGCGAGTTCATTGTCAGCCACGGCCTCGACCCGGATATCCTGGGCTTGGACCGAACGCTACTGAGGCCTTCATCAGCAGGGACGAACGCCGGCGAAGGCGTTGCGCGTTGCCATGGCAGACGCTCGGTGGACCATATCATCTCACCGTCGCCGCAGGTTGGGACAGAGGCGACCGCGCTCGATCAAGTGCACTGAGCGTCTATACGAACTACAGCTACTCAGGAGCTACCGCTTCAGCACACCTGGCTGCTTCGGTTGCGTGGTGCGATTACCGCGTACGGGACGGCATGGTCCGTGGTCGAGTCGCTCATGCGGATTCGGGCGGCACTGGCCGGACGGCGTCAGGTCGAGGAGGGCTGGCGCGGCGGGTGCTGGGGCCGCGCGGGCGCGCGCGGCGATGGCGGCCGAAACTCTGATCGGTCAAGGCCAGACGCTCATTCGCGAAACCACGCGGCTCAAACCGGGGCGCGACACGATGAGGCACAGCGACATCTGGAGCCAGTCACAAACAGCGCATGCTCGCGAGCGCGCAAGCGCTCGGCTGGCTGAAGCGCGGGACGCCGAGTATTCTAGCCAGCCAGACGGAAAAACCGCAAACCTGCCGGCACGGACTGGGTTATGTTACGCAAAGGCACCCCGCGTGCCTGACGCAGCGGATGCCGTCAGATCTGCGCAGGGAACGACCCGGCGAAGCTTCCGGATACCGAGCGAGCCCTGGGTGGGCACGCAGCGCACGCCACACCACTGGCGTCAGGACCGAGGTTTCACCGCCTTTATGACGGCACCAAAGGTTGCGGCGCTGCTAATT